>Ga0302299_10002007_pt1 | contig 12368 bp, 12 predicted proteins | sample III_Fen_N3_4_FD_198795 | JGI IMG/M metagenome (GOLD analysis project Ga0302299, IMG submission 198795) | Peat permafrost microbial communities from Stordalen Mire near Abisko, Sweden - III_Fen_N3_4 | ecosystem: Environmental > Terrestrial > Soil > Wetlands > Permafrost | place: Sweden: Abisko...
CGTCCACCCGCGGCGGCCTCGGTGCGGCCCTGTTCGGTGAGGTCGGCGTCGTACCAACCGGTGAAGCGGTTCTCGAGGTTCCAGGTGCTCTGGCCGTGCCGGAGCAGCACGAGGCTGTAGGTCATGGCGCCAGACCGTAGCGCTGCGATCGAGGCCCTGGATCAGCTGACCGCGGCCCCGGGCTCTGGCCCGGCTCAGGCGCCGATGGCCAACAGGGGGCCGGCGGACCGACGTCGGCGGGTGAGCAGCCCGTGGCGGGGGCTCACGATGGTCGATGTGGCGAACACCAGAGAGAGGATCACGCAGATCGTCGGACCGGCGGCGATGCTCCACTGGTTCGACACCACCAGACCCAGGGCTCCGCTCGCCGCGCCGATGCCGGCCGCGATCGCCATCGAGGGTCCGACCCGATCGGTCCAGAGACGGGCCGCAGCTGCCGGCGCCACGATGAGCGCCACGGACAGGATCGTGCCGACGGCCGGGATGGTGGTGACCACCGTGAGCTCGATCGCCACGAGCAGCACGAGGTCGAGGACGAGCACCGGGTAGCCCATGGCGACCAGCCCGTCGCGGTCGAACGCGCCGAGCACGAGCTCCTTGTGCAGGGCCGCGAGCACGGCGAGGATCACCAGACCGGCGATGGCGGTGGTGACCAGATCGGCGGTGGTGACCGTGAGGATCGAGCCGACCAGGAACCCGGTGAGATCCTTGCTGAACCCGGGCTGCGAGGAGATCAGGACGACACCGAGCGCGAAGCCGCCGGCCAGCACGACCCCGGTCGCGGTCGACGAATCGATGCGCCGGACCCGGGCCAGCGACGCGATCAGCACCACGACCAGGAGGCCGAACGCGGCGGTGCCGGTGAACAGGCTGATGCCGAGCATGCCGGCGATCACCAGGCCGGGAAACGTCGCGTGGGTGAGCGACATCGTGAAGAAGGACAGTCGCCGCAGCACCACGTGCACGCCGACGACCCCGGCCAGTGCCCCGGCCATCAACGCCTCGAGCAGGGCTCGCTGCATGAGCGACGAATCGAAGGTGTGCACCAGGTCGCTCATGGTCGGCTCCCGATGGCCATGGCGTCGTCGATGAGCGGTTCGTGGGGGTCGAGCAGCGGATGGTCGGTCGTCGACTCGTCGGTGGCCTCGTCCGGTCGGTGGCGACGGCGCGCCACGGCCGACGCGGCGAGGACGACCAGGAACATCGCGGTGAGCGTGAGCACGATCGTCGCCCCCGACGCGAGCCGCCACCCGTGCTGCAGCGAGCCCTCGTAGCTGATCACCAGGCCGAGCCAGCCACCGATCGCGCCGACCGCCGCCGCGACGGCCATCATCAGCCCGACGTGGCGTCGGACCAACAGCCGGGCGGTGGCAGCCGGGGTGATCAAGAGGGCGATGACGAGCACGCTGCCGACGGCCTTGACCGCGCTCACCACCACCAGGGTGATCAAGATGTTGAGCACGAGGTCGAGCGTGCCGATCGGGTAGCCCAGCGCGGCCGCCGCGTCGGGGTCGAACGACCGCAGCACGAGCTCCTTGTGCAGCAGCCACAGCACTGCGAGCACGACGGCGCCAGTGGCCGCGGTGGCGACGATCTCGGCCAGGTCGACCGCGAGCACGCGACCGAACAGCAGCACCGTGAGGTCAGCGGTGTAGGTGTGGCTACGCGAGATGAGGATCACGCCCACCGAGAAGAAGCCGGTGAGCAGGACGGCCAGCGCCGCGTCGGAGGTGACGCGGCGGTTGCGGGTGAGCAGGGTGAGCAGCACCGCGCTGGCCACGCCGGTGACCAGCGCACCGACGTAGAGCGAGCCGCTCAGCAGGAACGCGACTGCCATGCCGGGGAAGACGGTGTGGGTGAGCGCGTCGGCCATGAAGGCCAGCCGCCGGAGCACGACGTGCACGCCCACGACCCCGCCGACCACGCCGAGCAGCACGGCCTCGATGAGCGCCCGCTGCATGAAGCCCGCCTGGAACGGATCGGTCAGCAGTCGCACGGGACGTCCTTCAGCATTCGCACGGGACGGCCTTCAGTGGTCGTGGGCGACGATGGCGCCGTCGCCCACCAGCGCGAGGGCGTTGGGGCCGTAGGCCTGGCGCAGGTGGTCGGGCGTGAGGGAGCGCCCGACCGGGCCGAACGCGACCTGGTGGCGGTTGAGCACGCAGGCGTCGTCGCAGGCCACGTGGGCGACCGCGAGGTCGTGGGTGGACATGACCACCGCGACACCGGTGCCGCGCAGCTCGGCCAGCACGCCGAGCAGGAGGTCCTGGGTCGTGCTGTCGACGCCGTTGAACGGCTCGTCGAGCAGCAGCAGCCGGGCCTCCTGGGCGATGGCCCGGGCGATGAGCACCCGCTGGCGCTGTCCGCCCGAGAGCGTCCCGAATCGATCGGTGGACCGTTGGTCGAGCCCGACGCGCTCGAGCGCGGCGTGGGCGGCGGCCCGATCGGCCCGGCCCGGGCGGCGCACCCAGCCCACGTTTCGGTACCGACCCATGAGCACCACCTGGTGCACCGACACCGGGAACTCGGGATCGAGCGACTCCTGCTGTGGGACGTAGGCCACGTCGGCCCGGGCGTCCGCCGGGGCGCGCCCGAGGACCTCGATGCGACCGCTGCGGAGCGGCACCAGTCCGAGGATCGCCTTGAGCAGCGTCGACTTCCCTGAGCCGTTGGGGCCGATGAGCGCCACTGACTGCCCGGGCGCGACCGATCCGGTGATGTCGGTCAGGGCGTTGACCCGGCCGTAGTCGACGGTGACCTGATCGAGCAGGAGGGCGGTGCCTTCGCTGGTCGTCGGGTGGTCGGCCATGCCCGGAGGATATCAAGAACCGCTCTCAAACGGGAATCGATCTCAATTCCCGCCGACCGCTCGAATCGGCCTCGTGGTCAGAGGCCGAGGACGAGTCGGAGCACTCGGTCCTGGAGGAGGTTGGGGGTGAGGCGGTCGCCGAGGCGCAGGGCCTGGGCATCGAGGCCGACGAGGTAGCGATCTCGGGGGAGGCGGGCCTCGATCACGTCGGCGATCAACCGGCCGCAGTGCTCCGGGCTGCCCATGATCGGCTCGATGAGGCGCTGCATCTGGAGCGACCGCTCGTAGGCCGCGGTGTTCCGCGACCCGGCCTCGGCATGGCGCTCGATGTCGCGGGTCATGTCCTCCCAGATGCCGGTCTTGAACCCACCCGGCTCGATGAGGACGACCTGCACACCGTCGCGGGCGACCTCGACCCGCAACGAGTCGGTGAGCGCCTCGAGCGCGTGCTTGGCCCCCGTGTACCAACCGGCCAGCGGCGAGCTCACCAACCCGGCGATCGATGACACGTTCACGATGCGCCCCCGGCCGTTGTCTCTCATCGCCGGCAGCGACAGTCGAGCCAGCCGCATCGGGGCGAAGACCATCGTCTCGAAGAGGTGGCGGGCCTCGTCGTCGGGGATGTCCTCGATGGCCCCGGTGAGCGCGTAGCCAGCGTTGTTCACCAGGCCGAACAGGTCGCGGCCGACCTCGGCGATGACCGCCTCGCACTGCGCGGCATCGGTGACGTCGAGCAGCACCGTGTCGACCTCGACGCCGGCTTCGGCGGCCGCCGCGTGCACGATCTCGGCCTTGGCCTCCGATCGCACCGAGCCGATCGAGCGGTGACCGCGTCGGGCCATCTCGATGGTGGTGGCCAGCCCGATCCCCGAGTTGGCCCCGGTGGTGAGCACCGTGCGCTGGGTCATCTCCCGAGGGTACCGCCGCGCCTCCTGTCGGTCGGTTCGTGGTGGTGTCACGGCGATGCCCTACCTTCTCGACGCAACCCTGGTCGACCGGTCGTGGCGGCCAACCAGGTCGCCCAGGGTTGCGTCCAGAAGGCAGAGCGCCTGGGTCACCAGTCCTGATCGTCGGGCATGTCGCCCCAGGTGGTGCCGGCCTGGGCGAAGGTCGGCAGGGGAGGGGTCGGGTACCACGTGCCCCCTCGCACGCAGCCGACCGGCTCGACCGCGGTATCGGACTCGAGCGTCTCGTGGCCATCGGACACGGGGAAGGGGCCGTCGGTGCGCAGCCGCAGCACCGAGATCTCGGCGGACCGTCCGACCTCGAGCGAGCCCAGCTCGTCGAGCCGGCCGATCGCCCGCGCGGTGTTGCGGCTGGCCATGGCGATGACGTCGACCGGCTCGATGCCGAGGGCGAGCATCTTGGTCATGTTCTCGGCCAGCGAGAACACGGGTCCGCCGATGTTGAAGATGTTGAGGTCGGTGGAGATGGTGTCGGGTCGGAAGCCCTGGTCGAACAGCCGGCGGGCCTCACGGAAGCGGAAGTCGGTGCCGGAGTGGCCGACGTCGAGCACCACGCCGCGGTCGACGGCGTCGCGGAACTGGGGGACGGCCTTGCCCTCACGGTCGAGCATGCCCCCTGCGCCCCGGAAGGCGTGGGTGATGATGTCGCCGGGGCGGAGGGCATCGAGCAGCGCGGTCGGCGTGATCACCGGTGTGTGCGGGAAGCGGCCGAGGTGCACCATGACCGGCTTGTCCCCGGCGGCCTGCTGGGCGGCCTCGAGGAACGGTGAGTGCTCGGGGTCACCCGTGTGGCAGGCCCGCGCCTTGAGCCCGATCACCACGTCGGCGTTGCGTTCGAGCGACGCCTCGAGCGACTCCATGTCGAGGTTCTTGGGGTCGTTGGCGATCAACAGCTTGTGGCAGATGAAGTCCTTGGTGGCCAGGTAGAGCTGGTTCGGGTCGATGAAGGCGAGGACCCGTGAGCGGGTGTCGGGGTGGTCGATGATGGCCCGGCGGCTGATGTCGAAGGTGGCCACTCCGGACGTGCCGCCGTCGACGACCACGGGCACGCCCATGCCGATGCCGACATCGTCGGCCTCCACGCAGAAGTCACCGAGACCGGCCATCACGTGGACGTGGAGGTCGATGAGCCCGGGCGTGACGAGCAGACCAGCGCAATCGATCGTCTCGACGGGCTCGTTCGCCCCCTCGGGTCGCGCCGCGAGGAGGTTCGAGCCGATTGCGGCGATGGACCCGTCGACGACGAGGACATCGGCGATCGAGTCGACCTGCGTGCCGGGGTCGATCACCCGACCTCCGGTCAGGAGCAGCGTTGCCATGGCCGGATCTTGGTCTCGCTCGGCTGGTGTATCCACGCGATGTTTCCTGGGGCAACATAGAGGTGCTCTATGGCCGACCTCAGCAACGACCTCTCCCTGCGGCAGCTCGAGTACCTCGTCACCGTGCTCGATCTCGGTTCGATCACCAAGGCCGCGGCGGTGCTGCACGTCACCCAGCCGACGGTGTCGAGCCAGATCGCCCTGCTGGAACGGCGGATGGGCGGCCCGCTCCTCGAGCGGGGGCGCAGCGGCATGACGGCCACCCCGGCCGGTGAGGCGTTGGCCCGGTCGGCACGGCGTCTGTTGGAGGTCGGCCAGCAGGGCGTGGCCGCGGCGCGCGACCTGGCCGAGGGCCGACCCGGGAGCCTGGCGGTCGGCACCCTCGCCACGGTGGCCACCTGGGTGCTGCCTCCCGCGCTGGCCCTGTGGCACGACGCCCGACCCGGCGTGCAGTTGCGCATCGATGAGTTCGTACGCCGCCGCCACCTCGAGCGGGCCGTCATCGACGGCGTGGTCGATCTCGGCGTGGGCGTCCCCGACAGCTCGTTCCGCGGTTGGATCGAGCCGATCGGTTGGGAGCGCTACGTCGTCGTGGTGCCGCCCGCCCTCCGTCCGCACCTCGGGCGTTCGGTGTCGCTACGCCGGTTGGCCGATGTCCCGTGGGTGATGCTCGACGCTGACCACGGCCTCCATCGCTACGTGCGGCAGGCCTGCGCGGAGGCCGGGTTCCAGCCCCAGTCCGGGGTGCAGACCCGACAGGTCGACACCGCCGTGCAGCTCGCGGCGGCGGGCCTGGGGGTCACCGTCGCGCCGGCGAACGCGGTCCCGGCCGACCTTCGCTGGGCCAGCGTGGCGTTGCGGCCCCCGCTGCGCGTGCAGCTCAGCGCCTTCGGGACCCACGCCCCCACGCCCGAGGTGTCGTCGTTCGTCGACCTGTTGGAGCCGGCCGTGACCGGGCTCGACCGGCTCTGATCCGGCGGCGCTGATCCGGCGGCGCTGATCAGCCCTTGGCCAGCAGGTCGTCGCGCAGCTCGCGCTTGAGGATCTTGCCGGTGGCGCCGCGCGGCAGTTGCTCGTCGACGAACACGACCTTCGATGGCACCTTGAACGGCGCGAGCTTCTCCTTGACGTGGGCCTGGAGCTCCTCGGCGGTGAGGGTCGTGCCCGGCTTGAGCAGCACCGCGGCGACGAGCTCCTCGCCGAGCCGTTCGTGGGGGATGCCGAAGACGGCGGCCTCGTAGACGGCCGGCTGCTCGTAGATCGCCGCCTCGACCTCGGCGCAGTAGATGTTCTCGCCGGCCCGGATCACCATGTCCTTGGCCCGGTCCTCGACGTAGATGAAGCCCTCCTCGTCGAGCCGCCCGATGTCGCCGCTGTAGAGCCAGCCGTCGACGATGGTCTCGGCGGTGGCCTCCGGCTTGTTCCAGTAGCCGCGGATCAGGGTGGGTCCGGAGAAGCAGATCTCGCCGACCTCGCCGGCCGGCAACGGCTCGCCGCCGGGCCCGGCGATCTTCACGTCCATCGGCGGCACGAACCGGCCGCTGCTGTTGGGCTTGCGGACGTAGTCGTCGCCGGTGTTGCCGGGGCCGTACGCGTTGGTCTCGGTCATGCCGTAGCCGATCTGAGGGCGCCCTCGGCTGAAGTTGTTCTCGACCCGCCGCACCAGCTCGGGCGGGGCCGGCGCGCCGCCGCCACCGACCGCCAGGAGGCTCGACGTGTCGCGAGCGGAGAAGTCGGGCGACTCGAGCAGGTCCCAGGACATGGTGGGGACGCCGACGAAGTTCGTGATCTGCTCCCGCTCGATCAGCTCGAGCGCCCGCTCGGGGCTCCACTTGTACATGAGCACGAGCTTGGCGCCGCCCAGCCACGAGCTGAGCATGACGGCCACGCAGCCGGTGACGTGGAACAGCGGGACGACGAGGATGAACGACGTCGGGAACGGGTGGGGCTCCTTGGGCGGGGAGGTGAGCCCGTTCACGGCCGCACGACAGGCGAACGAGAACAGCCCGTGCACGACGGCCCGGTGGGTGGAGACCGCGCCCTTGGGGTTGCCGGTGGTGCCCGAGGTGTAGAGGATCGTGGCGTCGTCGTCGGGGTGGATCTCGACCTCGGGCATCGTCGCGCCGGGGACGAGGACGTCCTCGAGGCGGTCGGCGCCCGGCGGAAGGGTGCCGGTGGAGCGCACCACGACGGTGCGCACGCCGAGCGTGTCGAACGCGCCCTCGGCCCGCTCGGCCCGATCCTGGTCGGCGATGAGGATGCTGGTGCCTGAGTCCTCGAGGCCGTAGTGCATTTCCTCGGTCGTCCACCACGCGTTGAGTGACACGACGATGGCCCCGATGGAGGTGATCGCCGCGAACGCGGTGATCCACTCGGGGTAGTTGCGCATGCCGATGGCGACGCGGTCGCCCTTCTTCACGCCGTAGTGCTCGACGAGCATGCTGGCCATGGCATCGACCTGGGCCATGACCCCGGCGAAGTCGAGGCGCTCGTCCTCGTAGACGAGGAACGTCCCCTCGCGGGTGCGGGCGAGGTCGAACAGCGACCGCAGCGACGGCAGGGCGTTCTCGTAGACCTTCGCAGGGCGGCCGAGGACCTCGGTCTCGACCACCGAGAACATCTGGCCCGGTGCGGTCACCGCGGCCACGGCTTCGTCGAAGGTCATCGTCATGCTGCAGCTCCCCTAGTCGCGAACGCCGGTGATCGTAGGACAACACGACCGGTCCCCTCCTGCGGCGTGGCCGACGCCATCGCTCTACGGTCACGGCATGCCTGCTCCGCGCCCGTTCCGCTTCGGGGTGAGCGCCCGGTTCGCCTGGGCACCCGACGCGTGGCGCGACCTGGCCCACGACTCCGAGTCGACGGGGTTCGACACGTTGCTGCTCGCCGATCACCTCTCGGACATGCTGCCGCCGATGGTTCCCCTGGCCTCGGCGGCCGAGGTCACGACCACCTTGCGGCTCGGCACCCTGGTGCTCAACAACGACTTCCACCATCCGGCCTGGCTGGCCCGGGAGGCGGCGGCCCTCGACGCGCTGACGGGCGGGCGGTTCGAGCTGGGCATGGGCGCCGGGCACATGAAGGCCGAGTACGACCAGGTGGGACTGCCCTTCGACCGGGCGGGGGTTCGCGTCGATCGGCTGGTCGAGTCGGTCGCCGTGGTTCGGTCCCTGCTGGCCGGCGAGCAGGTCACCCACGCCGGTGACCACTACACGCTCGCCGGCCATCGCTGCTTCCCGATGCCGGCCGGCCCGATCCCGCTGCTGATCGGCGGGAACGGCACGCGAGTGCTGCAGCTCGCGGCGACCGCGGCCGACATCGTCGGCTTCACCGGGTTCCACCAGGTCGAGGGCACCCGAGACACGGGTCTGAGCCACTTCACCGCCGCCGGACTCGACGATCGGATCGCGGTGGTGCGCGCTGCTGCCGGCGAGCGGTTCGCCGAGCTCGAGCTCAACCTCTTGGTGCAGGTGGTGACCGTCACCCGGGACCGCCGGGCCGCGGCCGAGGCGATGACGACCCGGCTACCAGGGATGAGCGTCGACGAGATCCTCGACAGCCCCTTCCTGCTTCTCGGCACCCTGGGCCAGATCGCCGACCAGCTGGTCGAGCGGCGCGAGCGGTTCGCCGTCTCCTACATCGCGGTGTTCGAGCCCGCGCACCGTGCCCTGGCTCCGGTCGTCGAGCGGCTCGCCGGCACCTGATCTCCTGCCGGCCCGAGCGCAGTGGGCGCACCTACGCTGCGGGGATGGTGGACGAGTCGGTCGGCGCGACGGGAGAGGGCGCCAGCGATCGGCCGGGACGGCCGGACCCGCGCCCCGGGCTCTCGAAGCGATCGCGGGTGGTGATACTCGTCGTGGTGTTGGGATCGCTGGCCCTGCTCGGCCTGGTGGTGGGCAACCGCAACCGTGACGCGTATGACCACACGATGACCCGGGTGCAGGTGGAGGCGAAGGCCGAGGGCGACGTCATGGACCTCGAGGCGTTCAAGGCGGCCTGGGCCCAGCAACTGGTGGACGAGGGCAACAGCACCGGCGACGAGAAGGGCCCGGCCTCGGCTCTCGTGCCCGAGATCCCTGGTGCAGGTTCGCCCAGCTTCACGGTGTCGCTGGTGCCGGTGCAGGTGATCGTCGACTACCCGGTCGACCAGGGTGGCCAGCAGGGCTGCGTGCGCCTGGTGCGAACGGCCGACGGCACGACGGTGCTGACGGAGAACACCGTGTGCGCCCACGCCTTCCTGGGCGGGTCCTGACCCCGTCGGATCAGGCTGGGCGGTCGCCGATGATGGTGGCCCGCTCCATGACCCGCACGTCGGGGTAGTAGTCCGAGCAGGCGTAGTGCTGGGTGGAGCGGTTGTCCCAGAACGCCACCGACCCGGCCTCCCAGTGGAAGCGGCACTGGTACTCGGGCACCCGGGACTGGGCGTACAGCAGCTCGAGCAGGTCGTCGCTCTCGTCGCGGTCGATCCCGACGATGTGGGTCGTGAAGATGCTGTTGACGTAGAGCAGCTTGCGGCCGGTGTCGGGATGGGTGCGGGCCACCGGGTGCTCGACGGCCGGGTACCGCTCCTGCATGGCGGCGAGGTCGTCGGGGGTCATGAGCGCGCCGAAGGACGTGGAGAAGTCGTGCACCGCGGTGAGGCCGTCGATGCGATCGCGCACCCGGGTCGGCAGTCCCTCGTAGGCCGAGTACATGTCGCACCACAGGGTGTCGCCGCCGAACGGCGGCACCTCGACAGCCCGCAGCACCGACCCCAGCGAGGGGACCTCGCGCCACGAGACGTCGCTGTGCCACATGTTCTCGTAGCCCTTCTCGTCGACGCCCTTGGCGAAGCGGACGACCTCGGGCGTCTCGCCCTGGGGCAGGAAGGGGTGCACCTCGAGCTCTCCCCACCGCGAGGCGAAGTCGCGGTGCTGGGGGCCGGTGAGGTGCTGGTCGCGGAAGAAGATGACCTTCCACTCCAGCAGGGCCCGGCGCAGCTCGGCCATCGTCTCGTCGTCGATGGCGGCGCGGAGGTCGATGTCGCCGAGCACCGCGCCGATGGTGGGGCTGAGCGGGGTGACGGAGAAGCGCCGGTAGGGCTCGCTGTCCACTCCGGCGGCGAGGCGATGGAGGCGGATGGGTCCGGCGATCAGCTTGGGCATGTTGGTCCTTCTCGGGGTCAGCGTCGGGCGCCGGAGCGCAGGAGCCGGCGGGTTTCGGGAGATGCGGGGGCGGTCAACAGGCCGGTGGCCATGTCGACGAGGTCGGCCGTGAGCAGGCGCACGTCGTCCCGGCCGGTGCCCTCGAGCGCCGCGAGGGTGTGCACGGTGAGGGTGCCGAGGGCGGCGATGCGTTCCCGACGGATCGGCTGGGGCAGGTCGGCCAGCGCGAGGTCGAAGCGGCGGAGGACCTCGTCGAGGCCCGCGGTGAACGGCCGCAGCGCCGGCTGCTGATCGACGACGTGGGGGTCGGCGGTCATGCGGGCGAGGAAGCGCAGGTACCAGCGATCGCCCGTGGAGTCGTCGAACGACTCGGCGAGCGGTCGGACGTAGGCCTCGACCAGGCCGCCGATCTCGGTGGGCCGCCCCGCCGCGTCGAGGTCGGAGAGCCGAGCCAGCCGTCGGTCGTTGATGGCGGCCATGCGCAGGGCGAAGATCGCCTCGACGAGCCCGGCCTTCGATCCGAAGTGGTACTGCGCAGCCGAGTTGTTGCGCTGACCGGCCGCCGCGCCGATCTCGCGAAGCGACACGGCCTCGACGCCCCGCTCGGCGAACAGCCGCTCGGCCACACGGATCATCGCCTCTCGGCTGCGAGCCGCGCCCGACGGTGGTTGGGCGGGCCTCTCGGTGCGAGTGGTGGGAGCGGGGGCCGCGGATGGCACCTCCGCAGGATAAGACAGGCGACTTAATGCCGTCAACCCCGGTGTCGAGCCGGGCCGGGACTCGAACCCGGGCGGACGAGCCGTCGCCGCCATGGTGGTTCTGAATCCCGACCTGGTTAGTCTGGTTTCCATGTCCGAGCTCTTCCGCTTTCCCAACCCGGTGAACGAGGTGTCCGCCCGCCTGGTCGCGGCCGGGGTGGCGCTGCTCGGCCTCGCCTGCCTGGTGCTGCGGGTGCCGTGGCTCATGCCGCTGCTGGCGGTGGGCTTCCTGCTGCGGGTGGCGGCCGGTCCGCGCTTCGACCCGCTGGGCCTGCTCGTCACCCGAGTGATCACCCCTCGGCTGCCGTTCGCCGAGCGACCCACGGCCGGACCGCCCAAGCGCTTCGCCCAGGCCATCGGTGCAGCCTTCACCGTGTCGGCGTCGCTGCTCTACTACGGCTTCGACGCATCTGGTGCGGCCTATGGGCTGATCGCCGTGCTGGTCCTGTTCGCCACCCTCGAGTCGGCCCTCGGCTTCTGCATGGGCTGCAAGGTGTTCGCCCTGCTGATGCACGTCGGCGTCATCCCCGACTCGGTGTGCGAGGAGTGCAACGACCTCAGCCTGCGCTGGGCCCGCACCACCCCCAGCACCGACTGACGACGCGCCCGACCACCACGAAACCCCGGGCGGAGATGGTCGACTCGGGCCGTAGGCTCCAACCCCTGATGACGGAACCACCGCCGCGCCTGCTGACGTTCCGGTTCGCGCTGGTGGTGACCTCCGGGCTGTTCTACTTCCTGGCCCTGGGGATGCTCCTTCCGGTGGTGCCGCTGTTCGTGAAGGACGAGTTGGGCGGCAGCAACGTCACCGTCGGCGTCGTGGTCGGCGCCTTCGCCGTCGGCGCCGTCCTGCTGCGGCCGTGGGCCGGCCGCATCGGTGACCGGGTCGGGCGTCGGGTGCTGATCGTCGGTGGCGCGGTCATCGTCGGTGCCGCCGGGCTGCTCTACCTGCTGGCCGACGGGGCCGTGTCGTTGGTGGCGGTGCGGCTCCTGGGGGGGATCGGCGAGGCGGCGTTCTTCGTCGGCGCCGCGTCGATGATCACCGATCTGGCCCCCGAGTCCCGACGGGGCGAGGCCATCAGCTACTGGTCGATCGCCGTCTACGGAGGTCTCGCCTTCGGCCCGCTGCTCGGCAACGTGATGCTCGCCAACGACCACTTCGACCGCGTGTGGCTCGTGTCGGCGACGCTGGCGTTCGTGGCCGCCGTCATCGGCTTGTGCACGCGCGAGACCGTCACCCCGGCGGGGCGGCCCGAGCCGGGCGCCGATCGACCACCACTCATCAGCCGTCCGGCCCTCGCCCCCGGCGCGGTGCTCTTCCTGGGCCTCATCGGGCTGGCGGGCTTCACCGAGTTCGTGCCGCTCTACGTGAA
>Ga0302299_10002009_pt1 | contig 12366 bp, 11 predicted proteins | sample III_Fen_N3_4_FD_198795 | JGI IMG/M metagenome (GOLD analysis project Ga0302299, IMG submission 198795) | Peat permafrost microbial communities from Stordalen Mire near Abisko, Sweden - III_Fen_N3_4 | ecosystem: Environmental > Terrestrial > Soil > Wetlands > Permafrost | place: Sweden: Abisko...
GCCCCGGCCCGGGGCGCCGGGCGCGCCGCGAGCGTCCACGCCACCCAACCGCGGCTTCGGCCTCCCCAGCCTGCGGCGCAACGTCTGCCCCCACTTCTACATGACGGGCTCCCGCGGCGCGATTCCCATCCAGGCTCCTCACCTGCTCAAGGGCCTGCTCCGCCAGCCCAACAACATCTCGCGCTGCCAGCTCCGCGGCGGGGTCCACCTCGATGAGGGCTACGTCAACGACGTGTGCCTCACGCCGCGCTTCAACCAGTGCGTCTTCTACGAGGACGAGCTGACCCGCGAGTGAGCGCACCGGATCCGCTGCCCGCGCCGCCGGACGCGCCCGGCCCCCGCACGTACGCGGAGGCTCTCGAGGCCATCGAGTCCCGTGGGCGCTACGGCATCCACCTCGGCCTGGGTCGCGTGCGGGCGCTCCTGCAGGCGATGGGCGACCCGGAACGGTCCGTGCGCGGGGCCCTCGTGGCCGGCACCAACGGCAAGGGCAGCGTCATCGCGCTGGCCGGCTCCGCGCTGCGGGCCGCGGGGCACCGGGTGGGCGAGACACCCAAGCCCCACCTGGTCACGTACCGCGAGCGCATCGTCGTGGATGGGCGGCCGATCGACGCCGCGGACTTCGCGCGGCTCGTGGACGAGGCGCTCCCCGTGGCCGACCACGTCACGCGGCGGCTGGGCCCGCCCACGGAGTTCGAGCTGCTGACCGCGGTCATGTTCCGCCACTTCGCGGAGGCCGACCTCGACGTCGCGCTGGTCGAGGTGGGCCTCGGCGGGCGCCTCGACGCCACGAACGCCTGGGACGGCGGTGTCGCCGTGCTCACGAACGTCGGCCTGGACCACACGGACCGCCTGGGGCCCACCATCGCCGCCATCGCGCGCGAGAAGGCGGCGATCGTCAAGCGCGGGGACCTGGCCGTGACGGGTGCCGACGGCGATGCCCTCGCGATCCTCCGCCGGCGCTGCGCGCGGCTGGGCGTCCCGCTCGCCGTGGCCGTCCCGCCGCCGGTCCTGGGCTGGACGCGCGACGCCCTCTCGGTGGACCTGCCGGGTCTGGGGCCGACCGGCGTCGGGCTCCGCGGTCGCCACCAGGCGGCCAACGCGGCGGTCGCCGATCTCCTGCTCGACGCGCTGGACCGGGCGGGCATCGCGGCGGTGTCGCCCGAGGCGCGCCGCCGAGGGTATGCCGCCGCCCGCTGGGCCGGTCGGCTGGAGCTGGTCTCGGTCCCGGTGGCCCGCACAGGCAGCGGGTCGTTTCAGGCCGGCGCCAGGGACCGCGAGGTCGCCACGGTCTCCGGGTCGGCCAGGGACCGCGAGGTCGCCACGGTCTCCGGGTCGGCCACGGACCGCGAGGTCGCCACGACCCGCGAGGTCGCCACGGTCTCCGGGTCGGCCACGGACCGCGAGGTCCTCCTCGACGGCGCCCACAACCCCGACGGCGCGGCGGCGCTTGCCCGGGCCCTGACCGACCTCCGGCCGCACCTCGCGGGCGGCGGTGAGACGCCTCCGCCGCCGCTCACCGTCGTCTGGGCATCCATGGCGGACAAGGACGTGGCGGGCGTCATCGCCGCGGTCGCGGGCTCGCCGGCGATGACGGGCGCCACCGTCGTCTGTACCGCCCTCGACCTGCCGAGGGCCCTCCCGGCTGCGGACCTCGCCGACGCGTGGCGGGCGGGCCTGCCCGGCGCCGACATCCGCGTCGCGCCCACGCCGGAGCTGGCCCTGGACCTCGCCCTGCGGACCGGCCGAGGCCCCGTCGTGGTGGCGGGCTCGCTCTACCTTGTGGGGGCCGCGCGGGCCCGCCTCGTGAACGATCCGTCGCTTCGGGACCCGGAGCCGGCGCCGCGGCTCCCGGGCGGGGCGTGAACGCGGCATGATGCGGCGATGAGCGACAGGCGGCTCCCAGAGGAGCGTGGCGTGGTGGGCGCACGGCCCGAGCTGGGCGGAGGCGCGTCCACGCCCTCGTTCGCCCTTCCGCGGGACGCCGGACCCGGCCTGCCCGGCGCCCCGAGCCCCGTCCGCATCGGGCCGCGCACCTTCGCCTGGGGCGAGCGCACCTTCGTGATGGGGATCCTCAACGTCACCCCGGACAGCTTCTCCGGCGACGGGCTCCTCGCCGCCGTCGACCCGGCGGAGGCGGCGCTCGCCCAGGCGCGGCGCATGGTCGCCGACGGCGCGGACCTCATCGACGTGGGTGGCGCCTCGAGCCGGCCCGGCCATGCGCCGATCCCGGTCGGCGAGGAGATCGCACGGGTCGTGCCCGTGGTCCGTGCGATCGTGGCGGAGCTCCCCGGGACGGTCGTGTCCATCGACACGACGAGCCCGGCCGTGGCCGTGGCCGCGGTCGAGGCCGGCGCCCACCTGCTCAACGACGTCTGGGGCACGTCCGACGACCCGGCGATGGCCCGGGCGGCAGCGACGCTGGGCGTTCCCATCGTGCTGATGCACAACCGCGCCGAGGCGCGCTACCGCAACCTGCTCCCGGAGGTGATCGCGGACCTGTGGCGGGCCCTGGATCGCGCGCTGGACCTCGGCGTGCCGTGGGAGCACCTCGTCGTCGACCCGGGGTTCGGGTTCGGGAAGACGCCGGACCACAACGTGGCGCTCCTGGCCGGCCTGGACTCGCTCCGGGTGCTGGCCCGGCCGATCCTGCTGGGCACCTCGCGCAAGTCCACCCTGGGCAAGCTCCTGGACCTGCCGCCGGACCAGCGCGTCGAGGCGACCGCGGCCACGACGGCCCTCGCCATCGCGGCAGGAGCCGACATCATCCGCGTCCACGACGTGCGCGAGAATGCCCGGACGGCGCGCGTCGCGGATGCGATCCTGCGCGGGTGGCGCCCGGATGGGTGGCCCGGAGGAGCCGAGAGCGCGTGAGCGACCGCATCATCCTGGACGCGATGGTCTTCCACGGCACGCACGGCGTGTACGCGGAGGAGCAGCAGACTCCGCAGCCGTTCGAGGTGGACGTGGAGCTGGCGCTGAACCTCCAGCCCGCCGGCCTCTCGGACGACCTCGAGCAGACCCTCGACTACAGCCGGGTCTTCGACACCTGCCGCCAGATCGTGGAGTCCACGCGGTTCAACCTCGTCGAGGCGCTCGCCGAGGCCATCGCGCAGGAGATCCTGTCCGGCTTTCCGGCCGACGAGGTCACGGTCCGGGTCCGCAAGCCCCAGGTCCGGATGGGCGGGACGCTCCGCGCCGCGGGCGTGGAGATCCGGCGGCGCCGATCCGGTCCGTCCGCGCGGCCCGCGCCGGCCCCGTAGAGCGTCGCGGCCCCGGGGCGACTGGCGCCAGCCCGTAGCGACAGGCCCCGGGGCCGCGACGGCGGCTCGACGGGCAGTGGCGCTGGGTGCGGGCGCCGGCCCAGTTTCGGCCCCCCCCGGTTCCGCCGCGGGCCCGGGTCCTGGTTTCAGCCGCGGCCCAGGTTTCCGCCGCGGCCCAGGTTTCCGCCGCGGCCCAGGTTGCCGCCGCGGCCCAGGAGTCCGCCGCTCGGGCCCACGTTGATCCTCATGCGGATTCGCCCGCGATCATCGTGCGCAGGGTGATCCTCCCGGGGATCACAAGGGCCAGATCCAAGCCGGTGAATCCCCATGTGGATCAGACTGGCCTATCTGCCGGCCCATCGGCCGGCCCGTCGGCCATCGGCCCGGGCACAGCCCCACGCGGGCGATGAGCGACTCGGGCCCTCCGAGGAGGACCGTGGTGCAGATGCGTGGATCTTGGCGATGACCGGGCTATCACGCTCCAGCGAACCCTCGGCTCGGTCGACGACGCTCCCCAGGCGTGACGCGTCTTCCATCGGTGGGCTAAGACCGCGGGGATCTCGTCGACGCCCGTCGCATCTCGAGCCGGCCTCCGAGCAGCCCGTGATGCGACCTGCCACTCGGACCACGACCGCGCCGTCGCGGCCTCTTGCGAACCCTGTGCCCGAGTTGACGATGGGCTCATGAGCGCGACCTTGTGGTCACCCGACCAGCCACCGCCCGAACGAGCCTCTGCCGATCCTCTCGGCTGTGCATGCCTCGGTGTGGTGGCGGTGGCTATCGGTGGCATCCTCGTCCTGGTGATCGCAGTTTGGGCGTCCTGGTATTTCAACGCCGCCCATACGATCACCCGCAGGGTCGCGGACGCCCAGCTCCCGTACGTGGAGCTCGTCGACTACAACATCGACGTCACTCTGTACGAGACCGTGGCGATCTACCTCACTGCGGACGTCACCGACGCCCAGATGGCCGATCTCTACTGTCGGATCGTCACGCCCGCCACCGCTTCCGGGGTGCGGCACTTCGTGATGGAAAAGGGCGTTCACTGGGGCCCGCCATCGCCACCACCCGACGACCTGATGCGATACGGCTACGACGGCGGCACCACCGTGGAGCCGCCCGCCTGCCCGTAGCCCGCTCCGCCACGTGTTGAGGCCTGCCGGTCAGGTTCGGCATCGAGTTCCCGAGGTCCCCGCCAGCCATGGCGCTCGTCCCACGCTCGCCTGCGGACGGGTGTGGTCCAATGCGGTGCCCATGGGCCCATCTGCACTTCGGTTCCACTCGAATGACTCGGGCAGCGCATACGTGGGAGATGAGTGGCCCGGGCTATACCGAGGACATGTCCACAACCCTCCTGGAGCTCGGCGATGGAACCCTGGTCCGCCAGATCGGCGCGTCGATCCGAGACGCCCGGATCCTCATCGGCTGGTCGCAGCGCGAGCTCGCCGACCGGGCAGGGACCTCCCAACCGGTGATCTGCAGGCTCGAGCTGGGCAAGGCCCGGGCGATCGACCTCCTCGTGGTGCAGCGGATCCTCGCAGCTCTCGGGATGCGTGGGCACCTCGAGCTGGACACTCGCCACCTCGCGGATCGACGCCGCCAGCGCGACGCGGTCCATGCGCGGCTGAGCGGGTTCGTCGCGCGGCGGCTCGAGCGAGCGGGCTGGCTGACGGCCACGGAGGTGCCAATCGGCGATGAGGTGCCGCGAGGCTGGATCGATCTGCTCGCGTTCCGGCCGGCTGATCGGGCGCTGCTCGTCGAGGAGTCGAAGACGGACATCCCGGACATGGGCGGGCTGCAGCGGAGCCTGGCCTTCTATGATCGTGAGGCGTGGGCCTGCGCCGCCGCGCTGGGGTGGCGTCCTAGCAGGAGTGCCGCGATCGTCATCGCGCTCGACAGCCGCGCCGTTGCCCAGCGCCTCTCGGACAACCGCGATCTCGTGGACCGGGCGTTCCGCTCGGACGCCGCCGAGCTCTCGGCGTGGCTGGACGATCCCGGGCGATCGATGCCGGCGGCCTGGACGATCGCGATGTGCGACCCGGCCACGCGCTCGGGCAACTGGCTGCGCTCGGCCGACCCCGGTGCGCGCCGGGGGCCGCCGCGGTACGTCGACTACGCCGATGCTGCCCGTCGGCTCTTCGGGAGGTGAGGTGCCTCGCGCCGCGCGGCGGGCCGCCCGTCCGGCCGGCTCATGATCCACGTGCCGGCTCATGATCCACGTGAGGATTCGCCTGCCGGATCACTGCGCCGGCGATCCACCGGGGGATCAAGATGCGCCGGACGCGACCGGGGAATCCACAAGGGGATCGGTTGAGCGGCGGAGCCCCGCGCCACGGACGCGTCGTCCCGGGGCCGCGCCGCGTAGTCCCGCGCCACGGCCGCGGAGGGCCGCGCCCGCCGAACGTGGAGACGCGCCGCCCGGGCCCTCCGGACGGCGCGTCTGTGCACGAGCCGGCGGACACCCGCCCCTCGCGACGGGCTAGAGGTTGCCGGGCCGGGTCCCCAGCACCACGTCGATCTTGGTCGTCGCCCCGCTCCGCAGCACGTCGAGGGACACCGTGGCGCCGGGCGCGAACTGCGTGAGCACGGCGTCCAGCGGGTGCTCGCCATCGAGCTTGATCCCGTTGATCGCAAGGACGATGTCGCCATCCTTGAGGCCGGCCAGCGCGGCTGGGCCGCCATCGACGATCGCCGGGCCGGTGCCTCCGGTGTTCGTCACCAGCGCGCCGTTGTCCACCGAGAGCCCCAGGTCCTTCTTGACCTGGAGGTTGATCGTCTGGAAGCGGATCCCGATCCAGGGCCGGCTCAGCGGCTCGCCCTTCACGGCCTGGGCCATGATCGGCTTGGCGATGTCGATCGGGATCGCGAAGCCGATGCCGGACGAGTCCGTGGCGACGGCCGTGTTGATGCCCACGACGGCGCCGCTCGCGTCGGCCAGCGGGCCACCGGAGTTGCCGGGGTTGATGGCCGCGTCCGTCTGGATCAGGTTGTTGATCCGGGTCCCGTTGTCCACCGCGATGTCCCGGCCCTCGCCGGACACGATGCCGCTGGTGACCGAGAACGAGTACGTGCCGAGCGGGCTGCCGATGGCCACGACGAGCTGGCCGATCTTGAGGCCGTCGCTCTTGCCGATCGGGGCGACCGGGAGGCCCGTCGCGTCCACCTTGACGATGGCGAGGTCGGTGAGGGTGTCGATGCCATAGACGGTGCCCTCGAACTGGCGCCCGTCCTTCAGCTCGACGGTGAGCTTCTCGGTGTCCGCCACGACGTGGCGGTTGGTGAGGATCCAGCCGTTGGCGTCGTAGATCAGGCCCGAGCCCACGCCGCTGCTCGGGATGCCGCCGAAGGGGTCGGTGCTGGTGCTGCCCTGGGTCGTGATCTTGACGACCGCCGGGCCCACGCGACCCGCGGCGTCGATGACCGCGGACGACTCGTTGATGGTGACGGGCTGCGTGCCCGCGACGACCTGCCCCTGGCCGGTGCCCGACGTGGGCACGGGCTGGTCGAACGCGCCGGTGCGGTCGAGCACGAGGACGGTGCCGCCCGACGCGAGGACCGCGGAGAGGAGTGCGGCCGCCACGACGGTCCCCACGCCCGCGCCGCCGCGCCGCGTGGGCTTGACCGGTGCGGGCGCCACGCCGTAGGTGGGGGGCGGCGCGGTGGCGCCGGGCGCGGGCTGGCCCCAGGCGGGCGTCGTGTAGCCGGGCTGGCCCTCGCCGGGTGCCGGCTCGTACCAGCGCTCCGAGGTGGGCTGGCCGCCCGACGAGGCCCAGGCCCATCGGGCGTCGGGACGCGGGTCCGGGGTGGGGGCGTAACGGGGCATGTCGACGCGCTGCGTGTCGTCGAGGGGGTCGGGTCCGGCGCCCCGGAGGGCGTCCTGAGCGGGATCGTCGTTCATCGCTGTGGGGAACTTCTCTCTGGTGCTGGGGTCGATGACGTCTCCGCCTGGTCGGAGGCCTGGGACAAGGGTGCAGGATCGTGGTTCACGGCCGGGTCGCCACTTGGTGAAGAAACGTCCACCTTCGGCTCGTCGGGGCGTGAGAGGGCTCTCGCCGGGGCGTCGTCGGCGGTCGCGCCGGGCGGGTCGGGGGCCTGCTGCTCCACCTCGTCGACCTCGCGCGGGTCCTTGGGAAGGGTGACGACGAACCGCGTCCCGCGTCCGACGCGGCTCTCCACCGCGATGGTGCCATGGTGCATGTCGAGGATCGACTTGACGATGGCCAGGCCCAGCCCGGAGCCGGTGCTGCGCGCCTCGTTGAGGGCCGTGCCGCGGTAGAACCGGTCGAAGATCAGCGGCAGCTCCGCGGCCGGGATGCCCACGCCGGTGTCGATGACCTCGATCCGGGCGCCGCCGTCGGGTTCGGCGCGGGCGATGACGCGGACCGAGCCGCCGCGCTCCGTGAACTTGAGCGCGTTACCCACGAGGTTCGTGACCACCTGGCCGATGCGCGGCGGGTCGTGGCGGATGCGCAGCGGGCGGCTGGGGAGCGCCACGGTGAGCCCGATCCCCTTGCGCTCCGCGCTGGCCAGCGACTGCTCGACTGCGGACTCGATGGTCCCTCGGACGTCGTCCGGGCGCAGCTCGAGCAGCACCAGGCCGGAATCCAGCTTGGACAGCTCGAGGAGGTTCTGGGCCAGCCAGTCCAGGCGGTCCAGCTGCACGGCCGACGAGTCGAGGAACTCCGACCGGGCGGCGGAGTCCAGGCCGGCCGGGCCCTGGAGCAGCTCCACGAACGTGCGCATCGCGGCGATCGGGGTGCGCAGCTCGTGGCTCACGTCGGCGAGGAAGTCGCGGCTCCGGTCGCGGTCGCGCCGGATGATGCTGACGCTCTCCTCCAGGCGGTCTGCCATCTGGTTGAACTGCGTTGACAGGGCCCGCAGCTCCAGCGTTCCCGACGAGAGCTCGTCGGTCGCCACGCGCGAGCCCAGGTCGCCCTCGGCCAGCCGCCGGGAGGCGTCGGTCAGGCGCGTGATGGGGACCGTGAAGCGGTGGGCGAGGAACGCGGCGACCAGCACCGCGACCATGAAGGCGGCACCCGCCATGACGAGGAGCAGGCCGGTGATCGTCGCGAGCGTCGCCGCGCGGCTCGTGTACGGGTTGGACAGCTCCACCACGACGCCCCAGTCGCCGCGCGTGTTGGCGCGGCCCCGGGCCGAGGTGACCGGGTTGATCGCGGGGTCCGGCTTCTGCGGGCTCGTCGGGGGCACGCGCATCGACGCGACGTAGGTGAGGGCCGGGTCGGGGTCGGGAACCATCACCCCATCGGTCTCGAGGGTCGCCGGCCCGAACTGGACCTTGACCGTCGCCTGGGCCACCTCGTCCGTGACGAGCTGGAGCAGCCCGGCGTCGGTGAGCAGCGCGTCCACCGCGGGGGACAGCGACGAGGCGCCGGTGGCGGGATTCGTCCAGACGACGGCCTTCTGGTCGCCGACGCTGTCGGCGATCGCGCGGACCAGGATCGCGGCGGTCGCGTCCGAGCGCTCCTGCAGGTTCGTCTCCTCCTGGTGCCGGAAGAAGTCGTCGAGGCGGATCACGATGACCGGGGCCACCAGCGCGAGGGTCAGCGCGACGACCGCCATGAAGGCGAACGTCAGCCGGGTCTGGAACGACTGCGGGACGGGATTGCGACGGCGCCCGTCGCCGGTGCGCTGGCCGGATGCCACGTCCGGCGCGCGGACGTCGGCCACCTCAGCGCTCGGCGAACTGGTAGCCGGCGCCGCGGACCGTCAGGACGAACTGCGGCAGGGACGGGTCGTCCTCGATCTTGTCGCGCAGGTGGCTGACGTGGACGTTGATCGTCTTCTCGTCCTGGTCCAGGGCCTCGTAGTCGCGGAGGAGCTCCAGGAGCTCGCGGCGGCTGAAGACGCGGCCCGGCCGGCTGGCCAGGTGGCGGAGGATCTCGAACTCGGTGGCCGTGAGGGCGATGCGCCGGTTGCCGCGCTGGACCCGGCGCCGCTCGAGGTCGATGACGAGGTCGCCGTGGCGGATCACGCGCCCGCCGGCCGCGTTGGCGAGGTCGCCGTAGGCGCGTCGCAGGAGCGAGCGGATCCTGCTCATCAGCTCGCGCAGGGCGAAGGGCTTGGTGACGTAGTCGTCCGCGCCCAGCTCCAGGCCCACGACCTTGTCGAACTCGTCGCCGCGAGCGGTGAGGAACAGGACCGGCGCCTTGGAGCCGCCGGCGCGGAGGCGGCGCAGGACCTCGAAGCCGTCGATGCCCGGGAGGCGGACGTCGAGGAGGATCAGGTCGGGGGCCTGGGTGGTGGCGAACTCCAGGCCCTCCTCGCCCGAGCGGGCGACCGTGACCTCGTACCCCTCCTGCTGGAGGGCGAACTGGATGCCGCGCGCGACGGCGAACTCGTCTTCGACGATCAGGATCGTAGCCACGCCGCGACTCTACACCGGGGGACGCAAGCGGGCCGCCCGTGACCGTGTGGTAGCCTCCCGGGTGACGTCAAGACGGCCGGGAGGCCCAGACGACGCGGTCCCGCCCCGCGACTTGCAAGGGGCGTGCGGGCCGCCGACACGAATGAGGAACCATCTCCGATGCCCGACCGACCCCGCCTCGCGGCCGCCAGCCGCACCGTGACCGGCAAGAAGGTCGCCACCCTGCGCCGCGCCGGCCAGCTGCCCGCCGTCGTCTACGGCCACGGCACCGCCAGCGAGCCCGTCACCGTCGATGCGCACGAGTTCGACCTCCTGCGCCGCCACGTCGGCGCCTCCACCCTCGTGGACCTCGCGGTCGACGGCAAGAAGACCCGCCCCGTGATCGTGCACGCGATCCAGGTCGACGTGCTCACCCGCCGGCCGATCCACCTCGACCTGTTCGCCGTGCGCATGACCGAGGAGCTCACCGTCGAGGTCCAGCTCGTGGGCGACGGCATCGCGCCGGCGACCGAGACGGGCGGCACGCTCGTGCACCCGGTCCAGAGCGTCAAGGTGCGCGCGCTGCCGGACAACCTGCCCGAGACCCTCCACTACGACCTGTCGGCCCTCACGGACTACGACGGCACGATCACGGTGGCCGATCTCCAGGTTCCCGAGGGCGTCACGGTCCAGGCCGATGCCACCGAGGTGATCGCCCGCGTCCTGGCGCCTCGCGTCGAGGAAGTGACGGCCGCCGAGGGCGAGGCCGTCGAGGAGGCCCCGGCCGCCGAGGCCGCCGAGGCCCCCGAGGCCTGATCGCGGGGCCGGTCTGCCGGCCCCGTCTCCCGCATCCCGGGGCGGTGCCGCCTCGCGGGCTCAGGCCCGCGCGCTTCGCCGCCCGGTCGCGTACACGATGGGCAGCCGCAGGTCCAGGCCGCCCGGCGGCAGCGCGCGCAGCCGCGCCAGCAGGTCTGCCTCGAGCGCGGAACGCGCGGTCGCGTCCAGCGTCGCGAACAGGTCCTCGTCGTCGAACCGCGCGACGAAGGCGAGATAGCCCTCCGGCGTGTACCGGTGGACCACCGCGCCCTCGCGCACCCGGACGCCCGCGAACCCCGCGCGCCGCACGCGCGCCGCCGCCGACGCCGGGCTAGCGGGGTCGTCGTGGCCGCCGCCGGATCGCTGCTCGAGGCCCGCGGCCACCAGCGCGTCGTCGTAGGCCTCGTCGGCCCCGAGCCAGCCGCCCTGCATCCACGTCACGCAGGCCAGGGTCCCGTCCGGCACCAGCACCCGCCGCATCTCGCGCAGCGCCCGGTGCCGCGACGGGACCAGCTGCAGCACGAAGGCGGACACGACGACGTGGAACGCGCCGTCCGGGAAGGGCAACCCGTCTGCCGGCGCCTGGACGAGGTCGGTCCGGCCCGCCGCACCCGCTGGCAGCCCACGAAGCTCGCGCGCCGCGATCGCCAGCATCGCGGCGGAGAGGTCGACGCCGGTCACCCGCACGCCGGGATGGCGGCGGGCGATCTCCGCGACCAGCGCCCCGGTCCCGCAGCCAACGTCGAGGATCCGCGTCGCGCCGGCGTCCACGGCGGCGCTGATCTCGTCGAGCAGCCCGAGCGTTCCCCGGCGGTGGACGGGCGACCACCACCGGGCGTAGCCGTCGGCGATCCGGTCATAGCGCGCCTGCTGGTCTTTCACCCCCCAATCGTGCCATGCCGGTTTCGTGCCCTTCGGCCCGGGAGTCGGGTCCGCGGGCCGCTGGCCCCCGCCGTGGCGCGCCGCGATGCTCCATCGTGGGTAGCACGGGCGTGAGCCCCGCGGGCGCGCGCCCGAAAGGAGCCGAGCGATGAACAAGATCCTGCTCGCGTACGACGGGGGAGAGCCCGCCAAGCGGGCGCTCGAGCAGACGATCGAGCTGGCCACCGGGCTCGGGGCGGAGGTCGGGGTCATCAGCGTGGTGCCGGTCAAGGCCGGGCGCGCGCCCATCGACCCCTGGGACGACCGTACCGTGCACGCCGAGGAGCTCCTCGAGGCCCGCCGCGCCCTGCGCGAGGCCGGCATCGAGGCGGAGATGCTCGAGCCCGGCGGGGACGTCGCCCGCACCATCGAACGCGTCGCCGACGAGCGCGGCTACGACACCATCGTCGTCGGCGCCCGCGGCATCGGAAGCCTCGCCAGGGTGCTCCAGGGCAGCGTCTCGGAGCACGTCGCCAGCCACGCCCATACCACCGTCGTGGTCGCCCGCTGATGAACGCGCCGACCGCCATGTCCCGGAGGACCGTCTTGTGACCCTCGCCGCCCCGGCCACGCCGCGCGGCCACGCGCACCGCCTCTCGCGTCCCATCCTGGACGCGCTCCGCACGGGGATTGGACCCGCACCGGTGGCGCTGCGCGGGATGGCGCTGCTCGCCGATGCCGTGCTCAACAAGGACGCGGCCTTCGGCGAGGAGGAGCGCGACACGCTGGGCCTCCGCGGCCTGCTGCCGCCGCGCGTCGTCGACATCGAGCTGCAGGTGTCCCTCGAGCTCGAGCACGTCCGCCGGAAGGCCGACGACCTGGAGCGGTACGTCGGCCTCGCTGCCCTCCAGGACCGCAACGAGACGCTCTTCCACCGGGTGCTGCTGGACCACCTCGAGGAGCTGCTCCCCATCGTCTACACGCCGACCGTGGGCCGGGCGTGCCAGGAGTTCAGCCACGTCTGGCGACGACCGCGTGGCGTCTGGATCACGCCTGACGACA
>Ga0302299_10002010_pt1 | contig 12365 bp, 10 predicted proteins | sample III_Fen_N3_4_FD_198795 | JGI IMG/M metagenome (GOLD analysis project Ga0302299, IMG submission 198795) | Peat permafrost microbial communities from Stordalen Mire near Abisko, Sweden - III_Fen_N3_4 | ecosystem: Environmental > Terrestrial > Soil > Wetlands > Permafrost | place: Sweden: Abisko...
CCATGCCCCTCTCCGAAGACCTCGACCGGCTCGACACCTCGATCCGCCAGCTCCAGGTGAAATGGGAGATGTTCTTCGCCGGCACCGAACGCAAGCCCCCGAGCGAGCTGCAGGCGCAGGTGGAGACCCTGGTCCGGCGCCACGCGAACGCCGAGATCCGCAACAACGCGGAGCGCTTCCGCTTCCAGGGCCTCAGCGCGCGCTACAACACCTTCAACGAGCTGTGGCAGAAGCGGCTGCGGGCGCGGGAGGAGGGCAAGGTGTTCGGCCTGCACGGCCTGCGGGCCGAGCAGGTCGCGCCGGCGCCGTTCTCCCCGCCGCCGCAGCCCGCCCCGCCGCGCCAGGCGGCCGCCGGCGAGTTCCGGGTAATGGACGTGCGCCAGGACCAGGCGGCCGTGCGCGCGCTGTACGACACCTTCGTGGCGCAACGCCAGCGCTCAGGCGACGCGGCAGCGCCCTCCTTCGACAGCTTCAACCAGCTGATCGCGCAGCAGACCGAGCGCATCCGCGCCGACAAGGGCGCGCGCGCGATCGACTTCCGGCTCGAGTCGAAGGACGGCAAGGTCACGCTCAAGGCGCGTGTGGTCAAGTGAGCCCGTGAGGCGCCTGCTGCCCGCCCTCGGCACGCTGCTGCTGCTGGCGCCCCTCGCGGGCGCCTGGCCGGCGGAGGTCAAGACCGCGATCGGGCGCGACGCGCGCCGGCTCGTGCCGCGCTCGCTCTCGCGCCTGCTCGCCGAGCGCGAGCCCCAGATCCGGGACGAGACGGCGCGCTTCCCGCCGGAGCTCGCGCGGGCGCTCGCGCTCGACCTGCCCTCGGGACGACTGCGGCCGGAGACCCTGACCGGGCTCGACGGCGAAGTCGCGGGCGTCGTGCGCCTGTTCCGCGAGAAGCGCGTGAGCGAGGGCCTGGTACGCCTCGGGGCGCTCGTGGGCATCGCGGCCGACCTGTCCGACCCGGTGCTCGCGGTCGGACCCGAGGGCTGGCCCGCCGGCCTCAGCCGCGAGTACTACGCGCTCTTCAGCGCGAACCTCGGCCGCATGCCCGTGGTGGTCGACCAGGACCAGCGCCTCGACATCTCGCGAGCGCAGCTGCCCGCGCTGTGGCAGTCGCTGCTCGACCGCAGCCGCGAGGCCGTGCCGACGCTGCGCTCCGAGTTGCTGCGCGACGGGCGCGTCGTCAGCAGCCGCGCGCTGGACTACCGGTCGCCGGCCTGGGCGGTCGCCTCGCTCGCCTACTCGCGCGCGGTCACCGCGACCGCCGCCACCTGGCTCGCAGCCTGGCGCGAGGCGCGTGGCGACACCACGAACATGGGCCGTCCGCGCCTGGTCGTGCCGCGCGAGCCGCCGCCAGGCGCGCTCGCCCAGCAACGCCGTCCCCCAGCACCGGAGGCACCATGACCGTGAAGAGAGCGCTGGTCTCGGTCTACCGCAAGGACGGGGTGGTCGACCTCGCGCGGGGACTGGTCGCGCGCGGATTCGAGATCCTCTCGACCGGCGGGACCGCGAAGGAGCTGGCGCAGGCGGGCGTGCCGGTGATCGGTGTCTCGGACGCCACCGGCTTTCCCGAGATCCTCGACGGGCGCGTGAAGACGCTGCACCCCAAGGTCCACGCGGGAATCCTGGCGCGGCGCGGCGCGCCGGAGCACCTGGCGGCGCTCGAACGCCACGAGATCCCGCCGATCGACGTGGTGGTCGTGAACCTGTACCCGTTCGAGGAGAAGGTCGCCAAGGGCTGCGGCTTCGACGAGGCGCTGGAGCACGTCGACATCGGCGGCCCCACGATGGTCCGCGCAGCGGCGAAGAACTTCCGCGACGTCGCCGTGGTGGTCGACCCGGCCGACTACGCGCTCTTGCTCGAGCAGCTCGACCGCCCCGGCGGGATCGACGCCGCGACGCGGCTCTACTTCGCGCAGAAGGCCTTCCGGCACACAGGCCGCTACGAGGCGGCGATCGCCGGCTACCTCGCCCAGGTCGAGGTAAAGGATGGGGGCTACGCGCCGGCCGAGAGCGACGAGACGTTCCCCTACCGCCTCAACCTGACGTTCGAGAAGGTGCAGGACCTGCGCTACGGCGAGAACCCGCACCAGCGCGCGGCGTTCTACTCCGACCTCGGCTCGACACTGTTCTCGGTCGCGGCCGCGCGCAAGCTGCAGGGCAAGGAGCTCTCGTTCAACAACATCCTCGACCTCGACGCGGCCTGGCGGCTCGCGACTGAGCTCGACGACCCGGCCTGCGTGATCGTCAAGCACACGAACCCGTGCGGCACCGGCATCGGCCAGCAGCCGCTGCAGGCCTACGAGCGGGCCTGGGCCTGCGACCCCACCTCCGCCTTCGGCGGGATCGTGGCCTTCAACGAGAAGGTGGACGCGGCCACCGCCAAGAAGCTGACGGGCCAGTTCGTGGAGGCCGTGATCGCGCCCGGCTTCGAGAAGGCGGCGCTCGACGTGCTCGCGAAGAAGACGAACCTGCGCGTGATGAACATGGACACCACCGCGATCCACAAGGCGCAGGGCTTCGACCTGCGGCGCGTGATGGGCGGCCTGCTCGCGCAGCAGTGGGACCTGCACCGGATCGGGCGCGAGCGCTGCGAGGTCGTGACCAAGCGCGCGCCGTCGGAAGAGGAGTGGAAGGCGCTGCTGTTCGCCTGGACCGTGGTGAAGCACGTCAAGTCGAACGCGATCGTGTTCGCGAACGCAGCGCAGACGGTGGGTGTCGGCGCGGGACAGATGAGCCGGGTCGACGCGGCGCGCATCGCCGCCCAGAAGGCGGTGCTGCCGCTTCGCGGCACGGTGGTCGCCTCGGACGCGTTCTTCCCGTTCCGCGACGGGATCGACGAGATCGCGAAGACCGGGGCGACGGCCATCGTCCAGCCGGGCGGCTCGGTGCGTGACGAGGAGACGATCGCGGCGGCGGACGAGCACGGCCTGGCGATGGTCTTCACCGGCATCCGGCATTTCAGGCACTGAGCAGCGGAGCAGGGCCGTGAGGGAATGGCTGACGCCCGACCGAGTGGCCCGGGCGGCCCTGGTCCTGCTGGTGCTCGCCCTCTTCCGCGAGGCGCTCGTCGGCGGCGTGTTCTACGAGCGTGACATCCACCTCATCTGGCACCCGCAGATCGAGGGCTTCGTGCGCGCCGTGTCGCAAGGATCCCTGCCGCTGTGGGACGCGAGCCCGGCGTTCGGCCAGCCGCTGCTGGCGGACCCCGGGGCGCAGGTGCTCTACCCTGCGACCTGGCTGAACCTGCTGCTGCCCCCGTGGCTCGGCTACACGATCTTCGCGCTCGGCCACGTGCTCTTCTCGGCGCTCGCCTGCCACGCGCTCGCCCGGCGCTGGGGGCTCTCGCCGCTCGCCTCGGCCCTCGGCGCAGCGACCTGGGCCCTCTCCGGCCCGTACCTGTCGCTCGTCAGCCTGTGGCACCACTTCGCGAGCGCGAGCTACTTGCCGGCCGTCCTGCTGGCGGCGGAGGCCGCCATCGACAGGCGGCGCGTCCGCGACGTGCTGCTGCTCGGGCTGCTGCTCGGGCTGCAGGTGCTCGGGGGGTCGGCCGACTACTGCGCGATGACGCTGCTCGCGGTCGCGGTCTGGATCGCCGTCGTCCACGTCGACTGGCGCAGTCCCCGGGCGGCGCTGCCTCTTCTCGCGGGCGGCGCCGCGGCCCTGCTGCTGGCGGCGGCGCTCAGCGCGGGGCTCTGGGTCGCCGCCCTCGACACGGCCTCCCGTTCGGCGCGCCGCGACCTGCCCGAGGCGGTCCGCACCTACTGGTCGCTGCCACCCGTCGGTCTCGCCGGCACGCTGCTGGCGGGCGTTCCGGCCGCGCTGCCGCTCACCGAGACCGCGCGCGCGTACCTGTTCGAGGGCCGCGAGCCATTCCTGGTGTCTCTCTACCTCGGGCTGCCGGCCCTGGCCCTCGCCGGCGCCGCGTTCTGCGTCCCGGGCGACCGGCGCCGCTGGGCGCTCGCCGTCCTCGGCGTCGGGGCGGCCTTGGTCGCGCTCGGTCGTCACGCCCCCTTCTACGACCTCGCCACCTGGCTCGTGCCGCCGCTGCGCGTGCTGCGCTACCCCGTGAAGGCGATGCCGGTCGCTGCCTTCGCCTGGGCGGGCCTCGTCGCGTTCGGCGTCGACGCGTGGCGCAGCGTCCCACGCGGCCGGCGCTTCTTCAGCCTCGCCGCCGCGCCGGTGGCGGTCGCGACGGCGCTCGCGGGTGCTTTCGCCGTGGCGCTCGCGCGCCCCGCCTGGCTTCCCGCGGCGCTCACCTCCGGCCTGGAGCTGCACGCCGTGCCCGTGCTCGCAGCCGCGGCGCGCGGTCTCTCGCTGCACGCCGCGCTCGGGGCGTCGATCGCCCTGCTCGCGCTCGTGCGCTCTCCGCGCGGGTTCGGCGCCGCCCTCGCCGGGGCCGTCGTGGTGCTCGATCTCGGGCTGGCCCATCCGCGGCCGAGCCCCGTCGCGCCGCGCAGCCTCTATACCCATCGGCCCGAGGCGCTGTCCGTGCTCGGCGAGCCGCCGCGCGCGCGGGTCTACTCCTACGACTACAGCGACAACTCGCTCGCGAGGCGCTGGCTCGGCACGGGCGAGCGTCGGGGCCTGGCGCGCCTGCCGGCAGGCTGGCCGCCGGAAGCCGCGCTGGCGCTCGCGCTGCAGCTGAGCCTCGCGCCGCAGACCCCGGGCCGCTGGGGCCTGCGACAGGCCTACGACGCGGACTTCCGCGGATTGCAGGCCGAGCCGCTCGCGCTGCTCACTCGAGCGGTGCGCGTGGCCGACGATCGGCCCGAGTTGCTGCTGCGGCTGCTCGAGATCGGGGCGGTCACGCACGTCGTCGCCCTGCACCGCGCCGGCGGCGGGGTGCTGCAGCCGCTGGCGGAGCTCCCCGGGCTGTTCGCGGCGCCCGTGCAGGTGCTCGCCGTGCCTCGGCCCTGGCCCCGTGCGCGCGTCGTGGCAGGAGCGCGTCTGGGCGACGGGCTCGAGGCGTTGGGGACGCTCTCCGATCCGGCGTTCGATCCGGGGCGCAGCGTCCTGCTGGCCCGCGGCACGCCGGCCGAGGCGCCTGCCGCCTTCGCGGGACGCGCGTCGATCACCGACGATCGCGCCGATCGCCTCCGCGTCGAGGCGGATCTCGACGCGGAGGGCTACCTGGTGCTGGCTGACAGCTACGATCCGGGCTGGCGCGCGCGCGTCGACGGACGCGACGCGGAGGTGCTGAGGGCGAACCTGGCCTTCCGCGCCGTGAAACTGGCAGCCGGGCACCACGTGGTGGAGATGGTCTACCGCCCGCCCGTGGTCCTGGCCGGCCTCGCCGTGTCGGCGCTCGCCGCGGTCGCGCTGCTGCTGGCCCTCGTCACTCGCCGCCGCTGAGCAGGGCGCCGGCCGCGGCCGTCCCGCTCGAGCGGAGGCGCCTCAGCGCGGAGCGCGCGCTGCCGGCCGCGCCGGCCGTCGCCGCGCGGCGAGCCGCACCGACGCCAGCAACTCCGCCGGCGAGGCCTGCGCGGTGCCGAGCTTGCCGACGACGATGCCCGCCGCCTCGTTGGCGAGCACCGCGGCCTCGACCAGGCTCGACCCCGCCGCGAGCGCGAGCGCCATCGTCGCGATCACGCTGTCGCCCGCGCCGGTCACGTCGAACACCTCGCGCGCGGCGGTGGGCACGTGCAGGGGTGCCTCGCCGCGCTCGAACAGGCTCATCCCGTGCTCTCCGCGGGTCACCAGCGCGGCACGACAGCCGAGCAGCGAGAGGATGCGGCGTCCCGCCGCGGCGAGGCTGCGCTCGTCGCGCAGGCGCAGGCCGGTTGCCTGCTCGGTCTCGAGCTGGTTGGGCGTGACGACCGTCACCCCCCGGTACAGGCCGAAGTGGCGCGGCTTCGGGTCGACGAGCACCGGGATCCGGCGCCTGCGCGCGAGCGGCAGCGCGCGCTTCAGCAACGCGGGCGTCACCACGCCTTTCCGGTAGTCCGAGACCACCAGCGCGTCGCAGCCTGCGAGCGAATCGCGCAGCGCCTCGAGGATCGCCATGCCGGCGGCGCCGTCCACGTCGCCCGTCTGCTCGCGGTCGGCGCGCACGACCTGCTGGTGGTGGGCGACGATGCGCGTCTTCACGGTGGTCGGCCGGCCTCCGTCCGAGACGACCAGGCGCGGCAGCACGCCCGCGTCGCGCAGGGCGGCGGCCACGCTGGCGCCGGCGGCGTCCTCGCCCACCAGGCCGACGAGCGTCGCCTCGCCGCCGAGCGCGCGCACGCTGGCCGCGACGTTGCCGGCGCCGCCCAGGTGGAGGCTCTGGCGCGTGACCTCGACCACCGGCACCGGCGCCTCGGGCGAGATGCGCGACACGCGCCCCCACAGGAACTCGTCGAGCATCACGTCGCCGACGACGACGACGCGGCGGCCTCGCATCGCTGCGATCAGGGCGGCGGCACGGGTGGGCGCGAGCAGGCTCACGGGGCGGGCACGGCGGCGCGCGCGCGAGAGAGCGCGAATGGCACCGCGGTGACGAGGAGCACGAGCATCAGCACTTCAGAGTCGCCGAGATTGTACTCGAACAGCCCGGCGGCGAAGACCGCGGCGAGCACTCCGAGCGTGCCAACCGCGGCGGCCGTGGCCGGCTCGAGCGGCGCGAGCGTGCGACCGCGCCGCGCCTCGACGAGGGCGGCGAGCGTCGTCGCCACGGCCCACCACAGGAAGAAGGCGAGCCCGGGCACGCCGCGCTCGGCGGCCAGCTGCAGCAGGTTGTTGTGCAGGTGCGGCTGCTGTGCGTTCGGGGCCTCGGGCCAGCGGTAGCGCGGGTACGACGAGAGGATCATCCCGGGGCCCTGGCCGAACACGGGCCGGTCGAGCACCATGTCGAGCCCCGCCTGCCACATGTAGTAGCGGTCGATGCTGCTCGCGTCGCCGAGCGTCAGCCGTCCGCTGAGCGCCGCCGGCCGGACCGCGATCACGAGCACGACGCCGGCGGCGACCACGGCGAGCAGGCGCGGCGTGCGCAACGCGGCGATCGCGGCGAGGCCGACCACGGCCCCGATCCAGACGCCGCGCGTCTGCGACACCACGAGTGCCCAGGCGGCGAGCGGGGCGACCACCACCGGCAGCGTGGCCTCGGCCGCGCGCGCGGTGGCCCCGCCCGCCAGCGCCAGCCACGCCGCGCCGAGGACGAGGGCGGCGACGAACAGCCAGGTCGCGTGCGTCGCCTGCGGCGTGGCGTCGAGCGTCGCGACCAGGGTGACCCCGAGCAGCACGAGGCCGGGCAGCCAGAGGTCGCGCACGCGGGGCCGTGGCAGGCGTCCGAACAGCAGCCGCGCCGCGGAGAGCAGGAGGACCACCATCGTCACGCCGGAGGCGGTCATGTAGTGGCCGAGAAAGCCGTGAGGGCGGCGGTCGAGCCGGTCGAAACCCAGGAAGAGATGCTGGGCGAGCATCAGCGCAGCCAGCGCAAGGCCGCCGAGCAGCGCTGCCGAAAGCACCCGCTCGCGGTTCTCGCCGCGAGCCATGACCTCCACGCCGAGGTAGAAGAGAGCGAACAGCAGCAGCTTCTTCGCGTCCTGGTGCGAGCGCAGCGGATTGGCGGCAAAGGAGGCGGACAGCAGCGTCCAGACCGCGAAGGCCAGCAGCGGCGTGTCGACCGGCGTACGCTCGAGAGTGGTCTCGTGGCGCACGAGCCGGGCCACGAGGACCCCGATCGACAGGGAGAGCAGGATCCCGCCCGCGAAGATCGAGACGGGCAGGGCGGCCGCCGTCGCGGCCAGCAGCGCGAGCTGTGCCCGCTCCAGCGTCACGGGGTCTCTCCTCGGCTAGTCCTCGATCGTGGCCTCGTCGATCAGCATCACCGGGATGTCGTCCTGGACGGGATACACGCGCCGGCACTTCGCGCAGCGAAGCCCAGCCCCGTCCTTCACGACCTCGACCGGCGTCTTGCACTCCGGACAGGCGAGGATCTCGAGCAGCTCCGGGTCGATCGGCATGGGCGCAGTCTAGCGCAGGCGGCCTCGCCGCCGGTAGCGCGGCGGACCTGGGACGGCACGCCCGCTCGCTAGGATGTGGCTGCCGACGCCGCAGACCGGCGACGGAGGACGAAAGCCGATACAAACCGCCGGCCCCTCTCCCACCGGCCGACAACCCGAGGAGGTTGCGATGCGCGTGGTGTTCGTGGAGAGGGAAAGTGCGCCGGAGCGGCTCGTGTGCGAGGCCGAGGTCGTGTTCGAGGGCGAGGCGGGGCCGCTCGCCGGCATGAAGCTGGTCGGCTTCTCGCTGTGGCGCTCGCCGGAGGGCGAGCTCTACGTGACGTTCCCGAGCCGGGCCTTCGGATCGGGCAGCGACCGCCGTTTCTTCGACTTCCTGCGCTCGGTCGAGGGGCAGGCGGCCGACGCGAAACGCGTGAAGGCCTGGATCCTCGAGCAGTTCCGGGCGAGCCGCGAGATCGCGGCCTGAGCCCACGCCGGTCCAGGCGGGTCTCGCCGCCGCTCCGGCCGCTGCCGGGGCGGCGGCACCTCGCTCCTCCACCGCCGGCGCTTCTTTGACCCACCCGTTGGCGCGTGGGAGAATCGCTCAGGAGGAGCCCCCGGCCGTCATGTCGATCCCGTTGTTGCTGCTCGCCGCACTCGCGGCTCAGGCGGCCGTCTCGCCTGCCGCCGCCCCGCCTGCCGCCGGCGCCTCGTCAGCCGCCCGCGGCGAGGCTTACTATTACTACAGCCTCGGGCTCCAGGCGCGGCTGAGCGGCGATTCCGACGAGGCCCTCGCGCAGTACCGCCGCGCGCAGAAGCTCGACCCGGCCTCGTCCGCGATCCGCGTCGAGGCCGCGCGGCTGCTGAAGGACATGGGCAAGCTCGACGAGGCCGCCGCCGAGGCGAACGCCGCCGTCGCGCTCGATAAGGACGATGCCGACGCCCACCTGGTGCTTGCGCAGCTCGCGCAGGGCCAGGCGGCCGGCCCCGAAGCCGAGGCGGCGGTGCGCCGCGCCGCGGCGCAGTACGAGGAGGTCGCGCGCATCCGCCCGGGCGACGGGCAGTCCCTGCTCGTGCTCGCCAGCCTGTACGGCCAGCTGGAGGACCACGCGGCCGCGGCGCGGGTCTGGAGCCTTTACCTCGCGCTCGATCCCGGCAGCTTCGAGGCGCACGTGCAGCGGGGGACGCACCTGCTGCTCGCCGGCGAATCGGAGAAGGCGGCCGCCGCGCTCAAGACCGCGCTCGAGCTCGAGCCCGGCTCCGCGCGCGCCTACCAGATGCTCGGCGACATCTACGCGCGTGCCGAGCAGACCGACCAGGCCGTGCTCCACTACCGCAAGGCGCTCGAGATCGAGCCCCAGAACCTGAGGATCCGCCTCGCGCTCGGCGAGGTGCTCCTGCCCGCGAAGCGCCCTGCGGAGGCCCTCGCCGAGGCCGAGGCTGTGCTGAAGGCCGACGCGGCGAACCGTTTCGCGCTCGACCTGAAGGGGCGCTGCCTGCGCGACCTCAAGCGCTACGACGAGGCGGACGCCGCCGCCTCTGCGCTGCTGGCCGGCGACCCGGGCGACCTGAAGGCCGCCTTTCTGCGGGTCACGATCGCGGAGTCACGGCGCGATTACGCGAAGGCGGCCACGCTGATCGAGGAGATCCTCGCGCGGCCGGCCGCCAAGGACGACGAGAACCCGGGCAACCAGCGGATCTTCCTGCTGCACCTCGGCTTCGCCTACCAGCAGCTCGAGCGCTACGCCGACGCGGCTGCGGCGTTCGCGCGCGCCAAGGCCGCGGGCGATCCGCCGGACGCGAACATCCTCGGCTTCCACGCCGAGGCCCTGTACCTGGCGAAGCAGAAGGACGAGGCGCTCTCCGCCGTGCGTGCCGCGCGCCAGCGCTTCCCCGACGACGTCGACCTGACCGGCCTCGAGGCGACCCTGCTGCGCGAGAAGGGCGACACCGCCGCCGGCACCGCGCTGGTCGAGCGGATGCGCCTGCGCGCGCCCGAGGACGTGAAGGTGCTCGGCCGCGTCGCCGACTTCTACCGGCGGGCCGGGCAACTGCCGAAGGCCGAGTCGGCGCTGCGCCAGGCGCGGCAGGCGGACCCGAAGGGCCTGTCGGTGCTGTTCCAGCTCGGCGCCGTGCTCGAGCGCCAGAAGCGCCACGACGAGGCGGAGGCCGTGTTTCGCGAGGCGCTCGCGATCGAGCCCGACTCCGCCCCGGTGCTCAACTACCTCGGCTACATGAACGCCGACCGTGGCGTGAAGCTCGAGGAGTCGCTGGTGCTGATCCAGAAGGCGGTCGACCTCGACCCGGCGAGCGGCGCCTACAAGGACAGCCTGGGCTGGGCGCTCTACCGCCTCGCCCGCTACGATGCCGCCGAGCGCTCGGTCCGCCAGGCGCTCGAGAAGGACTCGCACAACGCGGTGATCCTGGATCACCTCGGCGACGTGCTCAGCAAGCGCGGACGGGTGGCCGAAGCCCTGCAATTCTGGCAGCGTGCCCTCGACGGCGAGGACGAGGAGTCCGAGCTCGACCGGCCGCGCGTGGAGGCCAAGATCCGTGACGCGCAGGGAGTCCTGCACGCGCAGCAGCAGGGACAGGTCGCGCCGACGCCCTGAGCTGGCCGTCGCCGTCCTGCTCGCGGCCACGGCGGGTTGCGCGAAGGCCGTGCCGCCCTCGCCGCTCGTCGTGCAGCAGGCGGCGGCGCTGCCCGCCTACTCGGCGAGCCTCCAGGTGTCGGTGAGCGGTCCCCGGATGCGCGGCCGCAGCCGCGCCCTGGTCGCGTTCCGCAGGCCCGACGCGCTGCGGATCGAGATCCCCGGCACCTCCGGCGCCCGGCTGGTGGCGGTGGCCCGCGACGGGCGCCTGACGGCGGTGATCCCGGCCGAGCGCGCGGTGCTCGAACGCGAGGCGCGACCCGAGGAGCTCGAGGCCCTGCTCGGCGTGGCCCTGGCGCCGCCGGAGCTGATGGACCTGCTCGTCGGCGTGGCGCCGGCCGGGCTGCGCGACTACGACGCGCGCTGGGGCCCGCGACTGCCCCGCCGGATCGAGGCGCGGCTCGCGGACGGAACGCGGCTGGTCGCGGCGATCGAGGACGCCGACGGGGGCGAGCAGGTGTCGGCCCGCGCCTTCGAGCCGCCGCCGCACGCCGGCTATCGCTCGATCGATGCGGACGAGGCGCGCCGCCTGCTGGGGGGGCGTTGATGCCGCGCGTCCGCTCGTACGCCAAGGTCAACCTGGGCCTGGAGGTGATGGGCGCTCGCGAGGACGGCTACCACGAGCTGCGCACGCTGTTCCAGACGATCGACCTCCACGACGATGTCGTGCTGCGTCCCCGACGCGACGGTGCCGTCACGATTGCCTGCGACCACCCGCTGGTTCCGAACGACGACACGAACCTCGCCGTGCGGGCGGCGCAGCACCTGAGGCGCCACGCTCGGGTCGAGGCGGGCGTCGAGATCGCGATCCGCAAGCGCATCCCGGTCGGCGGCGGGCTGGGCGGTGGCTCGAGCAACGCCGCCGCGGTGCTCCTGGGCCTGGACCGGCTGTGGAAGCTGGGGCTGGGGCCGGACGGGCTGCACGCCCTGGCGGTGCGGCTCGGGGCCGACGTGCCCTTCTTCCTGCTCGGGGGCACGGCCCTGGGGCTCGCCCGAGGCGACGAGGTCTACCCCCTGCGGCGACAGATCCGGGCCCACGTCGTCCTGGTTGACCCCGGCGTCCACGTCTCGACCGCCCGGGTCTTCGCTCGCGTGGACGCCCGGTTGACACCCCGGGAAAAGAGCAATAGCATCTTCTACTTTGTATCGAGAGAGTTGGAGGGATCCGGGGCGTTCCGGTTCCTGAGCAACGACCTCGAGGCCGCGGCGCTGGAAGAGGCCCCGGTCCTGCGGGAGCAGGCGGGGAAGATCCGGGCCACGCTCGCGGGGTATGGCGCGCTTCTCGCCGCCCTGTCGGGCAGCGGTGCGAGCTACTTCGGGCTGTTCGAGGGCGCGCGGACGGCGGGGCGGGCGTGTCGGGCGCTCCGGGCGCAGGGCTTCACGGCAAGCGTCGCGAAGACGCTCACGCTCGACGAGTACCGGGCGGAGTGGGGCCGGTCGCGGGTTCGCTGAAGGGGGCCGTCGAGGGACGAAGAAGGAGCGGCAACATGGAGATCACCGACGTCAAGGTCATCCCGGTGGACGACGAGAAGTTGAAGGCCTTCGTATCGATCGTGTTCGACCACTGCTTCGTCGTCACCGACATCAAGGTGATCCACGGCCCGAAGGGCCTGTTCGTCTCCATGCCGAGCAAGAAGCGGAAGGACGGTACGTTCAAGGACATCGCCCACCCGCTCAACAACCAGATGCGCCAGTACCTCGAGGAGAAGGTCCTCGGTGTGTACCGCGCGCAGGTGTCCGCCGGCCCGGCGGCGCCGCAGCCGGCGCCCACGGTGGACGCGGCCGACAAGGAGGG
>Ga0302299_10002011_pt1 | contig 12364 bp, 10 predicted proteins | sample III_Fen_N3_4_FD_198795 | JGI IMG/M metagenome (GOLD analysis project Ga0302299, IMG submission 198795) | Peat permafrost microbial communities from Stordalen Mire near Abisko, Sweden - III_Fen_N3_4 | ecosystem: Environmental > Terrestrial > Soil > Wetlands > Permafrost | place: Sweden: Abisko...
CTCGTCGTCGGCCTCGACATCGCGGGCATCGACTTCATCTGCCCCGACATCGCCACTCCCGTCCGCGAGACCGGCGGCGGGATCGTGGAGGTCAATGCGGCCCCCGGGTTCCGGATGCACACGCACCCCACGGAGGGCGAGCCGCAGTACGTGGCCAAGCCGGTCATCGACCTGCTGTTCCCGCCCGGGTCACCGGCCCGGATCCCGATCCTCGCCGTCACCGGCACCAACGGCAAGACGACGACCGTCCGGATGGTCGCCCACATCCTCAAGATGATGGGCCGGCGCGTTGGCATGACCTCGACCGACGGCATCGTCATCGACGGCCGGATCATGAAGCGCGGCGACATGAGCGGGCCGAAGTCGGCCCAGATGGTGCTCCAGAACCCGACGGTCGATACGGCGGTGTTCGAGGTGGCGCGCGGCGGCATCCTCCGCGAGGGCCTGGGCTACGACCGCAACGACGTGGCCGTGGTCACCAACGTCACCGGCGACCACCTGGGCCTGGGCGGCATCGACACGCTCGGCCAGCTGGCAAACGTCAAGGGCGTGGTCGTCGAGGCCGTGCCGCGCACCGGGACCGCTGTGCTCAACGCGGACGATCCGCTCGTCTACCGGATGGGCCGCCACTGCGACGGGCGGGTGATCCTGTTCTCGATGGCCAAGGCCAAGGGTGAGGACGGCTTCGACCGGGTGTCCGGGCACATCGCGCGCGGGAACGCGGCCTTCTGCCTCGAGGACACGCCCCAGGGCGAGCTGATGGTCCTGCGCCACGGGCCGCGCAAGATGCCGGTCCTGTACACGCACCTCATGCCCGGCACGTTCGGCGGGCGGGCGCGGATGAACGTGGCCAACTCGCTGGCCGCGGCGGCGGGAGCCTGGGCCGCCGGCGCCCACCTCCACGACATCCGCCAGGGCCTGCGGACGTTCACGACGTCGTTCTTCCAGGCGCCGGGGCGGCTCAACCTCGTCGAGGTGGCGGGCACGCGCGTGGTCATCGACTACTGCCACAACGTGGACGGCATGCGCCAGCTGGCCGACTTCGTCAACCGCATGATCACGGAGCCGAAGGGCGGCCGGAGCGGGCGGGCGATCGGGGTCATCGGGATCCCCGGCGACCGGCGGGACGGGGACCAGCACGACTACGGCGCGCTGGCCGCCACAGCCTTCGACGAGATCATCATCCGCGAGGACCGGAACCTGCGGGGGCGCAGGCCCGGGGAGTCGGCCGCGAACGTGGTCGAGGGGATCAAGGCCGGGCGGGCGGAACCGGGCGGGCGCGCCGCGCACGTCGAGATGATCCTGGACGAGGCGGCGGCCGTGCACGCGGCGATGCGGCGGGCGCTCCCGGGCGACCTCGTGGTGGTCTGCGCAGACGATGCCGTGGGCGTGTACCGCGAGGCCTTGGCACTGGCCGGCAGGGCCCAAGGCGGCATGGCGTTCGCGGATCCGGGGGAGCTGGAGGAGCCGCCGGGATGAGCGGCTTCGAACCCCGATGAGCGGTTTCGGCCACCCCGCCATGATGGCGCTCGCACCCGGCTCCCTCGTCATCGACCGCATCGAGACCATCGCGCTCCGGGCCCCGCTCGGGCGCCGCTTCTCGGGCTCCGCCTACTCCATGGACAACCGGTGCACGATCGTGGTGCGGCTCACCACCGCGGACGGGATCCACGCCGAGACGTACAGCGGCGATACCGACGAGGAGCAGGCGCTCATCGTCGGGATCATCCACGACGAGCTGGCGCCCGCGATCCTCGGCCGCAGCGCCCGGGATCCGGAGGGCGCGTGGCGGGCGATGGAGCCCGCGACCAACAACATCCTGCGGGACCGGGGCCTCGCGCTCCAGGCGATCGCCGCGCTGGACACGGCGATCTGGGACGCGCTCGGCCGGGCGGCCGGCCTGCCGCTGTACCGGCTCTGGGGCGCGGTGGCGGACAGCCTCCCGATCAGCATCATCGGCGGCTACTACCACCTGGATGCCGCCCAGACCGCCGACACGGTTCGCCGATGCGTGGAGCAGGGCTTCGGCGGCATGAAGTTCAAGGTGGGCGGGCGGACACCGGCGGAGGACGCGGAGCGGTTCCGCGTGGCCCGTGAGGCCGCCGGGCCGGACTTCGCGCTCATGGCCGACGCAAACCAGGGGTACGACCGGGCGCAAGCCGTCGAGTTCGGGCGGCGGGTGGCGGACCTCGACCTGCGCTGGTTCGAGGAGCCGTGCCGCTGGACGAACGACCGGCGCTGGATGCGGGACGTCCGCTACCAGACGGGGATCCCTGTCTGCGCCGGCCAGAGCGAGACGACCCTCCACGGCCTGCGGGACCTGGTGGTGGACGGGGCGATCGACGTCTCCAACTTCGACGCGTCGTGGGCAGGCGGTCCGACGATCTGGCGCAAGGCCGCCGGGCTGTGCGCTGCGTTCGGCGTGCAGCTCGGGCACCACGAGGAACCACAGGTCTCGTCGCACCTGCTCGCGAGCGTGCCGGACCACACCTTCACCGAGTGCTTCGACGAGGAGCGGGACCCGTTCTTCTGGCGGCTCACGGACATGTCCTCACGGATCTCCGGCGGACGGTACACGCTGCCCGACCGGCCGGGCTTCGGGATCGAGCTGGACCGGGAGTACGTCCGGGCGCACACGGTGGGGACGCGGGTCAGCTCCCGGTGACGGCCGGGTTCGCCCGCGGGCCGCGCGGCGCCGAGCTGGCGGCGGCGCTCGATGCCATCGACTTCTCCGGCGTGGTCCTCGCGGTCGGGCCTGACGGCACCCTGGCCGAGGTGGCGCAGGGCATCGCCGACCGGGCCACCGGTCGCCCGATCACGCCGGCCTCCCGGTTCGGGATCGCATCCGCGTCCAAGCTGTTCACGGCGGTGGCGCTCGTCCGGCTGTTCGAGCGGGGCGCCGCCGCGCCCGGCACGCGCCTCGCCGACGTGCTGGACGCGGACCTGCGGCCGCGGGGCATGGACCCGCGGGTCACGCTGGAGCACCTGCTCACCCACACCTCGGGCATCGCGGACTATTGCGACGAGTACGGGGACGAGCCCTACGAGGCGGTCTGGCTGCGGGCGAACCCGGGCGCCATGCGGGCGCCGCGGGACCTGCTGCCGCTCTTCTCCGACCTGCCGGCGCTGGCGGCGCCGGGGACGGAGGTCCGCTACTGCAACGCCGGCTTCGTCCTGGCGGGGCTGGCGGTCGAGGCGCTGACCGGAGGAACGTTCTACGAGGCCGTGACGGCGTCCATCCTGCGACCCGCCGGCATGACGGCCACCGGCTACCCGGCCTTCGACGACGTGATCCCCGACGTCGCGCTCGGCTACCTGCCGCCGGCCGACGACGACCCGGACGGCGCGTGGCGGAGCAACCTGTACGCGCTCCCGGCCCGCGGCCAGCCAGACGGCGGCGCGTTCGCCACGGCCGCGGACCTCGTGCGCTTCCTGGACTCGTTCCGGGATGGGCACCTGGTGGGGCCGGCCTGGCGGGACGAGATGCTCCGGCCCCGCGTCCACGACGAGCTCGAGGGCGCCTGGTATGGCCTGGCGTGGTGGGTCCATGGCGAGGGGAGCCGGCGGTGGGTGGGGCACCCGGGAGGCGACCCGGGCTATGTCGCCCGCGTTCGCTGGTACCCGGAGACCCGCCTCCGCCTGGTGGTGCTGGCCAACCGCTCCAACCGCGCGGGACCCGCCGCTGCCCTCACGGAGGACCTCCTGGCCCCCGCGTGAGACCGGTGGGGGCCCAGGTCATCGGCCGCGCCCCCAGGCGTTCCAGCAGCGCGAACACCTCCTCGCGCGCCTCGTGGCAGAACAGGACCACCACCCGCCGCGGATCGGGCCCCCCGTCACCGGCTGCCGCCGCGCCGCGCCCGACCAACTCCGCCTCCAGGGCGCCCGGCTCCGTCTCGTAGACGGGGATCGCGGCCGGGTCCTTGCCCCCGTCCGCCGCCCCGTCACGGAGCATGCCCACCACCTCGGCTCGCTCGCGGCCCCGAAGGTAGCTCAGGGTCTCCTTGATCGCGACGCGGTCCGCGCGCTCCGCCGCGATGCGGCCGATCCCTCGCAGCGTGTCGTCCGGTCGGTCGCCCGCGGTGCCGATGATCGCGGTGATCGGGGCGGCCGCTGCCGCTGCACCCCCCGTCGCACTGCCGTCGGCCCCCCCGGCGAGGGCTTCGGCGACGTCCAGGATCGCCTCCGTGCCCGCCTCGTTATGGGCGAAGTCCACGATGATCGTCCGCCGCCCGAGCCGGAACACGTTCATCCTCCCCGGCGACAGGTCCGCAGATGGGCGGAAGTCGCGGAGCCCGGCTGCCACCTGCTCCAGCGTGGCGCCCATGGCCCGGGCTCCGCCCGCGGCGGCGAGCGCGTTCGCGACGTTGTGTCGCGCGAGCCCGCCGAGCGCAACAGGCAGGTCCGTGACGTCGACGATCCCGTGCTCATCGTCTCCGTCGCATTCCACCAGCCGGCCGTCGCGCAGGACGTGGGAGCGGCCGCCAGCCCGCCGGTGCCGCCCGAGGATCGCGGATCCGTCCGGGTCCATCGAGAAGAACGAGACCCGGGCGTGGACGCGGCGCGCCACGGCGGCCACGAGCGGATCGTCGGCGTTGAGGACCGCCCAGCCGTCCTGCTTCGTCACCCGGCAGACGGTGCCCTTGAGCTCGGCCAGCTCCGGGAGGGTATGGACGCCGCCGAGGTCGAGATGGTCCGACGAGACATTGGTGAACACGGAAGCCTCGTTGGACTCGTAGCCCATGCCCCGCAGGACGAGGCCACCGCGCGCCGTCTCGAGCACGGCCACGTCGACGTCGTCGCGCCTCAGGACGGCGGCCGCGCCACCCGGCCCCGTCCAGTCGCCAGCGTCCACCAGCCGCTCGTCCACGAGGATCCCGTCCGAGGTGGTCGTCCCGACGTGGTGGCCGGCCTGCAGCAGGATGTGGGTGATGAGTCGGGTGACCGTGGACTTGCCGTTGGTTCCCGTGATGGAGATCACCGGCATCCGCCTCTGCTCATCGCGGATCCAGGCCGGCGGGTCGGCCGAGGCCGCGTCGATCCGCTCCGTCCAGCTGGCGAGCGCCCTCGCCTGGGTGTTGGTGAGGCGGACACGCCGCGCGGGCGAGACCGACCGGATCGCGAGTTCGAAGGCGGCCTCCGCGACGAGGCGGGCGCGCTCCGCCCCGCTCCACGGCCAGGTGAGGACCCAGCGGCCGTCGTCCGACGCGCGGTGCACTTCGCACGGTCCGGCCTGCTCGTCGTGGTCCGCGCGGAGGCGGCGGGTCCAGGCGACGAGATCCGTCACCGCGTCCGGCCAGTCGCGGGCGGGTACCGTGCGGCCGAGGTGGACCAGCGCGGAAGCCCCGGGGGTGCGAGACCCGTGCCAGGCGCGGGTCCGGCCGATGGCCACCTCGACCTTGACCACCGGCATCAGCCGGTAGACGTTGGGTCCCTCGAGCAGCCGGATCTCGATGAGTCGCACGATCCGGCGAGGATAGTGGAGCACGGCCCCCTGCTCCGGCCCGTTCTGCGAGGGTCGTCCCTGCCGGCGAGGCATCGCTAGACTTGGCGGCATGCCTATCACCCATTCCGCCCTGCTCGACCCCCGCGAGATCGCCGCGCTCCGTGCCGCCGTCGAGGCTGCCGAGCCGGCGTTCCTGAGGGACCTGGAGCGCCTGGTCAACACGGACTGCGGCAGCTACACGAAGGCCGGCGTGGACGCCATCGGCCGCTGGACGGCCGAGCGGCTGCGGGCCCTCGGCGGGCGGGTGACCAGCCACCCCAACGACCAGGGTCTCGGCGAGACGGTCGTCGCGGAGTTTGCCGGAACAGACCCCCACGGCCCGGTCCTGCTGTGCATCGGCCACATGGACACCGTGTTCGACGAGGGCACCGCGGAGGAGCGGCCGTTCGAGATCCAGGCCGGCATCGCCACCGGACCGGGCGTCACGGACATGAAGAGCGGGCTGCTCGCCGGCCTCTACGCGATCGGCGCGCTTCGGGACGGCATCGGTGGCCTGCCCCTCGCGAGGCTGGTCTTCGTGGCCAACCCCGACGAGGAGATCGGCTCGCCCGTCTCCTCGCCGCACATCCGGCGGCTGGCCGCCGACGTGGACGCCTGCCTCGTGCTCGAGTGTGCGCGCGCGAACGGCGACATCGTCTCCAGCAGGAAGGGCACCCTGGACCTCGTGATCACGGTGAACGGGCGCGCCTCGCACGCAGGTGTCGAGCCGGAGAAGGGGCGGAGCGCGATTCTCGAGGCGGCCCGGATCGTCACCCAGCTGCATGCCCTCAACGGCCGCTGGCAGGGGGTGACCGTCAACGTGGGCGTGATCGCCGGCGGCACGCGGCCAAACGTGGTCGCGGAGCGGTGCGCCATGGAGGTGGACATTCGCGCGGTCACGCGGGACTCGCTGATCGAGGCGGAGGCTGCCATCCGCGCGATCACCCTGCCCTGCGTCGTGCCGGACGTGACGGCGGAGATCGAGGAGACCGGCCGGCACTGGCCGATGGAGAAGCTCGAGCGGTCGGGGCGCCTCGTGGACCACGCGGTGGGGCTCGCGGCCAGGCTGGGCTTCCCGCTCCGCGACGCCGCGACGGGCGGTGCCTCCGATGCGAACACGACCGCCGGCATGGGCGTGCCGACGATCGATGGCCTCGGACCGATCGGGGGTCTGGACCATTCGCCCGGCGAGTACCTGGAGGTCGCCTCGATCGTGCCGCGGACCGTGCTCCTGGCCGGCCTGATCGCCACGATCGGGAGGGACCCGGAGGTCGGCGCCTGGCGGGCCAGGCGGGTGGCGGCGGAGGCGGACGCCGGGTCGCGTGCCGGATCGGGACCTGCGGGCGCGGCCGTCGGGACGGCGCAGGTGGCCGGCCACCCAGGTTCGCGCGGTCAGTGACCCGGCGCCACGTCTCAAGCGGCGGCCCGTGGGAGGAGAGCGGCGGCTACTCGCGCGCCATCGCCGCCGGTGGCCTGTGCTGGGTTGCGGGTACCACGGATGCCGGGCCGGATGGCGAGTCGCTCCACCCGGGGGATGCAGCCGGCCAGGCGCGCGCCGCGTTCGCCATTGTCGAAGCCGCGCTCAGCGACGCTGGCTTCACGCTGGGCGAGGTCGTCCGGACCCGGCTGTACATCACGGACCCGGCGAACGCCGATGCCGTCGTCGCGGTGCACGGCGACATCTTCGGGAACGTGCGCCCGGCCGCCACGCTCGTGGTGGTGGCGGCCCTGATCCGTCCGAGCCTTCTGGTCGAGGTGGAGGCGGACGCGTGCCGGGCTGACGGGAGCTAGCCGACCCCCGCGAACCGCAGCGCCGCCACCAGCACGACGCCCGCGACCAGCCCGAGGAGCAGGTTCCGGCACCACGCCACGAGGGCAAGGCAGACGACCACTCCGATGGCCGTCACATCCACATGGATGGCCCACGACGTCTCGGATGTCGGCACGACCAGCGTCTGGACCGCGGCGATCGAGGCCAGGACGGCTGGGCCCACCAGGCGCAGGTAGAGCAGGGCACGCGGCGGCAGCCGCTCGATCCCAGGCGCCAGCAGCGGCAGCGCCCGCGACGGGTACGTCACCACGGCCATGAGCACCGCCAGGAGAACGAGGTTGGTGCTCATGGGACGGCGTCCGCCGGGAGGTCGGCCTCCGCCGGGAGGTCGGCCCCCGCCGGGAGGCCCCCGACCTCGCTCATCGCCTCGTCCAGATCCACCGGCAGGCCGGTCAGGTCCGACTCGGGGATGACGTGCCCACCCGTGTCCGGCATCGCCATCCCGACCAGCGGACCCAGCAGCCCGCCCGCCACGATCCCCATCGCCGGCCCGGCCAGCAGCGAGAGCAGCACGCCGAAGACCGCCCCCGATCCCGCGGCGACCACCTCGCGGCGACCCGTCATCAGCCCGACGGCCAGGCCGGCCATCGCCGCGGGAAACACGATGTCGAGCCCGAACACGGACGGGTCGGGGATGGCGCCGCCCAGCAGAACCCCGGCCAGCGTCGCCACGTTCCAGGGGATGAACACGCCCAGGATCGCCCCGATCCAGTAGCCGGGGACGTCCACGCGGCCCAGCCGGTGGAAGTGCGTGGCGGCCAGGGCGAATGCCTCGTCCGTCAGGACGTGGGCCATGGCCGCGCGGTGGGGGAACGGGACGCCCCGGAGTCGCGGCGCCAGCGACGCGCTGTACAGCATGTGGCGCGCGTTGAGGAACAGCGTGAGCACCAGGATGGGAGCCCAGGGCAGCCCGGCCGCGACGTACCCGACGGCAGCGAACTGGGCGGCCCCGGCGAACACGATGACGCTCATCGCGGACGCCTCGATCGGGGAGTAGCCGGCGTCGCGGGCCGCAAGGCCGAAGACGAAGCCGAACCCGATGGCGGACACGGCGATGCCGGCCGTGTCGAGGAGGAGGCGGCGCCGCGCGGCGCGGAGCGCTGGGGTCGGCGAGGCGGGCACGGTCATGACGCAGCGATCGCGCTGGGCCGGCCGGCCGCGGCTAGCGCAGGAAGGTCTTGGCGCAGGTCCCGTCGCAGACGACGTAGACGGCGTGCTTCTCGGCGGCGTAGCCCGCGGCGTGGAGCAGACCGGCACAACCCTTGGTCGGGCACTTGTAGACCCACCAGCGGTCGTTGGCGTCCAGCGGGGTCGTCTCGGCCTTCAGCTGGTCACCAAGGCCGTCGCGCTCCGCGACGAGCGACGCGACGCGGGCTGCGCGATCCGCCTCCGTCTCGCTGGTATAGGGGTAGTTCTGCCCGACGTTCGAGGTCACGCGTGCCTCCGCATTGCAGCCGATGCCGGCGGCAGTTCGGTTGTGAGCGCAGCCTGCCACCGGCCGGGGGAGGATACCACCCGTCGATGCCGCCTCGGCCCGATCGACGGCCGTTTCCATCGCGGTCGCCTGGCCCGCGAGTGCCCGGTCAACGGACCTCCGGAAGCCCCGCGCTGCGCGGGTCCGTCACCGCCGCCAGGCTGCCGCCTGAAGCCGGACCGCCGTCGACCAGCTCGATCGCGTGCTCGTGCCCGAGCTGGCCCGTGAACGGCGCCCGCTCCACCCGATGGCCCAGGCGTCGCAGCTCGGCCAGCACGCCGTCGGCGGGGTGTCCGTCCGCCCGGACCGCGACCGGCGGCGCCAGCCAGCCGTCCGGTTCCACCGTGATCCGGGACGCGGCAACGGCAGTCGCGATGTCCGCCCCCCCGTCCACGAGCGCCGAGACGAGCTGGACGTGGACCTGGGGCTGGATGTCTCCGCCCATGGACCCGCCGATGACCCACGGCCGTCGCTCGCCCTCGCGGAACAGCATCCCCGGGAGGAGCGTGTGGGCCGTGCGCCTGCCGGGCAGAAGCGTGTTGGGATGCTCCGGGTCCAGCGAGAACGAGGCCCCGCGGTCCTGGAAGTGGACGCCCGTCGCCGGGTCCACCACGCCCGATCCGAACCCGGCGGCGTTGGACTGGATCAGGCTGACCGCGTTGCCGCCTCCGTCCACGACGGCGAGGTAGATCGTCCCGCCGACAAGGGTGCGGGCCGGCGGCGGCGCGGGATCGGCATGCCGGGGGTCGATCCGCGCCGCGAGCTGCACGGCGTGCTCCCGCGACAGGAGCCGCTCCACGGGCACCTCGCGGAAGGCGGGGTCCGCCAGGTGCGCGTCGCGATCGGCATAGACGAGCTTCGCTGCCTCGAGCTGGTGGTGGATCCAGGCCGCGTCGGACCAGCCGCGACCGTCGAATCGGGCGCCCGTGGGCGGTTCGAACCGCTCCAGGACGTTCAGGATCTCGAGGGCGAGGATCCCGCTGCTGTTGGGCGGATGCGTCGTGACGCGGACGCCGCGGTAGGTCGTGGCGATCGGTGAACCCCACGTGCTCCGGTGATCCCGCAGGTCGCTTACCGCGTGCGAGCCGCCGGCCGCCACCAGCCCCCGGGTGATGCGCACCCCGAGGTCGCCGTCGTAGTAGGCGTCGAAGCCCTCGTCGGCGAGGGTGCGGAGCGTCGCCGCGAGCGCGGGCAGTCGCACGATCTCGCCCGGCCGCCATGCACGGTTCCGCGGGCGCCAGACGCGCCGGAAGCCGGCCGTCCACGGCTCGTCGCCGATCGAGGCGTTCGTCCCCTCCACCGCGGCGATCAGCTGGTCCCACGCCGGGAACCCGGCCGCCGCGTGCTCGATCGCCGCCCCGAGGACCGCCTCCCGTGAGAGGCGGCCCCACCGCGCGTGGGCGTCGGCCCAGGAACGGACGGCACCGGGCACCGTGATCGAGAGCGGGCCGCGAAGGGGGATGCGGTCCAGGCCCGCGGCCCGGAGCCGGTCCGGGTCGATGCCCGCCGGCGCCCGGCCGGACCCGTTGAGCGAGACCTGCTCGCCGGCGGCCTCGTCCCAGACCAGCCAGAAGGCGTCGCCGCCGATCCCGCACCCGTTCGGCATGACCACGCCCAGGACGGCGTTCGTGGCGATGGCGGCGTCCACCGCATGCCCGCCCGCGGCGAGGACGGCGAGACCTGCCGCCGTCGCCAGGTGGTGCGGAGCGACGACGGCCCCGCGGGCGCCGCGGACGAGACGCGCGGGCACGAGGGCCGGCTTCGCGTCGGGCATGGAGGCCGCTGGCCGCGGGTCGGGTGCCTCCGGCATAGGCATGGGCAGTGGGTCCGACGCTTCGGGGACCTGCCGCTCAGCCACCGGCGGAGACCCCGCCCTGCTGCGCGGCCGGTGAGCCGACGCGGTGCTCGTACCGGGCGAGCCGCCGCAGCGGCACGACCGCGATGCCCAGCAGCACCAGCGACGCGACGAAGATGCCATCGAGGCCGGCGACCTGCGCCGACACGCCGCCGGCGATGCTGCCCAGGATCTGTCCGACGCCCAGGAACACGGAGTAGAGGCCCATGATCGCGCCCCGGTCGTCCGGGTACGCCTCCGTCATGTCGGCCAGGAGGCCGATCGCGGCCGGTGTCGCACCCGCCAGGACGAACAGGCCGGCGCCCGCGACGGCCACCAGCCCCAGCAGCACCGGCAGCGGGAGATCGGCCGCATGGTTGATCCCGGCCCCGGCCACCAGCATCACGGCGCCGCCCAGGATTCCCCTGCCGATGATCGACGTCCTCGCCATGTCCCCGAAGCGGCCGCCCCAGTAGAACAGCCCCAGGAAGAAGACCAGCCCGCCGATCGCGAGGCCCGCGCTGACCTGGATCGGCCCGAACCCGCCCATCAGCTGCTGGGCGGCGAACGCGGGATCCGGCTCGCGCACGAGCTGGAACAGCGTCTGGCTCGTGTAGAGGCCCAGCGTGGCGTTGATGGCGATCCAGGTGGGGGCCAGGAGCCAGACGTGGCTGCCGCGCAGGATCCGGGCATACCGGCGCAGGCCCTCCCCGGGCTCGTGCGAGCGCGCCGCGGGCTCCGGTTCCGCGTCGCGCGGGACCCCCCGGCGGTAGATCGCGAACGAGACGCCGTAGAGCACGGCGTTGGCCATGAATGCGGCAGGTCCGAAGGCCGCGAACAGCGGTCCCGCGATGACGAAGCCGAGCAGGAGCCCCGCGAGCGTCGCGGCCTCGAATCGGGCGACCGCCTTCCCGCGCATGATCTCGTCAGCGGCGGTGGCGAAGGCGATGAACCCGAGGATGGACGGGACGGACGCCGCGGTCGAGGCGCCCTCGAGGAGCCGCGTGATCCCGATGACCGGCAGGCTGACCGTGAGCGCGGTGATGACCACGGCGGCAGCCCCGAAAGCCGGCCCCAGCAGCATGATCCGCCGGTGGCCGACCCGGTCCGAGAGGACCCCGAAGATCGGCGACAGGACCAGCTCCGACGCGTAGAACAGCGCGCCGAGGACGCCGACCTCCCACGCCTGCACCGGGGCGCCACCGTGCTGCGGGAACACGGCGTAGTAGTAGATGAGCATGGCGCCGGTCACGCCGGTCGCGAGACGCAGCGTGAAGGTGCCGAGGATGACCGCGAGGACGGGGCGCTCCATGTACCTCGCAGCGTAGCCGGTCGGGATGGTCGGACGCGCAGGGTTGCGGATCCGTATGATCGGCGCCCACGCGGGGGAGACCCGCGGCGTCGTCGCCGGCGACGCGCAGACTGCCCGCCGGGCGCCGGCGGACGAGCCCGATGGAGGAGCCTCGACCGTGTCCCGTGTCGCGATCGTCACCGATTCCGTCAGCGACATGTCGCCCGAAGTCGCGGCTCTCCACGGGATCACCGTGGTGCCGCTCATCGTGAGCTTCGGGCCCGAGAGCTTCCGCCCAAACGTCGATATGACGACGGACGAGTTCTGGGTACGGATGACCGCGCCCGATGCGCCGTTCCCGACCACCGCGGCCTGTTCCGCCGGCGACTTCCTCGACGTGTTCGACGCCGCCTTCGACGGTGGAGCGGAGTCCGTGGTCTGCGTCACGGTCT
>Ga0302299_10002012_pt1 | contig 12363 bp, 8 predicted proteins | sample III_Fen_N3_4_FD_198795 | JGI IMG/M metagenome (GOLD analysis project Ga0302299, IMG submission 198795) | Peat permafrost microbial communities from Stordalen Mire near Abisko, Sweden - III_Fen_N3_4 | ecosystem: Environmental > Terrestrial > Soil > Wetlands > Permafrost | place: Sweden: Abisko...
TGGGCGATCGGCGACCACGCCTCGGTCGCGATGCCGTGCTCCTCGCCGTAGGCCCGCACCTCCTCGTTGAGGAAGTAGGGGTGCAGCTCGATCTGGTTGACAGCGGGGACGACGTCGGCCTCCGCCTCGAGCCGGCGCAGGTGCGCGACCTGGAAGTTCGACACCCCGATCGACCGCGCACGACCGTCGGCCTGGAACTCCTCGAGCGTCTTCCACGTCGAGACGAAGTCGCCGTCGTAGAGCGTCGGCAGCGGCCAGTGGATCAGGAACAGGTCGACGTGATCCATGCCGAGCGCCGTCAGCGTGCCGTCGAACGCGCGGCGTGCCTCGTCCGGCTCGTGAAAGCCGTTGTTGAGCTTGCTCGTGATGAAGACCTCGTCGCGCCCGAGCCCCGAGGCGCGGACGCCCTCGCCGACGCCCTGTTCGTTGCGGTACATCTCCGCGGTGTCGATGTGGCGGTAGCCGGCATCGAGCGCCGTCGTGACGGCCTCGGCGGTCTCGGCCGGGTCGATCTGGAAGACCCCGAACCCGAGCTGCGGGATCGTGAGGCCGTCGTTCAGGGAGATGGAGGGAACGCTGCTCATGTCCGGACCTTCTCCCCCCGTCGGCGTGCCGTCAAACGCGCAGGTCCGGGCGAGCGAGTCGGGGTCTTCGAGCGCGGGCGGCGTCAGCCACGCACGGCCGCGGGGGAAACCACCGCAGACTCGAGCCCCGGCGCCTGCGAGGGCGATCCGGCCGACGCGTCGAACAAGGCCAGCTGGCGGAGCATCCTGCCGACCCGAATCCAGTCGCGAAGCTCTCCGTCCGGGGCCGAGCGTGCCGACAGCGCGGCTCGCGCCGCCTGCACCGTGCCGTCGAGCAGCGAGACGCGCTCGCCGAGCGACACGCCCGCGTCGCGGGTGGCTTCGAGCATCACGCTGGTCGCCGTCCTGACGTGCTCGAAGGCCCCTGAGCGGAGACCCTCGCCGACGCCGGCAAGCCAGCGGTCGAGCTCGGTGCGCCCGCCGGGTGTGTCGAACCAGCCGTGGTCGGCCCCGACATAGACGTAGCGCAGCGCGACGTCGCGGATCCAGGCGCCGCGTGTGGCCAGCACCGCGCCGATCGTCGGCAGCTCGCCCCCAGGCTCCTGCGCCAGTCGCATGACCGGGCCCTGATACGTCCTGCGACGCTCGCGCTCGACGTCGCTGCGTCGCAGGCGCCGGTGCCCGCCCTCCGTGCGGCTCGCCGACAGGTGACCCTCCGTGATCCGGCGCCGCACCGTCGACGCGGAGACGCCGAGCGCCTCCACCGCGGCGCCCAGGCTCATCGTCCGGTCCTCGCAGGTGCCGGGGATCGGCGTGTGGTCGCGGAGGAGCGCAGCGATCCGCGCCGGGGGCAGCGGCCCCGAGAAGAGCCGGCCCTGACCCTGACGGCACCCGAGCCCGCGCAGGAGCTCGGCCTGCACCGGCGTCTCCACGCCGTCGGCGATCACGCGCAGGCCGAGCGTCTGCCCCATGTCGAGGATGGCGGAGACGAGCGCGCGGGGGTAGGCGTCCCGCTCGATCCGCTCCGTGACCGTGCGGTCGATCTTGACGCCGCTGACGCGGAACTCCTCAAGGTGCCGCAGCGACGCCGAACCGGAGCAGAAGTCGTCGAGCAGCACGCGGAATCCGTTGCCGTGCAGCTCGTCGATGACGGGAGCGAGCACCCGCGACAGCGGCGGCGGCGCCGTCCCGGTGATCTCCAGCATGATCGAGTAGGGCGAGAGTCCGGCGGCGGCGCGGATCGTGAGCGCCTCCTGCGCGAAACCCGGCCGCGCAAGCTCGCGCGGCGAGACGTTGACGCTCACCGGCGGAGGCTCGGCGCCCGCGGCGCGCCAGTCCGCGGCGGCGGAGCAGGCCGCTCGCAGCACCCAGCAGCCCAGATGGCTGCGAAGCGCCGTCTTCTCGGCGATCGCAACCAGCCGCGATGCGGCGATCGCGCCGTGGACCGGGTGGTCCCAGCGTACGAGCGCCTCGAGCGTGCTGATCCGCCCGTCGTGGAGGCCGACGATCGGCTGGAACACGAGCGACAGCTCGTCCCGGCTCACGGCCTCGCCCAGGTCGACCTCGAGCCGCGCGTCCTCCTGCAGGCCCGAGTGCGCGCGCGGATCGAACACCGCGACCTGGTCCCCGCCGCGCAGCTTCGCGAGCGCAACCGCGCTCTCTGCCTCGCAGATCAGGGCGTCAGCGCTCGCGGGGCGCGGACGGACCATCGCGACGCCCGCGCTGGCGTGCCGGACGATCAGGCGGTCACCGAGCCGGATCGGCACGGCGACGATCTCCCGCAGCTGCTCGGCGGCCCAGAGCGTCTGCACCTGGGTCGCGGGCGGCAGCAGCACGCCGAACTGGTCGCCGCCGAGGTGGGCGACGACGTTCCCGCCGGGGAACGCATGCCGCAGCCGCTCGCCGAGCTCGGCGAGCAGCGCCTGCGCCGCATCGCGCCCGAGCCCCGAGCTGACCGCGCGAAACCCGTCGAGGCCGACGTAGACGAGCGCGCCCGAGCGGTGGTGATCGCCGGCAGTCGTGATCGCGTCGTCGAGTCGCCCGAGGAAGCGGTCCAGGATCGGCGGCTCACTCAGCGCGCGTGGGACGGACGCTCCGAGAAGCTTTGCATCGAACCCGTCCTGGGGCGGTTCCGCACCGTTCCCCCAATCATCTGGCATACGACCCTGTTTCCTGAGAGGAATCCCCTTGCCGGAGGTAGGCTACACCCGGTGCCAAGCCCCGCCAGTCCTGTCCTGTCGGCAGCCCAGCTCGAAACGCTCGCGGGCATCGGTGAGGAGCGGTCGGCCGCGATCGGCGACGTGCTCTTCCGGGTGGGCGACCGGCGCTACCCGCTGATCGTGATCCTCGAGGGCGAGGCGGCGATTCAGGACGGCGTCGGGAACGACATCGTGCGGCACGGGGCATCCGGTTTTCTCGGCGAGATGAGCCTGCTCTCGGGGCAGACGGCGTACCTCACCGCGGTCGCGACACAGCCGATGCGCTACCTCGCGGTGGACCGCGACGCGCTGCGCCCGCTGCTCGCCGAGGACGGCCCGCTCGGGGACCTGCTGCTCTCGACCTTCATGCAGCGGCGTGAGCTGCTCCAGCAGCGCGAGGGCATCGGCCTGGAGATCATCGGGCCGCGGTCGTCGGACCGCACGCGCCACATCGTCGAGTTCGCGCGGCGCAACCGGATCCCGCACACCTGGCGCGATCCCGAGCACACGCACGACCGTGACGCCGCGGCGCTGATCGAGGCGCTCGACCCGGACGAACTGCCGCTCGTGCGACTGCCGGGCGGGACGGATCTGCGCGGGCCGTCGAGCGGCGACGTGTCGCGCGCCCTGGGCATCGGGCTCGAGCTCGCGCCGCGCGAGGAGGTCGACCTCGTGGTCGTGGGCGCCGGTCCGGCGGGTCTGGGAGCGGCGGTGTACGGCGCGTCGGAGGGTCTCGACACCCTCGTCGTCGAGGGCACCGCGCTCGGCGGCCAGGCCGGGTCCTCGCGGCGGATCGAGAACTACCTCGGCTTCCCGGCCGGCATCGCCGGCTCGGAGCTCACGAGCCGCGCCGTCACCCAGGCGCGCAAGTTCGGCGCGCGCACCGCGACGCCCTACCGCGCCGTCGGGCTCGAGCCGGGGAACGGCCGTCACCTCGTGTACCTCGAGGACGACCACGTCGTCGCCGCCCGCGCCGTCGTGCTCGCGACGGGCGCCGAGTACCGGCGCCTGCCGGTCGACCGGCTCGAGGAGTTCGAGGGCACCACGGTGTTCTACGCCGCGGGGCCGAGCGAGGCGCAGAGCTGCGCCGGCTCCCGCGTCGGCGTGGTCGGCGGCGGCAACTCGGCGGCGCAGGCGGCCGTCTGGCTCGCGCGCGGCGGCGCGCTCGTGACGCTGCTGCATCGCCGGGCCGACCTGAGCGAGACGATGTCGGACTACCTGATCCTCGAGCTCGCGCGGTACGGCGTCGCGGTGCGGGACCGCAGTGAGATCGCCGAGTTGCACGGCGACGACGGTGACCTGCAGGGCGTCACGCTCAAGGACGGCGAGCGGCTGCCGTTCTCGTTCCTCTTCCTCTTCCTCGGCGCCTCGCCGTGCACCGACTGGCTCGGCGACGTCGTCGAGCGCGACGACAAGGGCTTCATCCTCACCGGCGCGGACGCCGGTCGCGCGGGCATCCTGGAGACCAGCGTCCCCGGCATCTTCGCCGCAGGCGACGTGCGCGCCGGCTCGATCAAGCGCTGCGCCACCGCCGTCGGCGAAGGCGCCGTGGTCGTGCGCTTCGTGCACGAGCGACTGTCCGGCGTCCCCGCGTAGCGCCGATGATTCCGGGAGACGTCCGGGGTCTTACCTCCGTGGGGAATCGCGCAACACGAGAGGACGATGAGATGCACAGCCCGATCACGCCGTGCCTGTGGATGGACCTGGAGGCCGAGGAGGCGGCGGCGTTCTACACGGCGCTCTTCCCGAACTCCCGCATCACGGAGACCACGCACTACAACGAAGCCGGCAGGCGGCCGGCGGGCACGGTCATGACCGTCGCCTTCGAGCTCGACGGCCGGCCATTCGTCGCACTCAACGGCGGCACACAGTTCACGTTCAGCGAGGCGATCTCGTTCCAGGTGCCGTGCGACACGCCGGAGGAGCTCGATCGCTACTGGGAGGCGCTGGGCGAGGGCGGCCGGCACGGGCCCTGTGGCTGGGTGAAGGACCGCTTCGGCGTGTCCTGGCAGGTCTTCCCGCGGCGGCTGATCGAGCTGCTCCGCGATGTCGATGCCGAGACCGGCGAGCGCGTCACCGAGGCACTGCTGAAGATGGGCAAGATCGACCTCGAGGCGCTCGAACGGGCCGCGACCGCTCCGGCGTCCGCCTGACTCCCGCCGCCCGGACATCCGATCCGCGCCCCGCGTCGTTGAGGCCATGAAAGGAACGGCAGCGGCGACAGGCGAGGAGTGGTGAGATGGCGACGGTGGCGGTCGGGACACGCGGGGCATCGCGATGGGAGCGGATCCGGGGCGGCCTCACGCGATCGGAGTGGATCACGGTCGGCCTGATGGCCGCGGTCGTGCTGGGCCTCACCGCGCTGGGGTGCTTCCTGCTCTTCGCGATCGTCGTCCCGAACCACTTCCAGCTCGGTGACACCGGCGTGTTCGGCGTCGGCCTGGGGATCACCGCGTACACGCTCGGCATGCGTCACGCCTTCGACGCCGATCACATCGCCGCGATCGACAACACCACGCGCAAGCTGATGAGCGACGGGCAGCGGCCGCTCAGCGTCGGCTTCTGGTTCTCGCTCGGGCACTCGAGCGTCGTCTTCGGGCTGACCTTCCTGTTCACGTTCGGCATCCGCGGCCTGAGCGGCGCGGTCTCGAACGACGGCTCGTGGCTGCACTCGGCGACGGGCGTGATCGGCCCGGCGGTGTCCGGGTCGTTCCTGTGGCTCATCGGCATCCTCAACCTGCTGGTCCTGATCAGCATCGTGAAGATCTTCCGGCGCATGCGCCACGGCGACTACACCGAGGCCGAGCTCGAGCACGAGCTGAGTCACCGCGGCTTCATGAACCGCTTCTACGGGCGCGCGACCAACGCCGTGACGAAGCCCTGGCACATGTACCCGGTCGGGCTCCTCTTCGGCCTGGGGTTCGACACCGCGACCGAGATCGCGCTGCTCGCGACCGCCGGCGCGGCGGCCGCGGGCGGCCTTCCGATCTACGCGATCCTCTGCCTGCCGATCCTCTTCGCCGCGGGCATGTCGCTGCTCGACACGATCGACGGCGCGTTCATGAACTTCGCCTACGGCTGGGCGTTCGCCAAGCCCGTGCGCAAGATCTTCTACAACATCACGATCACGTCGCTGTCCGTGTTCGTCGCGCTCGTCATCGGCACGATCGAGCTGATGTCGGTCTTCGTCGCAAAGCTGGGCCTGACGGGCCAGCCGTGGGCCTTCGTCGCGGGACTCGACCTCAACTCCGTCGGCTACGCGATCGTCGGCGTGTTCGTCCTCACGTGGGTCGTCGCGCTGCTCGTCTGGCATCTGGGCGACATCGAGGCGAAGTGGTCGGGCGCGATCGGCGCCCCGAGTCCCGCGGACGGCGGACCGGCGGCCTGAGGGTCGTCCGGCTCCACGCGGCGAGCGGGCGTCCAGACGCGGCGAGCGGTGCTCAAGTGGCCCGCGGCCGCGGTCGACAAGCGGAGCATGCCGAGTGTTCTCACGCGCGCGCGGACCGCCGTATGCCTCGGGACACTCGCCGCCCTCGCGATCCCTGCGGCCGCCTGGGCGCACGACCCTGAGCCGCCCCGGGTCAAGGTGCCGAGCACCGCGACCAGCGGTCTCGCCGCGACGCTCTCGAAGCTCTCCGCGATCGTCGACCCGCGCGACCTCGCCACCACCGTCCACTTCGAGATCGGCCGGACTCAGGGTTACGGATACAGCACCACGGAGAAGTCGATTCCCTACAGCTCGTCCGTTCAGGTCTGGGTCAGCATCTACGGCCTCTCCCCGTTCACGCGGTACCACTTCCGCGCGGTCGCCACGAACCGCGCCGGCACGACCGCCGGGCCCGATCAGACATTCATGACACTGCTCGGCACCGGTGCTCCCGGCGAGGCGATCACCGACGTCGCGCCGGGAACGACCGGTGCGGCCTCGCCGCTGGACGCGTCGATCGGTGGCGATCCGGCGAGCCCGACCGTCCCGGCGAGCACGACGCCGGACCCGCTTCCCGGCTCAGAGACCGCTGTCGGCGCACCGACCGGCACCGGCGACGGGAGCGGGACCACCGGGGCCGTTCCCGTCCTCCTGCCCGAACAGTCGAAGAGCGTCGTCGTCGAAGAGCTGTCCGGCGCGATCAACTGGCGCCCGCCCGGAGCGAAGGAGTTCCAGGGCATGACCGGCGTCGGCGCGATCCCGGTCGGCGCCATCGTCGACGCCCGCCGGGGCACGGTCGGCCTGTCCGCCGATGCAGGCACCAGCATCGACAGCGGTCGCTTCTGGGGCGCCGTCTTCGAGGTGCGCCAGGAGCCCGAGGGCGGCGGCGTCACCGAACTCGCGCTGCGCGGCGGCCGCCCGCGACGCTGCTCGCGCGGCGACGCGACCGGCCGCTCGGCGGCGAAGCGGCCGCCCAAGGGCCTCTGGGGCAAGGATCACGGCGGACACTTCCGCACTCGCGGGCGCAACAGCGTCGCAGCCGTGCGCGGGACGCTCTGGTACGTCGCCGAGCGCTGCGCCGGAACGCTCACCCGGGTGCTGCAGGGCGCCGTCGAGGTGCGCGACGTCCATCGTCACACCACGGTCCTCGTCAAGGCCGGGCACCACCTGATGGTGCGCGACCGGTGAGCTGACATGCCGCGCGGCGTTCAGCGACGGCGTGGTGCTGCTGTCGCGCTTGCGGGCCTGCTGGCCTGCCTCGCCGCGCTCGCGATCGGGTCGACCGGCGTGACGGAGCGCGTCGAGGGCGACGCGATCGACCGCGCGTTCACGCATCGTGAGCCGTCCGTCCCGGACGACGTCGCCGTGGTCGCGGTCGACACGCGCACGCTCGACGCGCTGCCGTGGCGCTGGCCGTTCCCGCGCAGCGCGCACGCGCGCCTGGTCGACCGCCTGCACGCGGCCGGCGTGCGGCAGATCGTCTTCGACGTCGAGTTCGCCCGGCCCACGCCGGGAAGGCCGTCGGAGGACCTTGCGCTGTTCGATGCGCTGGGGCGCGCCGGCGGCGGCGTCCTCGCGGCGACCGAGACCGACGCCCGCGGCCACACGCAGGTGCTCGGCGGCGACGAGAACCTGCGCAGCATCCATGCGCAGGCGGCCTCAGCCGCGATCGACGTCGACCGTGGAGGCGTCGCCCGCCGGCTTCCGCTGGAGGACGGCGGCCTGCCGACGATGGCGGTCACCGTCGCACGGCGACTCGGGCTCCCCGTGGCGCGCGGCGCGTTCACGCCGCAGGGCGCCTGGATCGACTTCGCGGGCCCGCCCGGCACCGTCCCCACCTACTCCTATGCCGACGTCTACCGCGGCCGCGTCCCGCGCTCCGCGCTCGCCGGGCGCGTCGTCGTGGTCGGCGCGACGTCCCCGCTGCTGCACGACCTGCACAGCGCTCCCACGAGCGACGGCGTGCTGATGGCCGGCGCCGAGCTGCAGGCGAACGCGATCCACACCGCGCTCGCCGGCTTCCCGCTGCGCTCGGCGGAGTCGTGGCTCGTCGTGCTCACGACGATGCTGCTGGCCGCGGGTGCCGCGCTGCTCGTCCTCATTGTGCGCCCGCTGCGCGCGGCCGCCGGCGCACTCGCGATCGCCCTCGCCTACGTCATCGCCACGCAGGTGCTCTTCGCGCAGGGCTGGATCGTCCCGGTCGTCGTCCCGCTGATCGCGCTCGGCCTGAGCGTCTGGTGGTCGCTGACCGCGGTGCTCGTGATCGAGCGCTCCGAGCGACGGCGCGTCACGGCCGCGAACGCCGCGCTCGAGCACGCCGTGCGGGAACGCACCGCGGAGCTGCATCGCGCGCACCTCGAGATCGTGCGGCGGCTCGCGTACGCCGTCGAGGCGCGCGACGGCGAGACCGGCGCGCACGTCGACCGGATGAGCGCGCTCTGCGAGCTGCTCGCACTGGCCGCCGGGTTGGGCCCGCAGTACGCCGAGCTGCTGCGCCATGCGAGCGTGCTGCACGACATCGGCAAGCTCTCCGTCCCGGACGCGATCCTGCTCAAGCGCGGGGCGCTCGACGACGACGAACGCGAGCAGATGCGCACGCACGCGCTCGCCGGCGCCGCGATTCTGCGTGACTCCCCCTCCCGGCTGCTGCAGGTCGGCGAGCTCGTCGCGCGCACGCATCACGAGCGCTGGGACGGCAGCGGCTACCCCGCAGGCCTGCGCGGCGACGAGATCCCGATCGAGGGCCGGATCGCGGCGATCTGCGACGTCTTCGACGCGCTCGTCTCCGAGCGGCCCTACAAGCGCGGCTGGTCGGTCGACGAGGCGATCACCGAGGTGGTGTCCGAGCGCGGCCGCCACTTCGACCCCGACCTCGTCGACGCGTTCGCCGCGATGGCCCCCGAGCTGCACGCGCTGTATGCGCTGAGCGACCCCCGCAGCGCCGAGGGCGCCGTCGTCAGCGCCGGCTCGCGAGCCGGCGGAACAGCAGCGCGCAGCTGACGGCGACGATCAGCGCCAGGAACGGCAGGCCCCAGCCGAGCACGCCGGTGAGTGCCAGGACCACGGTCACGACCGTGACCGCCGCGGCGACGCCACCGATCACCACGAGCTGGAACCCGCGGTCCTCGCGCTGCCGCCGCGACATCCGCGAGCCGGAGCGTGGAGTGAGGTCGTCAGCCATGCGGGACACCGTAGCGCGGCCGGGTCTCCTGCCCGGCCCGATTCCTGACACTCTGGAGGCGTGCTCTGCGACGTCGTTCTCCGAGGTGCCGCGATCACCGCCGTCGGCGCCCGGGCCGCGCAGGTCGAGGGACTCGGCTACGCCGGCGTCGGCGTGACGGAGACGAACGGCAACCCGTTCCTCGCCGCGGCGCAGGCCGCCCAGGCCACGTCGCGGGTGCGCGTCTCGACCGCGATCGCGCTGGCGTTCCCGCGCACGCCGATGGACGTGGCCTACACCTGCTGGGACCTCCAGGCACTCTCCGGCGGGCGGTTCGCGCTTGGCATCGGCACGCAGGTGCGCGCCCATGTCGAGCGCCGCTACGGCGCCGTCTGGTCGCGGCCGGCAGCGCGGATGCGCGAGTACGTGCTGGCGCTGCACGCGATCTGGGACGCGTGGGAGACGGGCGACGACCTGCGGTTCGAGGGCGAGATCTACCAGCACACGCTGATGCCGCCGAACTTCCGCCCGCCGCCGGCCGAGCATGCCCGGCCGCCCGTGCTGCTGGCCGCGGTGCGCGAGCGGATGACCGAGGTGGCCGGCGAGGTCGCCGACGGGCTGCTCGGCCACTCGTTCTGCACCGCGGACGTGCTGCGCGAGATCACGCTGCCGGCGCTCGAGCGCGGGCTCGAGCGCGGCGGCCGCGTTCGCGGCGACGTCGAGGTCACCGCCTCCGTCTTCGTCGCGATGACCGACGGCGAGTGGGAGACCGCGCGCACGCGCGTCGCGTTCTACGGCTCGACGCCGGGTTACCGCCACGTCCTCGACCACCACGGTCTCGGCGCGCTCTTCGAAGCGCTGCACGAGCGCTCGCGCGCGGGCGACTGGGCGGGAATGCCCGCGCTCGTGGACGACGACGTGCTGGCGCTGTTCGTCGCCCGCGCGGACGAGCCGGCGGCGCTGGCGGCAGCGGTGCGCGAGCGCGTCGGTGGCGTCGCCGACCGTGTCTGCATGGTGGCCGACACCATCGACCCGGCCGCGCTCGCGCCGGTCGCCGAGGCGCTGCGCGCGTGAGCACCGGCGCCGTCGCCGAGCAGGAGACGCAGCGCGAGGGCCGGGCGCTCTACGCCGTGATCGGCGGGCTGATGCTCGTCATGCTGATGGCCGCGCTCGACTCGACGATCGTGTCGACCGCGCTGCCGACGATCGTCGGCGACCTCGGCGGCCTGGAGCACATCTCGTGGGTCGTCACGGCCTATCTGCTCGCGCAGACCGTGGTGATGCCGCTCTATGGGAAGTTCGGCGATCTGTACGGCCGCAAGCTCGTGCTGCAGGTCGCGCTCGCGATCTTCCTGCTCGGGTCGGTCCTGTGCGGGCAGGCGCACTCGATGACCGAGCTGATCGCGTTCCGTGCCGTGCAGGGCCTCGGCGGCGGCGGCCTGATGGTCAGCGCGCAGGCGGCGCTCGGCGACGTCGTCTCCCCGCGTGAGCGCGGGCGCTACTCCGGCCTCTTCGGCGCCGTCTTCGGCGTCGCGACGGTGGTCGGGCCGCTGCTCGGGGGCTTCCTCACGACGCAGCTCGACTGGCGCTGGATCTTCTACGTGAACGTCCCGGTGGGCGCCGTCGCGTTCGTCGTCCTGCAGCGCACGCTGCCCGCGCACACCGAGCGCATCAAGCACACCGTCGACTATCTCGGGACCGCGCTGCTGGCGATCGCGCTGACGTCGCTCGTGCTGCTGACGACGCTCGGCGGCAACCAGTACGACTGGACGTCCCCGTTCATCGTCGGGCTCGGCGTGCTCGCGGTCCTCACGGTCGTCGGCTTCGTCTTCGCCGAGAACAGGGCCGCGGAGCCCGTGCTGCCGAACGTCCTGTGGCGCAACCCCGTGTTCGCGGTGACGAGCGCGATGGGCTTCATCGTCGGCTTCGCGCTGTTCGGCGCCACGACCTACCTGCCGCTCTTCCAGCAGGTGGTCCGTGGCCTGACGCCGACCGAGTCGGGGCTCGCGCTGCTGCCGCTGATGCTCGGGCTGCTGATCACGTCGATCGGCTCCGGTCAGCTGATCACGCGGACGGGCCGGTACCGGATCTACCCGATCGCCGGCAGCGCGCTGCTCGTGATCGGGCTCTTCCTCTTCTCGTCGCTCTCGACGTCGACCACGACGCTCGTGCTCTCGCTCGAGATGTTCCTCGTCGGTGCCGGCCTCGGATGCATCATGCAGGTGCTCGTCCTCGCGGTCCAGAACGCGGTGGACTACGAGCTGCTCGGCGTGGCGACCTCGGGCGCGACGCTGTTCCGCACGATCGGCGGCTCGCTGGGGACGGCGATCCTCGGCGCGGTCTTCACCGCCCAGCTGACGGACAACCTGAGCGCGGCCTTCCCATCCGGTGCAGCCGCCGGGAAGGTGGCGAGCGGCCAGGTGCAGCCGGGCCAGGTCGCCGCGCTGCCGGAGGCCGTGAAGACGCCCTACCTGCAGGCGTTCACGGACGCTCTCGACACCGTGTTCCTCGCGGCGGCGGGGATCGCCGTGCTGGCGTTCGCACTGTCGTGGTTCATCCAGGAGCGCAAGCTCCGCGAGACGGTCGCGACCGACGGCGTCGGCGAGGCATTCGCCGCGCCCTGCCAGCCGGACTCGCTGCGCGAGATCGGGCAGGCGCTCAGCCGGCTCGCCGGCCGCGACCGCACGCGGCGCTTCATCGAACGGGTGGCGGCCGACGCCGGGGTCGATCTGGATCCGGCCGCGTGCTGGATGCTCTTCCGCTACCGCGAATCGCCCGCGTGCTCGTATGCGGACATGCGGGCGATCCGCCCGATCCCCCTCGACGTGCTCGAGGCCGGGCGCGCGCAGCTCCTGGAGCGCGGGCACATCACGGAAGAGCCGGACGGCCTCACCGGCGTGACCGGGTCCGGCGTCGCCGTCGCTGACCGGCTCCGCGCCGGTGCACGCGAGCGGCTCGTCACCCTGCTCGAGGGTTGGTCACCCGAGGACTATCCGGACCTGCAGAAGCTGCTCACGCGCCTGGCGGACGACATCGCGCAGGCGCCGCCGGAGC
>Ga0302299_10002014_pt1 | contig 12358 bp, 12 predicted proteins | sample III_Fen_N3_4_FD_198795 | JGI IMG/M metagenome (GOLD analysis project Ga0302299, IMG submission 198795) | Peat permafrost microbial communities from Stordalen Mire near Abisko, Sweden - III_Fen_N3_4 | ecosystem: Environmental > Terrestrial > Soil > Wetlands > Permafrost | place: Sweden: Abisko...
CCCGGCGTCTCCAGCCGCGAGCACGATCGCGGCCGAAACCGCCACCGCTCGCCCGACTCCAGCACCGAGCCCCGCGACCGACTCTGTCACCGCTCGCTCGGCTCCGGCACCGAGCACCGCGGCCGCGCGTGCACCCGAACCCGCTACCGATCGCCCAGCGCCGACCCCGAGCCCCGCGTCCGAACCCGCTACCGATCGCCGAGCGCCGGCACCGATACCGAGCGCCGCGCGTGCACCCGAACCCGCTACCGATCGCCCAGCGCCGACCCCGAGCCCCGCGTCCGCAGCCGAACCCGCCACCGATCGCAGAACGCCGCTACCGAGCCCCGCCACCGCAGCCGAACCCGCTACCGATCGCCGAGCGCCGATCCCGATACCGATACCGAGCCCCGCCACCGCAGCCGAACCCGCAACCGGAGCCGCACCTGCTACCGATCGCCCGGCGCCGGCACCGAGCCCCGCCACCGCAGCCGAACCCACCACCGCCCGCCCCGCGCCGGGCCCCGCCACCGCTCGCCCCGCTCCCACGCCGGTCACGGCGTTTGCAACCGCTCGCCCCGCCCCGCTCACCCCGAGCCCGGCCCTCTCCGCGACGATCGGCCCCAGCGCTCCACGCACCTTCGCGCCTCTCGCACCCCCGCTCCCGTTCGCGGCCCCGCCCGTCCCACACACCCCGGCCGGCGACGCGGACCACGTGATGCCGAGCGTGTCGAAGCCAACCATCAGCCACCCGGCATCGCCCGAGCCAGGGCCATCACAGCCAGCGATCACGCACTCGACCCCGCCGCGGCCGCTGAACGTCCCGCCACCACCGCCACCCCTCGCCTGGCTCGCACCATCGAGCGCGAGCGCAGCGCCGCCTCGCCCGCCTGCAGGCGAACCTCCCGCGGTCACGCAGCTCCACACCGAACAACCACCCGTCGCGCCGTTTCCGTACCAGCTCCCGCCGGTCGATCTCGCGGCCGGCCTGGTGTGGCCCGGCGTCAGTGGCCGTGCCGCCCTCGCGGCGCTGAGCTCACCCGTGCAAGTCCCCCACGTGACCACGTCGTGGGCCCCGCGCGGCGCGTTCGAGCTCGCCTGCGCCGATGGGTGGACAGCGCACAGCTCGCCCGAGCTCCGGTTCTCCGACCTCGAGCTCGGCCGGCCCGCGCTGTTCGAAGCCGTCCGGTGGCAGGCCCGGCTGGGAACGCTCACGCCGCCCGGCCGCACGTACGCGCTCGCCCCCGACGGCGATGGCGCACGCCTGTGGGTGCTGACGCCAGCGCGCCGCACCGTGTGGGCCGCGGTCCAGGACGCGTTCGACAATGGCGATCGCGAGACCGCGCGCCAGCTCGCCCGCCGCGGCCTCGAGGCGGTGGACCAGCTGCGGGCGCTCGGTGTCATGATCGACGATCTGGACCACCTCACCACCGACGAGCTGCCGCGGCTGTTGACCACGCCCTGGACGCCGCGCCGCGATCGTCTCCCGGTCCAGCTCCAGCGCCTGTTTGCTGCGGCGGTGCTGTGAGCGAGCCGTCGAGCCTGACGATCCGCGGCCTGTCGCTCGGGTTCGGCGACCGCGTCCTGCTCGAAGATCTCGCCTTCGAGGTGCCGGTGCGCGGCATCCTGGTGCTGCTCGGCGCCGCCGGGGTCGGCAAGAGCACGCTGCTGCGCACGTTCGCGCGGCGCGCCGAGCTGCTGCCGTCGTTCTGGGTGACCGGCGACGTCGAGCTCCGAGGCCGCGACCTCCTGCGCGACCACGACACCGCGACCGCGCGTCGCCACGTCGTGCTGTTTGCGCAGAAGGCACGCTTGCACACCGCGAGCGTGCTCGACAATGCGCTCGCCGCGCTGTCGGATGTCCAGCGCAGCCTCGGCGCGAAGCGCGCCCGCGCCCTCGAGATCCTCGCGTCCCAGGGCCTCCTCGCCGAGCTCGGCGATCGGCTGGAGGCGCCCGCGGTGTCGCTGCCGCTCGGGCTCCAGCGCCGCCTGACGTTCGCCCGGATCGTGGCCGCCAGGCCCGACGTCGTGCTGGTCGACGAGCCGACCCGCGACGTGCCGCCCGACGAGGCCGCGCGGATCGAGGCGCTGCTGGTCGCCGAATCGCGCCACCGCGCCCTGGTCTACGTCACCCACGACCTGGCCGAGGCCCGCCGCGTCGCGACCCACGTCGTGCTGCTCGCCGCGAGCCGGCAGATCGCCCACGGCCCGGCGCCTGCGTTCTTCTCTCACCCGCCGGATCCGATCAGCGCGCAGTTCGTCGAGCAGGGCAGCGCGTGGCCGAGCCATCCGTCGCCACCCCTGGCCGACCCCCGGGCGTCGCGGCCCCAGGCCTCGAGCTTCCAGTGGCTCCTGCCCGGACTGCTCGGTGGCATGGCACGCCCCGGCCTGGTGTTCGACGAGGAGCACGATCTCGAGGCGCTGCGCCAGCTCGGCGTCCGCCGCCTGGTGTCGCTCGAGCCGACGCCGTTCCCCCCCGCGCGGCTCGCGCCATACGGCATCGCGGGCGCGCACCTGGCGATCACCGACATGGCCGCACCCTCGGTCGAGACCGCGTACGCGACGATCACCGAGACCGAGGACGCGCTCCGCCGCGGCGAGCCGACGATCTACCACTGCAAGGGTGGTCTCGGGCGCACCGGGACGCTGCTGGCGGCCCACCTGATCGTGCGCGGGATGGCACCGCTCCACGCCCTCGAGGAGCTGCGCAGCGTGCACCCGCGCTACGTCCAGTCGATCGCGCAGGAGCAGTTCCTCGACGATCTGTGGACGTGGCTGCGCGCGCGCTGATCGGAACCAACTTCCGACCGCGCGAAATCCGTTCCGCCGCCGCCGCGGCCAGCACCGACAAGTCTGCGACCCAGCGGACGCGCGCGCGCGGGCACCTCGCTTGCAGTGAGGCACGGGTCGGAGGACCCATGGGAAAGATTGATGACGTACTGAAGGGCATCGTGAACAAGGTCGAGGGTGCAGTGGCGTGCGGAGTGGTCGACCTGGATAGTGGAATGCTGCTGGGGATCCACAACTCTGCGAGTTACACTCAGAGCCTCAACGAGCTAGTTGCGGGAGCGACGATGGACATGTTCCGCGGCCCCAACATCACCAGGATCGAGCAGGCGGTGCGTGCTCACCGCGGAGAAGCAGAGGACGGCCTGCACTACTTCGACGAGATCCACGTGACGTCGAAGCACAACTTTCACTTCGCGAAGACCATCAAGGAGTCGCGCTACGTGGTCATGCTGGTCACCAAGAAGGCCACCAACCTCGGCCTGGGCTGGGCGAGCCTGCGCGTCGCGATTCCGAACCTGGAGCCGCTGCTGCCCTGATATGTCGACACCATCGCTCGCGTCGAGCCAGGTGGCCGCGGTCCTTCCGGATCGCGCCGAGGATCGCGCCACCGCGGAGCGCGTGCTCGCTGGACCGCTGGTCTGGCGCGGCGATCTGGTCGGGGTGCACGGGCCGCGAGCCGGGTCCGGGCGCGCCGACGGCGAGTTCTGGCAAGCCGACGGCTGGTTCCTCAAGAGCCGCTCGATCCGGGTGTACGACGACCTGCCCCGCGCGACCGCCGCGCTCGAGCGGTTGTTCGCGGTCAAGTGTGCACTCGGCGAGCTCGCGCCGTCGCGCTCGATCCTCGTGGTGACGGTGGACGCCGCGGGTGCGTTCCAGCTGTGGACGCTCGCGCCTCTGCTGGTGACGCTGCGCGAGCAACTCGACGCGGCCAGCGAGGCGGCAGGCTGGGACGCGTTCGGCCGGGCGCTCGCCGGCTTCGGCCTCGCGCTGGGCGAGGCGCTGACCGCCTCGCTCGACGGCGGGCTGTGCCTCGACGCGAGCCCCGCGAACTTCGCGCCTCAGGGCGGACGCGTGCGCTACATCGACGACGACGTGACCGATCGCCGCGACGCGCTCGGCATCGAGGACGCGTTCGTCAGCCGGTTCACCGAGTACCCCGCTGCCCCGCCGTCGCTGTGGGACGGCTACACGCGGCGGTTCGCCCGCGAGCTCGCCACCCGGACCTCACCGGCCCAGCGCGCGGCCCTGAAGCTCGCCGAGCGCCTGCGCGCCGCGGCGATCCTGCGACGCGGCAGCGGGCCGCACGTCGACGTCGTGCTCGCCGCACTCGAGGCCGTGTGATCGCGGTCATCGCCGACATCCACGCCAACCGCACCGCGCTCGACGCCGTGCTGACCACCGCGCGCCAGCGCGGCGCCACGCGCCTGCTCGTGCTCGGCGACGTCGTCGGCTACCACGCGGAGCCAGTGGCCTGCGTCGAGCTCCTCGCGGGTTGGCCGCTCGATGCGGTCATCGGCAACCACGACCTCGGCGCGCTCGGGCTGGGCGATCGGTTCGCGAACCGGATCGCCAGCGCGATCCAGGCCTGGACCGCGACCCAGCTGACCGCCGCCGAGCGCGCGTTCCTCACGGCGCTACCGCGCAGGCTCGAGCTCGAGTGGTGCATCGCGGTGCACGGCTGCTTCACGCACCCCGAGTCGGTGATCGGCTACGTCACGCCGGTCACCGCCGAGGCTAACCTGGCCGCGCTCGCGCCGGCCCAGCCAAGGTTCGGGCTGTTCGGCCACAGCCACGTCCCAGCGCTCCACGTGCGCCACGAGCGCGATCGCTTCGCCCTCGCCGAGGGCACGTACAAGATTCCCCGCACGCGGTCCGCGATCATGAACCCGGGCTCGGTCGGCCAACCGCGCGATGGCGACGTGCGGGCGTCGTTCGCGCTGTTTGATCCGGAGGCATGGACCATGGAGATCGTTCGCGTGCCGTATGACGTCGAGGCCACGGTGCGCGCCGTGCTGGCCGCCGGCTTGCCCGACGAGGTCGCGACCCGGCTACGGGAGGCCAGATGAACGCGCGGCTCGGCATCACCGGAGCGCTCGCCCTCGCCGCGGCGTCGACCGGCGTCGTCGTGCCGGCGCTGCGCGAGCTCGTCGAGCACGCCGGCCACGGCCCGGCCACCGCCGGGGTGTTCATGGCCGCCCACGTGCTCGGCGGCGTGATCGGCGCCTCGCTCGGCGCGCGCGCCCTGCGTCGGATCGGCTCGGCCCGTACGCTCGCCGCGCTCGGCCTGGGTGCCAGCGTCGCGATCGTGCTCGCGATGGCCGCGCTCGACTCGCTCGCGGTCCGGATCGCGCTGCGCTTCGTCGATGGCGGCTGCCACCTGCTCGCGATCACCGCGCTGGTCGCGGCGGCGACCGCCGGCGAGCCGGAGCTGCGCGCGCGTCGCGCGGTCACGATGGGCCTGGCCATCGTCCTTGGAGTCGCGGCCGGGTTCGGTGTCGGGGCCGCGCTCGCCCGGCCGGCGCTCGCCCTGGTCGTTGCCGCGGCGGTGTCGGCCGCCGCGCTCACCACGCTGCTCGCCGGCGTCGCCGCCGAACCTCTGCCCGAGCCCGCGCCAGCGCCCCGTGCTGCATCGGCGCGCAGGTCGTTCGCGCTGCTGGCCTGGCTACGGACCGGGATCGATCGCTCGGGAGCCGGCCCGCTCGCTCCCGGGCTGCTGTCGTTCGGCGAGCGCTTCATCTTCGGCACGCTGTCGGTCGCGACACCGTTCCTGGCCCCACCGGCCCGCGTCGGCCTGGTGCTCGGCGTCGCGATGACCGCGTCGGTCGTGGCGATGCCGATCGCGCGGCGCTACGCGCAGGCGTGGGGCGCGCGCCGGCTCGCCGTGCGCAGCACGCTCGGGTTCGCGGCCACCCTCGCCGCGTCCGGCGCGATCGACGTGTTCGGCTCGCCGGTCCGCGCGCTGGTCTGGGCGATCGCGTGCGGCGCGGCCGCCGGGGCGCTGTACGCCAGCGCGCTGGTGCTCGTCGCACGGTCCGCGGCGCTCGATGACCGCATGCGCGACATGGGCGCCGTGCACGCCGCCGGCAGCGCCGGCTTCGCGCTCGGCGCGCTGTCGGCCGGTGTGCTCGTCCCGGTCCTCGCGGGCGGCCTGGTGATCGCGGTCCCCGGGATCGCGATCATCGCGCTCGCGACGCTCGGCGTTTGGATCACCGTGCCCGAGGCGGCGCGCGACTGCCCCCTGGTGACCGCGCTCGCCACCCCGCCGCGCCCGATCTCGGAGCGGTTCACTCCGTGATGTAGAAGAACTCCTCGCGGACGATCTTGCCGCCCGCGACCGTGAACAGCGCCATCTCGTCGAGCTTGCGGCGCGTGTCCGTCGGCTTGAACGTGACCTCGTAGGTGAACCGCACCACGAAGCGGTCGCCGTTCGGGAACGGCCCCTCACAGCTCGCGGTGTGGATGACGTGGTTGTCTGCCCACCACTTGGACTTGGCGATGACGCCCGCCAGGCCTTGGGTCTCGGCGGACATGTTCGGCATGCTCCTCGCCTCGACGCTCACGATGTCCGGCGCGTACAGCGTCTCCATCGCCTCGTGGTTCTTGCCCTGCTGGCACAGGTCGACGAGCTTCTTGCCGATCTCGGTCGTGGTCATCGCGATCTCCTTGGTTGCCTCGCAGTAAGACCGCTACGCGACCGCCGGTCAACCGCAGGCGAGCCTCCCGGCCGCGCAAAGCTGACCACCTGCTGTCAGGTACGATCGCGAGGCGGTCCCGCCGCGCTACTCCATACCGCGGCGACGCAGATCGTCCTCGTCGAGCCCCTCGAGATGGCCGATCTCGTGCAGCAGTGTGTCGCGGATCTGCTCGGACAGCTCGCCGCGCGACTTCACCGCGCGCGCGAGGTTCTTGCGATACAGCACGATCGACACTGGCTCGTCACCGGGGCCGACCGGCAGCTCGGCGGCGCGGCCGACCGGCCCGCGGTACAGGCCGAGGATCGTGGGCGGGAACGGCGGGGTCACCGCGGCGAGATCGACCGGATCCGGCAGATCCGCGATCTCGATCTTCACCGAGTGCACCCGGGCCCGGCGATCGGGGGGCAGGGTCGCCACGACCGCGTCGACCTCCTTCTTGAACTCGGTGACCGGGATGACCACCGGTCGGGTCAGCTCGGCCGGTGCGAGCTCGAGCGCGCGTGCGAGCTCACCCTCGGCGCCCTTGGCGTCGCCGAGCTGCTCGAGCGTCAGCCCGAGCAGCTGGTGCGTGTAGGCGTCGTCGGGCTGGATGCCGAGCGCCTTCTGGAACGCGACCCGCGCATCGCTGAACCGCGACAGATCGAACAGCGCCACGCCCTTCTCGTGCAACGCATCGCCGCGCCCTGGCGCGATCCGCAGCGCCGCGCCGACCCGCGCCAGCGCCTCGTCGCTCCGGCCGAGATCGTTGAGCGCTTGCGCCTCGAGCACCGCGAGGTCGGCGACCAGCGGTGGGTTGCGGCGCCGCCGGGCCTCGGCGCGCCGGCTGCCGCGCTGGGCGAGCTCGAGCCCGAGCCGGAGCGCGTCGCGCCCGCGCTCGCCTTTGCCGTTGATGTAGAAGTCGGACACCGCGCGCAGGGTCTCCGGATCATCCGGATCGAGGGCGAGCGCCAGGCTGTAGGCGATCTGCGCCTCCTGGTCGCGACCGAGCGCGGCGAGCGCGGCGCCTCGCAGGTGCTGCGCCTCCACCGAGGTCGGCGAGAGATCGGCCGCGCGATCGGCGCACGTCCACGCTGCGGCGTACTGCGTGTGCTCGATCTGCTTGTTGGCCTCGTCGAGCAACGCGGTGACGCGGGCATCGTCGTCGGCAGACTCCGGTAGGACCACCGGGCACTCGACGACCGCCTCCTCGTGATGCGGCCGGAGCGACGTCGCCCCCTCGACCAGCGCCCCCGCCTTGGACGGCGGCGCGGCGGTCGCCGCAGCCACGCTGACGCTCTCGCTCGTCGCGGCGCGCGGCGACTTGTCCAGCAGCGCCTGGTTGTTGCACGCCCCGAGGAGGGCGGCGGTGGCGAGGAAGGCGCGCATCTGGAAGACAGGATACCGGACGGCGGGGGACGCTCCCACCTTATGAACCTTTCGATCGCAACCTCGCGCGATGGGTGAGGATTCGCTCCGCGCTCCGCGACGCAAGTCCCCGAAACCGCTTCTGGGCACGACGATCTCTGAACCCGTGTCGTGCGCGCACGCATCGACGGATCGCGGGCGCTCGCGCTCCGCCCTAGCCTCGCGGTAGCGTGTCGCCGTGCTGACCCGCCGGCGCTTCATGATGGGTGCGCTGTCGACCGGCGCGATCGCGTGCTCCCGCGCACCCCTGGTGCGCACCAAGCGGCCGCAGCTCACCCACGGCGTCCAGAGCGGCGACGTCCAGACCGGCCGCGCGCTGGTCTGGGCGCGATGCGACGAGCCGGCCCGCATGGTCGTCGAGTGGGACACCACCGACCGGTTCGCCCGGCCGCGCCGCGTCGCGGGTCCGGTCGTCGGCCCCTCGACCGACCACGCCGCCACCGTGGCGCTCGACGGCCTGCCCGACGGCCAGACCGTGTGGTACCGCGTGCGGTTCGAGCGCGAGGCCGCGACCGGCGCGAGCCCGTGGGCTTCGGCCCGGTTCGTCACACCGCGCGCCGACAAGATCAGGTTCGCGTGGACCGGCGACACGTGCGGTCAGGGCTACGGCCGCAACCCCGAGTGGGGCGGAATGAAGGGCTACGCGGCGCTGCGCAACGCCGAGCCCGCGTTCTTCCTGCACTCCGGCGATCTGATCTACGCCGACAACCCGATCGTCGCCGAGACCACCCTCGCCGACGGCCGGGTGTGGCGCAACATCACCAACGAGCGGATCGCGCGCGTCGCGGAGTCGCTCGACGACTTCCGCGCCCGGTTCGCCTACAACCTCGAGGACGAGCACGTCCAGGCGCTCGCGCACGACGTCCCGATCCTGGCGCAGTGGGACGACCACGAGACCCACAACAACTGGTGGCCCGGCCAGCTGCTCGACGACGATCGCTACAAGGTCGAGCGCAACGCCTCGGTGCTGTCGGCCCGCGCGCGCCAGGCGATGCTCGAGTGGACGCCGGTCCCGGCGGGCCCGGTCCATCGCGTCGTCCACTACGGCCCGCTGCTCGACGTCATCGTGCTCGACTGCCGATCGTTCCGCACGCCCAACGACGCCAACCGCGGTGACACCGGCGCCATGCTCGGCGCCGACCAGGCGCGCTGGTTCGTCGACGCGGTCACCGGCTCGCGCGCGCGCTGGAAGATCATCGCGTGCGACCAGCCGCTCGGCCTGGTGATCGGCGATGGCCCGAACGACGCGCGCAACGAGGGCTTCGCGAACGGCGCGGGTCCGCCGCTCGGCCGCGAGCGCGAGCTGGCCGGCATCCTCGCGCAGCTCCACGACCGCCGCGCCGGCAACCTCGCGTGGCTCACCGCCGACGTCCACTACGCCGCCGCGCACCGCTACGATCCGGCGCGCGCGACCGGCGCCACGTTCGACCCGTTCTGGGAGTTCGTCGCCGGCCCGATCCACGCCGGCACGTTCGGCCCCAACCCGCTCGACCCCACGTTCGGGCCCGAGGTCAAGTTCCAGTGGGCCCCCGACCCGGGCAAGACCAACCTCGCGCCGTGGGATGGCCTGCAGAGCTTCGGCACCGTCGAGATCAGCCGCGACGTGATGACGATCGCGCTGCTCGGGATCGACGGCCGCGAGCGCTACCGGGTCGACCTGCCGTTCGCGTGACCGCGGGCGGCGCCTCGGCGCGCGCCAGCCGGCTCCACAGCGCCTGGGTCACCGGCCCGATCGGCGCGTCGCGCCAGCGGATCGCGAACAGCTCGAGCGCGGTCACCGCGAACTCGCGGACGTCGAGCGCGACCAGCGTGCCCTCGCGCAGCGGCCCCGCCACGACGTGCTCGGGCAGCCCGCCCCAGCCCAGGCCCGCCTCGATCACCTCGAGCTTCGCGCCGACCTCGGTCACCGTCCAGCGCAGGCCGCCGTCGAGCACGTTGAGCGACTGCGCCGGCTCGCCGCGCGCGCTGTCGCGCAGGACGACCTGCGGGTACTGCCGCAGCGCCGCCGCCGGGACGACGCCGCGCTGCGCCGCGAGCGGGTGGTCGCGATGCACGACGGGGATGATCCGCACGGTGCAGAACGGCTGGGCGATCATCGCCGCCGGGTCCACGCCCTGCGGGTTGGTGATCACGAGCTCCGCGGTGCGCTCGCGCAGGGCCTCGAGCGCACCGGCCAGCCGCTCGGTGCGCAGCTCGTAGCGCACCCACGGGAACCGGGCCTCGACCTCGCGCAGCGCCGCCAGCACGGGCGGCAGCGGCGTCACCGCCTCGAGCACCAGCCGCACCACCGGCTCGGCGGCGCCGCCGAGCGCGAGGCCGAACCGCCGCAGCGCCTCCGCGCCGTGCAGCAGCCCCTCCGCGCGCTCGAGGAACAGCCGGCCCGCGTCGGTCAGCGCCGCGCGATAGCTCGCGCGATCGAACAGCGTGATCCCGAGCTCGGCCTCGAGGTTCTGCACCAGCTTGCTGACAGCGGGCTGCGACTTGTGGAGGTGCGCCGACGCCGCCGAGAACCCACCGCGGGTCGCGACCGCGACGAACGCCACCAGCTGGTCGAACGTCATGACGACATCATAACGCCAAGTTAACATCTGGATAGCATCTTACGATTTTCATCCGATCACCCTCCTCGGGTACACCCTCCATCGATAACTCATCACTCTGGAGAGGCACCCGGACATGTCCACCATCGAACGCGTCATCATCACCGGCGCCAGCAGCGGCCTGGGCTTCGCGATCGCCCAGCGCTTCCTCGCCGAAGGCTCCCGCGTCCTCATCAACGCGCGCGATCCAGGCAAGCTCGCCCGCGCCCGAGAGCAACTCGGCGTCGACCCCAGGCGCGTGATCGCCGTCGCCGGCGACGTCGGGGCCCCCGCCACCGCCGAGCGCCTGGCCGACACCGCGCGCACCGCGTTTGGCGGCGTCGACGTCCTGGTCAACAGCGCCGGTATCTTCGGCCTCACCCCGTTCCTCGACGCCACCGCGGCCCAGCTCGACGCATTCTACACGACCAACGTCAAGGGCGCGTACCTGCTCACCCAGGCGGTGGTGCGCGTCATGCTCGAGCCCAGGCAGGAGGCCCGGCGCGGCTGCGTCATCAACCTCGGCACCGTCATGGTCGAGCAGCCCAGCGCGAAGCTGCCGTGCTCGGCGGCGATGGCGAGCAAGGGCGCCGTCCATGCGCTCACCCGCTCGCTCGCGATCGAGCTGGCGCAGCACCAGATCCGGGTCAACGCCATCGCGCCCGGCATCATCCGTACCCCGCTGATCGGCGACGCCGCCGACTCGCTCGCTGGCCTCCACCCGCTCGCCCGGGTCGGCGAGCCGCGCGAGATCGCCGACGCGGCGCTCTACCTCGCGCGGGCGGACTTCGTCACCGGCACGGTGCTCGACGTCGATGGAGGCTACGCCCATGGCCGGTGAGCGGACGCGCCACGTCCAGGTCCGCGGCCTCCACGTCATCGACGACGATAAGTACCGGCGCTACCGCGAGGGCATGACGCCGATCCTGGCGCGCCACGGCGGCTCGTTCGGCTACGACTTCGTGGTGAGCCAGGTCCTGATCAGCCAGACCGAGCGGCCGATCAATCGGGTGTTCACCATCCGGTTCCCCGACCGGGATCGCGCGGCCGAATTCTTCTCAGATCCGGCCTACCTCGCGGTCCGGCGAACATGGTTCGAGCCGGCCGTCGCCGCCATTACACAGATCGCCACCTACGATGAGCCGGCGACCGACGAGCGCGGGCCGGGGTGAGCCGCCGCGCACGCGCGAACCCACCACGACAGCGGCTCCGGGGCGTGGCATCGCGACGACCGGGCGGGGTAGGCTCGGTCGATGGCAATCAGCGACGCTGACCTCTGGCACCAGGTCCACGCCCAGCGCGAGGACGGCGTCTCCGCGATGTTCTTGATCCGCGAGGTCGAGCCTCGGCGCGATCAACCGCAGCTCCTCGTGGTCGAGCTGCCGTACCCCGTCGTCGAGCCCGAGAAGCTGCCCGACGCCACCAGCTACCAGCGCCTCGAGGAGTTCGAGGAGAGCTGGGTCGAGCCGGCGTGCGACGAGCTCGGCTGGAGCTTCGTGGCGTGGAAGAGCGAGGACGGCGCGTTCTTCCTCTATCTCTACGGCGCAGGCGATCCGAAGGCCGTGCTCGACCGGCTGTCGCCATTCGACGCCGCGCTCGGGTTCTTCACCGACGCCGACGCAGAGTGGTCCGAGTACGCCGCCATGCGCGAGCTGGTCGAGCAGGCCGAAGCCGCCGACGCCGAGGAGCACGTCCACACCGAGGACTGCGATCACGGCGAAGACGCCGCGGAGGAAGGCCGCCGGATCGAGGTCCTCGACCTCAACGCCGCCGCGCACGCCAAGCACGCCAAGGTAAGGCCCGCCGCCAAGGCCAAGCCCGCCCCCCCCGCCCAGGCCAAACCCGCCCCCCCCCCCCCCCCCCACACCAAACCCCACCCCCACACCAAACCCGACCCCACACCCACACAAC
>Ga0302299_10002015_pt1 | contig 12358 bp, 10 predicted proteins | sample III_Fen_N3_4_FD_198795 | JGI IMG/M metagenome (GOLD analysis project Ga0302299, IMG submission 198795) | Peat permafrost microbial communities from Stordalen Mire near Abisko, Sweden - III_Fen_N3_4 | ecosystem: Environmental > Terrestrial > Soil > Wetlands > Permafrost | place: Sweden: Abisko...
GGCCTGGCCGCCAAGGCCGCCGGCGACGAGGCGACCGCGACGGTCAAGCTCGGGCGTGCGGTGCAGCTGGCGCACGACACCGGCAACGACGAGGCGACCAGCCGGCTGCGCAAGGTGGTCGACATCGAGTCCGAGGAGCACGGCACCGTGCGCCTCAAGCGCAACACGGCCAAGCTCGACGAGATGGCCCTCGACACCGCTTCGACCAAGACGACCCGGGTGCGCAAGTGAGCCGACGATGAGCACGGTCCTCTGCCCGAACGGGCACGCCTCCACCGCCACCGACTACTGCGACGTGTGCGGCGAGCCGATCGCCGCGTCGACGGGCGCGGGCGCGTCCCCGGCCGGGGCGAGGAAGGCTGCGGCCGACCCGGTGGCTCCCGCGACGCCCTCGTCGTGCCCGAACTGCCACGCGCCGGCGGCGCCCGGCGCCCTGTTCTGCGAGAGCTGCGGCTACGACTTCACCACCGGTGTGCTGCCCACGCCGGACCCGCTCGACCTCTCGTTCGGGGTCTCGACCCCGTCGTCGTCGTCCGGCAAGGGTGCAGGTCAGGGCACTGGTGAGGGCGCGGGCAAGGGCTCGGGCAAGGCCAAGGGCGCGGGTTCCGGTCACGCGGCGGGCCATGCCGAGACGGCGACGGGCGCGGTACCCGCGGTCTCCGGCACCGCCGCCCCTGGTGCCGTGGCCACCGGTGCCGCCCCCGGTGGCGATCACGCTGCCGGGACGACGACCCCTGCCGTCGACCCCGCGAGCAGCGCCGCCGCCACCCCTGGCGATCCGCCGTGGGTCGTCGAGCTGTGGATCGACCCGGACTGGTACGCGGCCCAGTCCCCGGAGGACCCGCTGCCGTCGGTGGGCCTGCCCTCCGTGGTGCCGCTGCGGCTGAAGAGCGTGCTCGTCGGGCGCCCGTCCCGCTCGCGGGGGATCACGCCGGAGGTGGACTGCGGCACCGACGCCGGCGTCTCGCGCCGGCACTGCCAGCTGACCACCGACGGCCAGCGCTGGTGGGTGGAGGACCTGCAGTCGGCCAACGGCACCTACGTCGCGGCGCCCGGCGCCGCCATGCCCACCGACCCGATCACCCCCGGCGAGCGCCGCGAGCTCACCGACGGCGACCGGCTCTACCTCGGTGGCTGGACCCGGCTCGTCGTGCGCCGCGCCCTGCCCGGTGAGGTCTGACCGCACACCCTGCGAACAGAACGGAGACCACCGTGGCGGCGGACCAGGCGTCCAGGGGAGTGAGTGTCCGTCGCCGGACGTTCTCCGACAGCATCGCTCAGTGGAGCCTCGTGGCCGCCGTCCTCTTGGGTGTGGCGGCCCTCGCCGACTTCGCGCGCTGGGGTAACCGCTGGTACATCACGGAGGTCTTCGCGCGGGACGTCGGCGGGCCAGGCGGGGTCACATGGGACGTGCTCTACGGCATGCTCCACCATGCTCACGAAGCGCTGGTCCGCGGACTCGTCCTTCTGCTGTTCGCCGCGGCCTTCGCCTCGATCACCGCCGTCATCCAGCGCCGCGCCGCCCGCTGACCCACCGCGGCGGGCTACGCCGTGCGGGCCCCCGCGGGCCGCGTGGGCGTAGCGTCATCGACGCCCACCAGCGTGAGCACCTCGGCGAGCACGCCGCGCGGGTCGCGCAGCGTGACGGGGATGCCCGCCTCGTGCGCGGCCATCCGCAGCTGCAGGATGAACGCGATGCCGGCCGAGTCCACGAAGGTGGCGCGCGTCGCGTCCACCACCACCGGCAGGTCGTGCAGCAGGGCCAGGCCCATGGTGTCGCTCGCCTGCGTCCGCAGCTCGGCGTCGATCTCTCCGACGAGGTGGATCACCGTGCTGCCGTCGATCACCTCCACCGCGATCGCGTCGGTGGTGATCGTCTGCAGGTCGTCCATGCCCACTCCTCGCCGCCCGCCTGTCGGTGCATCGTCGGACCGACGAGCCGACCATACGACCTTCCGCCCACAGAGTCATCACCCCTGGGGACTTTGCCATCACATCACATGTTCTTGGGTTTCCCTGGGCGTTGACTGTGTGCGCAGTCAAGTCACGGTGAATCGCAGGGCGGTGTCCAGCCACCGGGAGGGCGGTTCCGCCAGACGCCACTTCGGGGGCGACGAGCCCTGGCATGGCGAGGCCCCGGCGGGATCGTCGCCCCGCCGGGGCCTTCACCGGGCATCGCGTCAGCAGGCCCCGTCGAGCATGTCGCCGTAGTTGATCATGTGGAACACGGAGTTGCCGAGCTCACCCTGCACGCAGAGGTCCGCGCCGGAGGGCACCAGGGCGACGTCGACGTCGCCAGTCGTGGGCGCGTCGGCACTCAGCTCGGTGGGGTAGGAGCCCGTCTCTGTCTTGACCGTCTCGGCCCACATGGCGACGGAGACCACGCTGGCCTGGACGGTGATGTCCTTGCCGAGGGTGTCCAGGTCGTCGACGTGGTTGGAGACGCTGTTCGCAGCGGCGATGAGGGCCGCGATGGCCGCCACCCAGATCAGGGTGCCGAGCGCGCCGATGATGATTCCGGCCAGGGCCAGGCCGCGGCCGCCCTGCTTCGTCTTCTTGATCTGCGAGAGCGCGATGATGCCCAGGACGATGCCGACCGGCGCGAGCACGATCCCGCAGATGAGGGCGACGATGGCCATCGTGTTGGTCGGGTTGGTGGGCTGCGGGGGCGCGCCGGGGGCGCCGTAGCCGGGCTGCGGGTACGCGGCCTGCTGCGGGTACGCCGTCGGCGGCGCGGCCTGCTGCGGGTACGCCGTCGGTGGCGCGGCGGGCGCGGGGTACGCCGTCGGTGGCGCGGCGGGCGCGGGGTACGCCGTCGGTGGCGCGGCGGGCGCGGCGTAGGTGGGCGCCGGGTAGGTGGGCGCAGGTGCGGCGGGCGCGGGGTACGCGGCCGGCGGTGCGTCCGGCGCCGCGTACGTGGGCTGGGGCTCGACCGGCGGCTGGGGCTCGTCGGGCTGCGAGGGGGGATACGGAGTGGACATCGGGATGCCTCCTGCACGGATCTTCGCGGACGGGTGAGGACGAGCGACGAGCGACGAGCAACGAGCGGCGATCAACGAGCGGCGATCAACCGCCATCCTGGCGCAGATCGACCCGCTCCGGGCGGTTCCGGGCCGGTCCGCAGAGCGGACCCGTCGCCGCCGGCCCATTCCCGTGGACGCGTCGGGGAGGATGGACCCTCGTGAGCACCGACGAGCCGACGCGCGGCGCGCGGCGCGGCGGATCTCGTCGACGCCCGCCCGCCGACGCACCACGGCGCGAGGCCGATGGTGCGCCGCAGGGTGATCGCTCCCGGCGCGGCGACCGCACACACCCTCGCGACGGGGTGCGCCACGGTGACCGGGCGCGTCGCGGCGCCGACGCCCGCGCCGCCGCCGCGCGGGCGGACGTCGTCCTGCCGGAGATCACCTACCCGGAGGACCTGCCGGTCAGCGCGCGGCGCGCGGACATCGCGGCCGCGATCCGCGACCACCAGGTGGTCGTCGTCTCCGGGGAGACCGGCTCGGGCAAGACGACGCAGATCCCGAAGATCGCGCTCGAGCTGGGTCGCGGCCGGGCCGGGCAGATCGCGCACACCCAGCCCCGCCGGATCGCGGCGCGCTCGGTGGCCGAGCGGATCGCCGACGAGCTCGGCACGCCGCTGGGCGCGGCGGTCGGCTACCAGGTGCGGTTCACCGACACGTCGTCGGACGCGACGCTGGTCAAGGTGATGACCGACGGCATCCTGCTGGCGCAGATCCAGCGCGACCCGATGCTGCGGCGTTACGACACGATCATCGTCGACGAGGCGCACGAGCGGTCGTTGAACATCGACTTCATCCTGGGCTACCTCACCCGGCTGCTGCCGCAGCGCCCGGACCTGCGCCTGATCGTCACATCGGCGACGATCGACTCGGCGCGGTTCGCCGCGCACTTCGCCGGGCCGGACGGCGTGCCGGCCCCGGTGGTCGAGGTCACCGGCCGCACCTACCCGGTGGAGATCCGCTACCGCCCGCTGTCCCCGGACGTCGCCCCCGCCGCGCCCTCCGCCTCCACCACCGCCGCCGCGCCGGCCGGGAAGCGGAAGCCCAAGGCCGCCGGCCGGCCGGAGGCCACCGGGGGGACCCGGGGCGAGGAGCGGGACCTCGTCACCGCGATCGTCGAGGCGGTCGACGAGGTGATGGCCGTCGGGCCCGGTGACGTGCTCGTCTTCCTGTCCGGCGAGCGTGAGATCCGGGACGCCGAGGAGGGCCTGCGGGGCGCGTTCGGGCCCCGCGTCACGGACCCCCGGCACCCGCGCGCGGTGGAGCTGGTGCCGCTGTACTCGCGGCTGTCCGCGGCCGAGCAGCACCGCGTTTTCGAGCCGCACTCGGCGCGACGCGTGATCCTGGCGACGAACGTCGCCGAGACGTCGCTGACGGTGCCCGGCGTGCGGTACGTCGTCGACCCGGGCACCGCGCGGATCTCCCGGTACTCGCGGGCGACGAAGGTGCAGCGGCTGCCGATCGAGCCCATCTCGCGCGCGTCGGCCGACCAGCGCTCCGGACGGTCCGGGCGGTTGGCCCCGGGCGTGGCGATCCGGCTGTACTCCGCCGACGACTACGCCTCGCGCCCGCAGTACACCGAGCCGGAGATCCTGCGCACCTCGCTGGCCTCGGTGATCCTGCAGATGGTGGCCGTCGGCGTGGTGCGCTCGCCCGACGAGGTGGCGGACTTCCCCTTCGTCGACCAGCCGGACGTCCGTGCGGTCCGCGACGGCGTCGCCCTGCTGGTCGAGCTGGGCGCCCTCGCCGTCCCGACCGCCACCACCGGACGGGGAGACGACGAGTCGGCGGGCGGCGGCGCGGCGGGGCGCGGCCAGACGAGGCTCACCGACGTGGGCCGGGCGTTGGCCCAGCTGCCCATCGACCCACGGCTGGCGCGGATGCTCGTCGAGGGCGGTCGCCAGGGGGTCGCCCGGGAGGTCGTCGTGATCGCCGCCGCGCTGTCCATCCAGGACCCGCGCGAGCGCCCGGCCGACCAGCGCGAGCAGGCCGACGCGTTGCACCGCCGGTTCGCCGACCCGTCGTCCGACCTGCTCACCTACCTCAACCTGTGGCGATGGCTGCGTGATCAGCGCCACGCGCTGTCCGGCTCGGCGCTGCGCCGGCTGCTGCGCTCCCAGCACCTCAACTACCTGCGGATCCGCGAATGGCAGGACGTCGTCACGCAGCTCCGGGACCTGTGCCGGCCGTTGGGCATCGACGCGTCCGGCCCGCCGCGTCCGGTCGGCGCGGCTGCACCCGACGACGAGGCGGACGCGCTCACCGAGCAGACCCGGTGGGAGTGGGACGGCGACGCCGTGCACCGCGCGCTGCTCGCCGGGCTGCTGTCGCAGATCGGCATGCAGGAGGCCACCGAGGTGGGGGCGCCGCGCGGCCGGGCGGCGGCCACCGGGCGGACCGCCGGCCCGGCGGGACGGCCCCGCCCCCGCAACGAGTACCTCGGCGCCCGCGGCGCACGGTTCGCCATCTTCCCCGGCTCCGCGCTGGCCCGCCGCCCGCCGGCGTGGGTGATGGGCGCCGAGCTCGTCGAGACGTCCCGGCTGTGGGCGCGCGACGTGGCGCGGATCCGCCCGGAGTGGGCCGAGGAGCTGGCCGCCCACCTGGTGCGCCGCACGTACTCCGAGCCGGCCTGGTCCACCCGGCAGGGTGCCGCGATGGTCGTCGAGAAGGTGCTGCTGTACGGGGTGCCGATCGTCACGGACCGGCGCGTGCTCCTCGGGTCGGTGGACCCGGCGCAGGCCCGCGAGCTGTTCATCCGGCACGCGCTGGTGGACGGGGAGTGGACCACGCACCACGCCTTCTTCCACGAGAACCGGCGGCTGCTGGCCGAGGTCGCCGAGCTGGAGGCCCGATCGCGGCGACGCGGGCTGCTGGCCGACGACGAGGTGCTGTTCGACTTCTACGACGAGCGCGTGAGCGACGACGTCGTCTCCGCCCGGCACTTCGACACCTGGTGGAAGACGGCCCGCCGCGCCGACCCGGACCTGCTGACGTTCACCCGCGAGCTGCTCGTCGCGCCCGGCGCCGACGAGATCTCCGAGGGCGCGTTCCCGTCCCGCTGGCCGTCGGGCGACCTCAGCCTGCCGCTGACCTACCAGTTCGAGCCGGGCACCGAGGCGGACGGCGTCACCGTGCACATCCCGCTGGTGGCGCTGGCGCGGCTGGCGCCGGAGGGATTCGACTGGATGGTGCCCGGCCTGCGCGCCGAGCTGGTGACGGCGACGATCCGCGCGCTGCCCAAGCCCGTCCGCGTGCAGCTGGTGCCGGCCCCCGACGTCGCCCGGGCGGTGGACGCCTGGATGGGCGAGCACCTCGCCTCCTGGCCGGACACCGTGCGGGCGGCCGACGCCGCGCCGTCCTTCCACGAGTCGTTCGCGGCGGCCGTGCTGGCGGTGCGCGGGGTCACCGTGCCGCCCGACGCCTTCGACGACGAGCGCCTCCCATCGCACCTGCGGATGACGTTCCGCGTGGTGGGCGATCGCGGCGGCGTGCTCGACGAGAGCAAGGACCTGGTGGCGCTGCAGCGGCGGCTGGCCGGGGCGACGCAGGATGCCGTGTCGTCGGCGGTGCGCACGGCGGTCCGGGCCGCGATGGACGAGGCCCGCGCAGCGGCCTCCGGCGGCACCGGCACCGGCACCGCGGACGGGTCGGCCATCGCCGGGCCTGGTGCGCGCCCCGCGGGGTCCGGCGACCGTCCAGGCCCAGGCTCGCCGCGCGGTGCCGGGTCCGGTGCGCCGGGCGACGCGCACCCCGCACCCCCCGGGTCGGCGTCGTCGGCCGGCGCGTCCTACGAGCGCACCGGGCTGACGACGTGGCCCGACGACCTGCCCGGCGGCCGGCTGCCCGAGGTGGTCGAGGCGACCGGCCCCGGCGGCCTCGTCCGCGGCTACCCGACCCTCGTCGACGAGGCCGCCGCCCCGGGCCGAGGGGGAGCCGGCGTGGCGGTACGGGTGCTCGCCGACGAGGCGCTGGTGGCGTCGTCGGCCGCGCGAGGGCTGCACCGGCTGCTGCTGACCGACATCGGCCTGAGCCCCGGCCGCGTCACCAGCCGGTGGACGGGCCAGCAAGCCCTCGCCCTGGCTGCGACTCCGTACCCGAGCACGTCCGCCCTGGTCAGCGATGTGCAGCTGGCGGCGATCGAGCGGTTGGTCGGTCGTCACCTCGGTGCCGCCCGGCCCGACGAGGTCCGCGACGGCGCCGCCTACGCCGCCCTGCGCGCCGCGGTCCGCGACGGCCTGGAGGACGAGGTGCACCGCGTGGTCGGCGACCTCGTCGTGGTGGCGACGGCGTGGCGCGAGGCGCTGGCAGCGGTGCGGTCGTCGTCGTCGCTGGCACTGGTCGGGGCCGCGCGGGACGTGCGCACCCAGGTGGACGCCCTGGTGCACGACGGCTTCGTGGCGCAGACCGGCGCCGACCGGCTGCCGCAGCTCACCCGCTACCTGCGCGCGGCCACGGCCCGGCTGGCCAAGGCCGCCGAGAACCCGCAGCGGGACGACGCGCTCGCCGCGCAGGTGCGCGAGGTGGCCACGATCTACGACGAGGCACGCGCGCGGGCGGCCACCGCCCGCCCCGACCCGGCGCGCGACGCCGCGCTCACCGCGGTGCGCTGGCAGCTGGAGGAGCTCCGGGTGTCCCTGTTCGCCCAGCAGCTCGGCACGCCGCTGCCGGTCTCGCCGACCCGCATCCGCAAGGCCCTCGCCGCGATCCGCTGAACCGCCGGGCGGCTCAGCGCCGGCGGCGGAACAGCAGGCTGGACGCCGTCAGGCCGACCACGAGCAGGCCGGTGCACCACGCGACGGCCGCGAGCACGGTCGACGCCGGCACGCTCGCCCCGAGCAGCAGGTTGCGCACCATGTCGGCGATCGGGGTGACGGGGTTCCATGCCCCGATCGCGGCGAGCACGGCAGGCATCGAGGCCACCGGCACGAACGCGCTCGACACGTAGGGGATGAACAGCATGCCGAAGGTGAACCCGCTCGCCGCCTCCGGGCCCGACGCGACCAGCCCGATCGCCACCGCGATCCAGGACATCGCCAGTACGTAGGCCGCGATGATGCCGAGCGCGGCGACCCAGGCGCCGAACGAGGCTGCCGCGTCGAACCCGATCAGCAGGGCGACCCCGATGACGAGCGCCGCCGACACGGCGTTGCGCAGCAGGCTCGCCACCACGTGCCCGGTCAGCACGCCGGTCGGCCGGATCGGCATGCTGCGGAACCGGTCGACGATGCCGCCGTGCACGTCGTTCGCCACATCCACCGCGGTCGACGAGGCGCCGTAGCCGGCCGTCAGGATGATGATGCCGGGCACGACGAAGTCGACGTACGACGTCTGGCCCGAGTCGATGGCCCCGCCGAAGACGTAGACGAACATCAGCAGGATCATCACCGGCAGCAGCACGGAGATCAGCAGCGTGTCGGTCTGCCGCGTGGACCGGCGCACGCTGCGCCCGATCAGCGCGGTCGTGTCCCGCAGCCGGGTGGCGAGGGCGGGCACGCTCGGCATCCGCTCGAGGGTGAGGGCAGCCATCAGTGCTCCCCGGGGGTGGCGGCGGCCAGTGCGGGCCGGCTGGTGGTCAGGGTGAGGAAGACGTCGTCGAGCGTGGGAGTGCGCACCTGCCAGCCGGCGACGTCGAGGCGGCGGAGCTCCACGTCGCCGAGCAGCCGTCGCACGTCCGCCACCGAACCGTCGGTGGCGAGCCGCTGCACGGTCCCGTCGCGCAGCACCAGCTCGACGTGTGCGCTGCCCACGGCCGTCTTGAGCTCGTCCGCCGTGCCCTGCGCGATGATCCGGCCGTGGTCGATCACGGCGACGCGGTCGGCGAGCTGGTCGGCCTCCTCGAGGTACTGGGTGGTGAGCAGCACGGTGGCACCGGCCGCGACGACGCCGCGGATCACGTCCCACAGCTCGTTGCGGCTGCGCGGGTCCAGGCCGGTGGTCGGCTCGTCGAGGAACAGCACCTGCGGACGGCCGAGCAGGCTGACCGCGAGGTCGAGCCGCCGCCGCATGCCGCCGGAGTAGGTCCGGACCAGGCGACGTGCGGCGTCGGTCAGCCCGAACTGCTCGAGCAGCTCGGCGCTGCGGGAGCGGACCTCGGCGCGCGGCAGGTGGGCGAGGCGCGCCATCAGCCGCATGTTCTCCTCGCCGGTGAGCAGGTCGTCGAGTGCGACGTCCTGCCCGGTCAGGCTGATCGCGGCGCGGACCCGGGTGGGGTCGCTGAGCACGTCGTGCCCGGCAACCCGGGCGGTACCGGCGTCGGGCGCGAGCAGGGTGGACAGGATCCGGACGATCGTCGTCTTGCCGGCGCCGTTCGGCCCCAGCAGGGCGAGCACCTGGCCGCGCTCGACGTCGAGGTCCACGCCGTCGAGCACGACGAGGTCGCCGTACGACTTGCGCAACCCGCGCGCACTGATGACAGGCATGAGGTCGCCCTTCTGTGTAGGCCGTAAACTGTATGTGTATTTCATACACAGTATTAGGATGGGCTGTCAAGGAGGTCCTATGGCCCAGGGTGGCGAGCCGGCGTCGGCGTCCGACGAGCAGGCACGGCGAGACGCCGAGGCGTCCGCGCGGGAGGAGGCCGCCGCCCGGCAGGAGGCGGATGCCCTGCGCCGCGACCGGGACAAGGCGCACCGGCTCGCCGAGCGGGAGGCCGCGCTGGCCCGGCGCGACGCGGACCAGGCGGACCGGGTCGCGCGCAAGGACGCGGAGCGCGCCCGCCGCGATGCGGCCAGGCTGGAGACCCAGCAGCAGCGGGTCCTCGACGAGGCGCGCAAGGAGGCCGAGCGGCAGCGCGCCGAGCGGGAACGGCAGGCCCGCGACGCCGCGACAGCCGCGGGCAAGGCCCAGCGGGAGGCGGAGAGTGCCGAACGCGCCGCCGCGCTGGCGCGGCAGCGGGCGGAGCGGGAGGTCGCGCGCGCGCGCCGGCACGCCGAACGGGTCGACGCGCTCGGCGCCGAGGACGAGACCGACGACGACGGCCCGGACCTCACCGGCCTGCCCGCCGACATCGCCGTGCTGTGGCGCAGGCCCACGCCGGGCCGTCGGGGGCCACGCCCTGGCCTGAGCCTGGACCGGATCGCCGATGCGGCCATCGCACTCGCGGACGCCGAGGGGATCGAGGCGGTGTCGATGGCGCGGCTCGCGGAGTCGCTCGGGTTCACGACGATGTCGCTCTACCGCTACGTCTCGTCCAAGGACGAGGTCCTCATGCTGATGTCGGACCGGGTGTCGGGGCGGCCGCCGGCCGTCGGGCCCGAGGTCGGCGACTGGCGCGCGCGGCTCGAGGTGCTCCTCGCCCTCATGCAGTCGGTGGTCGGTGCGCACCCGTGGATGTCGCGCGCGGCCAGCCTGCTGTTCGCCATCGGGCCGAACCGGCTGGAGTGGATGGAGGCGCTCACCGCTGCGCTCGAGGACACCGGGCTCACGGAGGGCGACAAGCTTCAGGCCGTCGGCGTCCTGTCGAGCTACCAGCTGGAGTGGGCACGCGTCGCGGCGGCCGAGGCGGCCCGGGTCCAGGCGGCGGCGGGCGCGGTGGCGGACGACGGGCACCCCGCGGGCGACGACGGGCGGCCGAACGCCCCGATCGAGCGCCTGGTGGACCCCACCCGGCAGCCCGCGCTGGCGCGAGCCGTCGCGGCAGGGGTCTTCGCGGCGCCACCGCCCGACGCGGCACGCCCGCCCGAGGGCGCCCTGAACTTCGGGACGGTGCTGATCCTCGACGGCATCGCCGCGCTCATCGCGCGCAACCGGGCCTGACCGCGGAGCGCGGAGGAGGCGACGACAGGGCGAGCGGGGCGGCTGTGAACAAGTCCGCCCGGGTGTGGGCGGGCCGGGGCAGACTCGCGCCATGACCGAGATCGACGCCCTGATCGGCGCGCCCGTCGGCCCCGGCGGGCGGTGCTTCGGCGACGGGGACCCGCTGATGGCCGCCTACCACGACGAGGAGTGGGGCGAGCCGGTGCACGACGAGCACGCGCTCTTCGAGCGCCTCGCGCTGGAGGGGTTCCAGTCGGGGCTGTCGTGGGCGATCGTGCTGCGCAAGCGCCCGGCGTTCCGGGAGGTGTTCGCGGGGTTCGACCCGGCCGTGGTCGCCGGGTTCGGGGAGGACGACGTGGAGCGGCTGGTCGCCGACCCGCGCATCGTCCGGAACCGGGCCAAGATCGTCGCGACCATCGCCAACGCCCAGGCCCTGCGGGCGCTGCACGACGCCGGGCGCACGCTCGACGCGGTGCTGTGGAGCCACGCACCCGCCGCCGACCGGCCCCGCCCGCCCACGTGGGCCGAGGTCCCGTCGACCACGCCGGAGTCCGTGGCCCTGGCGCGCGAGCTCAAGGCGCTGGGCTTCCGGTTCGTCGGGCCCACCACGGCCTACGCCGCGATGCAGGCCTGCGGCGTGGTGGACGACCACCTCGTCGGGTGCCCCGTCGCGATGCGGCGCGACAGCGTCACGGCGGAGCGTCCCGGGCAGGCCGTTGCGCCGTCCGAGTGATGTCCGCGCCCGCGGCATGCCGTCGCGGCGGGCGGGCGCGGCGGTGGCTATCCTGCCGCCATGAGTACGCGGTCCGACGACAACCGACGCGACGCCGTGCGCGGCGCACGGCGTGCGCTGAACGGCGCGGCCGACGTCGACCTTGCCCTGCTCGCGGCGGTGCAGGACGGCCTGTTGGACGTGACAGGCACCAGGTCCCCGTGGCGCGGCATCGCGGCGCAGCGCCAGGAGACGCACGCCGGCCTCGCCTCCCGCCGCCACCCCTGACTCTCCGCCACCCGCACCGCCGCCCCTGACGCACCGCGGCGCACGCCGCACGGGCCTCGTCCCCCACACACCGCGCCGCTGCCCGCCCGCCGGGTCGGATCGTCTCGGTGGACGAACGTCCTTGCCCGGGATGTGAACACCTCCGTACGATCCGAAGGACCATCCAGAGCGGCCGAGAGACCCGGCTCGTCGACGCCGCAGCAACCCCCCTCGCCTCGCCGGGGGTGTGGGTGCTTCCGCCGGGAACGATGGAGAATCGATGTCCGCCATCTCGCCGGGGTTCGCGACCCGCACCGCGCCGGATCCCGGCCGTCGCCGCAGCGCCCCGGTCGACCAGCCCACGGTGTCGTTCGAGCTGTACCCGCCGCGTGACGTCGACCTCGCACCGCGGCTGTGGGCCACCATCCGGCAGCTGGAGACGGCCCGCCCGGACTTCGTCTCGGTGACGTACGGCGCGTCCGGGCACACCCGCACCACGAGCCGCGCCCTGGTCCGCCGCATCCTGCGGGAGACGACGCTCGACCCGATCGCCCACCTGACCTGCGTCGGCGCGTCCCGGCAGGACATCGCGACGATCGTG
>Ga0302299_10002018_pt1 | contig 12356 bp, 12 predicted proteins | sample III_Fen_N3_4_FD_198795 | JGI IMG/M metagenome (GOLD analysis project Ga0302299, IMG submission 198795) | Peat permafrost microbial communities from Stordalen Mire near Abisko, Sweden - III_Fen_N3_4 | ecosystem: Environmental > Terrestrial > Soil > Wetlands > Permafrost | place: Sweden: Abisko...
TGAGCAGGTCGAGGCTGCCGTCGAGGCCGCCGCCGGCCCGTCCGGAAGGCTGGACGTCCTCGTCACCTGCGCCGGGATCATTCGCGACAACCTGCTCCACAAGCTGACCGACGACGACTGGGAAGCCGTGATGGCGACCCACCTGCGCGGCACCTTTCTCGCCGCCCAGGCGGCGCAGCGGCGGATGGTGGCCCAGAAGAGCGGGGCGATGGTGCTGATCTCGTCCACGTCCGCGCTCGGAAACCGCGGCCAGGCGAACTACGCGGCCGCGAAGGCGGGCATCCAGGGGTTCGCGAAGACGCTCGCGATCGAGCTCGGCCCCTTCGGGATCACGGTCAACTGCGTCGCACCCGGCTTCATCGCGACGGCGATGACCGAGCAGACTGCGGCGCGCATGGGAGTCTCGTTCGAGGAGTTCACCGAGGCCGTCGCGGCCCAGACGCCGGTGCGCCGCGTCGGCCAGCCCGACGACGTCGCCGGCGTGATCGCGTTCCTCTGCTCCGAGGACGCCTCGTATGTGAGCGGCCAGGTGATCTACGTCCGCGGCGGCCCGTGACCGCGCGGCGGGCGCTCGTTACCGGTGCGGCGAGCGGCATCGGCCGTGCCGTCGCGGAGCGCCTCGTCGCGGACGGGTGGTGGGTGCTCTCCGTCGACCAGCAGCCCGACCCCGACGGCCCGGGCGACCCGTTCACAGCCGACCTGGCGACGAGGGAGGGGAACCGGGCCGCCGTCGACGCCGCAGTCGAGCGCTTCGGCGGCCTCGACGCGCTCGTCGCGAACGCCGGCTTCCAACACGTCTCGCCCGTGGACGAGTTCGACGAGGGCCGCTGGGACGCCCTGCTCGCCGTCCTGCTGACGAGCCCGTTCCTGCTCGCCCGCTATGCCTGGCCGCACCTGAAGGAGAGCGGCGAGGGCCGTATCGTGGTCGTCTCCTCGGTCCACGGGCTTGTCGCCTCGCCCCACAAGGCGGGCTACGTGGCGGCCAAGCACGGAGCCGTCGGGCTCGTCAAGACGCTCGCGCTCGAGGGGGCGCCGCACGGGATTCGCGCGGTCGCTATCTGCCCGGGCTTCGTCCGCACGCCCCTCGTCGAGCGGCAGGCCGTCGCGCTCGCGGAACAGCGGGGAATCACCGAGGACGAGGCGCTCGCCGGCGTCCTGCTCGAGCCGCAGGCGTTGAAGGAGCTGATCGAGCCGTCCGAGGTGGCCGACGTGGCAGCGTTCCTGCTCGGCCCGGGAGGGCGTGCCTTCACGGGCGCGCCGGTCGTGCTCGACAACGGCTGGACGGCCCGCTAGCCCTCCACGTCAGTAGCCGTAGTCGATCGTGATGCGCTCGCCGGCCCGGGGGAGCCGGTACTCCACCCCGAGCCGCACGCACTCGGCGACGAATCGCGACACACCGGCCGTGTCGTTGCGAAACATCTCGTAGTGGCACGGGATCGCGATCGTCGCCTCCGCCTCGTAGGCGAGCCGGGCCGCGTCGGTCCCGTTCATGTTGCCGTTCACCCCGTTGATCGGCAGCAGTGCGACGTCGACGCCGTAGAGCGACACCGTCTCGGCCATGCCCTGGACACGGCGGGTGTCGCCGGCGTGGTAGAGCGAGTAGGCGCCGTTCCGGACGATGTAGCCGACCGCTTCCGGCCCGCCCGCGTGGTACGCGGGGACGCCGCGGACGACGAAGCCTCCGAGCTCCACCTGATCGTGCGGCCCGAGCACGGCGTCCGGCTCGCGCCCGGCGCGCTCGGCGGCCAGCCGCTCGCTGCCGGCGGAGCACACGAACGATGCCTTGCCGGAGAGGACGTGGGGCAACGTGCCCGGGTCGAGGTGGTCGACGCGGGCGTTGCTCGCCGCGACGACGTCTACGAACGAGAGCAGGCCCGGCTCGACAACGTTCCCCGTGATGCGCTCGTACGGCGTCTCGGTCGCCGCGTACCGCTCGGTCATCGTGTCCGAGAGATACGGGTCGAGGAGGATGCTCTCGCCGGCGACCTGGACGAGGAAGCCGCTCTGGCCGAGCCACCAGACGTGCATCCCGGTCTCCGTGGTTGACGAGCGCACCTCGGCGACGAAGTCCTCGCCCGAGAGGAGCGGATCCACGTGGTCGGGCGGCTCCTCGTCGAAGTAGTCCTCCGTCGGCTGCGACCCCGGGAACGACGGGATCTCCGGCACGGGCAGCGCCTGAGCGGCTCTGCGCCCGAACGCGGAGAGTAGCCCCCGCCGGGTCGTCGGGCCCGAGGGGAAGATGGAGTCGGGGTCGTGGCCCATGGCTCCGCCGATCGTAGCGGGGCGCCCGTCGAGGCTAGCGAACCGCTTCCACGATCCTGTACACCCGGCCGCTGGGCGGCTTCGTCAGCAGCCCCTCGATCTGCTGCAGCCAGCCGGCGGCAACCGGCCCCTCGCTCCAGCGCTCGTAGAGCTCCTGGCTGGCCCAGGACTCGACGATCACGATCTCGTCGGCGTCGTCCACCGCGGCCGCGACCTCGATCCCGAGGAAGCCGGCCTGCTCGCTCGCGACGGCCAGCACTCCGAGGCGCTCGAGCACCCGAAGCAGCTCGGCGCCTGCTCCCGGCTTCGCGTGCAGGAACAGCATGCTTCTCGTCACGGGACTGCCTCCTCTCTCTGTGAGGTACTCCCATGGTCGCCCGCAGCGGCGCGCCGGGCATCGTCGCGTACCCGGATCGGGACAGCGGTCAACTACCGTCACGTGTAGCGGCTGCGAGCGGTTGTGCAGAGCCCGCGTCCGGGAGGACGATAGGTGTGTGAGCACGCTCTTCCACGATCGCGTCGACGCCGGTCGCGCTCTCGCGGCCGCCCTCGCGCAGCACGATCTCGGCGAGGCAGTCGTCGTCGGCCTCGCGCGCGGCGGGGTCGCCGTGGCCGCCGAGGTCGCGCGCGCGCTGTCGCTGCCACTCGATGCGCTGGCGGTGCGCAAGATCGGCTACCCGCGGCAGCCCGAGTACGGCATCGGCGCCGTCACCCCCGGCCCGGGCGGTGTCTACCTGCGCTCTGACGAGGGCCTCGACGAGGACGAGCTGAGCCGTGCAATCGCGAAGGCGAAGGCAGAGGCGGAGACGCTCGACGCCGTCATCCACGCTCGCTGCAGGCGCGCCGAGCTCGGCGGTCGTACGGCGGTGCTCGTCGACGACGGGCTCGCGACCGGGGCGACGATGGTCGCGGCCGTGTGCTGGGCGCGCGCGCAGGGCGCGGCGCGCGTCGTCGTGGGAGTGCCGGTCGGCGCGGCCGAGAGCGCCCGGCTGCTCCGGCTCGAGGCGGACGAGGTCGTCTGCCCCTACGAGCAGCGGCACTTTGGCGCGGTGGGCTTCTGGTACGGGAGCTTCGCGCAGGTCGAGACCGACGAGGTCGTGGCACTGCTCGAAGACCTCGGCGTGCCCGCTTCGGCGGGCTGACGGAGGTCAGTTCCCGGCGGCCGGCTCGGCCTCGAGCTCTCCGAGGTCGAGACCCGCGATCCCGGCCTCCCCGTAGGAGCGCGCCAGCCAGTCGCCGGTCAGCTCCGCCACCCGCTCGAGCGTGCCCGGCTCCTCGAAGAGGTGCCCGGCGCGGTGGACGACCACGAGCTGCCGTGTGCAGGACAGGTGCGCATACGCCTTCCGGTTGAGGTCGAGCACCGTCTCGTCGCGGCTGCCCACGATCAGCAGCGTGGGGGAGACGACGCGCTCGAGCCCGGCTCCCGCGAGGTCGGGGCGCCCACCGCGCGAGACGACGGCGCGCACGAGCGGCCCGAGGGTGGCAGCGGCGCTGAGAGCGGCGGCGGCGCCGGTGCTGGCCCCGAAGTAGCTGGGCGCAAGCCCCTCGGCAAGAGGGTTCTCCATGAGCCAGTGCGTCGTCTGCTCGAGACGCCCGCCGAGCAGGTCGACGTCGAAGACGTTCGCCCGCTGTGGCTCCTCGTCGGGGGTGAGCAGGTCGAAGAGCAGGGTGGCGATGCCGCATCGGTTGAGCGCGTTCGCGACGAGGCGATTGCGAGGGCTGAAGCGGCCGGAGCCACTGCCGTGGGCGAAGAGCGTCACGCCGATCGCGTCGCGAGGCACCGCGAGGTCGCCGTGCAGGCCCGGCCCGACCGGGATGTTGGCCTGCATCCGGCTCACAGCCGTCGTGTCGCCCATCGTGCCTCCTCGCCGGTCTCTGGCCGCTCTGCGCGCAACGATGCGCATTCTGACGACCGGTGGCATCGGGCGATCCGCGCATGCGTGTTCGGAGAAGTACCGAGCGCGGCCCGGGCGTGAGGACTTTCTACGCACCTCCGATCGGTGGCGCCGCCGATTCGCCGCCGCGCCCGAACGGGTGAAATGGGAGGCGCCCGCGAAGGAGCAGGGCGAGTCCCTCGCCTCCGGGGCGTTCCCGTCATCTGTCTGAGAGGTGAGTCGGATGAAGACCGTCGTGATCATGGGAGCCGGGGGCCGCGACTTCCACGACTTCAACGTCGCCTACCGCGACGACCCGTCCACGCGGGTGGTCGCGTTCACCGCCACCCAGATCCCGGGGATCGACGACCGTGTCTATCCGGCCTCGCTCGCCGGCCCACTCTACCCGGAGGGAATCCCGATCGTGCCCGAGCACGAGCTCGAGGAGCTGATCGGCCGCCACGGCGTGGAGGAGGTCGTGCTCGCGTACTCCGACCTCTCGCATCAGACGGTGATGCACATCGCCTCCCGCGTGCTCGCGGCGGGCGCCACGTTCGTCCTGCCCGGCCCGGACAAGACGATGCTCGAGTCCCACAAGCCGGTCATCGCCGTGACGGCAGTGCGCACGGGCTGCGGCAAGAGCCAGACCAGCCGCAAGATCGGCCGCCACCTGCTGGACGCCGGCCTGCGCGTTGCGCTCGTGCGACATCCGATGCCCTACGGCGATCTCGAGGCAATGCGCGTCCAGCGGTTCGCCACGATCCAGGACATCGACGCCGCCAACCCCACGGTGGAGGAGCGCGAGGAGTACGAGGCCCCGGTCGAGGAGGGGATGATCATGTACGCCGGAGTCGACTACGGCGACATCCTCGCCCGCGCCGAGGCCGAGGCCGACGTGATCATCTGGGACGGCGGCAACAACGACTTCCCCTTCTACCGCCCCGACCTCTGGATCACGGTCGCCGACCCGCTCAGGGCCGGCCACGAACTCACCTACCACCCCGGCGAGGTGAACGTGCGCAAGGCCGATGTCGTCGTCGTCAGCAAGGTCGACAGCGCCGACCCCGCAGACGTGCAGCGGGTGATCGACGACGTCAGGTCGGTCAACCCGGACGTGAGGATCATCGAGGCGGAGTCGCCCGTGACGCTCGATCCAGGCCCGGAGATCGAGGGGAAGCGCGTCCTCGTCGTCGAGGACGGGCCCACCTTGACCCACGGAGGCATGTCCTTCGGTGCCGGCACCGTGGCGGCGCGGCAGGCGGGCGCGGCCGCCCTCGTCGACCCGAGGCCGTGGGCGGTCGGCAGCATCGCCGCCACCTTCGAGCGCTACGCGCAGATCGGGCCTGTTCTGCCCGCGATGGGCTACGGCGACGAGCAGCTGCGGGAGCTCGCCGAGACGATCGACCGTGTCGACTGTGACGTCGTCGTGACGGGAACGCCGTTCGACCTTGCGCGCCTCGTGACCACGCGACACCCGATGCGCCACGCGCGCTACACGCTGCGCGAGCGCGGGCCGCTCACGCTCGCCGACGTGATCTCGCCGATCGAGGCGCTGATCCGGGCCGAGCCGGCCGGACTGAGGAGGTGAGGCGTCCGTGACCGTGACGGCAACCGTCCCGCAGGACTTCCTGCGGGTCGCCGACCTCGACGCAGACGGCCTGACGGCGGTTCTCGACCTCGCGGTAGAGATGAAGCAGCGTCCGCACGGGTTCGTCGACTCGCTCCGCGGTGGCACGGTCGTGTGCTTCTTCGAGAAGCCGTCGACGCGCACCCGGGTCTCGTTCGCCGCGGCGGCGGAGCGGCTCGGGATGCTGCCGCTGCTGCTCCGCCCCGACGAGCTCCAGCTCGGCCGGGGCGAGACGACGGAGGACACCGCCCGCACGCTCTCCGGGTATGCCGACGCGATCGTGATCCGCACGTTCGCGCAGGCCACCGTGGAGCAGATCGCCGCCGCTGCGAAGGCCCCCGTGATCAACGCGCTCACCGACGAGCACCACCCGTGCCAGGCCCTCGCCGACCTGCTGACGCTGCGTGAGCAGTTCGGGCGCCTGGAGGGGCTGAAGGTCGCCTTCGTCGGCGACTTCGACAACGTCGCCACCTCTCTGGCAGAGAGCGCCGCCCTCTGCGGGATCGAGCTCGTCGTCGGCTGCCCGGTCGGGTACGCGAAGGACGTGCCTGGCGCGACGGTGACGGCGGATCCGTTCGAGGCCGCCCGCGGCGCGCACGCGGTCTACACCGACGTGTGGGTCTCGATGGGCAACGAAGCCGAGACGGAGGCGCGCCTGCACGCGATGGCTCCGTACCAGGTCAACGAGGCCCTCATGGCGGCAGCACGGCCCGATGCGGTCTTCATGCACTGCCTGCCCGCGCATCGCGGCCAGGAGGTGACGGCAGAAGTGATCGACGGCCCGCAGTCCGTCGTGTGGCAGCAGGCCGAGAACCGGCTCGCAACCGAGGAGGCGATGCTGTTCGCGCTGATCGCCCGGTCGTGGGACATCTCTGCCGCGTGGACGCAGTGAAGGCGTGGGGGGCCGCTACGAGGCGGCGAGCGCGATGAGCGAGACTGCGTCGTCCGCCGAGAGGCGGTCCGTGTTGACCACGACGTCGTACTGGGTCGGGAGCTCGCTCTTCTCGCCGTAGAATCGCTTCAGATAGTCGGAGCGACCTGCATCTGACTTTTCGATCGAGCTCGAGGCCTCCTTCTCGCTCAACTGCTGCTCGGCCGCAACGCGGCTGCAACGGGTGTCGTGCGAGGCGGTCACGAGGACGCGAAGTGCATCCTCGCGGGAGGCGAGCGCATGAGCTGCGGCGTGCGCGACGATGACGGCGTTGCCGCGGTCGGCGGTCTCCTCGATTGCCGTGCGGATCAACCCTCGGAGGTCGTCGTCGAGCGCGATTCCCTCGGGGGCGACGAACCCGCCGCCGCCGGCGTAGACGTAGGCGCTTCCATCGGAGCCGGAGGCGAGGGCACCCAGCATCCGGTCCATGAAGGACTGTCGCCGCTCGACGTCCGCAACGACGTGGGGCTCGACCTGCGCCTCGGCGGCGGCGCGCATGATGATCTCCTCGTCCACGAGCGCGAAGCCGAGCCGCTCGGCGACACCCTGCGCGACCTCGCGCATGTTGGCCCCGTCGGGGCCGGAGATGCAGACGACGCGGCACGGCATGCGGCGACGGTACGGCAGGGGGGAGACCGCGTCAAGTGACAGCCGCGACGTCGATGCAGAGGCCCGTACAGGTGAGCCAGGATCCCTCGAACACGGGACGCGTGGGAGCAGCCTGGAGGCGGAGAATCGCTGGTGATGCCCTTGCTCCTCCGGCATCTTGCCGCCGCCGCGCTGCCGCTTGCCGCCACAGCGGCCGGGGTCGTCGCCGTCGGGATCGCAGTTCAGCTCCCCTCAGGGCCGCCGGCCTACGTCTCCGTGCCGCTCGTGCAGGCGCCCGTGAGCCCTGAGCGATCCGTGCGCAGCAGCGTTCCGCCGCCGGCGCGGCCAGAGACGCAGCGGCGGCGCAGCCGCTTGCTGCCGCTCGCCGTGCCTTCACGGGCTTCCGCCCCCGCCACGGCATCGCCACGGGCGCAGCCCACCGTCGCCGAGCCCGCACCGGCGTCGCTGCCGGTTCCCTCGGGCAAGCCCGTTCCCCCCGAGGAGCAGGCGCCCGTGAGCGCCGCGCCGGCAGCGGAGGCCCCGCCGCAGGAGGCGCCGGCGCCGGTTCCGGTTGCAGTGGCGGCGCCCGTGCGCACGCCCACCGCCACGACCGTGACCGCCCTCGAAGTGACGTCCACGCCCGCGAAGAAGAATGCGGAGCGCGGCCACGCCCGCGCGCATGACGCCGAGACCGTGAAGGGGCCGAAGCAGCCGAAGGACGAGGCTCCTGCAGCGCCGGCCCCGCCCGAGCCTCCGACGCTCGTCGTGCCCGCGAGCGAGAGCGGTGAGGGCCACCGCGAGAGGAGGCGCGAGGCGATGGGCAAGGAGAAAGCCGCGGCCGGGGAGTCCGCGCCGGCGGCGGAGCCGAGCCCGGATCCGGCTGCGACCGAGGCTCCGGCGACGCCCGGCCAGGGGCAGCCGGAGCCCGGCAGGAAGGACGGTGGAGGCAAGGGCGCGGAGTCGAAGGACGGCGGTGGCCACCGCGAGGGTGGCCGGAAGCATGGCCCGTGAAGGGGCGGCGGCCGGGGCGCGGCGAGCGCATCGGTGTCCTTCGGGCGCGCCTGGTGGCGTCGCTCGTCGTCGCCGCGCTGCTCCCCTTCGTCGCTGCCTGCTGGATCGCGAACGCCTACGTCGGCGACCAGGCGCGGGCCGACACCGCACTCAGGCTCGGGCTCACCGCCCGCTCGGCGTCGCGCGAGGCATCGCTCGTGCTCGAGCGGGCCAGGGCGCGTGCGCTCGAGCTCGCGCGCGACCCCGCGGTGCAGCGTGCAGCGGTGCGGCGCGACCGCACCGCCCTGAGCCGACGGCTGCGGCCCGGGGAGGAGGTGCTGCTGGCGCCGGAAGGTGGGGCCCCCGCGGTACGCGTCGGCCGCCGCAGGGTGGACGTCCCCACCGTCGGGGTCGACGTGGACACGGCTGGGCGGCGGCTGGCGACGGTCTCCGTCTCCGCGCCTGCCGGTGCCACCCTCCTCGCGGGCATCCGCGCCGGGTTGCTCGCCGGAGCAGGCGACAGCATCGCCCTGGCGCGAGCCGGCGTCGTCGTCGCCGGGCCGAGGCGGCTGCGTGGCGGACGCATCGATGCGAGCGGCCACATTCGCGTCCGGGGACGGGCGTATCGCGCCCGCACCGTCGTCCTGCCCGGCTACCGGCCTCCGGTCCTCCTCGTCGTCGCGGACGGCTCCTTCGCGGACGGCGACCCCGCGGCGCTCCGCAGGCGCCTCGCCTTCGCGGCGCTCATCTCCCTGATCTCGATCGGGCTCTATGCGGCAGCTCTGTCACGTCCGCTGTTGCGCGGCCTGAGCCGGGTCGCCTCCGTCGCAGAGCAGGCGACGATCGACCCGCTCACGGGCATCTCCAACAGGCGCGGCTTCGAGCGCGCGCTCGAGATCGAGCTGGCGCGGTCGCTGCGCCGGGGGCATTCGCTCGCGCTCGTGATCGTCGACCTGGACGACTTCAAGCAGGTGAACGACAGGCACGGGCACGGCGTCGGCGACGACGTCCTGGCCGCGCTCGCCGCGCGTCTGCGCGACGAGGTCCGCTCTATGGACACCGTCGCACGGATGGGTGGGGAGGAGTTCGTGCTGTTGTTGCCCGAGACCGAGCTCGCGGGGGCGCTGACGGTCGCCGAGCGGGCCCGCGCGTCGCTCGAGAAAGCCGGCGTCCGCCTCAAGGGAGGAGACCGCCTCGCCGTCACCGCGAGCTTCGGTGCCGCCGACTACCCGGCCTCGCCCGACCGCGCGGCGCTGCTGCGGGACGCCGACAAGGCGCTCTACACCGCCAAGCGCCTCGGCAAGAACCGGGTCGTCGCCGCGACCCGGGCGGCGGAGGCTGCGTGACCGGGGGGTCGGGCGCCTAGGCGTTCGGCCATTGTGCATAGGAAACGCATAGGCGTAGCAGTTCAGATAGAAACCGGTCATGCACACGTCGCGCCTCTTCTCCGTCATCCTCGCTGTCGCGGTCACCGTGGCGGGCACCCTCGCCTCCGGCGGCGCGGCCCGCCCGCAGGACAGCGGTCGCCTGGCCGTCTTTGCCGCCGCCTCCCTGACCGAGGCGTTCCCGGCGCTGAACCCTCAACCCCGCTACTCGTTCGCCGGTTCCGACCAGCTCGCGACCCAGATCCAGCTCGGCGCCTCGGTCGACGTCTTCGCCGCGGCGAGCCCGAAGTACCCGGAGCTGCTCTTCCAGAAGGGGCTCGTCGAGAAGCCGATCCCGTTCGCGACGAACACGCTCGTCCTGATCGTCCCGAAGTCCAACCCGGCGCGGATTCACGGCGTCGCCGACCTGACGAGGCCGGGGGTGAAGATCGTCGTCGGGGCGCCCGCGGTGCCCGTCGGCGCGTACACGCTGACCGTGTTGAAGAACCTCGGGATCGGCGACCAGGTGCAGGCGAACGTCGTCAGCCGCGAGACGGACGTCAAGAGCGTGGTCGGCAAGGTCGCGCTCGGGGAGGCCGATGCGGGCTTCGTCTACGTCACCGACGTCAGGCCGGTCCGGGGCAAGGTTCTCGCGATCGCGATCCGCGAGTCGGCGCAGCCGCACGTCGTCTACGAGGTCGCGGTGCTGAAGGGCGCGCGCCATCCCGCCGCCGCGCACCGGTTCGTGACGCAGCTGATCCGCAAGCCGGCGCAGGACCTCCTGGTCAGGTACGGCTTCGGGCGCAGGCCGAGGATCGGAGGGTAGGACACCGGACGCGGCCGTCCGCATAACCAGAAACCGCCTCTGGGAGGCGGCTCCGGAGGTGCTGAGGTAAGCGGCGCAGAGGGAGGGGTTGCGCCTATGGGAGGTGCTGTCCTGCGGTGGTGCAACGCCCCCGGCTCCATCTGGTTTGCACGGTCATGGGCGTAGGAGCAGGATCGCCCACCGGCGTGCTCGTGCCACCGGGGACTGCGCGGATTGTCCGTCAGTGGTTTTCCGCACTGCTGATCCCGGCAGCGCGGGTGGACCAGGCACGGGCGCGAGCGTGACGCGACTGTGCGAACATGTGTTCGTGACAGCCCAGGGGTCAGCGGACACACGCTTCCGCCGTGCCGTCCGCGGGCGGAACCTCTTCCTCGCGGAGACGGCGGCGTTCGAGCTGGGGTCGCTCTCACTGGCGGATGCGCTCTCGCTCGTGGTCTTGTATGCCGAGGGGGAGGACGAGAAGTTCGAGCGGGCGGCGGTGCGCTGGCTCGGCCGGCTGCTGCTGGAGAAGCCGATGCCGCTCGCGCTCGCAGCCCGGTGCGTCGAGCTCGTCGCCGGGCTGCGTGGTCCCGAGGCCGAGCGCGCGGCCACAGCGCTCGAGTCTCTCGTCCGTCCCTGAGAGCCTCGGCGAACCCTTGTCGTCCCGGAGCCGGTTCCAGGAGAACCCCGACGCCTAGACGGAGAGAACGCCTGCCAACGGCGACCTTCGTCGAGATCCTGCCTGAGCGAGAAGACGCGCAGGGCAGATCAACGAGGGAGCATGTGAACGATCAGAGATCGACGATGCGTGCCCGGACGAGGGCGGGTGCGTCCTTACTCGAGTGGGGCAGCGACGTGGACGAACACGTAGCCGCTTTCGCTGGGCGTGCTGTAAATGTTGCCCGGGAAGCGGGCGAGCGCTCGCCAGTGCCCGGCCCACGGAGGCGTCCAACTGGTCGTGAACTGTCCGCTGGAGTTCGCCGATCCAGTGACCACAGTCGAGAACTGCCATCCGAAGATCGGGTCGAACCGATCGATCTCGATCTCCACGATGCCTCCGTGGCTCGCGGCCTCGACATAGACTTGGAGCGACACCGAGGTGCCCGGGCTCGTCTGCGCGTACCGTGCCCCGTTCACCGACATTGTCGTGGATGTGACCTCGCGCGTCAGGACAGAGAGCCGGTAGGTTCCACCGGTCTGGTGGAGTGCCCGCAGCGAGAGGAAGTAGCGCCCTGCCCGGATGTTCTTCTCGAGGGATTGTCGTCCGTGGGCGTGCATCACGCTCGTTACCCGCCCGCCTGATTCGTCTACCACCAGTAGGTCGTACTTCAGCTTCGGGCCGGGCCACAAGTCGATCGTCGTCAACGACCCATCGTGGGGGACGGTGAACGAGTAGAGGTCGGCGACGTCGAGCGTCCTGCTGTCGAGCGTGCCGGTGATCGCCTCGCCACTGGTGAGCGCGGCACCCGGCGCGCTGTCGTCCGCTCCGGCCTCGGCAACCATCAACCGGTAGGGCTGGGGCTCCGGCTTGGACCCCGCCGCCGTGACTACCAGGCTGTAGGTCCCGCCGCCGTCGACCCCCGGCGTAAACAGGAGGTAGCCGCCGCACGTGAGCGTCCCGCGGTCCGCGTGGTTGGCTTCGACGAAGCGGTAGCTCCCGGGCCGGTAGATGTCGAGACGGACGCATGCACGCGGCGACGCCAGGTTGATCTTGTACGACGTCCCACGGCGCATCGGGACGGCCCATGCGTCAGTGGCGTCGAGGAACGGCGTGACCGTCTCACTCGTACCTTGGACAGGGAGCGTCGTACCGGGAGGGCTCGGCAACGGCTCGCGGGAGGCGATCGACAGCCGGAATGGGCCTGCCGGTGAGTTTGCGCGGCGCGCGACGCCAATCAGGTATGACTGCGCCGGG
>Ga0302299_10002019_pt1 | contig 12354 bp, 6 predicted proteins | sample III_Fen_N3_4_FD_198795 | JGI IMG/M metagenome (GOLD analysis project Ga0302299, IMG submission 198795) | Peat permafrost microbial communities from Stordalen Mire near Abisko, Sweden - III_Fen_N3_4 | ecosystem: Environmental > Terrestrial > Soil > Wetlands > Permafrost | place: Sweden: Abisko...
GGGACCTGCGCTTCACCCCGGTCGCCGAGTGGGCCACCACCCTCGTCTGCGACGTGATGACGCCGATGCCGCTGATCACCGGCCACGACGGCATCGAGCGCGACGAGGCCACGCTGCTGCTCCGCCAGCACAAGCGAGAGCGGCTGCCGATCGTCGACGACCACGGACGGCTCACCGGCCTCATCACGGTGAAGGACTTCGTGAAGTCCGAGCAGTACCCCAACGCCTCGAAGGACGTCGACGGCCGCCTCATGGTCGGTGCCGCCATCGGCTACTTCGGCGATGCGTGGGACCGTGCCACGACGCTGGTCGAGGCCGGGGTCGACGTCCTCGTCGCCGACACCGCCCACGGTCACGTGCGGCTGCTGCTCGACATGGTCGCGCGGCTCAAGAGCGACCCCGCCACGCGCCACGTGCAGGTCATCGGCGGCAACGTCGCGACCCGCGCCGGCGCCCAGGCGTTCGTCGACGCCGGCGCCGACGCGGTGAAGGTCGGCGTCGGTCCCGGTTCGATCTGCACGACCCGCGTCGTGACCGGCGTCGGAGCCCCTCAGATCACCGCGGTCTACGAGGCCTCGCTCGCGTGCCAGCCGGTCGGCGTACCCGTGATCGCCGACGGTGGTCTGCAGTACTCCGGTGACATCGCGAAGGCGATCGTCGCGGGCGCCGAGTCGGTCATGGTCGGCTCGATGCTCGCCGGCTGCGACGAGTCGCCGGGCGAGGTCATCTTCGTCAACGGCAAGCAGTACAAGTCCTACCGCGGCATGGGATCGCTCGGCGCGATGTCCTCGCGCGGGAAGAAGTCCTACTCCAAGGACCGCTACTTCCAGGCCGAGGTCGAGAGCGACGACAAGATCGTGCCCGAGGGCGTCGAAGGTCGCGTGGCCTATCGGGGCCCGCTCTCGGCCGTGGCGCACCAGCTCGTCGGCGGACTGCGCCAGTCGATGTTCTACGTCGGTGCCCGTACCGTCCCGGAGCTCCAGGAACGCGGCCGTTTCGTCCGGATCACCGCGGCCAGCCTCAAGGAGAGCCACCCGCACGACATCCAGATGACGACCGAGGCACCCAACTACCCGTCGTAGCCCGCCCGGCCTCACCTCGCGAGCTGCTCGGAGCTGCTTGTCGTTCCGAACGCTCCGGGAGGTGCGGCGTCGCAGCCAGCACGTAGAGGACAGCCGTGACCGAGATCGAGATCGGACGCGCCAAGCGCGCCCGTCCGGCGTACGCGCTCGACGACATCGCGATCGTGCCGAGCCGTCGCACGCGTGACCCCGAGGCCGTGTCCGTCGCCTGGCGCATCGACGCCTACTCCTTCGAGGCGCCGGTCCTCGCGGCACCGATGGACTCGGTCGTCTCGCCCGCGACCGCGATCGAGATCGGGCGGCTCGGTGGCCTCGGCGTGCTCGACCTCGACGGCCTCTGGACCCGTTACGAGGATCCGGAGCCGCTGCTCGAGGAGATCGCAGCGCTCTCGCCGGACCGGGTCACCCCGAGGCTGCAGGAGATCTACGCGGCGGCCATCCGGCCCGACCTCATCGCGTCGCGGATCGCGGAGATCCGCGCCGGGGGCGTCACAGTCGCAGGCGCGCTGTCGCCGATGCGCACGGCGCAGTTCGCCAAGGCGGTCGTGGACGCGGGCGTCGACATCTTCGTCATCCGTGGCACCACGGTGAGCGCCGAGCACGTGTCGCCCCCCGGGTCGGCGCGCGAGCCGCTCAACCTCAAGCAGTTCATCTACGAGCTCGACGTGCCTGTGATCGTCGGCGGCTGCGCGACGTACCAGGCCGCGCTGCACCTCATGCGCACGGGTGCGGCCGGCGTCCTCGTCGGCTTCGGCGGCGGCGCCGCGCACACGACGCGCGACGTCCTCGGCGTCGGGGTGCCGATGGCCTCGGCGATCGCCGACGTCGCAGCCGCTCGGCGCGACTACATGGACGAGTCCGGCGGTCGCTACGTCCACGTCATCGCCGATGGCGGCGTGGGCCGGTCCGGGGACCTGCCCAAGGCGATCGCGTGCGGCGCCGACGCCGTCATGGTGGGCTCGCCGCTCGCGCGCGCCCTCGAGGCGCCGGGCCACGGGTCGCACTGGGGGATCGAGGCCGCGCACGCGGAGCTGCCCCGTGGCGAGCGCGTGCAGCTCGGCACGGTCGGCACCCTCGCGGAGATCCTGCACGGCCCGTCGCGCACGGCCGACGGCACGATGAACCTCGTCGGCGCCCTGCGCCGAGCGATGGCCACGACCGGCTACTCCGACCTCAAGGAGTTCCAACGGGTCGAGGTAGTCCTCACCCCCACCCGCTGATCCCGTGTCGTGTGAATGTGCCCCAGCGCGCGACAGAGGCACGCGAGGTGCCCTTCGTCCGCGGCGTCCGATAGTTGGATGTCACGCTGAGCGCCTCGAGCGCGCGGTGGGGCACATTCACGCGGCGGAAACGCAGTTTCGACACGGGGCGTCGCAGAAAGTCGTGCGGGGTGGCTACCGGCGGGTAACACGCTGCTCTACGCTGCGGCCATGACCGCCATGCCCTCCTCTCCCGTCCAGGTGCCCGTCGGCTCCGGTGCGCCGGCGCAGGCGATCCCCGAGGGCACCGTGGCGCGGCTGCTGCGGCACGCGGTGGTCTCCCCGTCCGCCCCTCGGTTCGAGTCGGTCTCGCCGTTCACCGGTGGCACGGCCGCATCCCTGCCGCTCTCGAGCGAGCACGACGTCGAGGCAGCCTTCGCGATGGCTCGCCGCGCGCAGCGGGTCTGGGCCGCCCGCACGGTGCGCGACCGGGCACGGGTGCTCCTGCGCTTCCACGACCTCGTGCTCGACCGTCAGGCCGAGGGTCTCGACCTCGCCCAGCTCGAGACCGGCAAGGCGCGCCGGGACGCGTTCGAGGAGCTCGTCGACTGCGCGATCAACGCCCGTCACTACGCCCGCCGCGGACCCCGGCTGTTGGCCTCGAAGGACCACCTCGGCGTCTTCCCGACGCTGACCGAGACGGTGCAGCACCACCACCCCAAGGGCGTCGTCGGGATCATCGCTCCCTGGAACTACCCGATCACGCTCGCAGTCACCGACGCCCTGCCCGCGCTGCTCGCCGGCAACGCCGTCGTCCTTCGCCCCGACGTCCAGACCACCGTCACGGCGCTCTGGGCCGTCGACCTGCTGCGCGAGGCCGGTGTGCCCGAGGGCGTCCTCCCCGTGGTCATCGGTCCCGGGTCCCGGCTCGGCCCGTGGGTGATCGAGCGGGCGGACTACGTGATGTTCACCGGCTCCACCCCGGTCGGGCGCGACGTCGCGAAGCGATGCGGCGAGAGGCTCATCGGCTGCTCGCTCGAACTCGGCGGCAAGAACGCCCTCATCGTGCGCGCCGACGCCGACATCGAGCGGTCCGCCGAGATCGCCGAGCGCGCCTGCTTCGCCAACTCCGGGCAGCTCTGCATCGGCATCGAGCGGCTCTACGTCCACGAGGACATCGCCGAGGAGTTCCTCGCCGCCTTCCTGCGCCGCGTCGAGGCGCTCCGACTCAAGCCCGGGGTGGGCTGGGGCGCGGACATGGGGTCGCTGGTGTCGGCGAAGCAGCGCGACTCCGTCGTGCGCCACATCGAGGATGCGGTCGCGAAGGGCGCCGAGGTCCTCACCGGTGGGCGGGCCCGTCCCGACGTCGGACCGTTCTACGTCGAGCCCACTGTCCTGCGCGGCGTGACGCCGGACATGCTCGCGTGCACCGAGGAGACGTTCGGTCCGGTCACGAGCGTCTATACCTTCGCCAGCGACGAGGAGGCCGTCGCGATGGCCAACGACTCGATCTACGGCCTCAACGCCTCGATCCTCACGCGCGACACGCGGGCCGGCCGGGGGATGGCCAAGCGCATCCAGGCCGGGACGGTGAACGTCAACGAGGCCTACGGCGCGACCTGGGGATCCACCGGTGCGCCGATGGGCGGCATGAAGGCCAGCGGCCTCGGCCGTCGGCACGGTGTCGAGGGACTCATGAAGTACACGGAGGCGCAGACCGTCTCGGTGCAGCGGCTGGTCGGGCTCGGAGCGCAGTTCGGGCGCTCCGACGAGCAATGGGCAGGGCACCTCACCACTGTGGTGCGGGCGATGAAGAAGGCAGGCGTGCGATGAGCGACAAGACGCAGGGCGAGCACTACGACGTCCTCGTGGTCGGGTCCGGCTTCGGAGGGTCCGTCACCGCGCTCCGCCTCACCGAGAAGGGCTACAAGGTCGGCGTCCTCGAGGCCGGTCGCCGCTTCACCGACGACGAGTTCGCGAAGACCTCGTGGCGGGTGCGCAAGTTCCTCTACGCGCCGCGACTCGGGCTCTACGGCATCCAGCGGATCCACCTGCTGCCCGACGCCGTGGTGCTGTGCGGCGCCGGAGTCGGCGGCGGTTCGCTCGTCTACGCGAACACGCTCTACGTCCCGCCGAGGGAGTTCTTCGAGGACCCGCAGTGGGCGGGCATCACCGACTGGGAGGGTGAGCTGGCGCCGTTCTACGACCAGGCCACCCGCATGCTCGGCGTGACTCAGGTCCCGCACCGCACGCCGCTCGACGACGTCTTCGCCGAGGTCGCCGACGACATGGGCGTCGGTGACACGTTCAAGCTCACACCTGTGGGCGTCTTCTTCGGCGAGGGCAAGGGCACGCCCTCACCCGACCCGTTCTTCGGCGGCGTCGGACCGGCGCGCGCGGGCTGCATGGAGTGCGGCGCCTGCATGACCGGCTGTCGCCACAACGCGAAGAACACCTTGCCGAAGAACTACCTCGGCCTCGCCGAGGCCGCCGGCGCGGTCGTCCACCCCCTCACGACGGTGCGCATCGTGCGCCCACGGGCGCAAGGCGGCTACGCCGTGGAGACGGTGCGCACCGGACCGATGATGCGAGGCCGGCGCACCTTCACCGCGGACCACGTCGTCATCGCCGCGGGCACGTTCAACTCCCAGCGGCTGCTGCACCGGATGCGCGACGAGGGCTTCCTGCCGCGCATCTCTCCGCGACTCGGCCACCTCTCGCGGACCAACTCCGAGTCGATCGTCGGCGCGGTCTCGACGCGGAAGGACACCGACTTCACCCGCGGCGTCGCGATCACGTCGTCGTTCTTCCCCGACAAGCGCACCCACATCGAGCCGGTGCGCTACGGCAAGGGCAGCAACCTCATGAGCCTGCTCGCGACCGTCATGACCGACGGCGTCGAGGGCGTCCCGCGCTGGAAGGTGTGGGCCAAGCAGATCGCCGCGGACCCGAAGACCGCCGCGCGCTCGCTCGGGGTGCACCGCTGGTCGGAGAAGGGCGCGATCGCGCTGGTCATGCAGTCGGTCGACAACTCGCTCACCGTGCGCGGAGTGAAGGGGAAGCTCGGCTTCCGCCTCACGTCCAAGCAAGGCGACGGCGAGCCGAACCCGACCTGGATCCCTGCCGGGAACGAGGCTTCGCGCCGCATCGCAGAGAAGATCGACGGCTTCCCGATGGGCCAGGTCGGCGATCTCATCGACGCTCCGATGACCGCCCACTTCGTCGGCGGCGCCTGCATCGGGGCCGACGCCGAGCACGGCGTGATCGACGGCTACCACCGGGTCTTCGGGCACGAGGGGCTGCACGTCGTCGACGGTTCGGCCATCTCGGCGAACCTCGGCGTCAACCCGTCGCTCACGATCACCGCGCAGGCGGAGCGCGCCATGTCGCTGTGGCCGAACAAGGGCGAGACCGACGGCCGGCCGCCGTTGGGATCGGCCTACGTCCCGGTGCCCGCGGTCGCTCCGGCGAGGCCGGTCGTGCCCGCGGACGCTCCCGGGGCACTGCGGCTGCCGGTCGTGGAGATCCGGCAGGGCAGGGCCGCCCGCAAGCAGGTCGCCACCGACTGACGCGCCTCACTCGCTCCCGGTGCCGACCGCGCCGCGGGCCTCGAGCGCGAGCTCGCGGATCCGCGCGATGGCCTCCGGCGTGTAGGGACCGTTGACGCCGGAGATCACGGCGAGGCGCATCCCGTGCTTGAGCCCGAGCTTGTAGATCTCCTTGACCTTCTCCCACTCGATGTTGCGACCGACGGTGAAGGTCTCGTAGCGACCCTCCAGCGCCAGCACCACCGTCTCGGCGAGGCATGCGTAGGCGACGTTGGCCGGCAGCCCGATGTTCTTCATCCGGACCTCGCCCGGCAGCTCGATCTCCCCGGACTCGATGACGAGCACGTCGGGGCGCTTGGCGACGTCCTCGGCGGACAGGTCGAGCGGGCGCGCGACGTCGGTGATCACGCAGCCGGGCTTCACGGCCATGATGTCAAGCACCCGCTTGCCGGCGCCCGACGTCGCGGTGACGATGAGGTCCATCTCGGCGAGGTGGTCGTCCGGCTTGGCGGCGACGCGGATCACAGCGCGCGGGTGCTCTCGCTCGAGGTCCTTCTTGAGGGCCAGCAGCTTGGCCGTCTCCGGCGAGACGAGCCACAGCTCGTCGGCGGACAGCGCGAGCAGGCGTGAGCAGACCGAGCCGATGGCCCCAGTGGCGCCGACGACCATGGCCTTCGCCCGTATCCGGCCGTGCTCGTCGACGTCGCAGATGCCGAGCTGGATCATCGCGTCGTGCGCGGCCCACAGCGCGCCCGACGCGCTGTAGCTGTTGCCGGTCGTGATCGGCAGCGGCGCCCGCTTGGCGACGGTCACGCCGGCGTCACCGACGACCTTCGTGAACGCCCCGAGGCCCATCACCTGCGCACCGAGCTTCTGCGCCATGTCGGCCGCCTGCAGGAGCCGGTCGTAGGTGAACTCCGGGCTGTGCGCCATGAGCTCCTTCGGGGTGCCGCCGACGCTGATCAACCAGCCCTCTGCCTGCGAACCCGTCGGCGACGTGATGCCCGTGACGTGGCTGTAGACGAACGGCGGCGCGTAGGCCAGGCCCTTCTCCACCATGTCCATGACTGGCTGCGGCGCCAGGCGGTTCAGCGTCGCCAGCGGCTCCACGGTGCTGAAGTACTGCTGGGAGAGCGGGTGGATCACGAAGGCGAAGCGGCTCTTGCGCCGGAAGCCGTTGGGGTAGAGCACGCGCGGCTCGAGCCCGGCCGACACGATCATGTCGAGCAGGTCGTCGTGGGTGAGCGCGCCGGTGCCGCCGACGACCGCGATCATCATGGCCTCGAGCACACCGGACGTGACGGTCACGTCGAACGGCTGCGGCACGGCGTCGAGCACCATGTCGACGTCGTGCTCCGCGAGGTAGGCGAGCCGGTCGTCCGACACGGCTGCCGTGATCACGGTCTTGCCAGTGAGGTTCTCGATGTCGAAGGCGAACAGCTCGTCGAAGGTGGCGACGACGACGTCGCAGTCCTTCGCGAAGCGGTGCGCCGTACGGACCGACCACCGGGTCCCCGGGGCCTTGATGCGGGACTGGATCCCGCCGGGGAGACGACGCACCGGCCAGGTCACGGCCTTGGCGGCGAGCCCGAAGACCGGGTTCGAGTCGACCCGCGCGGGCAGGTCCCAGTGCAGCAGCGGGTCGGCGAACTCGAGGTTCGCGGTGTACTCGCGCAGGATGCGGACCGTCCGTTGGTGGTTGAGGCCGCCCAGGACGAGCGTGCGCGCGTTCGTGAAGTAGCCGGGCATCTCGCTCTGCACGTGGCGGATCGCCCACTCCTGCAGCACGTCGCGCAGCGTGTGTCCGTCGGTGACCGGGATGGCGGCGGTGGCGCGCTTCACGCGGCCGACTGCCTCGAGCTCACCGTCGTAGAGGCCGGCGGCCCGCGCCTCGCGGATGCCGGTGACGGCGATGGCGTCGGCCTCGCCGGCCCACTCACGGACGGCAGCCTCCGCCGCAGCGACGTCACCGCTCGTGCCGACGCGCACGATGCGGATCCCACGGCCCAGGAATGTGACCTTCTCGTCGTAGTCGCGGTCCGGGCCGGTGAGGCTCACGTTGACGACGAGCAGTGGCTTCGTCGATGGCATCAGGCTCCTCAATCCGGGTGCGGTACGTCGGACGGTCAGACCATCGCCGCGGACGAGTGCTCCGGGTGGGCGACCATGTAGTCGAGCAGGGTGTCGGCGTAGCTCGCGAACGGCGGGCAGGACAGCCCGGTGCCCTCGAGCGCGGCCACGGTGTTCGTCGTCGGGTACCTCGTGCGCGACGCAAAGTAGTCGAGCCCCTCGGCGGGGATCCCGAGCAGGCGCTCGAGCCCCGGCACGGAGCCGAGCGTGGCGCGCGCGAAACCCAGCGGGAGCCGCGCCCACACGACGCGCTTGCCGAGGTGGCCCGCGAACAGGTCGACCAGCTCGCGGACCGTGGGCGGGTTCGGGTCGGTGAGGGCGAAGGTGCGGCCGACCGTCCTGTCGAGCACCGAGAGCTCGTCCATCGCCGAGATGACGAAGTCGCGCGGCACGAGCGAGATGACGACGGAGTCGGCGTCACCCACCGCAGGCACGAGCGCGATCGCCGGCTGACGGCGCAGGAACGCGGCGAGGAAGTAGGGGCCGTCGTACTTCTGCGTCTGCCCGGTCGTCGAGTCGCCGACGACGATGCCGGGGCGGTAGACCGTGGCCGGGACGCCGTCGGCCATCGCCTTGCGGACGAGGAGCTCGGCCTCGAACTTCGTCGACTCGTAGTGGTTGAGGAACGTCTGGCCCTCGTCGAGCATCTCCTCGGTGAAGGCGCCGTCGTAGCGGCCGCTGACGTAGCAGGTGCTGACGTACTGCAGCCGGCGCAGCCGCGACAGGGTGCGGCACAGGTCGAGCACGTGCGCGGTGCCCTCCACGTTGACCCGCCGTGCGATCGCCTCGTCGACAGTGAGGTCGTAGACCGCGGCGAGGTGCCACACCTCGGACACGTCGTCGAGCCAGTCGCGGTCCGGTGCGTGCAGACCGAGGCCGGGGACCGTGATGTCGCCCTCGACGAGCTCGACCCGGCCACGGACGCTCGGGTGGTCGTTCTCGATCTCGAGGAGGCGGCTGCGGGCCGTCAGGAGGTGCTGGGACTGGACCAGGCAGACCGCGCGGGAGCCCTCGCGCTTCGCGAGCAGCCGGGGGAGCAGGGCGGAGCCGAGGAAACCGGGGAACCCGGTCATGAGCAGAACGGACACGTGCATCGCCTTCTCGCGGCCCGGCCCCGGGACCCGGCCCTCGGGTCGCCGTTCAGCCGTGGCTCACGGGTCCATCGTGGCCGCGTTGCCCGCCGTTGTCTCGCCCCGGGCGCTCCTGCCCACCTATCTGTCGCTTCCTGGGCCTCCAGCGGCCTCGGAAGCGACAGATAGGTGGGCAGCATCGGGGGTCATGAGCCGGGCTTGCAGACGGTGCCCGGGGCGGGCAGCGTCCCGTGGATGAGGTAGGCGTCGACGGCCGCGTCGATGCAGGTCGAGCCCCGGTGGTACGCCGTGTGCCCGTCGCCGTCGTAGGTGAGCAGCGTGGCGTTGTCGAGCTCCTTCGCCACCTCGACGCCTCCCGCGTAGGGCGTCGCCGGGTCGTGAGCGGTCGCCACGACGAGGATCGGGGCCGAACCCTTCGCGTGGAACACCGCCGGGGCGGCGGTGTTCGTGTGCACCGGCGCCCACTGCCAGCAGGGCAGCGTCCCCCACGCCTGGCTCTCGCCGAACACCGGAGCCGTCCTGCTCCACGCCGCGCCCAGGGCGGCGACGTGCTGCGGCCCGCCGAGCTGCGGTGTGTCGGTGCAGGTGACCGCGTAGTACGCCTCGAAGAAGTTGCCGGAGTAGCTGCCGTCGGGCTGGCGCCCGTACACCGAGTCGATGCTGGCGATCAGGCTGGTCCCGTCCCCGGCGAACGCCGAGGCCAGCGCCGTGCGCAGGTAGGGCCAGCCGTCCGTCGGGGCATAGAGCAGGTAGTAGATCGACGGGGTGGCGTTCCCCTCCGTGAGCAGGCGGTTCGTCGCCGCAGGGAGCGGGTGGGTGTCGAGGTCGCTGAGGAACTTCTGGATCCGGCGCACGCCGCCGTCCAGGCTGCCCGTGAGCGGGCAGTCGGACTGGGTGAGGCAGTCCGCGACGAACCGCCGCAGCGAGGCGTCGTAGGAGTCGCTCTGCATGGCGAGGCCCTGCTCGAGCGTCAGGGATCCGGGGTAGGCGCCGTCCAGCACCAGCCGGCCGACGTGCGACGGGAACAGGTCGGCGTACTGCGCCCCGAGATCGGTGCCGTAGGAGAAGCCGAGGTAGTTCAGCTTCTCGTCGCCGAGCGCGGCGCGGATCACGTCCATGTCGCGCGCGGCGTCGGCAGTGCCCATGTGCGCCGCGATGTCGTGCGACCGGGCGGCACACCCTGCTCCGAGCCCTGCGGAGAGGGCGGTGATCGTGGCCACCTGCTGCGGCGTGCGCGGCGTCCCGTCGGCGGCGAGGAACGTGTCGAGGTCGGCATCGGACAGGCAGTCCACGGGGTCCGACGTGCCGACGCCGCGGGGGTCGAAGCCGACGATGTCGTAGGCGACCACGAGGTCGCCGGTCAGCTCCTCGTAGGCGTGGCGCGCCAGGTCGACGCCGCTCCCACCGGGGCCACCGGGGTTGAGCAGGAGCGAGCCGTGTGCCTGCGTCGACTTCAGCCGCACCATCGACAGCGAGATGGTCTTCCCGGCGGGTGCGGCGTAGTCCAACGGCACCGTCACCTTCGTGCAGTCGTACCCGGCGCCACAGCCCGTCCAGTGGAGCTTCTGGTCGTAGTACGCCGCGAGCGACCCGGCCGCGGAGGAGTCCGGCGAGCTGCCGGTGGCCACCGTGCCGTTCGGCGTCGACGTCCCCGCCGACGCGCAGCCTGCTAGCAGCGCCACCGCGGCCGCGCCGACGAGCAGGGCTGTCGTCCTCACCCGCATGGGGACCCCCGTCCCTCGCCCGGACGCCGCGAAAGGCCCGACGCGACCCGATCCCAGAAACGTACCGAGCCAGGCAAGCCTGCACCGCCCTCACCCGCTACTGCCCACCTATCTGTCGTTTCCCGAGTGGTTCGAGGGTCGGGAAACGACAGATAGGTGGCAACAAGGGTTGGGAGTGGGGCTTAGTCTGCTTCGCGCCAGGTGCGCCAGAGGGCGGCGTAGGCGCCGTCGGCGGCCACGAGCTCGTCGTGGCTGCCGAGCTCGCTGATCCGGCCGTCCTCGACGACGGCGATGCGGTCGGCGTCGTACGCCGTGTGCAGCCGGTGCGCGATCGCGATGACGGTCCGGCCCTCGAGGACGGCGCTCAGCGACCGCTCGAGGTGCCGGGCGGCGCGCGGGTCGAGCAGCGACGTCGCCTCGTCGAGGACCAGGGTGTGCGGGTCGGCGAGGATCAGGCGCGCGAGCGCGACCTGCTGGGACTGCCCGGGTGCCAGGGCGTGACCGCCGGCGCCGACCTCGGTGTCGAGGCCGGCGCCCAGGGTCTCGACCCACGGCGTCGCGTCGACCGACTCGAGCGCGGCGGTGAGCTCGGCGTCGTCCGCGTCGGGCTTCGCGAGGAGCAGGTTGTCGCGCAGCGTGCCCACGAAGACGTGGTGCTCCTGGTTCACCAGCGCGACCTGGGTACGGACCTTCTCGGCCGGCATCAGCGAGAGCGCGGCACCGCCCATCTCCACCGTGCCCGTGCGCGGGGCGTAGATGCCGGCCATCAGGCGACCGAGCGTCGACTTGCCCGCGCCCGACGGCCCCACGAGCGCGAGGCGCTCGCCCGGCGCGACGTCGAGGTTGATCCCGTGCAGCACGTCGCGGCCGGCGCGGTAGCCGAAGCGGACGTCGTCGACGACGATCCGGTCGTCGAGCGGCTCGAGGGTCGGATCGGTCTCCGGGTCCGGGACCTCCTGGACGCCGACGAGCCGCGCCAGCGAGGCCTGGCCGACCTGCAGCTCGTCGTACCACATGAGCACCTGGTCGACCGGGTCAGTGAGCATCTGGGTGTAGAGCAGGCCCGTCGTGAGCCCACCGATGGTGATCGACCCCTGGCCGACGAGCCAGCCGCCGAAGGCGAGCACGCCCAGCAGCGGCAGGACGTAGCCCATCTCGATGAACGGGAACCACGTGCATCGCAGCCACAGGGTGTAGCGCTCCCAGGACACCCAGCGTCGGATCCGCGCGTCGGTGACCGCGACCCGCTGCTCCTCGAGGCGGTAGAGCTCGACGGTCTGGCCGGCGTCCACGGTTTCGGCGACCGAGGCGCTGACACCGGCGTAGGTCGAGGACTCCGCGCGGTAGGACTGCGGTGCGCGCCTGAAGTACCACCGCGACGAGATCCAGATCGGGGGTACGGCGAGCAGCCACGGCAGGGCGAGCAGGGGCACGGTGACGACGAGGGCGCCGAAGACCAGCACCCCGGTCACGAGCGCGATCGTGATCTCCGGGACGGCCTCGCGCACCGAGCGGTTGAGCCGGTCGATGTCGGTCGTGGTGCGCGACACCAGGTCGCCGGTGCCAGCGCGCTCGACTAC
>Ga0302299_10002020_pt1 | contig 12353 bp, 13 predicted proteins | sample III_Fen_N3_4_FD_198795 | JGI IMG/M metagenome (GOLD analysis project Ga0302299, IMG submission 198795) | Peat permafrost microbial communities from Stordalen Mire near Abisko, Sweden - III_Fen_N3_4 | ecosystem: Environmental > Terrestrial > Soil > Wetlands > Permafrost | place: Sweden: Abisko...
GGCTGCGGCTGCCAGAAGCAGGCGGTGGAGAACACCACCGGCAAGATCGACGTCGCCAAGGACGCGGCGGTCAAGGCGCAGATCATGTCCATCCAGACGGGCATCCAGGCTTTCATCGCGAGCAGCGGCTCGGCGCCGAGCGACGCGTCTCAGGCGACGCTCGGCAGCTTCGTGAACCCCTGGCCGACCAACCCGTTCACCACTGCCCCGATGAAGCCCGGCACGGCCGCGGGCGACTACGTCTACACGCCCGGCGCCGGTACCGCGTACACGCTGGCCGTGAACCTCTCCGACGGGAGCCAGTACACGACGCCGTGATTTGTCACCTCTGCCGCGGCTTGTTAGTCTGGGGCGAAGAAGGGGGTCGACGTGGTGGGATTCGCGGGGAGCGGGTGGCGCACCAGGCTTGTACTCGTGGCGCTCGGCGCCGCATGCCTCCTCGGCGTCTCGATCCCCATCGCGCTGGGCAGCGATTCAACGCCCACGTGGAAGCTCAAGAAGTACTCCAGCCGCGGCTTCGACCGCAGCTTCAAGTGCGACCTGTACCAGGAGATGCCGCGCGTCCCACGCGTGCTCGTCTACGGTGGCTCCCGCAGCCTGCGCATGGACCCGGCGACGATCAAGAGCAAGACCGGCCTCGTCTCCTTCAACTTCGGCTTCCACAACGGCCATCCCGAGGATGCCTGGGCGGTCACGGACTGGGTCCTCGACAGCCATCCGGACAAGCCCCCGGCGGTCATCTGGTGCGTGCAGGCGACCACCCTCGCCGACGTGCCCATGAACCCCGGGCTCATCGTCGACGAGCGGCTGTCGCAGTCGTTCCCCAAGGCGCTCATCGACGCCAAGATGCGCTGGGCCATGAACCAGCCCAAGCGCAACGTCCTCAGCGGGCGCCGGTACGGCTACGACGGCATGCTCTGGTGGAACAGCTACGACACCAGGCGCCAGGAGGGGCTCACCCTGCAACGGGCCCTGGACGGCTATCTCGACGCCAAGATGCTCGCCAAGGCCGGCAACGGCCTGCTGCCGCACCACACCCGCGCGATGGCCTACTTCGAGCAGACAATCCGCCTACTCAACAAGAACCACATCAAACCGCTCATCGTCATCATGCCGTACCAGCCGCGCGCGCTCAGCGCGTTTCTCTCCGTCGGGTGGGGCGTCAAGGAGAAATGGCTGCGCAACTACCTCTCGAGGCTGTCGGAGCACCTGAACTTCAAGGTGCTCGACTGCCTGGACATCCGCACGTTCGGGGGCACGCCGGACGGGTTCTACGACGGCGCGCACCTCAACGCGGAGAACTCGCGGCGGCTCATCCGCTACTGCATCGCGCACGCACTGTCGTGCTTCAAGCTGCCGCCGGCGCCAAAGCCCTCACCGTCGCCGAGCTCGAGCGCGAGTCCCGGGCCGTCGCTGGTGCCGGCGCCCGCCTACACGCCGGTGCCCGAAGACACGAGCGTCCCGGCGGACTTCCTCGAGTGACCTGAGCCCCGGACGGGCGCGCCGGCCGGAACGGCTGCGGGGCGCGCGCCGGCCGCAGGTTCAGGCGCCGATCATCCTCTTCACGTAGGTGGCCCGTTTGCTTGGGCGGCCGGTGCGCAGCTCCGCGTCGTCCGCGCTGGCCATGGCCTGCAGGGCGGCGTTCACGCCGACCCAGCGCAGCGGCTCCGGCTCCCACTCCTTGGAACGGTGGTTGACCCAGGGCAGGCCGGTCAGGTCCGTCTCCTGCCCGAGGATGAGGTCGCGCAGCGTGCGGCCGGCGAGGTTGGTCGTCGAGACCCCGTCGCCGACGTAGGCGCCGGCCCACGCCATCCCCGTGTCCCTCTCGAGGCCGACCGACGTGTACCAGTCGCGCGGCGCGGCGATGGCTCCGCCCCAGTGGTGGGTGATCGCCACGTCGCCGATGGCCGGGAACAGCTCGCCCAGCAGCGTGCGCAGGTGCTCGCGGACGGTAGGCTCGCGCTCGAACTTCTCGCTGAGGCGCGAGGCGAAGTGGTACGGCGCCCCGCGGCCGCCGATGGCGATGCGGCCGTCGGCGGTGTGCATGGCGTAGAAGATGAGGAAGCGGAAGTCGCCGAAGACCTCGTGTCCGCTCCACCCCACCTCGTCCCAGAAGGCGTCCGGGAGCGGCTCGGTGCCGATCATCAGGGAGTAGATCGGCACCAGGGTGCGCTCGTAGCCGGGCAGTTCGGGGGTGAACGCCTCCGTCGCGCGGACCGTGATGTCGGCGCGCACGTCGCCGAACACCGTCGTCGCGACGTGCGGCTGGAGGCGCGTGACGGGCGTGCGCTCGTAGATGGTCACCCCCAGGGCCTCGACGACATCCGCGAGCCCGCGGGCGAGGCGGGCCGGGTCGACGGCGGCGCCGTGCGGCGTGTAGCCGGCGCCGAGGCACCCGGCCACCTTGATGCGCTTGCGCATGTCCTCGGCGCCGAGCACGGCGTAGTCGTCCTCACCGAAGCCCCAGGACCGCTCGTACTCCACAGTCTCGCGCAGGCGCAGCAGCTGCACCGGCGTGAGCGCGAGGTCGAGCTGGCCGCCGAGGACGAAGCGCGCGTCGATGCCTTCTTGGTCGACGACGCGCGCGATCTCGTACACCGTCTGGTGCAGCGCGCGCTGCTGGTCGACGACCGCCTCCCTGCCGTGAGTGCGGGCCGCCGCCTCGCGGGAGCCGGGGAACGTGGTGTGGCACCAGCCTCCGTTGCGCCCGGACGCGCCGAAACCGGCGATCTCGCGTTCCAGCACGGCCACGCGCAGGTGCGGGTCGGCCTTCTTCAGGTAGTAGGCGGTCCAGAGTCCGGTGAAGCCGGCGCCGACGATGGCGACGTCCACGTCGATGGGGCCGGGGAGCGAGGGGCGCGGGGTCAGCTCGCCGGGGTAGCCGTCGAGCCACATGCTGCGCGCGCGGTAGTCGGTCATGTCTGGCTCCTTGGAGGGTGAACCGATGCTAACAAACCGGTCGACGGCCGCCAGAGGCCCGGGTTTGCCCGGTGGAACAAAGACAGCGACGGCGATGGTCCCGGGAGGTGAGCAGGATGCGGACGAACAGGTTCGAGGAGGCGTACAAGGGCACCCCGCCCTGGGACATCGGCCGGGCGCAGCCGGCGTTCGAGAGCGTCGCCGACGCCGGGCTGGTCATCGGACCGGTGCTCGATGCCGGATGCGGCACCGGAGAGAACGCGCTGCTGTTCGCCGCCCGCGGCTTCGAAGTGGTCGGTGTGGACGCCGTGGACGCGGCGGTGGCGGCCGCGCGCGCCAAGGCTGAGGCGCGCGGCCTCCAGGCGGAGTTCATCGTGCACGACGCTCTCGCCCTCGGCGCGCTCGGGCGGCGGTTCCGCACCGTCGTCGACTCCGGGCTCTTCCACACGTTCGACGACGCCGAGCGGACGGAGTACGTGACCTCGCTCGCCGCCGCCACCGCCCTCCACGCGAAGGTGTTCATCCTGTGCTTCAGCGAACACGAACTCGGGGACGCCGGCCCGCGCCGCGTGACGCAGGCAGAGCTGCGAGAATCGTTCGACGTGCCGCCGTTCCACGTGCTGGACATCGAGGCTGCCGAGATGGGGACCAACCTCGGCGGCGGTCGCAAGGCGTGGCTGGCGAGCATCGAACGGGTGGCCTCGCCGCAGTCGTGAGCCGCCCGGGCGGCGAGTGAGGACGTCCGGCCGGCCGTGCCACGCGCCGGTCAGGGGACGAGCACCAGCTTGCCCAGCGCCGGCCTGTCCATGATCAGCTCGTGGGCCCGCGGTGCGTCGGTGAGCGGCAGCTCTCGGCCCACCACGGGCTTCAGCACGCCGCTCGCCAGGCCGGCGTCCACGGCGACCCGCGCGGCCGCGACTTCTTCGGGCCGCGCGTTCGGCGTCCGCATGCCCAGCACGGCGCCCTCCGCGTTCATGAGGTCGCGGGCGTCGACCTCCACGGGCCCGCGGCTGCCGACCACGACGACGCGGCCGCGCCTGGCGAGCAGCTTGAGGTCGCTTCCCAGGTTCACGTTGGCGAGGAACTCGATGATGATGTCGAACCCCTCGCCGCCGCTGAGCTCCAGCGCTGCGTCCACGTGCGCCGGGTCACGGTGGTCGAGTACCCGGACGCCGCCGCCCTGGGCGGACACGAGGTCACTGCCCGCGTCGCTTCCGGCGGTCCCCACGACCTCGAGGCCGGCGGCGACGGCGAGCTGCACGGTGGCGATGCCGACCCCGCCGCTGGCGCCGTGGATCAGGATGCGCTCACCTGCCCTGGGGACGGCGCGCTGCACCAGCGCCCGATAGGCCGCCAGGTAGGGTACGCCGATCGCCGCGCCCTGCGCGTACGAGAGGCCATCGGGCAGCGGGCGCACATCCACGGTCGGACAGAGCGCGTACTCCGCGTACGTGCCGCTGAGAGAGTCGGTGACGTAGACGCGCTCGCCGGTGTCGACGCGGACGCCGGCGCCGTCACAGCCCGGCGTGTAAGGCAGGGCCGGGAGCTCGGTGTACCAGCCGGCCCTCACGTAGGCCTCGAAGGGGTTCACACCCGCCGCCTGGATGCGGACGAGCACCTCTCCTTCGACGGGCTCGGGCTGGGGGACGTCCTCCACGCGAAGGACATCGGGGTCGCCGAACTCGTGGACGCGGACGGCGCGCATGGCTCACTCTCCTATGGGATGGAGGGAGCCGGCGATGCGCGCCAGCTCATCCCTCGTGAGATCGCCGGCAACGCTCACCGAGACCTGGTGGTCGACGCCGGTGCTGACGTAGAGGTGCGGCCAGTCGGGAAGGCCGAGGACGAGATGGGCCGTCTCGCCACGCAGGCTCCCCGACGCGAGGTGGATCCTGGTCGACGCACTGAGTGCGACGGAGTCCTCGTCGAACGGGTCGTCCGAGCCGGGCGGGTTGTCGCTGCGCCAGCGGTTCACGATGCAGAAGCGGTCGAACCCTCGCCGATAGGTGAGCACGACGGTGAGTGACCCGACCTCGCCGTCGCGTGGGGGCTGGTACGCGCCCATGAAGGCGCCGTTGACCGCGCCGGTGACGCCGCTCAATCGGTAGCCGCGCGGGACCCAGGCGGCCGCGTAAGGCGTGAAGCTCGTGCTCGCGCGGCGGCCGAGGGCCGCCGCCTGCGGCAGCGTCATGCGGCGGAAGCGCTCGCTCATCGGCAGGAGTTTGTCCTGGACGCGCACCGCGAGCGTGAACCGGCTGCGCGGCACGTCGCGGCCGACGCGCACGTTCTCGATACGCGTGCCGCTCACCTCGCCGTCGCTCGTCCAGTGCTCGACGGCGAGCGGGTAGCCGGACTGCGCGTCGACGACGATGCGGGCCGTGCCGTCGCTGCCGCCGCCGGCGAGCGGCTCCGGCACGGTGATGGACCACGCCGTGCGGCCTTCCCACGTGACGGGCGTGACCGGCACGTCGGGGTCGAGCTCGGCGATCACGGCGCGGGCGTAGGCGGCCACGCTCCGGTCGAGTACCTGTGAGGCGCCCATCCAGGGGCTGAAGAAGGGGCCGGGATCGGGGAGGTCGCGGGCGACCTCCGAGTACAGCGCCGTGCCGTCGCGGAAGACGTAGCGACGCGCGACGCGCTTCTCGGCGTCGTAGGTGTAGGTGATGCCCTCGGCGCTCTGCACGATGCGGTAGTCGCCGCGCGACGTGAGCGTGAACGAGCCGATGCGATGGGAGTAAGGCCGGCCGCGCGCCGAGCCGTACTCGACGACGTCGCCGCTGATGGTCCCGAGGTTGGCGAGCGCCTGCTGTACGTGCGCGAGGACCGTGTCGGCGGTGGCCGGCGACGGCACCGCCTGGCGGATGCCCGGGACGCCGGCCCAGGTGACGCCCACGGCTACAGCCACCGCGGCGGCGACCACGGCCACCGCCGCGAAGCGGACACCGTGGCTCCGGCGCGGTGGTGGCGGAGGCACGCGCCGCGCGCGGAAGCGGGCCGGCGGCGCCGGCGGGCGTCCGTCCGCGCCGGTCAGCTCGCGCATGCGCTCGCGGATGCGTTCGAAGTGGTCCGGCGCGTGCGCCGGCACCGGCGACTCGCGCAGCTCGCGCCCGAGGTCGTCGTCCCAGCGGCGCCCTTTCACGAAGTCCGCTCCCGGACGTGGGCCGGCTCGACGAGCAGGCGCCGGAGCCGGATCCGCGCGGCGGCGAGGCGTGACGAGACCGTCCCCTCGGGGATGCCGACGACCTCGGCGGCGGTGCGGTAGTCGTAGCCGTACTGGTGCACGAGGACGACGAGCACTCGCTGCTCGACCGTGAGCTGGTCCAGCGCGTCTTCGAGCTCGGCCCAGCGGGTGACCAGGTCACAGGGGTCGTCGTCCACACAGGCGAGGTCCGCGACGGCGTCATCACTGGTGAAGAGCTGGAAGCGGCGCTCGCGGCGAAGGTAGTCGAGGCACGTCGTGTAGGTGATCCGGTAGAGCCACGTGCCGACTTCGCTGTCGCCGCGGAAGCTGCGGAGGGCCTGGTACGCCTTGATCGAAGCGTCCTGGAGCGCGTCGTCCATCAGCACGGGGTCGCGGAGCACGCGGAACGCGAGCGCGCGCAGGCGGCTGTCGTAGTGCTTGAGCATGCGCACGAACGCCTCACCGTCGCCGCGGCGTGCAGCGGAGATGGTCTGCTCGTCGATCTCTCGGTCTGCCGGGTCGTAGGTCACGGGCTCGCATCCTGGCCCCCGGTGAGCTGTGGGCCTGTTCTCGAGGTTAGACGCGTCCGCGCAGGCGATCCGTCGTCGGTCGCCGTCGCGACGCTCCGTGCGGAGACGATTCTATCGCCACGGAGAGCGGGCCGCCCGCCGGGAGGCGAGCGGCCCGCTGGTCACTTGTTCAAAGCAGGGCCGCCGCAGGTGCGTCGGGCGGCCCTGCCGGTCACGGCACCGAGTAGGTCAGCCCGTTGCTGAGGTAACCGGTGAGCTTGTAGCCCTGGCCGCCGCTGAGCTGTTCGTACACGTAGCTGCCGGGCGCGGTGCCCGGAGCCATGGGCTGGCTGGTGAACGGGTTCGTCGGCCACGGGTCGACGTACTGCGCGAGCCCGCCGCCGTCGACCACGTCCTGCGCGGCGGGGTACAGGTTGTTGTTGTCCGCGGCCCAGGCCACGATGCCGACCTGCAGCTTGGCGATGGCGGCCACCACCTGCTGGTCGGCGGTGGGGGAGCCGGACGGAGAGACGCTCGGGCTCGCCGTGGTCGTCGGCGACGGCGAGGCGGTGGGCGATGGCGATGTCGACGGCGACGGGCTCGCGCTCCCCGGCAGGAGGACGTCGACGCGCGTGTACGCGATCGGCGCCGTCTGCAGGCTGCCCGAAGAGAACTGCAGGGTAAGCGTGTCGTTCGCCTGGTCGTGCGTGAGCGTCCCGGTCACGCTGCCGGTGACACCGAGGAGGCCGAGCGCGGACGCCTGGACCGACACCTGCAACTGGTCGCCGGAGAGGGCCGCGTTGGTCGTCCCGACCGCCTTGAGCTGCTGGTCGTACTGGGTGATCTTGAACTGCTGGTCGCCGGCCTTCTTGATGACGAGGCCGCCGCCGGTGCCGGCCTGCGGCGACCAGTTGCCGACGAATTCGTCGCCGGCCGTGGAGGTGGTGTTCTGCGGCCGCAGCAGGAAGAACCAGGCCGCGGCCACTGCCGCGGCGATGGCAAGGACGATGAGGAGCCAGCCCCACCACGGCATGCCGCCTCGGCCTCCGCCTCCGCCAGAGCTGCGGCCGTGCGTCATGAGGAGCGTGGGCTGTGTAGGCGGCGGACCGCCTGCTCCCGCCGCCGGCATCACCCGTGTGGCGCCGGTGTCGGCGCCGGGCATGACCTGCGTCTTGCCTTCGTCCGCCGCCGGCATCTTCTGCGTGGCGTCGTCCGGTGGCGTCACCCGGGTCAGCTCCGTGTCGTCGTCGGGCAGTCTGCCCGTGGTCTCGTCGTCCATGATCGTCCTCCCGCGTCGGGTGACGCTCGTGCGCAGTCGATGGTTCGACTCTACTACTTTGCCCTGTTCAGCCCGTTCCCTGTTCCAGGGTCGTCCAGAGGTCGAAGAAGGCGGGGCAGGTCTTGGCCACACAGCCGGGATCGTCGATGACCACCCCGGGGACGCGCAGGCCCAGGACCGAGAACGCCATTGCGATGCGGTGGTCGCCGTGCGGGTCTATGGAGGCTCCGTGCGGCGTCGCCGGGAAGATGCGCAGCCAGTCGGGGCCGGACTCCGTCTTCACGCCGGTCCGGCCCAGGTTCTCCTCCACGGCGGCGATGCGGTCCGACTCCTTGAGTCGCACGTTGCCGATGCCGGTGATGGTGACCGGCGACGTGGCGAGGGGGGCGATCGCCGCCAGGGTCATGAAGGTGTCCGAGCTGTCGGCCATGTCGACGGTGAGGCCGGCCAGCGCCGCGGGGCCGGCCACCACGACGCCCCCGGGGTCGTCGTCGACCGTGCAGCCCATGCACTCGAGCACGTCGAGGAAGGCGAGGTCGCCCTGCAGGGCGCCGGCCCGGTGCAAGCCGAGCACCTGGACGCGGCCGCCGGTGGCCGCAGCGGCGAAGAAGTACGAGGCCGTGGAGGCGTCCGGCTCGACGTCGTACTCGCGGCCGGTGTAGCCGCCCGGCGCGACCACGAAGTGGTCATCGGTCTCGAGCTCCGGACCGGCGCCGAACCGCTCCATCATGCGCAGGGTCATGGCGACGTAGGGCCGGCTGACGAGGCCGTCAACGCGCAGGTCCAGCGGCTTGCGGCCGAGCGGGGCCGCCATGAGCAGGGCCGAGATGAACTGGCTCGAGGTGTCGCCGGGCAGGCGCAGGCTGCCCCCGGCGAGGCCGCGAGCCAGCAGCGTCAGCGGCATGCCGCCGGCGTCCGCCGGCTCCGTGCCGGCGCCCTGCGCGCGGAGCGCGTCGAGCAGCAGGCCGAGCGGGCGGCGCCGCAGCTGCGGCGCCGCATCGAAGCGGTAGGCGCCGTCGCCGGCCGCGGCTGTCGCGAGCAGGAACCGCGCGGCGGTCCCGGCCTCAGCGCAGAAGACGTCGGCCTCGGTCGCCGGGAAGCGGCCGCCGGCGCCGGCCACGTGCAGGTCGCCGCCGCGCCGGTCGACGGCGACGCCCAGGCTGCGCAGGCCGGCGGCGAACGCGTCCGTGTCGCCGGCTTCGAGCGCTCCGCGCAGCAGCGAGTCGCCGGTCGCAAGGCCGGCGAGCAGCAGCGCCCGGTTGGTCACGCTCTTGGAGCCCGGCACACGCACGCGTGCGTCGAGGCCGGGCCGGGCCGGAAGGATGCGGCGGGGGCTGCTGGCACGGGCGGCGTTCATCGCCCGCATGATACCGCAGCCCCTCCCGTAGACGGCGAAGGGCCTTGACTCTGCAAGAAAGCGAGGGATACTCCACGGCATCGCTGCGCTGGCAGCGTCACCATCCGTTCGTGGGGGTCAGCGTGACTCGGAGGGGGTTCCTCAAGTGGCTCATCGCCGGCTTCGGCGCGCTTTCGCTCGCCGGCGTCCTCTATCCCGTGGTCCGCTTTCTCAAGCCGCCGCCAGCTGTGTCCGGCGCGATCGGGCAGGTGGCCAACATCGGCGCCCTCAGTTCCTTCCCGGCCGGACAGCTCACCGCCGTCACCGTCCACGGGCAACCGGCGGCCGTCCAGAACCTGAACGGCAAGTACGCCGTGTATTCGCTCATCTGCACCCACCTCGGCTGCGTCGTCGGGGTCACCGGCGACACCTTCAAGTGCCCCTGCCACGGTAGTGAGTTCTCGGCCACGGGTGCGGTGACCCACGGACCGGCCACGCTGCCGCTGCCCACCTATCATTCGCAGACGCAGAACGGCTCGCTTCTCGTCGGGCCCATCGACCTGACGGGCGCCAAGTATCCGGCCTGGTACACGGGAGAGTTCGGAGCATGAGCACGACCACCGAAGGGCGCGCGCCTGAGGCGGCCCTCGCGCCGGCGCCCGAGAAGAAGGGCTTCGTCGACTGGCTGGTCGGTCGCCTCGGCCTCTCGGCCACGATGGAGGACCAGTACAACCGCATCGTGCCGAAGCACGCCACCAATTACATCTACTGCTTCGGCGGCATCGCCTTCGTCCTCTTCATCATCCTCGCCGTCACCGGCGTCCTGCTGGCGGTGTACTACCAGCCCACGCCCGACACGGCATACCAGAGCGTGGTCAACATCTCGACGCACGTGCAGTTCGGCTGGTGGGTGCGCTCCATCCACCGCTGGTCGGCCGGCGCGATGGTGCTGCTCGTGTTCATCCACACGCTGCGCGTGTTCTTCACCGGCGCCTACAAGGCGCCGCGCGAGCTCAACTGGCTCACCGGCGTGTTGCTCTTCCTCATCACCCTGGGCTTCGGGTTCACTGGTTACCTGCTTCCGTGGGACCAGAAGGCGTACTGGGCGACCAAGGTCGGCACCGACATCGCCGGCTCGGTGCCGTTCATCGGCCACTTCCTGCTCGTGACGCTTCGCGGCGGCGAGCAGATCAGCGCCGCCACACTGGGCCGCTTCTTCGACCTGCACGTGCTCGTGCTGCCGGCCATCATCGTGGCGCTCCTCCTGGGGCACTTCTGGATGATCCGCCGCCACGGCATCTCCGGGCGGCTCTAGGAGAGTCATGGCGACCAATGTGAAACGACAGGTCCCGACCAACGAGCCGCCGCGGTTCTACTGGGAGATCTGGCGCGACCCCGGTCAGGGCTACATCCCGTACTTCTGGGAGGAGCTCACGTCGCAGGCGATGATCTTCTTCCTGCTTCTCGGCGTCATGGGCGGCATCGCCCTGCTGTGGCCGGCGGACCTCGCGCCCCAGGCGAACGTGCTCATCACCCCGGCGGGCATCAAGCCGGAGTGGTACTTCCTGGGGCTGTTCCAGCTCATCAAGATCATCCCTGAGATCGCCGGGATCATCGTGCCGGGCGTCGTCGTTCTGCTCATGGTGATCCTGCCGTTCGTGGACCGCAGCGCCGAGCGCAATCCGCTGCACAAGCCGGTGACGACGACGGTGGCGCTCATCATCATCGTCGCACTCGTCGTGCTCACCATCTGGGGCGCGGTGACGCCTTGAATACCCGACGCAGCGAAGGTATCGAGCGGGGCGCCGAAGGAGCACCGCTCTCCTCCCGAGGAGGGAACATGAAGCGAGTCCTTCTTTGGCTGACTCCGGCGCTGGTCGTCGCGGGCGCCGTGGTGGCCGCAGGGTGCGGCAGCCTCGCCACGCCCGAGGCGCCAAGCACGGCGAGCCCATCCGCCAGCGGCGGTGCGGTCGCCAACGTGAGCCAGCAGGTCAAGGACGGCGGGCAGCTCTACGTCAGCCTCGCCTGCATCCGCTGCCACGCGCCGAACGGCGTGGGCGGCGTCCCCAACCAGCTCAACGTCGGCGGCGACAGCACCATCCCGCCGCTCAACAACCAGTTCCGCGACCCGAGCGAGCAGTTCCGCGCCGCCCCCGCGATCACGCAGGTCCTCATGGAGGGCAGCATCCTCAGCAAGAAGCCCGGCATCATCAACATGCCGTCGTGGAAGGGCGTCATCAACGACGCGCAGGCGAACGCCCTCGCCGCCTATATCCTGGCCGGGTTCCCGAACACGGGCGCGACCTACGATCCGGACCCGGCCAAGGCCGAGGACATCTACAGCGCCTACGCCTGCATCGACTGCCACGGCCAGGTCGGCGGGAAGACCGCGCCGTCGCCGGCGCCGAATCCGAAGACCGCCGACAAGGCCGTCCCGGCCTTGCGCAACCCGGACGACGACGTGCCCCCGAGCGAGCTGCGCTCGGTGTTGATGGACGGCTCGATCCCCGACCCCGGCACCAAGGGCGTCATCTTCATGCCGGCGTGGGGCCAGATCCTGTCCGTCGACCAGATGAACACCATCCTGCCGTACATCGCGGACGGCAAGCTGGCGACGCCGTTGCCGGCGCCGGTCCCGGGCACGCCGCTGCCGCTCGCCGGCGGCGCCTCGTCACCGGCTCCCTCGAGCTCGGCGTCGCCATGATGACGACCGTCGCCGCCGTCGCCGCCCAGGGCATCCCGCTCGCGCCTTCTCTCGAGGTGCGGCTGATCGCACTGGCCGTGATCGAGGTCATCCTGCTCACCACGGCCGTCCTGCTCTACATCCGCTGGGCGCAGTTCAAGCGCGAGCCGCTCGACGAATGGTGGGCGAAGCGCAAGCAGGCGGGGTTCTCGGCGCGGACCAGGGCGCTCATGGAAGAAGAAGAGCGCGAGCGGCGGGCTGCCGAAGGGCGCGCGGTCGGACACGCCGATGCAGGAGTCGTCGGAGTCGCGGAGACGGGTATCGCCGAGGCCGAGCGCGGCTCCGGCACGCCGGGCTGACGCCGCCGGCGCGGCGTCTCTTCTTCAGCCGTCGAGCCGCCGTGCGTACAACTCGTAGGCTGAACTCGCCTGCATCCCCGCTCGCTC
>Ga0302299_10002021_pt1 | contig 12347 bp, 10 predicted proteins | sample III_Fen_N3_4_FD_198795 | JGI IMG/M metagenome (GOLD analysis project Ga0302299, IMG submission 198795) | Peat permafrost microbial communities from Stordalen Mire near Abisko, Sweden - III_Fen_N3_4 | ecosystem: Environmental > Terrestrial > Soil > Wetlands > Permafrost | place: Sweden: Abisko...
GCCACCCCGAGGCACCTCATGTCCGCAGCCGAGACCCACGACGATCATCACGACGACGACGATCATCACGACGACGATCACATCTCGCACGTCGCCTCGATCAAGGTGCTGGCCGGTACCGGCGGCGCGCTGCTGGTCCTGACGATCGTCACGGTGCTCGCGACCAAGGTCGATTTCGGCGCCAACATCAACCTGGGGATCGCGATGGCGATCGCCACGTTGAAGGCGACCCTGGTCGTGCTGTTCTTCATGCACCTCAAGTACGACCGGCTGTTCCACTCGGTCGTGTTTGTCGGCGCCCTGCTGGCGGCCGCGCTGTTCGTCAGCTTCACCCTGATGGACTCGAACCAGTACCAGCAGACCAACATCTGGAACCCGGATGCGCCGCCGGCCGCGCCGATCGGCCCGCGCCCGACCTCGGGCTGACCCGGGGCTTGCCCCGCGCAGTCGCCTGCGCCTAGCACGATTGCACAGCGACTCGACGCGCGGGCCGATCCGGCACGGCGATCTCGGAGCGCGAGCGAGCGGAGCAGGCCGCCAAGGCGCAGCACGATGAGTTTCTGCGCTGTGACCAGGTCTGGGCGGTGTTCGACATTGACGATCATCCGAAGCTCGCCGTGGCAAGCCGCATCGAGCTGGCGGTGTCGAATCCGTGCTTCGAGCTATGGGGTCTATTGCAGTTGCAATGCACGGCGGCTACGACGATGCAGTGCTGCGAGCCCAGCAACTCGACAGCGCCGCCGCACGAGCCGGTCGGCAGGGCGGCAACCCGACGACGGGGGGGCACCGGCTGACCGAGGCGATCGGCGGGGGCTGAGGGCGGCTACCTTGCTGGCGGTGACGTACCGCGTGCCTCTCGGTCGCGAGCTGCGCCGAGACAGCTGGCGAAGCGCCGTCGTTCGCGGCACCCGCGCGATCGACAGCTGGGGGAGCATCGGAGATGATGGGCGTTCGATGGTCGCGCGCGCGCTCGAGGTCTCGTGTCGGTAGGCAAGCGCGCCGCGCGGGGCGCGATCTGGAACGTCGCCGCGAGCACCGGCACGCGCGTGATCGGCCTGATCGGCACGCTGTTCATGACCCGCCTGCTCCACCCCGAGGTGATCGGCGAGGTGAGCTCGGCGCTGGTGATCGGCCAGACCGCCAACTGGCTGTCGAACTGGGGGTTCAACCAGTACATGATCGTCCACGGCGGCCGGGGCGACGACCAGACCTACCACGTCGCGGTCGTCAACCTCGTGCTCGGCTTCGTCGGCCTGTGCGCGGTCGCCGGCACCGGTGCCGTGTTCGCGCCCGTGTTCCACGCGCCGCACCTGGCTGCGTATCTGCCCGGGCTCACGCTCTCGATCCTGGTCCGTCGGGTCGGCGCGGTGCCCGACAAGGTGCTCGCCCGCGAGCTGCGATTCCGCGAGCTGGCGATCGCCAATGGCCTGGGCGATCTCGCGTACACGGTGACCGCGATCGGGCTCGCCGAGACCACCGCGCTCGGCGGCCAGGCGATCGTGATCGGCAACCTCGTGCAGTCGACGATCGCGACCGTGCTGATCTTCCGGGCCACCGGCCTTGGCTGGTTCCGGCGGACGCCGTGGCGCTGGCAGCGCGTCCGCGAGATCGTGCGGTTCGGCGTGCCGCTCGGGATCGCCCAGCTGTTCGACTTCGCGACCCGGTACTGGGACAACCTGGCGTTTGGTACGTACTTCGGCCAGGAGCGGGTCGGGCTGTACAACATGGCCTACAACCTCGCCGACATCCCGGCGGTCCAGGTCGGCGAGCAGATCAGCGGCGTGCTGCTGCCGGCGATGGCGAGCCTCGAGGTCAAGGATCGCAAGGCCGCGCTGATCCGCTCGACGGCGCTGATGTCGCTCGTCGTGTTCCCGCTCGCGGTCGGCCTCGGCGTGGTCGCGCCGACGTTGATCCGCTGCGTGCTCAACGACGCGTGGCAGGGCGTGGCGCCGCTGCTCGTCGTGCTGTCGATGCTGTCGGTCGCGCGGCCGATGGGGTGGGGCGTCTCGGCGTACCTGTCGGCGTTCTCGCGCACGCGCGCGATCATGGCGCTCCAGCTGCTCAAGCTGGTGCTGCTGTTCGGCGGGATCGTCACGTTCTCGCCGCTCGGCCCGGTGTGGACAGCGGGAGCGGTCGGCCTGGCGTTCGGCGTGCAGTCGATGGTCGCGATCGGTTGGGTCATCCTCACCGATCGCGTGCCGGCGGGGCCGATCGTCGGCGCGGTGGTGCGGCCGCTCGTGGCATGCGCGGTGATGGCGGCGGCGGTGCTCGGCGCGCGCCACGGCCTGGCCATGCTCGGCGTCGAGTCGGCGCGCGCGCGCCTGCTGGTCGAGATCGTCGTCGGCGCCGTGGCGTACGCCGGCGCCGCGCTCGTGGTCGCGCGGCCATCGGCGCGCGATCTGCTCCAGGTCCTGCGCCGGGCGCTGAGCCGCGGCGGCTGACCTCCTGGCTCCCGCCGGGGCGCGCCTCGCCGGGCTCGCCGGGCACGCAGGGCCGTGTCGGCGGGGCATCCGCGGGCGCACCGGGGCGCGCGGAATTGCTTCATCGCCGCTTCATCTGGCGGTCGCGTCGGCGGGCCCCAAAGCCAGTACGATGGCGGCGTGGATCCGACCGCGCCTCCTCGTGTCACCGGCGAGTCGATCGCCGCGCGCGTGGATCTGGCCGCGCCGCCTGGGGGCACCGGCGCGTCGATCCCCGCGCTCGACGGCGTGCGTGGCGTCGCGATCCTGCTCGTGCTGGCGCACAACCTCAATCCGTTCTCGGGCACCGGTGGGCGGCTCGAGCGCTGGATCGAGTACGACTCCAACTTCGGCTGGGTCGGCGTCCAGCTGTTCTTCGTGCTGTCGGGGTTCTTGATCACCGGCATCCTGCTCGATACCCGCGGCGCGCCGCGCTACCTGCGGGCGTTCTTCGCTCGTCGCGTGCTCCGGATCTTTCCGCTGTACTACGCCGTGCTCGTCGCCACGCTGCTCGTGATCCCCGCGCTCGGCCTGGCGCCGCGCCGGCTGCTCGCCGATCCCGAAAACCGGGTTTGGCTATGGATCTACCTCGTCAACTGGGCCGAGCCGCTCGGCCGCGGGGTCACCGCGTTTCCGCACTTCTGGTCGCTCGCGGTCGAGGAGCAGTTCTACGCCGCGTGGCCGTTCGTCGTCCGCCACGCCACGCCGCGCCGCTTGCTCGCGATCACCGCGGGTCTGATGATCGCCGCGCTCGCGGCGCGGATCTGCGTCCGGCGCGCCGGGCTCGGCGGCGAGGCGGCGTACATGTTCACGGTGTGCCGGATGGACGCGCTCGCGGTCGGCGCCGCGGTCGCCGCGCTGATCCGCATGCCGGCGGCGCACGCCTGGCTGATCCGGCAGCGCGGGCGGATCGCCGCCGGCGCGGGCGCGCTGTTCATCGCCGGCCTGGTCACCACCGGTGGCTACTCGCGCGCCGGGTTCGCCGATCAGGCGTACGGCTACACGATCCTGGCCCTGGTGTTCGCCACGCTCGTCCTGCTCGTCGTGCTCGACCACGAGCGCGGCAAAGGCGGGCTCGGCGCGATCTTCGAGCACCGGATCCTGCGCTCGTTCGGTACCTATAGCTACGGCATCTACCTGTTCCACCAGTTCATCAATCAGCTGCTCGGCGTGCCGCTGCTCGCGCGCCTCTTGCCGCGCGGGATCGGGATCCAGGCGGGCCTCGCGTACATGCTCGCGGTCACCGCGGCGAGCTACGCGACCGCGGTCGTCTCGTACCACGCGTACGAGCAGCACTTCCTCGCGCTCAAGCGCTACTTCACGCCGGGCCGGCCGCCGGCGGTGGCGGGCGCGACGCCGCCCGCAGCCGCTGCTTGATCGCGCGGTAACTGGCGCGGAGCGGCGCGGCGAGCTGCCTGGGCAACAGCGCGGCGCCCAGCAGCGCGGCGACCCGCGGCTGCCACGGCCGGAGCTTGAGGCTGGTGCCGAGGTGGTGGCGGGCCGGGCCGGGCTCGCCGATCTCGAGCCGCTGCTCGCCGATCCACGCGTGGGCCTCGGCGATCACCTCGTCGAGCATCGCCGCCGGCAGCGCGACCCGCGCGCGATCGCGGGCGAGCGCCTTGTTCACGGTCTTCAGGAAGTTCTCCGCCATGTGCACGGTGTACTTGCGGTGGGTCAGCTGATCGTCGCGCCCGCGCTGGTACAGGATCGACGGCGCGTCGAGGTACGCGACGTCGCCCTCGCGGCAGGTGCGGAGGTGGAAGTCGTAGTCCTCGCCGGAGTAGCGCAGCTCGACGTCGAACTCGCGCACGCGCTCGAACCGCTCGCGGCGGAGCAGCACGGTCGAGGTGTGGACGAGGTTGCCGGTGATCATGGGCGAGAAGATGTCGCCGAGGAACACCTGCGGATCGCCGAGCGCGGCGGCGAGCGCTCGGTCGATCGCCGACAGCGGGCGGGCGTCGCGGAACAGCTGGTCGCGGGGGAACCGCCGGTACGACGAGTACATCTCGGTGAGGTAGCGGCGGTGGCAGATCTCGCCGTCGGCGCCGATCGCGTCCATGTCGGTCCAGATCATGCCGGCGCTCGGCAGCGCGGCGAGGCAGCGCAGCTGGGCCAAGACCTTCCAGGGTAACCAGAGGTCGTCGGAGTCGAGCAGGGCGAGGTAGTCGCCGGTCGCCAGGCGGAGGCCGTGGTTGCGCGCGGCCGACACCCCGGCGTTGGCCTGATGGATATAGCGGACGCGCGGCTCGCGGCCGTAGCGCTCCGCGACAAGCTCGCGGGTGGCGTCCTTCGAGCCATCGTCGACGATCAGGATCTCGAGGTTGCCGTGGGTCTGCGCGAGCACGCTGTCGACCGTGGTCGCGAGGCAGTACGCGCGGTTGTACGACGGGATGATGACGCTGACGAGATCTGCGCTCATGGCTCCGTTCCTTGTCCGTCGTGCGGGGTGGCGCCCGCGGCGGGCCGGGCCTGCCGGGGCAAGATGCGGTTGAGCGCGGAGAGCGCGAGCGCGCCGGCGCGCGACCGCTGCTCGGGCGCGACCGCCGCGAGCCGATCGCGCTGGCCGGTCAGCTCGAGCCGCGCGCGGCGCAGCCCCTGGTTGAGCGCGGTCGCCGCCGCCACCGCGGTGCGCGCCCGCACCGTGGGCGCCGCCGCGGTCAGCGTGACCAGCGGGTGCGCCGCGAGCGCGAGCTGGCGCTTGTACTGCGACGCGCCGGCGAGGAAGTCGTACTCGGCGTGGCCGTCGTCGATCGCGGCGCCCAGGGCGAGCGCGTGGGCGGCGAGCCCGAGCTTGACGGCCTTGGGCACGTCGAGCTTGCGACCCGACTGATAGAAGTACACCCGGCCACGGTAGACGATATTGTACAGCGCGACCACCGGGCGGCCGTCGACCACCAGCCACTGCAGCTCGAGCTTGCCATCGGGGCCGTCGAGCAGCGCGGCCATCACCTCGTCGTGGAAGCGGGTGAACCGCTCGCTCGCGAACACGCCCTCGTAGCCGTTGCCGCTCCACCGCTCGCCGTGCAGCGAATGCAGGATCGCCCGGCCCTGGGCGAGCTCGGCCGGCGTGCGCGCGACCACGCGGGTGAACCCGGGCTTGCCGGCCCACTTCTCGAGCTCGCGCAGCGATCGGGTGACCACGTAGCGCGCGTCGCGATCGAGCTTTTGGCGGTAGGCCTCGAACGACGCCGGCAGCGGCACGTACGGACAGCCGCCATCCTCGGCCAGCGTGGCCGGAAGGCCGAGCTGCTCGAGCGCGCCGGCGAGCTGGGGGACGAACGGATCTTCGCCGGCCATCCGCTCCATCACCAGGTGGTCGAAGCCGCGGAGCCGGCCGCTGACCAGGAGCGCTCCGACCGCCCTGGCGACCTCGGCCTCGCGCCCGGCGGCGACGATCGCGCCGGTGTAGTCCGAGCAGATCTCGTCGGCGAGGCGCTCGCCGGTCGCGAGCAGCTCGAGCCGGCGGATCGGCACCACCCGGCGCACCCGCACGGTGCGCAGGCACAGCGGGATCAGGCCGACGAGCTCACCGGTCGCGGTGTCGTGCACCACGATCGTGCACAGCCGGCGGCCGTCGAGCCCACCGAACTGCCGCCACCACGCGAGCAGCCAGGTCGGGGTCTTGCTCGGCGATGGCGCTGATGCCCGCGCGAGCAGGCCGCGCCACGCCGGGGTCAGCCGGGCGAGGCCGGCCACATCGTCGATCACGTCGCTGCGCACGCTCATCGATCGACACATCGCACGGTTCTCGCCACCACGGCTCGACCGGCATCGGGGCAGCCGATGCGCTCGGCCCCACGACGGCTGCAGCCGGACGGACTCATCGCACGCGTGTTGTTCGACAAACCGCCCCCCAGATGGTGCTCGCTCGCCACCCGACGAGCTTGCTAGCTGGAGTACATTGCCACACAGCGCACCAACTTTCACGCAGCACGGATGCCGCTTTTTGGCGCAGTGATTCGTGCATTCTCCAACGATCCTGGGTTGACGACCCGGCGTGACCGCGACCCGGCGCCGCGGTCCACGCGGTCAGGCCGGTCGATCGGAGCGATCGTTGACTTGCCGCGAAGGCGTTTGACCTCGACGGCAGCGAAGCGGCACGTGGTCGTTGCCCCACCGTTGACTTTGCACGCGACTCCTCGGTCCGGTGAGAGGGTCGATCAGCACCAGCGAGCCGACCGCACACGCAAACTTGATCGCGCGGTACGCGTACCGGAAAGCTACGCGGCGCGCGGTAGGGCGGAGCCGCGACCGTCTCGGGAAGCTTGAAGATCGGGCCGTTCGGGCTCCAGCGGGCGCAGCTCTCTCACCACCATCAGATGAACGACAGGATCGTGAACTGATCGGCGACCGACGATTCCTCAACCCGGGCGGCCGGGGCGACCCGCACGGCCGGCGCCGCCGATCCAGCCGGCCGCCAACCCGTGGTGAGACGACCGGAGATCTCATCGTTGCTCAGCCCTCCCGAGAACACGAGCGAGACCACGAGGCAGATCGTTGAGACGAGCGCGGCAACCTTCATGCGTCGGACTCAGTGCACGGGCCGCGCCAGCAGATCGACCGGATTTCGAGCGCAAACCACAGGCGGTCGATGACCCGCGCCCACACGGCTCCCGGGAGGCCCGGCGCCACGGGATCGCACGATCCCTGGGCGCCCGGCCCTGCGCTGGATCGACTCGCCACCGACGGAGATCGTGCAGCTCCGGCGCGGGCGGCTCCACGTATCCCACCTCGTCCCGCGCGTGACAACTCCGGATCATCGTCGGGCGACGAGGCCGATGCGAACGCCGTACAGCCGCCGAAACACCCTGGACACCACGATGTTCCCCCTGGACTGCCCGCGGGGTCCTGCGCTGGTCCGCGCAGGCGCGGGAACCGCTCTCAGCAGGCTCGCGAGGGGCACTGCCAACCATCGCGCCACGATGCCAACAGGCACGGAGCGGCACGGAGCAGTCACGCCGGGGTCGCGCCACGCGCGACTCCGGATCGGCGCGTGACGCCGGATCAGCGCGCCGGCGCTGCGCACGGGCGACGCCGGCCGACTTCATGGCGTAGCCATCCACGCTGCGGGCGATCCAGCCGAGGCAGTCAAGCACACCGCGACCCGAGCAGCGCTCGGCTGGACGCCGGTGCAGCCCGGCCTGATCGAAGCTATGCGCGCGCATTAGTTCTGATCTGCAGCGCTCCTGGTCGTTCGTTGCGGCCCCGCCGCGGCATCGATGAACGCCGACAGGTCACGATTGAACCGCTCCGGCTCTTCGATGAACGGCGCGTGACCCGAACCTGGATATAGCTTGCTCTGGATGCTCGGGTTCAGCTCCGCGGCCCGCGCGATCGCCGGCTTGGCCTGCACGAGCGCGTCGAGCGCGCCGTAGATCAACAGCACCGGCACCCGGGCGGCGCGCAGGCCCACGGAGGCCTCGACCGTCATGTTCGGCACGGCACGCTGCATGTCCCAGGAGGCCAGCGCGGCATTGGCGAGCAGGCGTTCGAACGCCGGCGCGTCGGGCCTGGTGTGAAAGCACAAGCCGAGGAAATCGCGCACGCTATCGAGGTGGATCTTCAGATCGGGGGAATTGAGATCGCGATACAGCTCCGGATGAGCCACGAGCTGATCCGGCGTAAGCTCGATCACGCCATCGACGTACACCGCGCCGGCGATGCGGCCACCTCCAAACTTGGCGAGATAGTTCGAGATCACCGCGCCGCCCAGCGACCACCCGACGAGCACCGGCTTGCGCGCGTGCGACGACTCGATGACCGCCGCGAGATCATCGGCCCAGCGCCGTCCATCGACATAGGCCGCGGCGCCGGTGGGCTTGCCGGACAGGCCGTGGCCCCGCATGTCATACGTGATCATGCGATACCGCTGCAGCGCGGCGCTGGTCAGCTGCGCGTCCCAGTTCAGGTGGCTGCCGAGCAGTCCATGAATGAATACGATGGGGACGCCGTCGGGATTCCCCGACTCCTGGACGGCCAGCGTGACGCCGTCCTGGGTGGTGACGGTGTAGCGCTTGGTCTCTGCCAGGGCGGCGGGCGAGGCCGCAAACAGCGCGCTTGCAAAGCACAGGGCGAACACGGCGCGACGAGACATTCGGGTGGTCATGAGCGAAGACTCCAGGGGGGGACGAGGACTCACAGGGCGCGGGCCGGCTCGCGGGCGCGCAGGACGTTCCAGAGACCCGCCACAGGGCGCCGGATCGCGGCGCCGTGCTCCCCGGCGCGCGGTGGGGTACGTGGCGGCGGTACGGCAGTTCTTGTCTGTAGCGGTCGCTAAACACTACGCGCTTGCATCCGGATGTCAAGTGGTCTTTAGTGACCGCTATGGACAAGCCAGCTTCCTCGCGGCGCAGCGGGCCGCGAACGTTCGACCGCGAAGAAGCGATCCGGATCGCGATGCGGCTGTTCTGGCGGCACGGCTACGAGGGTGTCTCGATCAACGATCTGACGAGCGCGATCGGGATTGCGCCGCCCAGCCTCTACGCCGCGTTCGGCAGCAAGGCGGCGCTGTATCGCGAGGCGCTCGATCGCTACAGCGGCCTGCGCGGCGTGCCGACCGGGCCCGCGACCGCCGAACCGCTCGCCGAAACGCTCGAGGGGACCATCGAGCTGCTGCTGCGCCGCGCGGTGGACGCGGTCACCGACCCGAGCGGCGAACGCGGCTGCATGATCTCGACCGGCATGATCGAGTGCGCTTCGGAGCTCGCCGGGCTCGCGAGCGAGCTGGCCGCGCGGCGGCGCCGGATGCGCGACCACATCGCCGATGCGCTCACGCGCTGGCTGGATGAAGCCGCGGCCGGCGCGCTCGCGCGCTATGTCATCGTCGTGGTGCAAGGCCTCGCGGTCCAGGTGCGCGACGGCGCGACCCGCGACGAGCTCCACCAGGTCGTCGACCAGGCCGTCGCGGGCCTGCGCACGACCACGCCTGGCCGGGGGCCGCGCGGGGCCGGTCCGGCGCCCGGCGTCCGGCGGCCCAAGGCGACCGGGAAGCCCACGAGCCCCCGCGCGCGAGCGACGGCCGCGGCGGGTCGAGCGCGCGGCCGCCGGCTTCGAGGCTGAACGCCGGTGCGCTATAGTGACCGCGTGACGATCACTCTCGCAGCTTCGCGCAGCGCCGCCGACGCGTACGCGCTCGTCCAGGCGCTCCAGCACCGCATGGTGAACGCGATGCAGGCGCTCGGTGGCGACGCGTTCGTGCTCACGACCTGGGAGCGCGACCACGGCCGCCATGGCGGCGGGCAGCGCTGGAGTGCCGGCCCCACGCCGGTGTTCGATCGCGCGAGCGTCAACACCTCGCAGGTCCACTACGACGACGAGCCCGCCAAGAAGCTCGCGTCGGCCACCGCGCTGTCGACGATCATCCACCCCGCACATCCGCGCGCGCCGTCCCTCCACTTGCACATCAGCTGGACCGAGCTGCGCGAGGGCGACAGCTACTGGCGCGTGATGGCGGACCTGAACCCGTCGCTCGCCGACCCGGAGGCCACCGCCGCGTTCGTCGCGTGCCTCCGGGCCGCCGCTCCCGAGGTCCACGCCGAGGCCGCCGCGCAGGGCGATCGCTACTTCTGGATCCCCGCGCTGGGCCAGCACCGCGGCGTCGCGCACTTCTACCTCGAGGGCTACCACACGCCGCAGCTCCAGGACGACGCCGCGCTCGCACGCCGCGTGGCGACCACGACCATCGATACCTACGCCGAGCTGGTCCGCGCTGCCCTGGCCGCGCACGGCGCCCCGACCCAGGACGAGCGCGCGCGCCAGCTCGCCTACCACACCCTGTATCTGTTCCAGGTGCTCACCCTCGATCGCGGCACGACCTCCGGGCTGCTCGTCCACGACCAGAACGATGTCGGCATCCTCGGCTCGCTACCGTCGCACATCGATCGTGCGCTGCTCGCGTCGTGGGCCGACAGGTCCCGGCCGCCGCACGACATCCTCGTCCGAGCCCTGGTCGATGCGATCCCCGCGACCTCCGACGGCACGCCGAGCCCGATCGACACGCCGACCAAGCAGGCGCTCGCCGCCGTGGTCCGCGGGTTCTATCGCGATCACCCCGAGGCGATCGCGAACCAGGCCTCGGGCGACGTGATCCCGCTGACCGTCGCCAACCATCGCTGACGAGCGGCGCGGGCGACGCGCCGGCGGCGATGAGTCGCGGGCGGCGCAGCACGCCGGAGCTTCGCTCGCCGGCGCGTCTGGCGCGCCGGCCTCCGCGGCCTCGCCCAGCTCGGCGCTGGGCTTGGGCGGGCGGCCTCACATGTGCGTTGCCTTCTTCGAGCCGCCGGTGAGGAGCTCGATCAACCCGTGCGGCGCGTTGTCGTCGGTGAAGCACAGCGCGAAGGTGCGCGTGGCCTCGGCCGCGGCGTCCGCGCTCCGGACGAACATGGCCTGCTCGTACGCGGCGAGCGCGGCTTCGAGGTCGCCGCGGTGCGCGGCCATGGCCTTGCCGAGCTCGGCGCCGTCGTACATCGCGAGGTTGGCGCCCTCACCATCGGGCGGCATCAGGTGCGCGGCATCGCCGAGCAAGGTCGCGCCGGGCACGTGGTCCCACCGGTGTCCGATCGGGAGCGCGTGGATCGGTCGGGGGACGAGGGCGGTCTCGCCGTCGGTGATCAGCGCCGTGAGCTCCGGCGCCCAGCCGTCGAACTCCGCGGCGACCCGAGCCTTCGCTGCCCTCGTGTCGACGAAGTCGATCCCCGCGATCCACGCCTGTGGCCTGGTGAGCGCGACGTAGACGTGCAGGGCGCCGTCGGGTTCGCGGTGGGCGACGATGGCCTTGCCGGGCGCGGCGGCGTACAGCGCCCCGCCTCCGACGACCTTGGCGCTGGCCGGGTGGCGCTCGTCGGCCTCGAGCAGGTACGTCTCGAGGAACGAGGTGCCGACGTAGGCGGGCTTCACGTCGGAGACCAGCGGCCGGATCCTCGACCAGGCGCCGTCCGCACCGACCACGAGGCGCGTGGCCACGATCGATCCGTCCGCGAACGTCAGCGCGTGGCGGCCGTCGCCGAGCGCGTGGACGGCGGTGAGCTTGCGTCCCCACTGGATCGTGCCTTCGGGCAGCGAATCGAGCAGGATGCGCCGCAGATCGCCGCGATGCACCTCGGGGCGACCGCCGCTGCCGTCGTCGGGCTCGTCGAGGAGCACCGCGCCGTGCGGGTCGAGGACCCGGGACGCTTCGCCGCCGGCATGGATGATCCGGCGGAACTCGTCGAACCGGCCGGCCGCCTTCAGCGCGAGCTGTCCGTTGTACTCGTGGATGTCGAGCATTCCGCCCTGGGTGCGCGCCTCCGCGGATGCGTCCGACTCGTAGACGGTGGCGGGGATGCCGTGGACGTGCAGGACGCGCGCGAGCGTCAGGCCGCCAAGACCGGCGCCAATGATCGTGATGGGGGTCATCGTGCTTCCAGCGTATGGAACGCCGTTCCATGCGCATACTGGAACGCCGTTCCAGACCTGTCAAGATGCATCATGGCGAAGCCAACGCGCGGAGCGGAACGACGTGAGGACGCGCTGTCACGCGACCGGATCGTGGACGCGGCGATCCAGCTGCTCGACGGCGAGGGCGAACCCGGGCTGACCTTCCGGGCGCTCGCCACGCGGCTGGCGACGGGACCGGGCGCGATCTACTGGCACGTCGCGAACAAGAGCGAGCTGCTCACCGCCGCCAGCGACGCCGTCGTCGCCCGCACGATGGCCGGCATCGGCGCGCACGCCACGCCGCACGAAGCGATCCGCCGGCTCGCCGTCGGCGTGTTCGACGCGATCGACGCGCACCCGTGGCTGGGCGCGCAGCTCTCGCTGGCGCCGTGGCGGACCGCGATGCTGCAGATCTTCGAGCGCATCGGGCGCCAGGTCCAGGCGCTGGGGGTCCGCGGGAGCGCCCAGTTCACG
>Ga0302299_10002022_pt1 | contig 12343 bp, 13 predicted proteins | sample III_Fen_N3_4_FD_198795 | JGI IMG/M metagenome (GOLD analysis project Ga0302299, IMG submission 198795) | Peat permafrost microbial communities from Stordalen Mire near Abisko, Sweden - III_Fen_N3_4 | ecosystem: Environmental > Terrestrial > Soil > Wetlands > Permafrost | place: Sweden: Abisko...
ACGAGCTCGCGTTCCGGGTAACGCACCGGAACCGGGCAGCTCGGGTGTCGACGACCTTCGAGGACGGCACGGCCTACGGCCGGCTCGTCGGCGACGGCTTCGACTCCGAGCTCCCCCAGGAGCTCGACGGCCCCGATGCCCTGCCCGACCTGCTGGTGCGACTGCTCGTCGAGTCCGGCGTCACCCACCACCACGTGTCCTGACCCTGCTCCATCCGCACCACCTCGCACCGCCCGCACCACCCCGCACCCCCCCGAGCCCGGGCACCCGGAGCCCGGAGCACCGCCCTCAAGGAGGCACCGTGCAGTACGAACTGCGAACCCAGGTCATCGAGCCGCCGCGCAAGACCTTCGACCACCTCGTCCGGCGCTACGGCGACCGTCCGGCCTCCCGGTACGAGGAGGGCAGCATCGACATCCAGCCGAAGGAGAACTTCCACTACCGGCCGCTGTGGGACCCCGAGCACGACATCTACGACGAGGCGTTCAGCGCGTTCCGGCTGACCGACCCCTACTCGTTCACCGACCCGCGGCAGTTCTACTACGCCCCCTACGTGACGTCCCGCGCCGCCATGGCCGACTCGGTGGCCTCCACGCTGGACTACCTCAACTCGCGTGACCTGCTCTCGCGCCTCCCCGAGGCCTGGTCGGCCGTGCTCGGCGAGCTCGTCGTGCCGCTGCGGCACTTCGAGTCGGGCGCCCAGATGGTCTCGTGCGACATCGCCCGCTTCGGCTTCGGCACCACCATCACCCAGTGCGCCGCCTACGCGGCCTTCGACCGGATCGGCAACGCCCAGGCCCTCAGCCGGGTCGGCATCGCCCTCGGCGGCGGTACCGCGGAGCTGCTCGGCGACGCGAAGACCCGCTGGGTCGAGGACGCCTCGCTGCAGGGTCTGCGCCGCTACATCGAGGAAGTGCTCGTCGAGAAGGACTGGGGCAAGGCCCTGGTCCGCCTCGACGTCGCGGACCAGCTGATCTACTCGCTGTTCTACACGCACCTGGACGACGCCGCGATCGACCAGGGCGCTGGTTCGTACAGCCTTGTCGCACAGCACCTCTCGTCCTGGTTCAAGGACCAGCGCAAGTGGGTCGACGCCCTCTACAAGGCCTGGGTCGCCGACCCCGAGACCGGCACCGCGAACAAGGCGCTGCTGGCCGGCACGACCGAGCAGGCCCTCGAGGCCGCGCTCGTCGCGCTGCGACCGGCCGCCGCTCGCGCCGACGAGCTCGTCGGCGCCGGCGCCACCGCGGCGCTCGACGCCACAGCCACCTCCGTCCGCGACGCCGTCGCGGCGCTGACCGCCTGACCGGGAAGGACCAGAGCAATGAGCAGCACCGCCGCCCCCACCCGCCCCGTCGGCGTGGACATCCAGGAGAGCGAGACCAACCGCTCGGTGGTCGAGGCCATCGAGCTGACGAACGTGGACTGCACCGTGCAGCACATCCCGGGAATCGTGCGGATCACCGCACCCGGTCGGCTCGTCATCACCCGTGAGTCGGTCGAGGCGCGCCTCGGCCGCGAGTGGGAGACGCACGAGTTCCAGCTCGCGATCGTGAGCTACTTCGGACACATCAAGGAATGGGATGACGACGAGATCGTCATCGCCTGGGACCACTGAGAAAGGCTGCGAGACATGACGATCGCCCCCAAGGCCCCGCGCAAGCTGACCATGAAGCAGCGCTATGAGGCGCTGACCCGTGACCTCGACTGGGAGCCGAGCTACGTCGACAAGAACGACGTGTTCCCCTACACCGAGTTCGAGGGGATCAAGATCCACGACTGGAGCAAGTGGGAGGACCCCTTCCGCCTCACGGTCGACGCCTACACCAAGTACCAGGCGGAGAAGGACAAGCGGCTCTACGCCGTTCTCGACGGGTTCGCCCAGAGCCAGGGCCACCTGAGCCTGACCGACGCCTCCTACCTCAACGCGATGAAGCTGTTCCTCCAGGGCGTCACGCCGCTGGAGTACCAGGCGCACCGCAACTTCGCCTACCTCGCCCGGCACCTCAACGGCCCGGGCCCCCGGTTCGCCGCCCTCTGCCAGTCGATCGACGAGCTGCGCCACACGCAGACCGAGATCCACACGCTGAGCAACTACAACAAGTACTACGGCGGGTTCCACAACTACCTCGAGCAGCACGACCGGGTCTGGTACCTCTCGGTGCCGAAGTCGTTCTTCGACGACGCGGTCTCGGCCGGCCCGTTCGAGTTCCTCATCGCCATCGGGTTCTCCTTCGAGTACCTGCTGACCAACCTGCTGTTCGTGCCGTTCATGTCGGGCGCCTCCTTCAACGGCGACCTGCCGACGATGACGTTCGGCTTCTCGGCGCAGAGCGACGAGTCGCGGCACATGACCCTCGGCCTCGAGGCGATCAAGTTCCTGCTCGAGCAGGACGAGGCCAACGTGCCGATCGTGCAGGCCTGGATCGACAAGTGGTTCTGGCGCGGCTACCGCGTCACGGCGCTCATCGCCCAGATGCTCGACTACATGCTGCCGCGCAAGGTGATGAGCTGGAAGGAGGCCTTCGAGCTCTACTTCGAGGAGCAGATGCTGGGCGGCCTGTTCCAGGACCTCGCCTTCTACGGCATCACCCCGCCCCGGCACGTCGACGACGCGATCGGCGAGAAGGAGGTGCTGTCGCACCAGGTGTACTGGACCCTCTACCAGTTCTCGCACGCGGCGGCGTTCACCACCACCTTCCCGGACGTGGACGCGATGTCGTGGCTCTCGGAGAACTACCCGGGCACCTTCGACAAGATCTACAAGCCGTTGTGGGACAAGGAGGCCAAGAACCTCGCGGCCGGCGGGCGGCACTTCGCGCGCGGCCTGCCGCAGCTGTGCCAGGTCTGCCAGATCCCGATGCTCTTCACCGAGCCGGGCGACCCGACCACCCTGTGCCAGCGCGACTCGGTCTACAACGGCGAGAAGTTCCAGACCTGCTCCAACGGGTGCCAGTGGATCTTCGAGCGTGAGCCCGAGAAATACGTGCAGGCGTGGCTCCCGGTGCACCAGATCTACCAGGGCAACTGCGGCGGGCCGACCGTGCCCGACGTGCTGGCCTGGTACGGCATCGAGGAGGGCGACGGTGGCGAGTACAAGGGCTCCGTCGACAACAACAACTGGAACACGTGGCACAACCTCGCTGACCACTCCCACATCGGATCGGAGGCCTGAGCCATGGCCGTCAAGAGCATCGGCATGTACGAGTTCCCGTCTGCCTCCCGCCAGGAGCTGTACGGCGACGACCAGCTCGTCCACCTGTGGTTCCAGGAGAACCCGTGGTTCTGCGCCGCGGCCTGCTTCCGGGCCCCCAAGGCGATGACGTGGGGTGACTTCTGGAACGCCCTCGTCGTGCCCTTCGCCGAGGAGGACCCGGACTTCGACCCCGTGGCCCGCCGCGTCTGGACCCTGCACGGCGAGACCTTCGAGCCGCGCGACGACCAGACGCTCGAGGAGATCGGCGTCGAGCACAAGGACGTCATCGGGATGAAGGTCCTCGTCTGAGGGTCTGACCCTCTTCGTCCCTCCCCGCCCACCACCCGACTTCGTGCGACTCACCCGCGGCTTTCGCGGCCTCCCCGGCCGGAACCGCAGTCAGGTCGCACGAAGTCGGGGACGGGTCCCAGCGATGCCGAGCAAGTGAGCCAGCCATGACCCAGACCCACACGATCACCGTCGAGCCGCTCGGCCGCGAGGTCGAGTGCCGTGAGGACCAGACGATCCTCGACGCCTGCCTGCGCAGCGGTGTCTGGCTGCCGCACTCCTGCACCCACGGCACCTGCGCGACGTGCAAGGCCGAGGTGCTCGACGGCGACGTCGACCACGGGGCCGCCAGCACGTTCGCGCTGATGGACTACGAGCGCGACGAGGGCAAGCTGCTGCCGTGCACGGCGTGCCCGCGCTCGGATGTCACCATCGAGGCCGACATCGACGTCGACGAGTCGATCGAGGTGTTCCCGGTGCAGGACTACACGGGCACCGTCCTCGAGATCACCGAGATCGCCCGCGACACCGTGCGGCTGGTCATCGGGCTCGACCGCGAGATCGGCTTCAACGCAGGGCAGTACCTGAAGTTCCAGGTGCCCGCCCGCGACGGGCTGCCGGCAGTGGACCGTACCTGGTCGATCGCCTCACCCCCGACCGAGCCGCGTGAGCTCGAGTTCCACATCCGCAACGTCCCCGGCGGCCGCGGCACCGACGGCTGGGTCTTCGGCGGGCTGGCCCTGGGCGACACCGTGTCGGTGTCCGGACCCTACGGGCGCTTCGTGCTCAAGACCGACGACGACCGGCACGCCATCCTCGTCGGCGGCGGCACGGGGCTCGCGCCGCTGAAGTCGATGATCCGCTACGCCCTCGAGGATGCCGCGTACGACGGCCACCTCACCCTCTACCAAGGTGCCCGATCCCGCGAGTGGCTCTACGACGTCGAGTTCTTCCGTTCTCTCGCAGCGCAGTTCCCCGACCAGTTCACCTACCGGCCGTGCCTGTCGGAGGAGACCGCCGAGGACTGTGGTGACGACGCGACGGCCTACGGCTTCGGGATGGTGACCGACGTCATCGCTGCCGACCACCCCACCCTGAGCGGCTGCACCGGCTACCTGTGCGGGCCGCCGCCGATGGTCGAGGCGGCGCTGAAGACGCTGATGGGCAAGCGGCTCTTCCCGCGCGACATCCACCGTGAGGACTTCTTCAACGAGGGCGACAAGGCCACCGGCGGCGTCCGCAGCCCCCTCATCAAGCGCTGAAGTCCTTCGGTCAGAGGTGGGACTCGCGCAGGAGGCGGCCCAGGGTGAAGGCGGCCGTGCGCACCGCCGGGCCGAGGGTGCCCGGGTCGACCGACCCCGTCGCACCGGTGACCGACAGCCCGGCCGCCACCTTGCGGTCGGCGCCGAAGACCGGTGCGGCGACGCAGGACACGCCGGCCTGGGCCTCCTCGAGGTCCAGGGCCATGCCGATCGAGCGGATCTTGCGCAGCTCGCGCACCAGCCCGCCCGAGGTGCAGATCGTGCGCGGGGTGAGCCGCGGCAGCCCGGCGTCGATCCGCGCCTGCACCGTGGCGGCCGGTGAGTAGGCGAGGATCACCTTGCCCACCCCGGTCGCGTGCGCCGGCAGCCGGCCGCCGGTGCGCGAGACCACCTCCAGGCCGCCGGTGCCGAGGATCTCGACGTAGACGACGTCGATGCCGTCGAGCACGGCCAGGTGCACGCGCTGGCGGGTCGCCTCGCGCAGGTCCTCCATGACAGGGAGGGCGGCCTCGGACAGCGACCGGTGCTCTGGCACCAGCTCGCCGCGCTCGAAGAGCCACATGCCCAGCCGGTACCCCTCGCCCGAGGGCCCGGTCTCCTGGCGTTCGAGCAGCCGCAGGGTGACCAGCTCGGCGGCGATCCGGTGCACGGTCGACTTGGCCAGCCCGGTGCGCCGGGCGAGCTCGCCGAGGGTCAGCACCGGCGCGTGCTCGTCGAAGGCCCCGACGACGGCGGCCGCGCGAGCGAGCAGGCTCACCGGGGGGGTGTTCCGCTCAGTGGAACGCATTCGTTGATCGAACCACGTCGAGGGGCGCACTGTCAGTAGATCGACCCACCAGGCAAGGGAGCCCAAAGCATGTCGATCGTCCTCCAAGACCAGGCGTGGTGCGCCACGACCCCCAAGCGAGCTCAGGGCGATGACCACCACAGCTCGGGCCTGAAGTCGGTCGGCAGCGCGCTGGACGTGCTCGAGTGCTTCGCCCTCGACGGCGAGCTGGGCGTCTCGGACATCGCCCGCCGGCTGGGGGTCGCCAAGTCGACGGCCCACCGCCTCCTGCAGACCCTGGCCAGCCGCGGCTTCGTCGAGCAGGACGTGCACAGCGGCCAGTACCGGCTCGGCATCCACATCTACGAGCTCGGGGCACTGGCCCTGGCCCGCAACGAGCTGCGCCACGTGGCCCTGCCCACCCTGAACCAGCTGGCGGTGAGCACCGGCCTGACCGTCAACTTCTCGGTGCCCGACGGCCCGGACGTCGTCTTCGTCGAGCGCATCGAGAACACCGACGGTGTGCGCTTCCTCGGCCACTTCGGGCGCCGGCTGCCCTCGCACACCACGAGCAGCGGCAAGGCCATCGCGGCCTGGAACCCCGAGGCCGACCTCGCCCGCCGGCGCGCCGGCTTCCCTCCGCGGGTCAACAAGACCGTGCGCACCGAGGCCGACTGGGTGCGCTGCCTGGAGTCGGTGCGCAAGGTCGGGTATGCCGTGTCGCACGGCGAGTCCTTCGACGGCGCCTCCTCGGTGGCCGTGCCGGTCATCTCGCGCCGGGTGGCCATCGCCTCGGTGTCGGTGTTCGGCCCGACCGAGGTCATCGCGCCCCAGGTCGACCGGCTCGTGCCGGTGCTCGTCGCCGCCAGCCGGCGGATCGCCCGCGCGCACGTCGGCTGACCACTCCCGAAGGGCGACCCCGGCCCGACCACACCTTCGGGGCAGCCAAGGCCGCGATGTTCCCGTGAGCGGAACATGACGCGCGCGCCATCCCACACGTCCGTACCGTCGGAACGCAAGGCGCCGCATCGCCTCGCCCCGCGCGGTCCTCGCGCGGCCCCAGGAAGGACAAACCCCGTGGACTCCCAGACTCGCACGCAGGTCGCTGGCGCGCTGCTCGCGGCGTACGACTCCAAGGAGCCGCTCGAGCCGCTGACCACGACCCACGAGGGGATGGGGCTGGAGGACGCCTACGCCATCCAGCTGCTCCAGATGGACGAGCGCCGCAAGCAGGGCCGCACCGTGCGCGGCCACAAGGTCGGCCTCACCAGCGCCGCGATGCAGCGGCTGCTCGGGGTCACCGAGCCCGACTACGGCCACCTGCTCGACGACTTCTTCCACCTCGAGCACATGCCGATCCCGATCGACCTGTTCGTGCAGCCGCGCATCGAGCCCGAGGTCGCCTTCGTGCTCAAGAAGTCGCTCAAGGGCCCGGGGGTCACCGTGCACGAGGCGCTGCGCGCCATCGACTTCGTGCTGCCGGCCCTCGAGATCGTCGACAGCCGGATCCGCGACTGGAAGATCGGCCTGTTCGACACCATCGCCGACAACGCCAGCTCGGGCGCCGTCGTGCTCGGCTCCACCCCCACGGATGTCGGCGCGGTCGACCTGCGCCTGGCCGGGGCCACCTTCCACCGCAACGGCGAGGTCGTCGGAACCGGGGCCGGTGGCGCGGTGCTCGGCTCGCCGCTGAACTCCCTCATCTGGCTCGCCAACACCGTCGGCGCCCGCGGGGTCACCCTCGAGAAGGGCCACGTCGTGCTGCCCGGCTCGGTCTGTGCCATGTCTGCCGTCGCCGCTGGCGACGTCTTCACCGCGACGTTCGCCGGGCTCGGCAGCGTCACCGCCCGCTTCGTCTGAACTCTCCGAACCGTTTGAGGAGCGCCATGCCCACCACGCCCAGGACCAAGGGGACCGCCGCCATCGTCGGACCCGGCAACATCGGCACCGACCTGATGTTCAAGCTGATGCGCCGCAGCGACGTGCTCGACCCGCGCTGGATGATCGGCGTCGACCCGGCATCCGACGGCCTGCGCCGTGCGAAGTCGCTCGGCCTCGAGGCCAGCGCCGAGGGCGTCGACTGGCTACTCGCGCAGGACGAGCTGCCCGACATCGTCTTCGAGTGCACCTCGGCCAAGGCGCACGCGGCGAACGCACCGCGCTACGCCGAGGCCGGCATCCTCGCCGTCGACCTCACGCCGGCCGCGGTCGGCCCCTACCTCTGCCCGCCGGTCAACCTCGACTTCAACCTCGACGCGATGAACGTCAACATGATCACCTGCGGTGGCCAGGCCACGACGCCGATGGTCAAGGCCGTGTCGTCGGTCGTCCCCGTGCCGTATGCCGAGATCGTCGCCTCGATCTCGAGCAAGTCGGCCGGCCCGGGCACCCGCGCCAACATCGACGAGTTCACCGAGACCACCTCCGAGGCGCTGCAGGTGGTCGGCGGCGCAGAGCGGGGCAAGGCGATCATCATCCTCAACCCGGTCGAGCCGCCGCTGATGATGCGCAACTCGGTGTTCTGCGCCATCCCGGCCGAGGCCGCCGAGCCCGGCCCGCTGCAGGACGCCATCCTCGCGTCCATCCACGCGATGGTCGCCGAGGTGCAGGACTACGTGCCCGGCTACCACCTGCGCGCCGACCCCCAGTTCGACCCCGCGCGGGAGACCTGGAAGGGCATGGCCCGCGTGTTCGTACCCATCGAGGTCAAGGGCCGCGGCGACTACCTGCCCGACTACGCGGGCAACCTCGACATCATCACCGCGGCCGCGGCCCGGGTCGGCGACATCATGGTCGCCCACCGGCTCGGCGTCGCGTCCACGTGGAAGTCGTCGGCCCAGCTCGGCGACGTCCCTGACCCGCTCGTCGACGCCGGCGTCGACGCGCAGAAGGCCGGTGTCTGACCATGGGTGACATGACCATCCGCCCCGAGGACGTCCCCGTCGTCGTCGAGGAGCTGACCGAGACCGACGTGCTCGCCAACACCCCCAAGGCCGGTGGCGAGCGCGACCTGCGGATCACCGACTCCACGCTGCGCGACGGCTCGCACGCGATGAGCCACCAGTTCACCGAGGAGCAGGTGCGCGGCGTCGTGCACGCCCTCGACTCCGCCGGCGTGCAGGTCATCGAGGTCTCGCACGGCGACGGCCTGGGCGGCTCGAGCTTCAACTACGGCTTCTCCAAGGTCGAGGAGATGAAGCTCATCTCGGCCGCGGTGCAGGAGGCCACCCAGGCGAAGATCGCCATCCTGATGCTCCCCGGGCTCGGCACCCTGCACGACCTGAAGAACGCCCACGCCGCCGGTGCCTCGGTCGCCCGCATCGCCACCCACTGCACCGAGGCCGACGTCTCGATCCAGCACTTCGGGGCGGCCCGGGCGCTGGGCATGGAGACCGTCGGGTTCCTCATGCTGAGCCACAAGGCCTCGCCGGAGAAGCTCGCCGAGCAGGCCCGGATCATGGTGGACGCCGGCGCCCAGTGCGTCTACGTCGTCGACTCCGCCGGGGCGCTGGTGCTCAGCGACGCGCAGGAGCGGATCATCTCGGTCATCAACGAGATCGGCGGCGAGGCGCAGGTCGGCTTCCACGGCCACCAGAACCTCAGCCTCGGCATCGCGAACTCGGTGCTGGCCTACCAGGCCGGTGCCCTGCAGATCGACGGCGCGCTGTGCGCCCTCGGCGCCGGCGCGGGCAACAGCCCCACCGAGGTGCTCGCCGCGACCTTCGCGCGGATGGGGATCCGCACCGGCGTCGACCTCGGCGAGGTGCTCTCGGCCGCCGAGGACGTCGTGCGCCCCTTCATCCCGCGCCTGCCGTGGATGGACCGCGCGTCGATCACCCAGGGCTACGCCGGCGTCTACAGCTCGTTCCTGCTGCACGCCGAGCGGGCCGCGGCCCGCTACGACGTGCCGGCCCACGAGATCCTGACCAAGGTCGGCGAGTACGGCTACGTCGGCGGCCAGGAGGACATGATCATCGACATCGCCCTCCAGCTCGCCGAGGAGAAGAGCCACCTCATCGAGCTCGGCGACCTCGCCGGCATGGGCGTGCGCTGATGGCCGGCGAGGCACCCGCGGGGGGCTGGGACGTCGAGTCCGTCGCCGCCGAGCTGCTGGCGTGCGAGGACGAGCGCCGCGAGCGCCCGCCGTTCACCGACGAGTGGCCCGGGCTCGACCTCGACACCGGCTACCAGATCCAGGACCTGAACCTCGCGAAGCGGATCGGCCGCGGCGAGAAGCTGATCGGCGTCAAGCTGGGCCTCACCAGCCGGGCCAAGCAGCAGCGGATGGGCGTGCACTTCCCGTTTGTCGCCTGGCTCACCGACGCGATGGTGCTGCCGGTCGGTGACCCGGTGCCGCAGGACCGGCTGATCCACCCGCGCATCGAGCCCGAGATCGTGTTCGTGATGGGCGAGCGGCTTTCGGGCCCCGGCGTCACCTGTGCCCAGGCGATGGGTGCCGTCGAGACGGTGTGGGGCGGCGCCGAGGTCATCGACAGCCGCTACCAGGACTTCCGGTTCACCGCCGGCGACGTCGCGGCCGACAACGCGTCGTCCGGCGCCTTCGTCACCGGGCCGATCGGGCTCCCCCCGGCCGAGCTGGACCTCGCGCTCGAGGCCGTGCTCGTCGAGGTCGGCGGCGTCATCGTCGACTCGGCCACCGGCGCCGCGGTGCAGGGCCACCCCGGCGAGGCGCTTGCGCTGGCCGCCAACGACCTGTCGCGCCGTGGCCACGCCATCGAGGCCGGCTGGATCGTGCTCACCGGCGGCATGACGGATGCCGTGTTCTCGCCTCCCGGCTCGAGCACCGCGTTGCACTTCACCAACCTCGGTTCGGTGTTCCTCAACGGCGGGAAGGCGTAGTCATGCCCCTGATCGAGGTGACCCTCGCGCAGGGCCGCACTCCGGTGCAGCTGCGCACCCTCATCTCCGCCCTCACCCACGCCGCCTCTGAGGCCGTCGACGCCCCGGTCGAGAGCATCCGCGTCGTGATCCGCGAGGTGCCCCTGACCCACTGGGGCGCCGGCGACGTCACCATCGCCGAGCGCCGTGGGGCACCCGACCCTCGAACCCAACCCGACCCCGAAGCCAAAGGGTGAACCCATGAGCGAGCTGCAGTTCTTCGGCCACATCATCGACAACGAGGAGGTCGAGTCGCTCGACGGCGCCACCTTCGACGTCTGGAACCCGTGGACGCGCGAGGTGTGGGCCCGCGCAGCCGAGGCCAGTGCCGCGGATGCCGCGCGCGCCGTGGAGAGCGCCCGCCGCGCCTTCGACGAGGGGCCGTGGCCGCGGATGGGGCGGGTCGAGCGGGCCGCGATGATCCACAAGCTGGCCGACCTGATGGAGGAGCGGGCCGACGACCTGGCCACCATGGACGCCACCAACATGGGCAAGCCGTTCCTGCAGGCCAAGCACGACGTGGCCCGCTCGGTGGCGAACTTCCGGTTCTTCGCCGACTCGCAGCGCGACAGCACCGGTGAGGCCTACCCGATGGACTCGGGCCACCACACCTACAGCGAGTTCGGCCCGGCCGGCGTCGTCGCGGCGATCAGCCCGTGGAACTTCCCGCTGATGATGGCGACCTGGAAGATCGCGCCCGCGATCGCCTGGGGCAACACCTGCATCATCAAGCCGAGCGAGGACACCCCGGCGTCGGTGACACTGCTCGGGCGCCTCGCCGTCGAGGCCGGCTTCCCGCCCGGCGTGCTCAACGTTCTCAACGGGCACGGTGCCCCGGCCGGCTCGGCGCTCACCGCCGACGACCGGGTCGACCGGGTGACCTTCACCGGTTCGTCGGTGACCGGCAAGGCGATCATGGCCTCGGCTGCCACGCACCTCGCGCCGGTCTCGCTCGAGCTGGGTGGCAAGGGGGCCAACCTGGTCTTCGACGACGCCGACCTCGACAACGCCGTCCACTGGGCGGTCGAGGCGATCTTCCGCAACTCGGGGCAGATCTGCCTCGCCGGGTCGCGGCTGTTCGTGCAGTCCGGCGTCCATGACGAGTTCATGGACCGGTTCAAGGAGGCCGCCGAGGCACTGACCATCGGCGACCCGTTCGACCCGTCGACGAAGTTCTCGGCGCTGGCCAGCAAGAAGCACTTCGACAAGGTGCGCGGCTACGTCGAGTCGGTCGAGGAGCAGGGCGGCAAGATCCTCACCGGCGGGGTCGCCGCCGACGGGGCCTGGCTGGTGCGCCCGACGATCATCACCGACCTGCCGCTGACCGCCCCTCAGTACTGCGAGGAGATCTTCGGGCCGGTCTGCGTCGTCAACAAGTTCGAGACCGAGGAGGAGGTGCTCGCGCTCGCGAACGACACCCGCTACGGGCTCAACGCGATGCTGTTCACCGAGAACCTGTCCCGCGCGCACCGGGTGGCCTCGAAGCTGCGGGCCGGCACGGTGTGGGTCAACTGCTTCTTCATCCGCGACCTGCGCACCCCGTTCGGTGGTGTCGGTGACTCGGGGGTCGGGCGCGAGGGCGGTACCTTCTCGCGCGAGTTCTTCACCGAGCCCAAGGCCGTCGTCATGCAGATCGACCGCGGCTGAGGTCGAGTCGTCAGAACTCCCCCTGCTGACCGGTGTCGGCAGGGGGAGTTCCGCGTTTCTGCCCGGGGCCGTCAGGGGGCGGTCTTCAGGTTGAGGTCCGGCGTCCTCAGGGTGGTGCCTGCGAGCCGCACTCCTTCGATGTACACGGTGTTCGGAAGGAGGCCGGCATCGGTCGCCGTGTTCCCCGTGACCCGCTGGATGGCGACGCCCGCGCGGAGCAGCTCGTACGTCGCGTTGGGGTCACCGTCCCAGCGCAGGGTGATGTGGTCGCGTGCGAGAGCGGTC
>Ga0302299_10002024_pt1 | contig 12337 bp, 8 predicted proteins | sample III_Fen_N3_4_FD_198795 | JGI IMG/M metagenome (GOLD analysis project Ga0302299, IMG submission 198795) | Peat permafrost microbial communities from Stordalen Mire near Abisko, Sweden - III_Fen_N3_4 | ecosystem: Environmental > Terrestrial > Soil > Wetlands > Permafrost | place: Sweden: Abisko...
GGGGAGTTCCCCACGGCCATGCGGCCGCTCGTCCGGACCTTCGGCCGCGGCGAGGGGCCGTTCCTGGCCGACGCCCACCGCATCAAGCAGCGTCGCATCATGACCGGCTCGTCCGGCGTGGCATAGCAGTCCGGCATGGCGGCGCTGGTGGCGAAGGTGGGTCCTTTCGCGCCCGACGCTCTAGCCCCGGGTGATCGCGTGGTGATTCCGGCTGCGATCGCGGACTCGTCGTCTTCGCCGGGCTACCCGCTGAGCACGAAGTGGCTTGGCGAACCCGCATGTCGCCCACGTGGCGAAACCGTCACCAGGTGGGCGGTGGCCGCGATCTTGAACCACGCCCGGGCGGACTCCTGGGTGATCTCGCTGGAGCGCGACAGGCGCCGACGGGCCCGAGCCGGGCAGGTGCATGCTCGACTACTCGATGCGTGCCACCTTCACGGCCGCGGACCAGGGGCGCTGTGGAGCCTTCGTCGGCGAGCCGGCTGCGCGAGGGTTATCCCGTCGTTTCGGGCGGGCGTCGCGGTGCTAGCGTCCAAGGCATGAAACCGCTTCGCCTCACCGTGTTGGCGCTGGCGATCCTCGCCGCATCGGCGGTCGCGGGCATCGCGGCGTACGCGGCCGGCGTCGTCGACCCCGGGTTCAGCTACGGGTTCTCGCACGACGACGCCGGCCAGCAGACGCTGATCATTGCCTCCGTGCGCCCGGGCGGCCTCGCTTGGCACGATGGCGTAGAGCCCGGCTGGATCGTTGTGAGCGTGCAGGGGGGCGCGCCCGGAGTCGGGATCGACAGGCAGGTCTACACGTTGCCCGGAGCGTTGGAGGCCCAGCAGGCCGCCATCGTGATGGTGCCGGGGTTGGTCTTGATGGCAAAGCCGGGCGAGCTGCCGTCGCCGCTCCCGCCGATCTACCTCGGGTCGCAGACCTGGGTGCCCAACTGGGCTATGGTCCGCCTCGGCCAGAGCGCGTTGGCGCTCATCGCGGCTGGCCTGCTCTGCCTCGCAGGGCTCCTCTGGCTCGGCTACCGCAGACTCGCCCGCAAGCCGGCCCTGGGCGTCGAGGCGCCGCTCCTCGCCGCCGCGGCCTCGCCGCTGTTCCTGCTGCCCGCGTACCTCACGCTGATCCCGCTCCTCGTCGTGCTGACGAGCGTGCTCGTGGCCGCTGCCGTCCTCGTCGCCGGCGCGGCCTTCGCCCGGCTCATCGCCACGCCCCGGGCGCGGCGCCGGGCGATGCTGGGCTCGACGGTCCTTGCCTTGGCCGCCGCCCTCGTCGGCGCGGCGGCGGTCGTCGCGGGCATGGAGCGTGGCGTCCTGTCGGTCCTGCGCTGGGCCCTCGCCTCGGCGGTGCCGCTCGTGCCTGCGCTCGTCCTCGCGGCGCAGCTCCGGCGCGACGCCGGCCGCCTGACCGGTTCGAGCCGGCTCGCGACGGTGCTCCGCGCGGGCGACATCGCCGTTCTCGCGACGCTTCCCGCGGTCGCGCTCGCTCCGCTCGCGGCGCTGACGACCACGCCGTTCCTCCAGCCGCTCGTCGTCTGGGTCGCCGTCGTGGGCATCACCCGGGTCGTCGCCGTCCTGCCCGTCGCCCGCGAGGCGGCCCGGGAGGCGCGGGACCGCGGCCTGGTGGTGGACGAGGGCGAGTCGGAGCGGGCGCGGATCGCCGCAGACATCCACGACGACGTGATCCAGGACCTCTCGATGCTCGTCCACCGGCTCGACCGCGCGGGCGAGGACGAGGCCGCCGCCACGCTCCGCGCCGCGATCGACCGGCTGCGGGCGATCTGCGCCGACCTCCGCTTGCCGGTGATCCACGACCTCGGGCTCGCGGCCGCGCTCGAGGCGCTCGTGGGCGAGGTTCGGGCCGCATCGGGGATCGACATCGACCTCCGCGACTACGGAGAGGAGCGGCTGCCGTACGACGTCGAGCTCGGGCTCTACCGCATCGCGCAGGAGGCCGTCGCCAACGCCACCAAGCACGGCCGCCCTCCGATCACGGTGCGTCTCCGCTCCGACGCGGGTCGGGCCGAGCTCGAGGTCGACGACTGCGGCCCCGGCGTGGGGGACGACGCCCTGGCGAGGCCGGCGAGCCCGGGGCACCTCGGGTTCCTCACCATGGCACAGCGCGCGGCGAAGCTCGAGGCCGAGCTGACGGTCGCCGACCGGCCCGAGGGTGGGACGCGGGTCCGCGTCACTTGGACCGGCGGTGCCGCCAGCCCGGCGGCCGAGGTTGCCCGGGCCGCGGCCACATGACCGCCGGACCTGCCCGCATCCGCGTGGCGATCGTGGACGACCACCCCGTCGTCCGGGACGGCATGGCGGCGCTGCTCCGCGAGTACCCGGGGATCGAGATCGCCGGGACGGCGGCGTCGCTCGACCTCGCCGAGTCGCTCCTCGACCCCGCGCTCGTGGACGTGCTGCTCCTGGACATCCGCCTCGGGGAGGAGACCGGGTTCCAGCTCCTCGGGCGCCATCGCGACCCGGCCCGGCGACCTGCCATCGTGGTCCTCACCGCGTTCGCGCAGGCCGAGTACGCGGCGGCGGCTCACCGCCTCGGCGCCGCCGCGCTCGTGCTCAAGACCGCGCCCATGCCGGAGCTCGTGGCCGCCATCCGGGCGGCGGTGCTCGGCGAGTACGCGGGGGTCGCGCCCGGTCCGCGGGCACCCGACCCGACTCTCACGACCCGTGAGCAGGAGATCGTCCGGCTTGTGGTCGACGGCCGCTCGAACGATGAGATCGGCGTTGCGCTGGCGATCGCGACCAAGACCGTGGAGGGCCACCTGCGTCGCGTGTTCGAGCGCCTCGGCATCGAGTCGCGGGCGGAGCTGTCGGCGAGGGCCGTCGCGGAAGGGTGGCTCGACGTCCCGACCGTCGCCCGCCGTCGACGGCCCGGGCCGCCACCGGGGGGCGGCGTCGGCGGCCGGGCAGCTTGACATCTGCGTCCCAGCCGGCCTGTCAGCGGCCCTCTATGCTGCGGCGATGACCTTCCGCCCCCTGCGCCGGCTGACTCGCAACATCGAGGCGCCACTGCTGTTCGAGTCGTTCTTCGTCGCGGCCGTCGCGTCCTTCCTGGGGATCCGCTGGTTCCTCGCGGCGACCGGGTATCCCAGGATCGGGTCGAACGGCATCCACGTGGCCCACATGCTGTGGGGCGGCCTCCTGCTGCTGGCGGCCGTCCTGCTCCTGGTCGGGTTCCTCGACCGCACGGTCGGCCACGCCGCAGCCGTGATCGCCGGCATCGGCTTCGGGACGTTCATCGACGAGATCGGGAAGTTCGTCACATCCGACAACGACTACTTCTTCCGGCCGGCGATCGCCCTGATCTACGGGGTCTTCGTCGTCGTGTTCCTGGTCGCCCGGGCGCTCGTGGGCCGTCGCCAGGTGACCGGTGACGAGGCCCTCGCCAACGCTCTCGAGCTGATGGCCGGGGCGCCGGCTCGCGGGCTCGAGCCGGACGACCGGGCGCGGATCCGGGAGCTCCTCGAGCTCGCAGACCCGGCCGACCCGCGGGCCGGGATCGCGATCCGGTACCTCGCCGCGATCCCCGCCGTCCCGGACCACGACGGCCCGCTCGAGATCGTCCGCGACCGCCTCGCGTCCACCTACGCTCGGGTGATGACCGTGCCCTGGGCGGACGAGGCCCTGGTCGCCGGGATGATCGCGTACGCGGCGCTGGCCATCGTCGGCGTGGCGTTGGTAGCGGCCGCCCCGCCCCAGGAGGGCGCTGCCGATCTCGCCGGCGCGACCGCCGCCCAGGTCGGCTCGACGATCGTCGGGGCCCTGCTGGTCGCGCGGGGGGTGGTGGCCCTGCGCCGGTCCCGCCTCGAGGCGTACCGCTGGTTCCAGCGCGGGCTGCTCGTCTGGATCCTCGTGACCCAGGTGTTCGTGTTCTACAGCTCCCAGCTCGGCGGCCTCGTCGGGCTGGCGGTGGACCTCGTCGCCTACGGGAGTCTGCGGTACGCGATCGGCCAGGAGCGGGCGGCCGCGCGGGCGTCCCTCGTCGCCCCGCCCGACCCCGCGCCGGACGGCGAGTAGCCGGTCGGTCACGATCCGGTGCTGCCGCCGAGCCCCCGGACGCGGCCCCGCCCCTTCGGCGGACGTACCATGGCCTCGCGCGCCCGCCGTGGCCGCGCGGCCGCCTGCCGTGCGGCGTCGTGACGTGGCGCCGGACCCGAGGTGCACGACCGTGACGACCCGACCGACCCCCTTCGATCCCTCGGCCGTGCTGGCCGCGATGACGCTCGAGGAGAAGGTCGCGCTGCTCTCGGGCCGCGACTTCTGGAGCCTCAACGGGGTCGAGCGTCTCGGCGTGCCGTCGATCATCGTCACCGACGGCCCGTACGGGCTGCGCAAGGCGAAGGCAACCGACTCGACGAACATCGAGGACAGCGTCCCCGCCACCTGCTTCCCGACCTCGTCCGCCCTGGCAGCCACTTGGGATCCGGAGCTGGTCGAGCAGGTCGGGTGGGCGATCGGCCGCGAGGCCATCGCCGAGGGGGTCAGCGTCGTCCTCGGACCAGGGGCGAACATCAAGCGCACCCCGCTCTGCGGGCGCAACTTCGAGTACTTCTCGGAGGACCCGCTCCTGTCCGCCCGCCTGGCGGGGGCCTGGATCCGGGGCGTCCAGGCAGTCGGCGTCGGCGCCTCTCTCAAGCATTTCGCGGCGAACAACCAGGAGACGCGCCGGATGACGCTCGACGCGCTCGTCGACGAGCGGGCGCTGCGCGAGATCTACCTCGCTAGCTTCGAGCAGGCGGTCACGGAGGGGCGTCCCTGGACGGTGATGGCCGCCTACAACCGCCTGAACGGGACGTACTGCACGGAGCATCGAGGCATGCTGACGGGCATTCTCCGCGACGAGTGGGGGTTCGACGGCGCCGTCATGAGCGACTGGGGCGCGGTGAACCGTCGGGCGGCGGCGCTCGAGGCAGGCCTGGACCTCGCGATGCCGGGCCTGGGCGGGCGCGACGACGACGTCCTGCTGCGGGCCGTCGCCGAGGGCCGGCTGTCGGCCGAGGTCGTCGACGCGGGGGCCCGCCGGATCCTGGAGCTCGTCGCCCGGACGGCCACCGCCCGCGAGACGGGCGGGACCGAGGCGGGCGGGACCTACGACCGCGATGCCCACCACGAGCTGGCCCGCCGTGCGGCGGAGCAGGCCGTGGTCGTGCTCAAGAACGACGGCCTCCTCCCGCTCGGTCCGGAGGCCGGCGTGCTGGTCGCGGGGGCGTTCGCGAAGGTGCCTCGGTTCCAGGGCGCCGGCAGCAGCATGATCACGCCACACAGGCTCGATGACGCCTGGGCCGAGCTCTCCGCGTTGCGCGGCGGATCCGGCCTGGCCTACGCGCCCGGCTACCGGCGCGACGCCGACGAGGTGGACGAGGTCCTGCTCGCCGAGGCGCGCGAGGCGGCCCGGTCCGCGGACGTGGTGCTCGCCTTCGTCGGCCTCACGGAGGCGGCCGAGACCGAGGGGATCGACAGGGTGAGCCTGCGGCTGCCCGCCGGGCACGATGCGCTCGTCGAGGCGCTGCTCGAGGTCAACCCGCGGGTCGTGGTGGTGCTCGCCAACGGTGCGCCGGTCGAGATGCCGTGGGCGTCGCGCGCGCCGGCGATCGTCGAGGCCTACCTCGGCGGCCAGGCCGGCGGCAGCGCCGTGGCCCGCGTGCTCACCGGAGCGGCGGAGCCCGGCGGGCGCCTGGCGGAGACGTTCCCGGTCCGCTGGGCGGACAACCCGGTCCACGAGCTGCCGTCCGGTCCGCGCCTCGCCGAGTATCGCGAGAGCGTCTACGTCGGCTACCGGTACTACGACACTGTCGGGGCGGAGGTGCTGTTCCCGTTCGGCCACGGCCTCGCCTACACGACGTTCACCTACGCGGACCTCGCCGTGCGCGAGGATCCCGCGGCGGGCAACGGCCTCGTCGCGTCGCTGACCGTCACGAACGCGGGCGCCCGGCCGGGGTGGGAGGTCGTGCAGGTCTACCTCCACGACGTCGCCTCGAGCGTCTTCCGGCCGGAGCAGGAGCTGCGGGGGTTCGCCAAGGTCTGGCTCGCCGCCGGCGACTCGACGCGCGTCAAGGTCCCGCTCGGCCGCCGCGCCTTCGCCTTCTGGGACGCCTCGGGCCACCGGTGGGCGGTCGAGGGCGGCCAGTTCGAGATCCGCGCGGGCGCGTCGTCGCGGGACATCCGTGCGACGGTCGTCGTCGACGTGTCGGGCGACGCGATCGGCCCGATCGTCGCCGAGCCCGCAGCGATCCGCGGCACCTACCGGCTCGTGCCCGGCCGCGGGTTCGACCGGGCGGCGTTCGAGGACCTCCACGGTCGCCCGCTGCCGGACGACACCCCGGAGCTCCCCGGCCGCTACACCCTGAACACGCCCCTCGCGGACATGCGGTCGCCCGTCGCGGGCCTGCTGATGCGGGTCATGCGGCGCCAGGCCATGGCCTTCGTCGGCGGCGACCCGGCGTCCCCGCTCGGCCGGATCATCTCGGCCGCGATCGGCGACATGACGCTCCGGGTGTTCCGGATGATGAGCGGCGGCGCCGTCGACGGCCGCATGCTCGACGGGCTCCTGCTCCTCACCAACGGCCGCTACGGGCTGGGCGTCCGCACGGTGCTGCGCGCCGCGCTGGCGGGTTGGCGCGGCGGCAAGGGACTGGCGGCGCCACGGTCCCGCGGCGTCTCGCCGAGGGCCAAGGAGGGAGCGGCGCCGACGGGGGCGAAGGCGGCACGCTGGGCGGACGGCTTCGTCGGGGTGGACGGCCGGCGCATCCACTACTACCGCACCGGCGGCGACAAGCCCCCGATCGTGTTCAACCACGGCGCCATGGACGACGGGCGGTGCTGGACGCGGGTCGTCCGCGAGCTCGAGGGCGCCTACGACTGCGTCATGGTCGACGCGCGCGGCCATGGCCGGAGCGATTCCGGGAACGGTGATTACGGCTCCGCGGCCCGCGCCGCGGACCTCGCCGGGGTCATCGAGGCGCTGGGCCTCGACCGGCCGATCGTGGGCGGCCACTCGATGGGCGCCGACACCGCGATCCACCTCGCCGCGACGCGACCGGAGCTGGTGCGCGGCGTGTTCCTCGAGGACCCGCCGCTGCTCACGCCCGGCGAGCCGGTGTTTGGTGGCGAGCTCGGCCGCCGGATGGGGGACGCGGCGCAGGCGATGGCGCGGTTCATGTCGATCTTCCGCTACCTGCCGGCGACGACCGGACGCGTGCTGGCGCGGCGGATGAGCCCGACCTACCCGGACGTCGAGATCGGCCCCTGGGTCGACTCGAAGCGCCGCCTGAGCCGCGACTTCCTCCAGGCGATGTCGAGCGGTAGCGTGACCATGGAGACCTCCATGGAGACCCTGCGGCGGGTCACGGCTCCCGCGCTCCTGGTCATCGGCGACCGTGACGCCGGGGCGATCGTGTCCGAGCAGGTCGCCGCCGAGGCGGTCGCGGTCATGCCCAGCCTCCAGGTGGTCCACCTGGCAGGCGCGAACCACGACATCCGGCGGACCCGCTTCGATGCGTACATGGAGGCGCTCCGCGGCTTCCTCGATCGAACCTCCGGCCCGCTCCGCTCCGACTAGCAGCGCCGTCGATCGCCTAGAGGTAGCCCAGCCCGCGGGCTCGCGCGAGTGCCTGCGTCCGACTCCGGGCGCCCAGCTTGGAGCGCACGTGGGCGGCGTGCCACTTGGCCGTGGCGAGCGACACGCCCAGGGCCTCCGCGACGGCGGCGTCGCCCAGGCCGGCAGCCATGAGGCGCAGCACCTCGAGCTCGCGGGCGGTCAGCGCCTCGACCGGCTCGCCGTGCTCGTCCCGCCACAGCGACGCGCCGCGGGCGCGTCCGGCCACGGGCCCATCGCCGACCCCACGGCCGAGCGACGCCAGGGCCTCGTCGACGAGCGGGGGCGCGATCCGCCTCACTGCCGGCAGCAGGTGGGCAATGGCGCGCCCGTCGTCGATCACGCGGCGCACGTACCCGTCGGGGGCCGCCAGCCCGATCGCCGCCTCTAGCGCGCGCTGCGCGTCGGCCCGCCGGCCCGCCAGCTCGGCGAGGCTGGCCTCGAGCACCCCGATCGACACGAGGTCGGCGACGTCGCCGGCCGCCTCGGCCAGTGTCCGGGCGGTCCGCAGGTTCCGGCCGGCCGCCTCGGACCGGCGCTCCCCGAGGTGCACTCGCGCGAGCGTCAGGCGGGCCGGCAAGCCAGGCCATCCAGGGGGAACGCGCCCCTCGATCGCGGTGGCCCAGTCCGACGCCGCCGCGGGGTTGCCGGTGAACGCGTGCAGGCGCGCCTCGATTTCCGCCAGGCCGTCCTCGACCCGCGGTGACAGCGGCGCGATGGCCTCCCGCCGGATGGTGGCGACCGCGTCGAACGCCGCGGCCGGCTCGCCCATCGCCAGTCGCGCAAGCGCGAGGTCGGCGACCGCGATCCCGACAGCGGGGCGCATCTGGCCGAAGGACCCGACCGCCGACCACGCTCGCTCCAGCTCGGACCGCGCCGCGGCCAGGTCGTTGGCCTCGTAGCGCACCATGCCCAGCCGGTAGGCCGCGTACGCGAGGCCCCCGCGGACCGGGCCGCGTGTTCCGCCGAACCGGTCGAGGACGCGCCGGCACCACGCCTCCGCTTCGCGGCGGTGTCCCGCCAGGTCCAGTGCCAGCGCCAGCCGGGTGAGCGCAATGACGGCCGCCACGGGCCGCGCCGCGGCGAGGTCCGCCTCCAGCTCGGCCCGCATCAGCTCGGCCGAGGCCTCCAGCTCCCCGGTCGCGAGCAGCGCCGTCCCCAGCGCGCGAAGGGCGAATGGCCGGAACTCGTCGCTCTCGTCGAGGCGCTCCAGGGCGGCCCGGGCCACCGCGGCGGCCGCGGGGTCGCCGAGCTGCGCGCGCAGGAAAGCCTGGATGGCTTCGAGGTTCGCCGACCCGCTGGTGCCGGGCGCGACGCCGCCCATTCCCTCCTCGCAGCACCTCGCGGCGTCCTGGAGGCGGCCGATCAGAAGCAGCGAGGCCGCGATCCGCGCGCACAGGTCCGGGTGCTCCCTGACACGCTCCGGGGGCAGCGCTTCCGCCCAGCCGAGCAGGGTGACCATCTCGCCCGCCTCGTACGTAGGGCGGGAAGCGGCCACGATCAGTCGCAGGGCGCGGTCCGTCGCCCCGGCCATCAGCGCCTGATCGATCGCCTCGCCGACCAGGCCCTCGCGCTCGAGCCAGTCAGCGGCCAGCTCGTGGAGCGCCCGGCGCTCACGATCGTCGAGCAGCGTGTGCAGGTAGTCGGCGAACAGGTGGTGGAAGCGGTACCAGCGCCGATCGAGGTCGAGTGGCACGAGGAACAGGTTCAGCCGTTCGGCCCGCTCGAGCAGCCGCGCACTGTCGTCGCGCCCGCTGAGGGTCCGGCACAGGTCCGCGGTGAACCGCCCCGCGACCGAGATGCGCGCCAGGAACCCGCGGAGGTCGGCATCGAGGCTGTCGAGCGTCTCGGCGCCGAAGTAGTCGAGCACGAAGCGCTGGCTCCCCGCGAAGGCGTCCACCAGCGCGCCGGCGTCCGGCCGGTCCCGGAGCGAGATTGCCGCGAGCTGGACGCCAGCCGCCCAACCCTCCGTCCGTTCGACGAGGCGGGCGAGGTGCTTGCCGTCGAGCCGGAGGCTGGAGCCGCCATGGAAGCTCGAGGAGAGGTAGGCCGCCGCCTCGTCCTCGGTGAACCGCAGGTCCTCCGCGCGGAGTTCGGCCAGCTGCCGGCCCGCGCGCATGCGCGCGAGCGGGAACGGCGGATCCTCGCGCGTGAGCACCACCGGGTGCACGAAGGGCGGCCCTTGGGCGACGACCAGGCCCACCAGGGCATGGATGGGCTCCGCGGTGACGACGTGGTAGTCGTCCAGCACCAGCACCAGCGGGTCGTCCGCCCGGGCAAGGGCGTCGATGAGGATCGCCCCGATCTCGGCCGCGCCCGTCGCCCCGGCCAGGGCCCCAGTGGCTGCCGCGACGCCGGGGCGGAGCGTGGCCAGCGCCGCCATGAGATAGCGGACGAAGCGCACCGGGTCGTTGTCCGCGGGGTCGAGCGACAGCCACGCGTGCGGCACGTGTCCCGACGCCAGCCAGTCGGCGACCGCCACCGTCTTGCCGTATCCGGGCGGGGCGGAGAGGAGCGTCAGGCGGACCTCGCCGTCGAGCGTCCGCGCCAGCTGCGCACGGAGACGGAGCCGGTCAATCCACCCGGCGACGGGGACAGGCGGCCGGAGCTTGGTGGCGATGAGCGGCGGGCCGGGCAGGGGCGCCGCGCCTGCGGCCGCGCCCGAACTCCCGAGCGGGCTCGGGCCCGGGTTGGTCATGACTCGAGGATACGGAGAAGGGCCGCCTCCGACAGGGCCGTTGAGCCGACCCGGTTGGGGGCCGGACGGTCCGATGGCCCATGCCACGCGATCCCATCCCCCGACCCATCCTTTCGGTGGGCGCCGGCAGGGCTCTCGTGCCCGACCATCGGGCCATGAACCGCTACGAGATCCGGGTCGTCGGTCACCTCGACGCACGCCGCGCGCGGGACCTCGGTGCCGAGGACCTCCGCCTGCTGGTGGGCGGCGATTCGGTCCTCATCGTCTCGGCCGCCGATCGGGCGGCCACCTATGGCCTGCTGGCGCGCCTGCGCGACGCCGGCCTCGAGCTCGTCGCCGTCTCCCGTCTGCCCATGGCGGAACGCGATCGGTCGGCGGGGGAAAGGAGCATTCAGGAATGAGCGCCGACGTCGCCGACTTGCGCGTCTCGGGACAGCCATCGCCGGCGGAGGGCGCCACGCACCTCTCGCTCGTGCGCAGCCACCCGCTCGTCGCATTCTTCACGCTTGCGTACGGCATCTCCTGGGCGATGCTGCTGGTCCTGTATGGGCTGCTGGGCCTGCCGGCTGCCCTCGTGATCCTGCTCCAGACCCTGGGTCCCACGCTCGCGGCGCTCGCCGTGACGGGCATCCTCGAGGGGCGGGCCGGCCAGCGCCGGCTGCTGGCGCGGATCCGGATCTGGCGCGTCGCCCGACGCTGGTACCTGTTCGCGCTGGTGGGCATCCCCGCCGCCTGCGTCCTGGCCGCGCTCGCGCTCCCGGGGGCCGTCGTCGGACTGGACGGCCAGCCGGCCGTGAAGGTGGCCATCGAGTACCTGGTCCTCATCGTGGTCGGGTTCTGGAGCGGGCCACTGTTCGAGGAGCCGGGATGGCGGGGCTTCGCCCTGCCCCGCATGGAAGCCGGGATGGGGGCGCTCCGCGGGACGCTGGTGCTCGGCGTCATGTGGGCCGCCTGGCACCTGCCCCAGTACCTCGTGCCCGAGTGGGCCGACCAGAACGGCGGCCTCGATCCGGTCCTGGTCGCCGCGTTCCTGCTCATGGTCGTGGGGATCTCGCCGGTCCTGACCTGGGTGTACAACCGCACGGGCGGCAGCCTGTTCCTGGCCATGCTCGCCCACGCGAGCATCAACGCCTCGCTGATCGCCCTCGTGGTGGCCAGCTCGGCCCTCGCCGTGGGCCTGCTGGCGTTCGGCGGGCTGTCGGTGCTGCTGATCGTGGCGACCCGCGGCCGGCTGGGCTACGAGCCGTCCGCGGACGCCGCTTGACCAAGGAACAGGGCACGTCCCGGCGTCCGGGATGGGCCACCGTCGACCGCGCCGGCATGACGGCGGGCGCGTCCCATGGCCGGCATGGACATCGCAACCACGATCCAGGCCCCGCAGGATCGCGCCCTGGGCTACCTGGGCGACAGTGCGCGCCAGGGGAGTCAGGAGACCGGGCGATGCCGCCCAGAGGGCCGCGTCGCCGTGTACGGCCGACCACAGCGCCAGGGCTGTGACGAACGGCTCGCCAGTGCGCAGAGCGCCGTCGGCCATCGCAGCGCGGACGTCGGCGACGAGGTCATCGAGGGCGTTGGCGTCCGCGGACCGGAACGCGTCGTCTGGCCCTGACTGCGGGGCACCGGCGCCCTGAGCCGGGGTGGTGAGGAACAGCACCCGGTCTGGCCAGCGCGGAGTTCAGGTAGGCGCTCCCAGGCGAGCGGAGCCGGCCGATCGGGTCACGCTCATCGGCGACGGCCCCGACTGGCTGGCACTGAACTCGGCCCAGCCTCGCCAGCTCGCTTCCTCGAGGAGTCGGTCGCGCGTCGGCCAGTAGTGGTAGAGCGAGGGCGGTGTGCAGCCGGCCTCGGCGACGACCGACGCGATCGTCACGCACTCCGGGTTCCCGGTCGCTTCGAGCTGCTGCAGGGTCGCGGCGAGAATCGCCTGGCGCACGCCGTCGGCCCGGGAGGGATGCCCGACGCCGCGACGGCCGACGGCACTGCTCATGACGCCTCGGCGATGGATGACGGCGCCCGTCTGCTCCAAGGCCTGGCAAG
>Ga0302299_10002025_pt1 | contig 12337 bp, 7 predicted proteins | sample III_Fen_N3_4_FD_198795 | JGI IMG/M metagenome (GOLD analysis project Ga0302299, IMG submission 198795) | Peat permafrost microbial communities from Stordalen Mire near Abisko, Sweden - III_Fen_N3_4 | ecosystem: Environmental > Terrestrial > Soil > Wetlands > Permafrost | place: Sweden: Abisko...
GAGCGTCGAGGTCGCCCCCGCCACGAGCGCCGGGCCGAGCGGAACCAGCAGGTGGTCCAGGTTCGGCCCACCCAGCGGCTGGACCCGGCCGAACGCCGTGAAGGTGCCGGAGCGGGGAACGACGAAGGTCCGGTCCAGACCGGAGTCCTCCTCCGCCGCGGTGACCAGTTCGGGTGAGCACCGGGTGGTGGCCCCCACCGTCAGACAGCCGTCGGAGGTGACACCGGCCGAGAACGAGTACAGCGTGGGGCGCCAAGGCCCCTCCGCGGCCGGCACCACGACGCTGCGCCGCACCGCCGCGCCCGGCAGGTCGACGCCGATGACCCCCACCTGCGGTTCCGGTTCGGAACCGCTGACCGCCGTCACCGTGACCGTCACGATGTGCGTGGCTCCTGCGGCCAGGTTCAGCAGCTCGATCCGCCCGTCGCCGGCGACCACGGTCCGCCGCGACCCCTCGTCGGTGGTCACCTCCACCTCGGAGATCCGTGGCCCGCCCGGTTGATGCCACAGCGTGACCGGCAGCCGGGTGACGACGCGCGGGCGGTTCCACCGGACGTCGACCCACTGACCGACCGGGTCGGCACCGGCTGCCGGGCGCCACGCCGTCCGGGGATCGTCGTCGAACGCGCTGTACGGACCGGCCGCCGGGTCGACGGCCGTCCAAGCGCCTGCGTCGGCCGCCGAGGACGACGCGGACAGCGTGGTGCCGCGGTCGTAGCGGACGGTGGTCTGGCGTCCGGTCGGGTCGAAGGGCAGGAAGTCGTGAACCGGCCGGGACAGCTGGAAGGGCTGCGTGGCCGTCATGGTCGAGGAGCGGTTGTCCCGCATGCTGCCGAAGTCCACCTCGGAGCGACGCATCCCGTCGGTGATGACCGTGGCACCGGGCGTCAGCGCGGGGGGCCGGTCGGCGTCGAGCACGGTCGCCTGGTGGCCCAGCACGGAGTTGTCCGTCAGGGGCAGGAGCGACTCCGGTCCCCCTACGACGTCGACCACCTCGCTCATGGGCGTGGTCACCACGGGCACCTGGTACGCGGACACCCGGAAGATCTCGATCGCCGGAACGCGATCGTCCAGACCGGAGTCCACGACGAGATCCGGGGGGTGGTCGGCGCCGCCGAGGGCCGGGCCGAACCACGCGACCAGCTGGAAACCGCCGGAGGCCTGCAGGGCGCTGGCGACGACCATGGGTCGAGGGGCCCCGGCGTCGACCCGGTCGAGGTCGTTGCGGACGACGAGGTACTTGACCCCCGCGCGGGCCAGGAAGGAGGACAGCCCGGGGTCACCGGAGCCGGCCAGGGACGCCTCCACGGCGTCGAGGACGCGGATGTTGCCCGCCGAGCTCAGCGGGACGCCGTTGCGCACCGACCAGGGGGAGGTGGCCAGCGTCTGCAGGGGCTCGTCTTGGGAGTCGCCCCAGTACGACACCGGCGTCTTGGCCCCAGGCACGACGAGTGCGGTGCCGGACCCGGCGTGCGCCCCGAGCCAGTCGGCCGTCTGCCGCCAGTACTGCGGAATCTCCTGGTAGGACCCCGGCTGGGCCAGCCGGCCGGCGAGTGCCGGTGTCGCCGCGCCGACCAGGGCGACCACCGCGACCATCGAGAGCACCGACCGGGACTGGGGCCATCGACGCAGTGGGCGGAGTCGGACCGCGGACAGCAGGTGCGCGAGACCCACGGCCAGCGGGATCTCCACCAGAAGCTGGAACTTGTGCAGGTTCCGCAGCGGCGCGAGCCCACCGTCGAGCAGCCCCTGGGCCTGGGGCCACCACGGCGGCGACCAGGCACCATCGTGTCCCAGCGTCATCAGCGCGACGCCGATGAGCAGCCCGCCCACCAGGAACGTGCGCTCCGGAAGGCGGGGCCGCGCCAAGCCCGCGACGCCGAGCGCGGCGATCACGACCCCGTTCAGGACGAGCAGCGGCTGGCCGACCAGCGCCGCACCCGCCGGCCAGATGGCGCCGCGGGCGTCGCCCACGAAGGCGACCCAGTCGGTCGTCCCGCGCATCACGTTGACCAGTGACATGGGGGCCGTCGTCACCGAGGCGCTCTCGATCCAGTCGAGGAACGGTGGGCTGTACCGACCCAGCAGCAGCAGCGGGAGCACCCACCATGCCGTCGCGGCGGCAGTGAGACCCAGCCACCAGGCGCTGAGGCGGCGACGCCGCGGTCCGGAGCTCCGGGTGAGCAGCCACCAGACCGGGAGGACGAGGGCCGCACCGGAGGCCACCGCGTTGACCCCCCCGAGGACCAGCACCGCCAACGCCGACCACGCGGCCGCCCGGCGCTCGCTGCCCGTGCGCGACCCGGTCACCAGCGGCGCCAGCACCCACGGGGCGACCGCCATGGGCCACACCTCCACCGAGGCACCGCCGATCACGGTCACGAACCGGGCCGACAGGGCGAACGCGAGCGCGGCGATGATCCCGGTGGTCGGGGATCCGACCCGCAAGGCGGCGATCAGGCGACGGGCGCCGTGAAAGGCCAGGAGCAGCAGCAGAGCCCACCACAGCCGCTGCGTCACCCACCCCGGGACCTCGAGGGTGTGGGCGATGGCGAAGAACGGGCCCATGGGGAACAGGTAGCCGTACGCCTGGTTCTGCAGCTGCCCGGAGAAGCCCAGCGGCTCCCACAGGTGGAGCGCTCGGTGCAGGAACCCCCACGGGTCGACGCTCAAGTCGGCCTTCGTGTCCGGCGCGATCAGTCCCGGCGCCTGCACGAAGGCGACCACCACGAGGGCCACCGACACGGCCCACTGCCGAAGGCGCGCCGTGCGCTGCGGGTCCGGGGCCGCCGCGACCGGCGGCTGGCGCTGTCCGGGAGGAACCGGCGGAGCGGCGGTGGCGGTCATCGCTTCCGCAGCACGAGCACGAGGTTCCACACCACCAGCTCCCGCAGCACCGGCACCTGCACCACCCACCTCGCCCAGCCCGGGTGGTAGCGGGGAAGGACGTCGACGACATCCGCGTCGACCCGTCCCTGCGACCAGGCGATCATGCGAGCCGCCGTCACGGGGAACAAGGAGACGCCGAAGTCGTTCTTGGGTCGTCGGCCGGTCCGCCGGGCGAACCGTTGGGCGGCGTAGCGTCCGCCGAGGTAGTGCCACGGAGCCGTCTCGTGGCCACCCCAGGGGGACCACCACAACGTGTACGACAAGAAGACGATGCCCCCGGGTCGGGTGACCCGCAGCATCTCGGTGGCCAGCCGCTCCGGTGCGGCGACGTGCTCCAGCACGTTGCTGGAGTAGCAGACGTCGACGGCGCCGGACCGGATGGGCAGGTCGAGGCCACTCCCCAGCAGCTGACCGGAAACGAGGGTCCCGCGAGCCGCCAGCTCGCCCAGGTCGGCGTCGACCGCCACGTACCGGGCCCCGGCGGTCGTGAACGCGTCGCGGAAGTAGCCCGGCCCCCCGCCCACGTCCAGGACGAGGGCACCGCCGAGGCCGGCGTACTGGGACAGCTGGGCCACCGAGTCGTCAGCCAACCGGGTGTAGAAGAAGTCGGGGTCGGACTGCTCGCGTCGGAACGCGGCGAAAAGCCCCACTGACCGACGTAGACTCGGCGACCACGAACCAGACCCACGTTCGTCGACTGCCGTGGTCACCACGAGATGAATCCTACGAGGGACGGGGAGCGTCCTGGTCGCCTCGGAAAGGTGCGTGCAGGTGGACGCGAGACCGCGGTCCCTGCAGGTTCTGATCCTGAACTGGCGCGATCTCACCCATCCGCAAGGCGGTGGGTCGGAGCGCTACGCCGAGGAAGTGGCCGCCGGTCTGGTCGCCCGCGGACACCGCATCACCCTGTTCTGCGCAGGACACGCACGCGGCCCCGCCGAGGAGGTCCTGCCCAGCGGCGTCCGTGTGGTCCGCTCCGGCGACCGCATGAGCGTCTACCCCCGTGCCGCATGGAGCTACTGGCGAGGTCGACTCGGGCGACCAGACGTGGTGGTCGACGTGCAGAACGGGGTTCCTTTCTTCGCGCGCCTGTGGGCGGACCGCCCGGTGGTCGTGCTGTGCCACCACGTGCACCGCGAACAGTGGCCGGTCGTGCTGGGACCCCGACTGGCCCGCCTCGGTTGGTGGGTCGAGTCGCGCGTCGCGCCGCGGGTGCAGCGCGGTCTGCACTACGTGACCGTGTCGGATGCGTCTCGTCGCGAGCTGGTCGAGCTCGGGGTGGACGCGCGCCGAGTGACCGTGGTGCACAACGGCACGCCGTCCGCGCCAGCCACTGCGGTCACCAGGTCGGATCGGCCCCGGTTGATCGTCTTGGGGCGCCTCGTTCCACACAAGCGGGTCGAGCTGGCGCTCGCCACGGTCGCCGCGCTCCGGTCCCGCTTCCCGGGCCTGCGGCTGTCGGTCGTCGGACGCGGCTGGTGGGACGAGCAGCTGCGTCGATCCGCAGCCGACCTCGGGGTCGAGGACGTGGTCGACTTCCTGGGGTTCGTACCCGAGGCCGACAAGCACCAGCTGCTGGGTCAGGCCTGGGTGTCGCTCGTGCCGTCACTGAAGGAGGGTTGGGGGCTCTCGGTGATGGAGGCGGCCGCCCACGGCACGCCGTCCGTGGCCTTCCGGCACGCCGGCGGGGTCGCGGAGTCGGTCGTCGACGGCGTCACGGGGACCCTCGTCGACTCCGACGCCGAGTTCGTCGACGCGGTCGACCGGTTGCTGGGCGACGCCGGAGAACGCCAGCGGCTCGGCTCCAAGGCGCGGGTCCACGCGTCCGAGTTCGCGTGGGAGGACACCGTGACAAGCTTCGAGGCGGTGCTGACCGAGGCGGTGTACGGGGCCGACCGGTCCGGGTGAGCGGGTGGAATCGGGTCAGCGGGTGCCCGGGTCAGCGGGTGCCGTAGTGGACCAAGGACGAGTCGACCGGGGACGTGCTGGCTGCCTTCTGGTTCACCAGGCCCAGCGCCGCGGCCACCGCGAGCAGTGCGCCGGCGGCGACGGTCACCACGGTCCACATCCTGATTGGTCCTCTCGCTCGCGGGCTGCTCACGGTAGCAGGCGCGACCGCCCCCGGAGCCACAGAACCGGCCACGACACCACGGCCACGACCAGCGCCAGGACGTCCGCGAACAGCACGGGGAACACGGGCAGCCCCGACGGCAGTGGGCCGGTGGGCGTCACGTCGACGACGTCGAGCTGCTCGCCGGTCAGGTCCGGAGCGGTCGCGGACGGGAGCTCGGTCACGACGACGCTCGCACCGTGCGCGCCTGCGGCGGCCACCTGCGCCGACGGATCGGGGGCCGCGGTGATCGCCGCACCGACACCGGTCTCCGGCCCCACGGTGACCGGTCCGACGGCGAGCCGGTCGTCGAAGAACACGACCCCACCGAACCAGCGTGGCGCCGGATCCAGCACCACCCGGTCGGCATTCCAGTCGAACCGTCGGTAGGCACCCCACGGCAGCACCAGCAGGGCCCCGTCCGCCCGGCTCGCGGCGACCGGCCCCGAAGCGGCGGTCCACGCCGGCGGGTACCAGACCGACCCGAGCCGACCAGAACACCCCCACATCAGGGCCGGCACCACGGCCACCGGCAAGGCGACGACGACCAGGGCCGCGGCGCGCCGGGTTGCCGCCGGCGCCCGAAGGTCGAGTGCAGCCCGGGCGGCTCCGGCCAGCCCGACGGCCCACACCAGCGCGAGTGGTCCGACCAGCTTCTGGCTGTCGCGCAGCAGTCCCGCACCGGGTACGTGGGTGACCACGTGTCCGAACCCGCTCTGGAGCGGACCCGACAACAGCACAACGAGCACCACGTCGAGACCCGCGGCCACGACCAGCCCGGTCCGCCAGTGGGGCAAAGTCCGCCAGCTGCGGGCCAGCCCGGCGGTGGCGACGACCACCAGCAGCGCGCTGGCTGCGGCGACGACCAGACTCCCCCGACCCGGCGGGGCGACCTCGGCGTTCCAGACCCCGCCGAGGCTGAGCAGCGAACCCACGGTGCCGAGCGCGGTGTCGGCGCGCGGGGCGAAGGCGGCGACCGAAGCCGGATCCAGCCGAACCGTCCCGCTCCCCAAGACGCCGGGCACCCACCAGGGCGCGTTCAGGACGGCCGCCAGGATCGCGAAGCGGCCCACGTCGGGCCATCTCGGGTCGTGGCGCGCGGGGCAGGCGATCAGGACCGCGAGGACGACCGGCACGAAGACCACACTCGCCTGCGCACCACCGACCGCGGCGGCGACGGAGGCCAGGGCCAGCGTCGGCCACGCGACCCCTCGCGAGCGACGCACCGAGCCGACGGCCCACGGCAGCGCGGCATAGCCGATCAGCAACGTCCAGTGACCGATCACCAGACGTTCGAAGACGTACGGGTTCCAGATGTAGGCCAAGGCCGCCGCGCAGGGGGCCAGCGCCCCGCCGTTGCGGCGCCCGACCAGCCGACCCGCGCCCAGTCCGGCCAGCGCGAGCGTCGCGACGAGCACGACCTTCTCGACCACCCAGCCGGGCACGAGCGTGGACGCCAGCGACACCAGCGCGTCGCTGGGAACAGCCCGGGGTGGGCCGCCACCCACGCCGAGCAGCTGGATGGACCACGGCAGATGAGGGACGAAGACCAGGTCGTAGCTGAGCGTGTAGCCGGGGCGCAGGGACGGTCCGAGGACCAGCGCGGTGGCCCCCACGGCGACCGTCGCCACGATGAACGTCCGACGCCGGTCGAGCGCTTGCGTCATCGGGCCTCCTGCATCGGTCGGACTATCGTGGCCCGCCACGTGTGCCCCCGTGGCCTCGACACTCGCTTGGGCGGCAACGGCTGCCGTCGGACGCGACGGGCGCGTTGGAGGTGACCGGTGCCACTGCGGCGATCAGTGTCGTCGGCCGGCGCGACGACCGTCGCCCGGAACGCCCTCGCGGTCGCCTCTGGTCTCGCCGTGGCCCAGGTGCTGGCCTACGGGTTCACCGTGGCCATGGCTCGCGTCCTCGGCCCGGCCGACTTCGGAGCCCTGAGCGCACTGCTCGCCGTGATCTTGATCGCGAACGTCGTGGCGCTGGGAGTGCAGGCAGTCGGCGCCCGCCTGCTGGTCACGACGCAAGCGGACCGACGATCCGGAGTCGCCGCCGCGATCCTGGCCCGGGCCTGGCGCTGGGCCCTGGCCACCGCCGCGACGATCGCGGTGGCCACGCCCGTCCTGGCCGCGCTGCTCCACGTGGGGGCGACGGCCGTGCTGGCGACCGCCGTCGGACTGGTCCCCCTGGTGCTCGCCGGCGCGTTGTTGGGCACCACTCAAGGCGTCGAGGCCATGGGGCGTCTCGGGGTGCTGCACGCGCTCCTCGCCGCCGGCAAGGCGGTCGGTGGCGTCGCCGCCGCGCTCGCCCTGGGGTCGGTGACCGCCACGATGTCCGGGTACGCCCTGGGACTGGTGGTCGCCGTCGGCGTCGGCGCCTGGGTCGCCCGACCACGACGGGCCCGGGCTGACCGGGGGCCGCTCGTCGGGTTCGACCAGGAGACCGCGCACGCCGCACATGCGCTGCTGGCCCTCTTCGTGCTGGGCAGCGTCGACGTCCTGCTGGCGCGGGCGATGCTGCCCCCTGTCCTCGCCGGCGAGTACGCAGTGGGGGCCATCGTCGCCAAGATCGCGTTCTGGCTCCCCCAATTCGTGGTGCAGGTGGCGTTCCCCCGCATGGCCTCGGTCCGGCGCCGGCGTCAGACGACCGTCGCAGCCGCCCTGGCGGTCGGCGCGATCGGCCTCGTGGTGGTCGGGGTCACCGCAGCGTTCTCGACGCAGATCGTGGCCGTCGTCGGCGGAGACCGGTATGCGGCTGTGGCGCCGTCCCTGTGGCTGTTCGCCGCGACCGGGGCCATGGTGGCGCTGGCCCAGGTGCTGCTGTACAGCCGGATCGCCGGCCACGACCGTCGGGCCGCGCTAGTGGTGTGGCTCGGCGTCGCGCTGCTCACCGGCCTGGTCGTGACGCGTCTGCACCACAGCGTGACCCAGGTCGTGAGCGCGGCCCTCGTTTCGGCCACCGTGGTGGTCACGGTCGGCGCCCTGCGCCTCTTCGCCGGCGACGACCAGCCGGTGACCGCCGCGTGAGTCAGTTCTGCGCCGGCCAGGGTCCCGGCGCGTAGACCTCGTTGTACCCACTGGCCGGACCGAAGGCCCGCGCGATCGCCGCGTGGGCCGGGTACACGTCGTTCTGCACCCAGTCGTTGATCACGGACACCGTTCCGACGTAGGTCTGCGTCGTGAAGTTGCAGTGCCCGGCGCCGTAGGGAGCACCCGGGCTTGGCGGGTACGTGGCCGGGGCCACGGTGTAGCTCTGGACCAGGTCGCCCACCTGCTGGGGCACGTCGGCGACCCGGTTGGCGTAGACCGTCTCGTTCTGGGCGATCACCAGCGGATCGGCCCTGGTGTGCACGGTGAACACCGGGTCGGTGATCGCTCCGGTGGGGGTGTCGGCCTGCAACGCCTCGCGCGCGGTGGGGTCGGCCGAGACCCGCGTCCCCGCGGCCATCTTGGCAAGCAGCTTGTTGGTGGTGCCCTTCCCACCGATCGAGTCGATCAGCGTCCGCTCGTCGGTGCTGATCCGGGCGGCGTAGTTGCTGGTGGTGTTCTCCGACGGGTTGCCGCCCACCCGGTTCTCGATGTCGGAGCGGAAGAGCGTGCCGTACGTCAGCGCATTGACCAGGGCCTCGCCGTAGGCCTCGACCTGTGAGGTGAGGTCGGCGCCGTCGTAGGTCTTGGTCTGCGGCTGGGCGTCGGCGAGCGCAGCCAGGAAGATGATCTCCGGGACACCCACCTGGATGTTCTTCCCGGCCGCGAGGACCGCGTCGTACCCGGTCTTCCACTGCTTGGCGGCGTCGGCCCAGCCGGAGTAGCCGGTCAGCTGGAGCTGCGGCGCCATCAGCTGCTTGATGCCGTAGGTGACGTCGAGTGCCAGGTCGAGGTTGTCGTTGCCGCCCGCGACGACCCCGCACATCGGCGCCGCCCCGTCGACCCAGGTGGCACCGTCCTTCTGCTCGAGCAACGCCGTGACCAGGCCGCCCAGCGAGGCGCCCCAGACGATCGTCCGGTTGGGGGTCCCGATGTGGTCGACGAAGTACTGGTGGAGGTCCTCACCGGCGGTCACACCGTCGTCGACGGCCCAGCCGTTGCTGGCGTACGCCGAGCCGGCCAGTGCGTATCCCTGGTCCAGGAGCTGTTGGCCGACGTCACCGATCGCGTCGGGCGTCGATCCGGGGGCCACCTCGGGGTCGGTGACCACCGGCTCCTTCGGGTACAGCGGCAGCCGCTGAGGAGCCCGAATCCCGTGCGACCACAGGAGAAGCGTGCCGTTCCAGGTGTCGGGCATCACGATCTCGAACTTCGCCCCGCTGATCTCTCCGGTGCAGGTCGCCTGGTCGCAGGCCGTGAAGGCGACGTCGGTCGCGCTGGAACGCGCGGCGGGGACCTCGGTGCTGGACGAGCACGCGGCCAGACCGAGCGCAGCGGTCGAGACGATCAGCAGCGAGCGGAGTCGCGAAGGTCGACGCATGCGGGCAGTCTGGCACCACGGCGGTCGCGACGGGAGCCGGACCCGGCAGGACGCGCCGAGAATCAGTGGGCCGCGTCGTCCCAGTTGGCGCCCACGCCGACGCTGACATCGAGGCTGGGCCGCAGCGGGTAGGCGCCCGCCATGGCCGTGCGGACCAGCGCCTCCAGGGCGTCACGCTCACCGGGGGCCACCTCGAAGACGAGCTCGTCGTGCACCTGCAGGAGCAGCCGCGACTGCATCCGGGCGTCGGCGAGCGCTCCGGCGACGTCCAGCATGGCGACCTTGATGATGTCCGCAGCCGAACCCTGGATGGGGGCGTTCAGGGCCATCCGTTCGGCCATCTCCCGACGCTGCCGGTTGTCGCTGGTCAGATCGGGAAGGTGGCGGCGGCGCCCCATGATCGTCTCGGTGTAGCCGGTCTGCCGGGCCTGGGCGACCACGTCGTTGAGGTAGTCGCGTACCCCGCCGAACCGCTGGAAGTACTCGTCCATCAGGCCCTTGGCCTCCTCGGCACCGATGCCGAGCTGCTGGGACAAGCCGTAGGCCGACAGGCCGTACGCCAGGCCGTAGGACATCGCCTTGATCCGGGCCCGCATCGCCGGCGTGACCTCGTCGGGCGCGACCTGGAACACGCGCGAGGCGACAGTGGTGTGCAGGTCCTCACCGGAGTCGAAGGCGTCGCGCAGCGCCTCGTCCTGCGAGAGGTGGGCCATGATCCGCATCTCGACCTGGCTGTAGTCGGCGGTGAGCAACGACTCGTAACCGGCGCCGACGGCGAACGCCCGGCGGATCCGACGACCCTCGTCGGTGCGGATCGGGATGTTCTGCAGATTCGGGTCGGCCGAGGAGAGTCGGCCGGTGGCCGCGACGGTCTGGTTGAACGTGGTGTGGATCCGCTGGTCGTCGGTGACCGACCGTTGCAGGCCCTCGACGGTCACGAGCAGCTTCGCCGCGTCGCGGTGCCTCAGCAGCTGCTGCAGGAACGGGTGCTCGGTCTGCCCGAACAAGCCCTGCAAGGCGTCGGCGTCGGTGGTGTAGCCGGTCTTGATCCGCTTGGTCTTGGGCAGCCCCAGCTCGTCGAAGAGCACCACCTGGAGCTGCTTGGGCGACCCGAGGTTGACCTCGCGACCGATCTCGGCGTACGCGGCCTGCGCGGCGGCCTTCACCTCGTCGGCGAAGTGGCTGCGCAGCTCGTCGAGGTAGGTGACGTCGATCCCGATGCCCGCCCGCTCCATGTCGACCAGCACGTACTCCAGCGGGATCTCGACGTCCGCCAGCAGCCGGTCGCCGCCGCCTTCGACCAGCTCCGGGGCCACCACGTCGGCGAGGTCGGCGACAGCGCGCGCCTGCAGCCCGAGATCGGCCGCGTCGGCGTCCTCCGGGTCGCCGCCAAGGGTCAGCTGGCCGTCGTCGGCCGCCTCGGTGCGCAGCTCGCGGTGCAGGTTGCGCAGCACGAGGTCGGCCAGGTCGTAGGACCGCTGGTCGGGGCGGATCAGGTAGGTGGCCAGCTCGGTGTCGAAGGCCAGCCCGCGCAGGGTCAGTCCGGTGGCCGCCAGGGCCAGCATGGGTCCCTTCGCGTGGTGCATGACCTTGGGCCGCGCCGGGTCGGCCAGCCAGGCGGCCAGGAGCGGCTCGGCCGCGGAGTCCAGCGACGTGGGGTCCACCCAGGCGGTCGTGCCGTCGGCGCCGGCCCAGGCGACGCCGGTGCACTCCCCGCCACCACGCCCCCACTGGCCGGCCACGGCCACGCCGGTGGACGACGGTCCGGCGGCGTGCGCGGACAGCCAGCCGCCCAGTGAGCCCGAGTCCAGCCGCTCGACCGTCACGTCGAACCCCGAGTCGGCCTCGGGCTCCGGCGTGTCCAGGGTCTGGTAGAGCCGGTCTCGCAGCACGCGGAACTCGAGCGCGTCGAACACCTGGTGCACGGCGTCGCGGTCCCACGACTGCCGGGCCAACGCGTCGATGCCCACGTCGAGCGGGACGGTGCGCACCAGCTCGGTCAGCCGACGGTTGAGCTGCACCTGCTCGAGGTGTGCGCGCAGGGTCTCGCCGACCTTCCCCTTCACCTCGTCGGCCCGGGCCACGAGGTCGGCCAAGGAACCGAACTCCCGGATCCACTTCGCGGCGGTCTTCTCGCCGACGCCGGGGATGCCCGGCAGGTTGTCGCTGGGGTCTCCGCGCAGGGCGGCATAGTCCGGGTACTGCGCCGGGGTCAGTCCGTAGCGCTCCTCGACCGCGCCGGGCGTCATCCGCGCCAGGTCGGACACCCCCTTCTTCGGGTACAGGACGGTGACGTGGTCGTCGACGAGCTGGAACGCGTCGCGGTCGCCGGAGATGATCGCGACGTCGAAACCCGACGCCTCGGCCTGGACGCTCAAGGTGGCGATGATGTCGTCGGCCTCGTAGCCCTCGGCCTGCAGTGCGGGTAGGTGCAGCGCAGCCAGGACCTCCTGGATCAAACTGACCTGCCCCTTGAACGCGTCGGGGCTCTGCGCCCGGTTGGCCTTGTACTCCGGGAAGGTCTGCGACCGGAAGGTCGCTCGGGACACGTCGAAGGCCACGGCCACGTGCGTGGGGTCCTCGTCACGCAGGGCGTTGATCAGCATGGACGTGAAGCCGTACACCGCGTTCGTGGGCTGGCCGGTGGACGTGGAGAAGTTCTCCACGGGAAGTGCGTAGAAGGCGCGGTAGGCGAGCGAGTGACCGTCGAGCAGGAGGAGGCGCGGGCGTGAGGTCACGGCGCGATCCTAGGCTGGGTCGGTGACCGAATCCGATGGCCCCGACCGGGCCGAAGCGCTCCCCGACGCCGCGATCCACGAACGTCTCGGCATCGAGATCCGATCCGCCGGGCCGGACACCGTCGTCGGCACC
>Ga0302299_10002027_pt1 | contig 12334 bp, 9 predicted proteins | sample III_Fen_N3_4_FD_198795 | JGI IMG/M metagenome (GOLD analysis project Ga0302299, IMG submission 198795) | Peat permafrost microbial communities from Stordalen Mire near Abisko, Sweden - III_Fen_N3_4 | ecosystem: Environmental > Terrestrial > Soil > Wetlands > Permafrost | place: Sweden: Abisko...
CGGTCGAGCACCTCACCTGGGCGGCCCAACACGCATCCAAGGTACTCGGCCCCCGACGCGCCTCACCGGGCCTGCTGATGGCCAACCAGGCCGCGACCCTGCAGTACCAGCCTCTGGGCGTGGTCGGGGTGATCGGGCCCTGGAACTACCCGGTACACACCCCGCTCGGGTCCATCGCCTACGCCCTGGCCGCCGGCAACGCCGTGGTCTACAAGCCCAGCGAGTACACCCCCGGCGTCGGTGTCTGGCTGGCCGAAACCTTCGCCCAGGTCGTCCCCCAGGCCACGGTGCTGCAGGTGGTGACCGGCTACGGCGAGACCGGTGAGGCCCTGTGCCGCGCCGGCGTCGACAAGATCGCCTTCACCGGGTCGGCGGCCACCGGGAAGAGGGTGATGCATGCCTGCGCCGACGGCCTGGTCCCGGTCGTCATCGAAGGCGGAGGCAAGGACGCCCTGCTCGTGGACGCCGACGCCGACGTCCCGGCAGCTGCCGACGCCGCCGTCTGGGGTGGCATGTCCAACGCCGGGCAGACCTGCGCGGGGGTCGAACGCGTCTACGTCCACGAACAGGTCTACGACGCGTTCATCGCCGAAGTCACCGCCCTCGTCAGTGACCTGCGAGCCGGTCCCGACGAGAAGATCGGCCCGATCACCATGCCCGCGCAGCGAGCCACCATCCGCCGGCACATCACGGACGCCCTCGATCGCGGCGCCACCGCACTGGTCGGGGGCCGCGCCGCGGTGGGCGACCGCTACGTCCAGCCGACCGTGCTGCTCGACGTGCCCGAGGACAGCTGCGCGGTGACCGAGGAAACCTTCGGCCCGACCCTGACCATCGCCAGGGTGCCCGACATGGACGAGGCCGTCCGCCGCACCAACGCCTCCTGCTACGGGCTGGGCGCCGCCGTCTTCTCCCGCCGGCGCGGCGTCCAGCTGGCTCGCCGGATCCAGTCCGGGATGGTCTCGGTGAACTCGGTCATCTCCTTCGCCGCCATCCCCTCACTGCCCTTCGGCGGAGTCAAACAGTCCGGCTTCGGGCGCATCCACGGCCCCGACGGGTTGCGCGAATTCACCAGTGCGAAGGCCATCACCCGGCAACGCTTCACCAGCCCCTTGGCCATGACCACCTTCGCCCGAACCGCCAGAACCGAGAGGACGATCATAACCCTGACCACCCTGCGGCACGGCCGCGCAGGGACCCTGCCACCCCGACGACGCCGACCACGCTGAAGCCCGCGGCTGCACCGACACAGCGATGGAGGTGGCCGCGCAGCCCGATGGGCGCATCCGCGAGTACGCCTTCCTGGCGACTGCGCTCGCGGGGGAGGCATGGGGGAAGGAACTGGCCGGGCAGACAAACGGGCCCGACCACTGCGCGGGCTTCTAACCGATCCCCGCCATTCAGTGCCCTGACGCTCCGCGGAGATCCGCGCCGTCTGTCACAGCAGGCTGAGCTGCCGTGCTCGGCGCGTTCATGGGCCTCGACCTGCATCCGGACGTTCCGGACGGCGTCCGGGGGCTGAGCGCCCTCGGGTTCCGCCTGGCGACGCTGAGCAACGGTTCGGCCGGGGTCGGGGAGCGGCTGCTGGCGCGGGCCGGGCTGCGTGAGTGAGCAAGTCGAGGTAGTGATCTGCGTCGACGTCGCGGCCATCCGGAAGCCCGACGTCGAGGCCGGCGGCTCACGACCAGCGGGGCCGGCCGCCGCTGCCCGGCGCCGGCCGGAAGGCCAGGCTCACGTTGTGTCCGCCGAACCCGAAGGAGTTCGACAGGGCCGTGCCGCGCCGCAGCCGGCGCGGCGCCCAGGCCACGACGTCGAGGTCGATCTCGTCGTCCGGGTCGTCCAGGTTGATCGTCGGTGGCGCGAGGCGCTGGCTGACGGCCAGCACCGTGATCACGGCCTCGACGGCCCCCGCCGCCCCGATCAGATGCCCGGTCATCGACTTCGTCGCGCTCACCGGCACGCGGGTCCCCCCGATGCCGAGGGCTCGGCGGATCGCCCGCGCCTCCGCGACGTCGCCCAGTGGCGTGGAGGTGCCGTGGGCGTTGATGTGGATCACGTCCTCCGGCCCGACCCCGGCCATGCGTAGGGCGCCGACCATGGCCCGCGCAGCGCCGTCGCCCACGGGATCAGGCGCGACCACGTGGTGGCTGTCGGCGGACAACCCGGCCCCGGCCAGCTCGGCGTAAACCCTGGCCCCCCGGCGCCGGGCGTGCGAGGCCGTCTCCAGGACGAGGATGCCGCTGCCCTCGCCCATGACGAACCCGTCCCGGTTCTTGTCGAACGGGCGCGAGGCCGCCTGCGGCTCACAGCCCCGGCGGGACAGTGCCCGCATCGCGGCGAAAGCGGAGATCGGCAGCGGGTGGACGCTCGCCTCTGCCCCGCCGGCCAGGACGGCGTCGGCACGTCCCGCCCGGAGCAGGTCGAATCCGAGCGCGATCGCCTCGGCGCCCGAGGCGCAGGCGGAGACCGGCGCGTGCACCCCGGCCCGGGCGCCGATCTCCAGGCCGACGGCTGCAGCCGGACCGTTCGGCATGAGCTTGGGGATCGCGAACGGGGAGACCTTGCGGGCGCCGCCCTCGCGCATGACGTCGTGCTGGGCGAGGAGCGTCATGACGCCGCCGATCCCGGACCCGACCGCGACGGCGAGCCGGTCCGGGTCGATCCCGTCCGACGCGAGTCCGGCGTCCGCCCATGCCTCGCGCGCCGCGAGGACGGCGAGTTTCTGCACGCGGTCCTGCGACCGGTTCTGGGCCGGCGTGCAGAGTGAGTCCACGTCGACCGGGACCCTGCCGCCGATCCGGACGGGGATGTCGTCGGGCCACTCGCGGTCGAACGAGGAGATCCCCGAGCGTCCCTCGAGCAAGGCGGACCAGAGGGTGTCGGTATCGGCGCCGAGCGGGGTCAGCGCGCCGATGCCCGTGACGACGATCGGCTCGTGGGGCGGGCTGCCGGCCCACGCGGCGGCGGTCGCGTTCATGGTCGAGTTCTCCCTGGCTGTGGTGGACGGGCTGCGGTGGCCGGATCGGGTGCAGCCGGGCCGGTCGACGCGCTGTATGAGGGGGCCTCCGGCGGTCCGAATACATCGACCGAATGTCAATGAATCGGACAGGAAGGCGGTATCTGAACCGCCTGAGCCGCCTCTTGAGGGGCATTCGGCGCAGTCGCCGGAGTCGAGCAGCAGCACTCAGCTCCAACCACTTAGCTCCAGACACTCAGCCAGCCCGAGGGGGATCTTGTGGCCGCAGCCGGAGCGCACCGCATACCACGACGCCGGAAGGGCCGGCGCATGGGCGCCGGGGCGGCGGTCGTCGCCGTCCTCGTCGCGGCCGCCACCGCCGCCTGGGGGATCGGCTACGGCGGCGCCGATGCCCGCCCCGCAACAGCAGCGGACGGGGGGTGCGATCCCACGCATCCGCTCGACCTCGTCGCGACGCCGGAGATCGCCGCTGTCGTCACGCACGTGGCGCGGGCCGCCGGTACCGGGACCCAGTGCCTGGCCGTGCGAGTGACCTCCCGCTCCGCCGCGGAGGTCGCCGCGAGCCTGCTCGGCACCGGCGATCGGCCCGACGTATGGATCCCCGACTCCTCCTACTGGACCCAGCGCCCGACGGCGCCCGGGCACGGGGTGCCCACCACGAACGTCTCCCTCGCCTCGTCCCCGGTGGTGGTCGCCGTCGGGAACGCCCGGGCGGCCACCCTCGCCCGAGAGTCCGGCGGGTCCAGCGGCTCCGGCCGGACGCTCAGCTATTCCGACCTCCTGCCTGCGCCCGGCGCCGCCGTGCTGCCCGTCCGGCTGGACCTGCCCGATCCCGCCGCATCCGCCGCGACGGTCAGCGCCGTGCTCGGGCTGCAGGCTGCGCTCGGCGGCCGCAGGGACGCGCCGGCAGTGCTGGCGACCGTGTTGCGCGGGGCCGCTGTCAGCCGGGCGGGTCAGGCCGCGCCGGCCACGGTCGCGTCGCTCGCCCCGGACCCGGCCGGCGCGGCGGTCCCCGTGCCCGAGCAGCAGGTCTGGAGCTACGAGCACGGCAGTCCGAAGGCCGCCGTCACGGCCGTCTACCCGCCGGCAGTCGCGGGGACGAGCTTCGACTACCCGTACGTCGTACTAGCCACGGGGTCTGCGCAGCGCACGGCGGCCGACCGACTGCTCTCGGCCCTGACCGGCAGCGTCGGGCGGCAACTGCTCGACGCCGCAGGCTTCCGCGCCCCGGACGGAACCCCGGGGCCGGAACTGGCCGCCACCCCCGGCTTGGTCGCCCGTGCGGAAGCTGTGAGCACCAGCGCCGCCGAACCGCAAAGCATCGCCAAGGCGCTGGCCGCGCTCGCCGACATCACGCGCGGCTCCCGGCTGCTCGTCGTCCTCGACGTCTCCGGTTCCATGGCGCAGCCCGTGCCGGGTGGCGGCGGGGCCACCCGGCTCGGCCTCGCCGTCCAGGCCGCGACCACCGGTCTCGCGCTCTACCCCGACGACACCGTGGCGGGTCTGTGGGAGTTCTCGACGAACCTGGACGGCACGCGCGCCTACCGGGAGCTGGTGCCGCCGACGACCCTCGGCCGCAATCCCGACGGCGCCTTGGGCCGCGAACTGCTCGCGGCCGCCCTCGGACAGGTCCGGGTGCAGCCGCACGGTGACACGGGCCTGAACGCAACGACGATCGCCGCCGTCCGGCGCCTGCAGCAGGGATGGGACCCCAGCCGGGTCAACTCGGTGGTCATCCTCACCGACGGCGCCAACGACGACCCGAAGGGCCCCACGTTGGCCCAGACCCTCAAGAGCCTTGCCGCGCAACGGATCCCCGGCCGGCCCGTGTACGTCATCACGATCGGCTACGGGCCTGACGTCGACACCCGGGCACTGGCAGCGCTGAGCCACGCAACGGGCGCGGAGACCTACCGCGCCGCCGACCCGCGGGACATCCGCGAGGTCATGCTCCAGGCCATCGGGCGTCGCCCGGACCGGCCGTCCTGAACGTGCACCCTGAGCTTGCTCGAAAGGTATCGACCATGGACATCCTCGACCGTTGCCGGTCCTTCGACGGCGCCCGCATGGCGATCGACGCCGGGATCTACCCCTTCTATCTCGCCTTCGACGACGCCGACGCGGCGGTGGCCCGCCTGGACGGCCGGGAGATCGTCATGTGCGGGTCCAACAACTACCTGGGCCTGACCCGCGACCCCCGGGTGGTCGGCGCCGCCCGCGAGGCGCTAGACCGCTACGGCACCTCGTGCACTGGGTCGCGGCTACTCAACGGCAATCTGCGCCTGCACGAGGAGCTCGAGGCCGAACTCGCCGACTTCGCCGGCAAGGAGGCGGCCCTGGTCTTCCCGACCGGGTACTCGGCGAACCTCGGGGCGATCTCCGCGCTCGCGGGCTCCGGTGACGTCATCCTCGTCGACAAGGACGTCCACGCCTCGCTGCTGGACGCGACCCAGCTCACCCGGGCGAGCATCAAGCCGTTCCGGCACAACGACATCGCCGATCTGCGGCGGCGGCTCGCCCAGGTGCCGGGCGGTGCCGGTCGGCTCGTCGTGGTCGACGGTGTCTACTCGATGGGCGGCGACCTGTGTCCCCTGCCGGAGATCGTCGAGGCCTGTGGTGACTTCGGCGCCAGGCTGCTCGTCGACGACGCCCACGGCGCAGGCGTGCTGGGCGACGGGCGGGGTACCGCGGCCCACTTCGACCTCCTCGACCGGGTGGACATCCTCACACTGACCTTCAGCAAGGCGTTCGCCTCGATCGGCGGTGCGGTGCTCGGGGATGCCGACGTCATCCACTACCTGCGCCACCACGCCCGCAGCGAGATCTTCAGCGCGAGCATGACGCCGGCCAGCACGGCCGCGGCCCTGGCGGCGGTGCGCGTGCTGCGCGCCGAGCCGTGGCGTGCCCGGATCCCGTTGCAGCACGCCGCCAGCGTGAGCACCCAGCTGCGTAACCACGGGTTCGCAACCCAGCCGACGCCGAGCGCGATCCTTCCCGTGCCCACCGGAGAGGTGATCCAGACGGGCCTGGCCTGGCGCCGGCTGCTCGACCTGGGGGTGTACGTCAACGCGGTGGTCCCGCCGGCAGGTTCACCCCGGCTGCGCACCAGTTACACCGCGGCGCACACGGTCCAGCACCTCTCCCACGTCGTGAGCGCGTTCGCCACGCTTCGCGACGAGGGCTGGCTCGACCTGCCGGAGACGGCGTGAGCACCGGCTCGCGCCCCGCTCGCTCCGCTGCGCTCGTCGTCGCCGTCGGCGCGGCGATGTTCGTCGACGCGATGCTCTACAGCGTCGTCGTGCCGCTCCTGCCGTCGTTCGCGCAGCGATTCGGTGCGGGCCCGGTGGGGATGACGGTCCTGTATGCCGGCTACGCCGCCGCGCTGCTGCTGGCGACGCCGGTGGTCGGCCGCCTCGGTGACCGGACGGGGCACCGCCTCGGGTTCTTGGCGGGTACGGTCGCGGTGGCCGTGGCGACCCTGGCCTTCGCGACCGCCGACTCCTACCCTGCCCTGTTCGTCGCTCGCTGTGTGCAGGGCGCCGCCGCGGCGGCCGTGTGGACCAGCGGCATCGCCCTCGTCGCCGGGCGCGTCGAGGCCGGCAAGGTCGGCGCGGCGCTCGGCACGCTCATGGCGGCCATGTCGATGGGCCTGATCGTCGGCCCGCCCCTGGGCGGCCTGCTGCTGGACCGGGCCGGTCCCGGTGCACCCTTCGTGGCCTGCGCGCTCGCCGCGGCCGGCGTCGCCCTCCTCGCCCCGATCGCGGTTCGCGGCGGTCCGGGCCAAGCCGGTGGCCGCCAAGGCCCCGCGCCCGTGCGGGACGTGCTCGGCGGCACGGGAGTTCCGGCCACGCTGGCAGCGGTGATCGCCGGAGCGGCGGGGCTCAGCCTGCTGGAGCCGCTCCTGCCGCTCGATGTCACCTCACGCCTGGGCGCCGGTCCGCTGGCCATCGGGCTCGTCTTCGGGCTGGCCACGTTGGCCAACGGCCTGGCCGGCCCGCTGGCGGGCATCGCGGCCGATCGGCGGCCCGGTGCGCCGGCCATCCCGATCGGCCTGGTCGCCATGGGCCTGCTCACGCTGCCGATCGCGCGTCTGGGCCGGATCACCGCCGTGGCGGCGGTTCTCGCCGGCTTCGCGATCGCCTACAGCTTCGTCCTCGTGACGGCGATGGCGCGCCTGGCCCGCCTCGCCGAGCCCGCTCGGGGCGCCGAAGGAAGCGGCGAAGGAAGCGGGGACGGCCCCGCTTACGGCAGCGGCTACGGCACCGTCTATGCCGCCTTCAACATCGCCTACGCCGTGGGCATGGTCGCCGGCCCGCTGGCCGGGGGCCTGGCGGTGACCGCGGCCGGCACGTCCGCCGCCTACACCGTGGGCGGCCTCGCGCTGGTCGCGTGCGGCGCAGCTCTGATGGGTCGCGGCCGCTCCCGCTCGTCACGATCGACCGGCCCGCTCCTGATCGGTGCCGCACCGGCGTTTCACCCCACGCGTGATCCGTGCCTGACCCGCGCTTCACCCCGCCCCTGACCCGCGCCCCATCACCTCTGATCAACCCGCACCCCATCAACCCACTCAGAAGGGAACCATCGTCATGTCCCGTGCCGGCCTCGCCCTGCGCGCCGTCCGCTTGGCGGCCACCCGCTCCACCGCCGACCCCACGCCTGACTACGACGTCGCGAGCGACACCTACGACGACGCCTTCACCAGCGTCATGGGCACGCATTCCACCGCTCTGCTCGAGCAGCTGCGCATCGAGCCCGGCGACGATGTCGTCGAGCTCGCCTGCGGCACTGGCCACCTCACCAGCCAGATCGTGCGGCGCCTGGGGCCGACCGGGTCGCTGACGGTGGTGGAGAAGTCCGGCGGGATGCTGGCCGTCGCCCGGGCCAAGGTGGTCGGACACGCTGCGCCGGGCGTCCGCCTGACCTGGTACCAGGACGACATGATGGCCCGGCTGTCCCGGCTGCCGGACCGCAGCGCGAACGTCGTCGTCGTGGGCTGGGCCATCTGCTACGCCAAGCCGGTCGCGCTCCTGCGGGAGGCGGCCCGCGTGCTCCGTCCCGGCGGCCAGATCGGGATCATCGAAACCCGCGCGGACGCCCTGCGCACGCTCCGAAGTGCGTTCGAGGACGTCGTGGCGGCGGACCCGTCGATGCTGACCGGACTCATCCGGGTGAACCTGCCCAAGGGCGCCTCGGAGCTGTCGCGCTGGTTCCGCCGGGCGGGCCTGCGCGCCGAGGTGATCCGCGAGGGCGACCAGGAGTGGCCGTGCCGCACGGCTGCCGATGCCCTGGAGTGGGTCGAGCGCTCCGGCGCAGGCGCCGGGTTCCGGGACTCCTTCGACATGAGCCGGGAGGCCGTGATCCGCGCGCGGCTCTACGATGCCCTGCAGCGGGCCGAGCAGCGCAGCGGCGGCTTGCGCCTGGCTCACCCCTTCGTGGTCGGCGTGGCCCGCGCCGCCTGACGTCCCTTCCCCCGGCCAGGACGCCCGGGCGGCCGATGCCGTTCGGGCCGGGCGGTGCCAGAATGAGAGGAGCCAGCCGTGCTGCGACGCGGGAGAGCCGCGACGGTCGACGCAGTCCCGGGCCGCGGCGGGCGGGTCTTTCGGGCGATCGCGATCAGGCTCGTCGCCCACCCGGTGGCCGTGTTGGCCGCCTGGCTGGTGCTCGTGGTGCTCGCGACGCCGTTCGCGCTGCGCGTCCACGACGTCCTGTCACAGCAGGGTGCCTCCAAGATCGTGCCAGGGACGTCGAGCGCCGCCGTGGCGGGCAAGCTCGCGGCGGCGTTCCCCAGCCACTCCGAGCGCGAGACGGTGATCGTCCTCGGCGCCCGCGACGTTCGTTCCCTCCAGGTCCGGCGGCTGGAGTCCGTCATCGACGCCTCGGTGGAGCCGATGCGCCGATCAGGGCGGGTCCTCGCGACGACGTCGGCGTTCACGCTGCACCGCGACGCTGCGCTGGCCGCGATCCGCGCCGCCGTGCACGCCTCCGGCGCGGACGCCCCGGACCTGTCCCCGACATTGCGGCTGGCCGCCGTCGACGCGGCCATCGCCTCCGGCGCGGTACCGGCGCCCTTCGCCGACGCCGTGCGGAAAGCCGCCACGACGTCGCCCGTGGCGTGGCCGGACCTCGCCTCCGACATCGCCGTCGCCACCGACTGGCGAACCTTTCCGGTGCCGATCGACGACTCGGCGCTGGTATCCAGCGACGCGACGACGGCCCTGGTGACGGTGGGGTTCTCCCCGCGCGGCCCGGACCCGGACCTGGCCGGGCTGCGCACCACGGTGCGGGACCTCGTGGCCGGGCTGGGCCTGTCCGCCGACGTCCACTCAAGCGCCGGGGTGCATGCCAGCACCGGGGTGCATGCCAGCACCGGGGTGCATGCCAGCGTTACCGGGGAGCTCGCGCTCATCCAGGACACCTATGCCAGGGCCCAGGCCGACAACGCGCTCATGGAGCAGGCGGCCTACGCCGTCATCGTCGTCGTACTCGTTCTGTTCTTCCGGGCCGTGCTGCCGGCGTTGCTGACCGTCGGCATGATCGGCCTGGCGATGAACGTGAGCCAGGCGTGGCTGTATTTCGTCGGGCGCCAGGTTGCCCTGACCCAGTTCACGGTGACGATCATGACGTTCGTCATGCTGGGCGCCGGCGTCGACTACAGCATGCTGCTCTCCTCCCGGTACCGGCAGGAACGGGTGGCCGGTCAGCCGCAGCGCGAGGCTCTCGTACGTGCCGTCACCCATGCCGGGGAGAGCATCGCCCTGGCCGGGACCGCCGTCGTCATCGCCTTCGCCGCGACGCTCCTGGCGCCGGTGGACTGGATCCCACCGCTGGGGTACGGCGGGCTCGTCGGCGTGCCGGTGATCCTTCTGGCGGCGATGACCATCACCCCGGCGCTCCTCGCCCTGCTCGGGGACCGCTTCTTCTGGCTCGGCCGCAAGCCCCTTTCGGACCTGGAAGCTGACAGCGGGCTGGCCCGGCGCCTGCGTTGGGTGGCGGGCCTGTCCTCGCGTGCGCCGCGGGCGATCGTCGCCGCCTTCGCCGTGGCCACCGTGCCGTTCGTGCTCGTCGTCGCCACCCATGCCCTCACGGCCGACCCCGTCGCCCTGAGCCCGGCGACGGACGCCCGCGCCGGGTACGAGCAGGTGGCCCGCCAATGGGGTACCGGCACCCTGTTGCCAACCGTCGCCGTCGGACCCCTGGCAGTCCCGGGCGGCACCCGCGACGGCGGGGGCGGCGCGGGCGGTGGGGGCGGTGGGGGCGGCGGTGCCGGCGGTGAGGGACCGGCCTCACCGGCGGCGGTGCGGTCCGCGGCGGCCGGCCTCGCCGAGGTCAGCGCCCGGATTGCCGCTGTCCGCGGCGTCGAGCGCGTGCTGTCCCTGACCCGCCCGGCCGGCAGTCCGATCAGCGCCGCCGACGTCGCGGCCCTGCCGCCGGACGTCGTCCGCGACTACGTGGCGCCGGACGGCACCACGCGCGTCGTCGTGGACCTCACGGGTGACCCGCTGTCGGCGGCCGGCCGGGACACGGTGAGCCGGGTCGATGAGGTGATCTCCCACGGTCCGATGCCGTGGCTGCGGGTCGGCGGCGCCACCGAGGTGGACCGGCAGTACGACGAGCAGTTGCGGACGTCGTTCTGGCGGATGGTCACGCTGGTGTCCGCCGGGATCGTCATCCTGCTGCTCGTCGCCCTGCGGTCGGTCGTGATCCCGATCCGGCTCGTCCTTACAATCATGATGAGCAACGTCTGGGCGATCGGCATCACGTTCGCGATCTTCTCCCTGTGGCTGGGGGACCCGGTCATCAACGACCTGCCGGTGTTCCTCGTCATCCTCATGATGGGCCTGGGGATGGACTACGAGATCTTCCTCATGACCCGGGTGCGCGACCTCGTCAAGGACGGTCACGACGACGGCGCCGCCGCCCGGATCGCGGTCGTCGACACCGGCCGGGTCATCACGGCCGCGGGCCTGGTCATGGCCGGAAGCCTCGGGACGATGGCGCTGTCGTCCACGCTCATGCTGCGCGAGTACGGCGTCGGGCTCGGCGCGGCGGTGCTGCTCGACGCCACACTCGTGCGGATGCTCCTGGTGCCGGCGTCCTTGCTGCTGCTGCGCCGATTGAACTGGTGGCTGCCGCGGTGGGCCGGCGGCGGCCTCGTCGCGCCGCCCGCATCCGCTCAGCAGCCCGCATCCGCTCAGCCGCCCGCATCCGCTCAGCCGCTCGCATCCGCTCAGCCACCTACCGTCTCGCACACCGTTCGGGCCGTTCCGGCGGTCGAGACGCCGTGAGCCACGTCGCCGTCGTCCACGACCGCCGGCGTCAGCGCGCCCGCCGCCGTTCGCTCTCCCAGAGGCTGAACGAGGTCCAGCGGACGCTGCACGCGGTCCAGCGGACTGCTCCTGGGCTGCTCGCCCTGGCGACCTTCGGTCTTCTCGCCGTGGTCCGAATCGCCGGCGCCTGGAGCGAGGTCGCCATGCCGGCCGCGATCGCGCTGACGCCGGCGGCCGTCCTGCTCCTGCCCCGGAGTGAGCGCGAGCCGGCGGGCCTGCACCTCGACGTCGGCGCACGCCAGGTGGCAGAAGGTGTGGCCGTCGTCCTCGGCTCGTACGTCGTCGTCGTGGCCGGTTGCCTGTGGGTCTTCGGCTCGGCGAGCCCGCACGACTGGCTCGGCGCGATCCGCCCCCTCTTCGAGTCGATGGCGCCGTTCGACCCCGGGTCGGCGGGGCATCGAGTGGTCGCTCTCGCCCTGGCGGTCGTCTGCATGGGGGTGCTCGTCCCCGCGGCCGAGGAGGTGTTCTTTCGGGGGGTGCTCCATCGTGCGGCAAGCCGGCGCTGGGGGCCGCTCGCGGCGGTACTCCTGACGGCGTCGGGGTGGGCGCTGGTCCACCTCGGGGACTACGGCCTGCGACCGTTCGACGCCGCGGAGATCGCCGGGATGCTGCCGTCGGTGGCGCTCATGGGGCTGGCTCTGGGCTGGTGCCGGGTGCGAACCGGGTCCGCCTTGGCGTGCGTCGTCGCCCAAGGGGCGGCCAACCTGGCGCTGACGGTGTGGGTCTTCGGCGTCATGGCCCGCTGAGACCGGCCCGCTGAGACCAGCCCGCCGAGACGTCGCGACGGCGCCCGGGCAACGGCCGAGCGCGGTATCACCCCCCGCTCCAGGACGCTCATATCGGTGCCTGAACCCGTACGTATCCGTCCGAGACGGTTCAGTCCTAACCCGATTGGGGGCAGCTGTGGTCCTGGCAGATCCGGCGAGTCCGGCTCACGATTCGACGATCAAGACGGCGGACGACCGCGTGCGCGTCCCCGCTCCGGCGGCTCCCACGACTGCTGCGGCCCCCGCGGTCCCGGCGGCTCCTG
>Ga0302299_10002029_pt1 | contig 12332 bp, 10 predicted proteins | sample III_Fen_N3_4_FD_198795 | JGI IMG/M metagenome (GOLD analysis project Ga0302299, IMG submission 198795) | Peat permafrost microbial communities from Stordalen Mire near Abisko, Sweden - III_Fen_N3_4 | ecosystem: Environmental > Terrestrial > Soil > Wetlands > Permafrost | place: Sweden: Abisko...
CTGCTGCTGACGACACCGCTGATGATCGGCATCCAGATGCTGTCGGCGCGCATCGGCTGGGTGACCGGCGAAGGCCTGGGCGCCAACATCGCCAAGGTCTGCCCGCGGTGGCTGACCCTGCTGCTCGTCGGCCTGCTCGTCGTGGCCAACACCATCAACATCGCCGCCGACATCGGCGCGATGGGCGAGGCCGTGCGCCTGCTTGCCGGCGGACACCAGGTGCTCTACATCGTCGGCTTCGGCATCATCTCGATCGCGGGGCAGGTGTACTTCTCCTACGAGAGTTCGGTGCGCATCCTGAAGTGGCTGACGCTCGCCTTGTTCTCGTATGTCGCGGTGATCTTGTCGGTGAACGTTCCCTGGAAGCAGGCGTTCAAGGAGGGCGCCACGCCTTGGGCCTACTTCCCGCCGGGCGTGACCCTGAATGAATACGCGTCAATGGTGGTGGCCGTGCTCGGCACGACCATCAGCCCCTACCTGTTCTTCTGGCAGGCCTCGCAGGAAGTCGAAGACAACCACCGGCGGCCCGAGGCGGCGAAGCTGCGCCAGCACCCGGAATACGCCGCCGAGCACCTCTGGCGCATCAAGCAGGACACCTACATCGGGATGATCCTGTCCAACGTGATTGCGCTGTGCATCGTGGTCGCCACAGCGGTGACGCTCAACCAGCAGGGCATCACCAACATCCAGACCTCGTCGCAGGCCGCCGAGGCGCTGCGGCCGGTGGCGGGCGAGTTCGCGTTCGCGTTGTTCGCGCTCGGCATCATCGGCACCGGGCTGCTGGCCGTGCCCGTTCTGGCGGGCTCGGCGGCGTACGCCGTGAGCGAGGTGTTCGGATGGAAGTCGGGCCTGTCGCACGGCTTTCGCGAGGCGCGCGGCTTCTACTCCATCATCATCGTGGCCACGGTGATCGGCACGCTGATGAGCACGCTCGAGGTCGACCCGATCAAGGCCCTGGTCTGGAGCGCCGTGGTCAACGGCGTGATCTCGGTGCCGATCATGGTGGTGATGATGTGGATCGGCCAGTCCACGCGACTCATGGGTGCGCTCACCATCAGCTTTCGCCACCGCTTCTTCGGCTGGGCCGCCACCGGCGTGATGGGCCTGGCGGTGGTCTTTCTGGCGCTGACGAGCTTCTAAGGCCTGTTCAGCGCTGCAGAAAGCGCGGAACCGGCAAGGAACCGAGCAGGCTGCCAACCCGGTCGATCATGGTCGGCCGTGGGGGTGCGGCGGCGGCGGCCGCCATCTTCTCGAGTTGCCGCCCGCCGGTGTCGGCGTTGAGCAGCGAAGCCTGGGCCGGCTTCAGGCTGTCGAAGCGCGCACCGCTCGGCATGGGCTTCGGGGCGGCCTTGGCAGGTTTGACGGTTTCTTCAGACACCGTGGCTGGCCGCAGCGCGGGGCCCAGCCAGCCGAGGATCGGCTTCCACTGCGCCAGATCGGCCTCGACCTTCGATGGAGGCAGGTCGAACAGGGACATGCCGCGTTCGAGGCAGCGCACATAGCCCTGCGTTTCGCGCAGCACGCCGATGAAGGGCAGTTGCTGCTGCTCGGCCCATTCCTTCAGCACTTCGTCGGACTTGGTGCGGCCGTCGAGCCGCATGCCGATGGCGGCCACCTGGCAGCGACCGCTGGAGACGCGCGGCAGGGTCAGCAGCTCGGCGTAGCAGTCGGCGGCCGACTCGCGGTCGAACACCGAGTTGCACACCGGCATCAGGATGACGTCGGCAAACATCACCACGCGCGCGAGGTCGAAGCCGCGCAGGCCGCCCGGTGTGTCGAGCACCACCTGGCTGATGCCGGGCGGGGCGCGCAGCACGCTCTTGGGGTCGACCGTCCAGCCGACGATGGGCGCGGGTGTCGACACCGATTGCTTGGCCCGCAGGCGCAACCAGGTCTGGGTGGATTGCTGCTTGTCGACATCGCCCAACATCACGGGAATGCCGTTGTGGGCGCAGTAGGCGGCGAGGTGGGTGGCCAGCGTGCTCTTGCCGCTTCCACCCTTGCGATTGATGACTGCAACAACAGGCATGTCAGCGTGTGTCCGTGGGTGTGCCGCCGGAAGGCCCAGGGCGCCCTATTACATCACCAAACCCCGGGCCGGCCCATAGGCGGCAGCCCCTGTAGCCCTCGAGTAAGTCACGGTTCAAGCTCCCCGGGGTCGCCCATCCCGCCCCGCCATGCAAGAACATCTCGCCGACTCCCGATACGCCTGGACACGTTTGTGGGTCACGCTGGCCCTGATGACCATCGGCAGCGGCGGCATGTATGTGGTGGCGGTGGTGCTGCCCTCGGTGCAGGCCGAGTTCGGCGTGGCGCGTGCCGATGCCTCGCTGCCGTACACCGCGATGATGATCGGCTTCGGCATCGGCGGCATCGTGATGGGCCGGCTGGCCGACCGCTTCGGCGTGATGGTGCCGGTGCTGATCGGCTCGGCCGGGCTGGGCGCGGGCTTCGTGGCTGCAGGGTCGGCGCCCGACATCTGGCTCTTCAGTGCAGCGCACGGCGTGCTCATCGGCCTGCTGGGCTGTTCGGCGACGTTTGCACCGCTCGTGGCCGACACCTCGCTGTGGTTCGTGCGGCGGCGCGGCATCGCGGTGGCCATCTGCGCGAGCGGCAATTACCTGGCCGGCGCGGTGTGGCCGCCCATCGTGCAGCATTTCATCGAAAGCGTGGGCTGGCGCCACACCTACTTCGGCCTGGGCGCCTTCTGCGCCATCACGATGCCACTGCTCGCGCTGATGATGCGAGCGCGTCCGCCAACAGCCGTGGAGGGCACATCGGCCGGCGCTCCCGTCGTCTCGTCCACGCGACCCTTCGGTTTGTCCATGGGTACGGCGCAGGCGCTCTTGTGCGTGGCCGGCGTGGCATGTTGCGTGGCGATGTCGATGCCGCAGGTGCACATCGTGGCCTATTGCGGTGACCTGGGCTACGGCGCAGCGCGCGGGGCCGAGATGCTGTCGCTGATGCTGGCCTGCGGCATCGTCAGCCGCCTGGTGTCGGGCTGGATCTGCGACCGCATCGGCGGCCTGCGCACGCTGTTGCTGGGCTCGGTGCTGCAGGGGTTGGTGTTACTGCTCTTCCTGCCCTTCAACGGGCTGGTGTCTCTGTATGTGATCTCGGCCCTGTTCGGCCTGTTCCAGCGCGGCATCGTGCCGTCGTACGCGATCATTGTGCGCGAGCATTTCCCGCCCGCCGAAGCCGGCGCGCGTGTGGGCACGGTGCTGATGTGCACGCTGCTCGGCATGGCGCTCGGCGGATGGATGTCGGGCAAGGTATTCGACCTGACCGGCTCGTACCACGCAGCCTTCGTCAACGGCATTGCGTGGAACCTGCTGAACCTGTCGATTGCAACGTTGCTGTGGCGCCGCACGCGGCGCCCGCATCAGGCGCGGGTGCTTCGCTGAGCCGCTCGGGGCAGGAAGCCCGTGGCAAGCGAGGTGCCGGCGAGGATCACGATGCAGCCGATCACCATCTGCAGCGACAACGATTCGCCGAGGAAGATCGCGCCCCAGGCCACGGCGAAGGCCGGTATCAAGAACGTGACGGTGATCGCATTGGCCGGGCCGATGTGGGCGATCAGTCGGAAGTACAGCACGTAGGCCACACCGGTGCACACGGTGGCGAGCAAGGCGAGGTGGGTCCAGGCGGCGGTACTCGGCATCGTGGCGGGCCACAACATGAAGGTGGGCAGGATCAGCACCGCCGCGGCGCCCAGCTGGCTGCCGGCGGCGACGGCCATCGGCGGCACGCCGGTGAGACAGCGCTTCGTGTAGTTGGCCGAGAAGCCGTAGGACACCGTGGCCACGATGCAGGCGAGCGTCGCGAGCGCGACACGGGTGCCATCGACGTCGGCCTTCAGGCTGGCCTTGCTGTAGGCCAGGCCGAACACGCCGAGAAACCCGATGACGAGGCCCAGCGTGCGCAGCGGTGTGAGCTTGTCGCGCAGCCACAGCCACGCGATGGCGGCGCCGAAGAGGGGCGTGGCCGCATTGAAGATCGAGCTCAACCCCGCGCTGATCGTGAGCGCCGCGTAGCTGAAGCAGATGAAGGGCAGCGCGGAGTTGGTGACGCCCACCAGCAGGATCGGCCGCCAATGCGTGCGCAGCGGTGCGATCTGCCCGCGCAGCGCGAGCAAGGGCAGCAGCACCAGCGTGGCCCCGATGACGCGCAGGCCGGCGAGCGGTATGGCGCCGAACTCGGGCGCGCCCACGCGCATGAACAAGAACGATGCACCCCACACGGCGGCAAGCGCCAGCAGCTCCAGCAGGTCGGACCGTTTCACAGCGCCCCTTCCAGTACCAGCAGGGCGCGCTTGCGGTCGAGCCCGCCGGCGTAGCCGGTGAGGCTGCCGTCGGTACCGACCACGCGGTGACAGGGCACGATCACGCTGACGGGGTTGCGGCCGACTGCGGCACCGACGGCGCGCACGGCTTGCGGTGAACCCAGGCTGCGCGCAATGGCCGCATAGCTTTGGGTGGCGCCGGCTTCGATGCCGCACAAGGCCTGCCACACCGAGCGCTGGAAAGCCGTGCCGTGCAGGTCGAGCGGCAGCTCGAAATGCGAACGCGTGCCGGCGAAGTACTCGGCGATCTGCTCGGCGGCCTGCTGCAGCAAGGGATCGTCGGGCCGCTCGGGCGCGTCCAGGGGCTCGGGGTGCCACTTCTGCGCTTCGAACCAGGCCCCGGCCAGGCCGGCCTCGGTGCGGGCCAGCAAGATGGGGCCGAGCGGCGAAGAGAGGTGAGCTTGCGCCGTGCAGCGCGCAGCGATCTTTTTCGTGCGGGACGATGGAGTGGGTGACATGGTGGGTTCCTTCAGGGGAGGGTGTTCCAGAGCCGCAGCACGGCGTATGCGCGCCACGGCCGCCAGCGTTCGATCAGCGCATCGGCCTCGCGCTGGGTGGTGACGCCGAACAGCGGTTTCATCGCGTTCAGCACCGCCACGTCTTTCGGTGGAAAGGCATCGGGCCAGCCGAGCGCGCGCATCGCGATGTAGTGGGCCGTCCACGGGCCGATGCCGGGCAGCACGTGCAGTGTCTCGATCAACGCTTCGGGCTGGTGCTGCGTGTGCAGCTTGCGCGAGATCTCCGGCCAGGCCTGCGCCAACGCCAAGATGGCGCCCGCCCGCGAGCGGATGATGCCGAGCTCGGCGATGTGTTCGATGGGCGTCTGCGCAATCACGGCTGGAGCCGGAAAGGCGCGCACGATCTCGGGCCACGGTGTGGCCAGCGCCTCGCCGAAGCGATCGACAAAGCGCCGCGCCAGCGTGCGTGCACCGGCCACCGTGACCTGCTGGCCGAGCACGGCGCGCACCACCATCTCGAAGGCGTCGACGCAGCCGGGCAGGCGCAGGCCGGGGGCGCCGGGCAGGTCGGTCAGCGTGCTGTCGATGGCTTCGGGCGAGGCGTCCAGGTCCAGCCAGCGGCGGGCGGCGGCAACGACACGCGCGCTGTGCGGCGCCAGCGCGGTGGCAAAGCCGAGCCGCACATGCGGTGCGCGGGTGGCCGTCTCCGGCACGAACTCGGCCTCCAGCCAGCCCGCAGGCCCGGCGACGGCGCCGGCACGCAGGCTGCGGCGAATGCGCAAGCCGTCGACCACCTCGACATCGGGAATCGCACGCTGGCTCAGAAAGCGCAGCATCGACGCCGTGTCGTACGGCGCGCGGTAGCCCAGCCGCACGTTGATGGCGTCGTCGGCCGGCGCGGCGTCTTCATCGACCTCACCGCCTGTCTCACCACGCAGGCGGCTCGGGCTCATGCGGTAGTTCTCGACGAAGGCGGCGTTGAAGCGCCGCAGGCTGCGAAAGCCGCTCGCCAGCGCCACCTGCGCCATCGGCAGGCGCGTGTCGGTCAGCAGTTGCTTGGCCAGCAGCAGGCGGCGTGTCTGCAGGTATTGCAGCGGCGTGACGCCGTGCTCGGTGGCGAAGATGCGTCGCAGATGGCGGTCGCTCACGCCCAGGTGGTCGGCCAGGCCGGTCATCGACAGGTCTTCTTCGTCGCCGAGGCGGCTGTCGAGCCAGCTGGCGGCCTGGCGGGCCAGGGTGCGCGACGCATCCATCACCGTCCACGCCGGGCCGGGGCCGGGCGCGACCTCGGGGCGGCACTTCATGCACGGGCGGAAGGCGGCCGCCTCGGCCTGCGCGGGGGTGTCGAAGAAGCGGCAGTTCTCGCGCCGCGGCGTGCGCACGCGGCACACCGGGCGGCAGTAGATCTTGGTGGACGTGACACCCACGAACAGCCGGCCGTCGAAGCGGGCATCGCGGGCCTTGAAGACCTGGTAAGCGGCATCTGCATCGAGTGTCATGCAGCCATTATGGGCAGCAGCGTAGGCTGTACTCGCCGTTTTCGGACATGTCGCCGGGCTCGTTTTTTGCGGAACCAGCGTCTCTACAATCCGCCCCACCTTCAGGAGAGCACAAGCATGCAAGTCACGGCGTCCAACTTCAAGGCATACGACATTCGCGGCATCGTCGGCAAGACCATCGACGAAGCGTTTGCCGAGCATCTGGGCCGCGCCTTCGGCAGTGCCGCCAAGGTGGCGGGCGAGAAGGCGGTGGCGGTGGGCCGCGACGGGCGCTTGTCGGGCCCGGGCCTGGTGGCCGCGCTGATCAAGGGCCTGATGTCCACCGGGCTCGACGTGGTCGACATCGGTGCCGTGACCACGCCGATGCTCTACTACGTGGCGGCCACACGCGGCAAGCACGGCTGCAACAGCGGCATCCAGGTGACGGGCAGCCACAACCCGAAGGACTACAACGGGTTCAAGATGGTGCTGGCCGGCCGCGCGATCTACGGCGACGAGATCCAGGCCCTGCGCCAGCGCATCGAAACCGAAGACTATGTGACGGCCAAGGGCCGCTCGGCGAAGATGGACATCCTGGCCGAGTACCGCCACCGCATCGTGAGCGACTGCAAGCTGGTGCGCAAGATGAAGATCGTGGTCGACTCGGGCAACGGGATTCCCGGCGCGTCCGCACCGGGGATTCTTCGGGCGCTGGGCTGCGACGTCACCGAGTTGTATTCCGAGGTCGACGGCGACTTCCCCAACCACCACCCCGATCCGAGCAAGCCCGAGAACCTTGCCGACCTGATCCGCACCGTGCAGACCACCGATGCCGAGATCGGCCTCGCATTCGACGGCGACGGTGATCGCCTCGGCGTGGTCACCAAAGACGGCCAGATCATCTACCCCGACCGCCAGCTGATGCTGTTCGCAACAGACGTGCTCTCGCGCAACAAGGGCGGGACGATCATCTACGACGTGAAGTGCACGCAGCGCCTGGCGCCGGCCATTCGCGCGGCTGGCGGCAAGCCGCTGATGTGGCAGACGGGGCACTCGCTGATCAAGGCCAAGCTGAAGGAACTCAAGGCACCGCTGGCGGGCGAGATGAGCGGGCACATCTTTTTCTCCGAGCGCTGGTATGGCTTCGACGACGCCACCTACACCGCGGCGCGGCTGCTCGAGATCCTGTCGCGCAGCAAGAACCCGAGCAAGGTGCTGAACGACCTGCCGACGAGCTTCAACACGCCCGAACTCAACGTGCCGTGCGCCGAAGGCGAGCCCAAGCTCGTGGTGAAGAAGCTGCTGGAGAACGCCAACTTCCCAGGCTCGCAAGAGATCATCACGATCGACGGCCTGCGCGTGGAGTACGCCGATGGCTTCGGCCTCATTCGCGCGTCGAACACCACGCCGGTGCTGGTGCTGCGCTTCGAGGGCCACACGCCCGAGGCCCTGCACCGCATCGAAGCCCAGATGATGGCCGCGCTGATCGCCGCCAAACCCGACGCACAGGTGGCAGCCGCTGCGCACTGATTCAATGTCAACGGCGTGCCCATGCGCGTTCTGATCGTCAAGCTTTCATCGCTGGGCGACGTGGTGCATGCCATGCCGGTGGTGCACGACATCCAGAGCGTCTACAGCAACGCCTACATCGACTGGGTGGTGGAGCCGGCCTTCGCGCCGCTGGTGCGCCGCGTGAGCGGTGTCGACGAGGTCATCGAGTGCGCGCAGCGCCGCTGGCGCAAGGCGTGGTGGACGTCGGCCGTGCGGGCCGAGTGGCGCAGGTTTCGCGGGCAGCTCGCCGCGCACCGCTACGACGCCGTGCTCGACCTGCAGGGGCTGACCAAGTCGGCCCTCGTGGCGCGCATGGCGCAGGGCCCGAGCTTCGGCCTGGCCAACCGCACCGAAGGCTCGGGCTACGAGCTGCCGGCCCGCTGGCTGGTCGATCAGGCGATCGAGATCCAGCCCCGCATCCATGCGCTCGACCGGTCGCGCGAGCTGGCGGCACGGGCGCTGAACTACCGCATCGGCGGTCCACCGCATTTCGGCCTGCAGGCCCATGGCGAACGCGCGGCCCGGCCGACCGTGGTGTTCGTGCATGGCAGCTCGCGCACCGACAAGCTGTGGCCCGAGGAATGCTGGGTCGACCTGGGCCACCGCATGCTGGCCTCGGGTTTCGAGGTGGCGCTGCCGCATGCCGGGGCCGACGAGCTGGCGCGCGCCCACCGGCTGGCACAGGCGCTCGGCCCCCATGCCATGGTGTGGCCGGCGATGCCGCTCGACGCACTGATCGACCAGATGGGTGCCACGCAAGGTGTCATCGGCGTCGACAGTGGGCTGAGCCACATCGCCGTGGCACTCAACCTGCCGCATGTGCAGCTCTACAACTTTCCCACCGCATGGCGCACCGGGCCGCAGCAGGCGCATGGGCACCGGCACCAGGTGTCGGTCGAGCGCGACCCGACGCCCGAGGTCGACCTGGTGTGGGCCACATGGCAGGTCGTGCGCCGGGCTGGCCACTGATGGGCGGCGTCGGAAGCTGGCTGGCGCGCAGGGCCTATTCCCATCTGCTGCGGCTGCTCACGCCCGTGTACGTGTTGCGCCTGTGGTGGCGTGGGCGTGCCGAGCCGCTGTACCACCATGCCATCGGTGAGCGCCTGGGCAACTACCGTGGCCTACCGAAGGCAGGTGCCCTGTGGGTGCATGCGGTGTCGCTCGGCGAGACACGCGCTGCGGCGGTGCTGATCGATGCGTTGCGCCGCCAGCAGCCGACGTTGCACCTGCTGCTGACCCACAGCACCGCCACCGGCCGCGAAGCCGGCCAGGCGCTGCTGCGAGAGGGCGATGCCCAGGCCTGGCTGCCCTACGACACGCCGGGCGTGGTGCGGCGCTTCTTCACGCAGTTCAGGCCCGCGGTCGGCGTGCTGATGGAAACCGAGATCTGGCCCAACCTGTTGCATGCCGCGCGGGTGGCGGGTGTGCCGATGGTGCTGGCCAATGCGCGCCTCAGCGCCAGGAGCTACCGCAAAGGCCAGCGCCTGGCCGCGGTGATGTACCCGGCCGCCGCCTCGCTGACCCTGGTGCTGGCCCAGACCGAAGACGATGCGGCCCGCCTGCGCGACTCGGGCGCACGCGAGGTGCTGGTGTGCGGCAACCTCAAGTTCGACATCGCCCCCGATGAAACCCTGCTGGCGCGAGGCCGGACCTGGCGCACCCAGCTGGCGCGCAGCGTGGTGCTGGCCGCGGTGACGCGCGAGGGCGAAGAGGCGATGCTGCTGGCCGCCTGGGCGCAGTTGCCGGCTGCCGGGCGACCGCTGCTGTTGATCGTGCCGCGCCACCCGCAGCGCTTTGACGAGGTGGTGAGCCTGGTTCAGTCGGCCGGCCTGGTGCCGGCACGCCGCAGCCAGTGGACCGATGTGCCCGACGATGCAGCCTGTGCAGCCGATGTGTGGATCGGCGACAGCATGGGCGAGATGCCGCTCTACTACGCCGCGGCGGATGTGGCATTGCTGGGCGGCAGCTTTGCGCCGCTGGGCGGGCAGAACCTGATCGAAGCGGCGGCCTGCGCCTGCCCGGTGGTGATGGGGCCGCACACCTTCAACTTCGCCGAGGCGGCCGAACTCTCGCTCGCCGCCGGTGCGTCGCTGCGCGTGGCCGACATGGCCGAGGGCGTGTCGCGCGCGGTGGCCCTGGCCCGCAATGGCGAGCGCGAAGCGTTCGCGAGGCGCGCCGTCGCGTTCGCAGCGCAGCACCGCGGCGCGGCGCTGCGCATGGCGCAGCGCATCGCGCCGCTCTTGCAGCCCTGACGGGGCATCGTCAGAAGAGCTTGCCGACGTTGAACAGCGTCAGCACGCCCAGCACCGCGAAGATGACCGCGGCGACGCCGTGCACCCAGGGCATCGAGATCTTCTTGGCCAGCCTGTCGCCCACGAACACGGCAGGCACGTCGGCGATCAGCATGCCGAGCGTGGTGCCCGCGACCACCTGCACCAGGTCGGCGTAGCGCGCGGCCAGCGCGACGGTGGCGATCTGCGTCTTGTCGCCCATCTCGGCCAGGAAGAAGGCGATGACCGTGGTGACGAACACGCCGTAGCGGGCGCTGCTGCCTTCGCTGTCGTCGATCTTGTCGGGGATCAGCATCCAGCCGGCCATGGCGATGAACGACACGCCGATCACCCAGCGAAGGATGTCGGGGCCGAGTGCAGACGCGACCCAACCGCCCAGCGCGCCGGCGGCCGCGTGGTTGACGACAGTGGCCGTGAAGATGCCCAGCACGATGGGGAGCGGGCGCTTGAAGCGGGCGGCCAGCAGCATCGCCAGCAACTGCGTCTTGTCGCCCATTTCGCCGAGGGCGACCACGCCGGTGGAGATGAGAAATGCTTCCATGAGAACTCCAGGGCCGATGAACCAGAGACCGCACGGCATCCCCGGCCCTTGTTCCGGGAGGCTGTGTGGTCAAAGGTCTTGCCAGGCTGTGGAGCTGCTCGCGCCATGGCCGTGGGGGCCAAGTGTGTTGACGCGAGCCCCTGCGGGTGCAGGGCGGCTACTCCCCAATGACGGGTGAGCGCGAAGTCTAACGCAGCGTGTTACGGCGCCAGCATGGCGTTCACGGCCGATACATCGCCCGGGGCCAGCTGCCCAGAGGCCTGGCGCAGCTTGAGGCCGTTCACCAGCACGTCGTAGCGTGCCTTGGCCAGGTCGCGGCGCGTGGTGAAGAGCTGGGTCTGCGCGTTCAGCACGTCGAGGTTGACGCGCACGCCGACCTTGTAGCCGAGCTGCGTGGCCTCGAGCGCGAGCTGGCTCGACGATTCAGCGGCTTCGAGCGCCTTGACCTGCGCCTGCTGCGATTGCACGCCGAAGAAGGCCTGGCGGGTTGATTGGGCCACGATGCGGCGCGCGGCATCGAGCGAGTTTCGCGACTGCTCTTCGAGCGACAGCGTTTCCTTCACGCGGTTTTGCACCGAGAAGCCGGCGAACAGCGGCAGCGTCAGCGTCACCGCGACGCTGGAGCCTTTGGTCGACCCCGAGTAGTCGAAGGGCTGCCCGCTTTGCCGACCGTCGGCCGACACGCGGCCGCGGTTGTAGCCGCCGGTCAGGTCCACGGTGGGCAGGTGGCCGGCGCGGGCCTTGCTCGTTTCGAGCTGGGCGATGTCGTAGCCGACCTTGGCCTTGCGCACATTGGGGGCCGTGTCGGTCTGCGCCACCCAGGCGTTCACGTCGGCCGGCAGCACCGGTGGCAAGGCCACCGGCGTGGCCAGCGGCTTGGGGGTCACCCCGCTGCGGCCGACCAGTTGGTCGAGCGCGATGCGCTTGGTCAGCAGGTCGTTGTCGGCGGCGATCTCTTGTGCGGTGGCGAGGTCGTAGCGCGCCTGGGCTTCACGCGTGTCGGTGATGGTGGCGGTGCCGACCTCGAAGTTGCGCTTGGCCGAAGCCAGCTGCTCTGAAATGGCGGTCTTGCTGGCCTGTGCGGTGGTCAGTGCATCTTGCGCGGCCAGCACGTCGAAGTAGGTCTGGGCCACGCGCACGATCAATTCCTGTTCGGCGAGTTCGAGATCGGCCTTGGCAGCATCCACGCCGAGATCGGCCTGCGAGATGGTGGCATCGTTGGCGCGGTTGAACAGGGTTTGCTTGCCGCTCACGCCGGCGGTCGGCCCGGACGTTGTGCTGTCGCCCGTCGGGCTCTCGCTGGTGCTGCGCGATTCGGAAAGGGTCGCGCCCACCTGGGGCCTGCGCAGCGCATGGGCCTGGTCGGCACGGGCTTGCGCCGAATCGGCCAGCGCGCGTGCCGCCAGGTAGGTGGCGTCGTAGCCGCGGGCCGTGTCGTACAGCTCCTGCAGGCTTTGCGCTTGCGCGAACGGCACGGCGCCCAGGGTGAGGGCGCAGGCCAGCGCCAGGCGGCTCAGCCGGGGCAGGCGAAACGTGGAGACATCGATCATGAACGGTCCTTGCGTTGAAGACTCAATAAGTGGGCACGGACGCGTCGACCTCATGGGCCCACGCATCGATGCCGCCTGCGATGTTGTACAGCGAGGTGTAACCCTGGCGCTCCAGGAATGC
>Ga0302299_10002030_pt1 | contig 12329 bp, 5 predicted proteins | sample III_Fen_N3_4_FD_198795 | JGI IMG/M metagenome (GOLD analysis project Ga0302299, IMG submission 198795) | Peat permafrost microbial communities from Stordalen Mire near Abisko, Sweden - III_Fen_N3_4 | ecosystem: Environmental > Terrestrial > Soil > Wetlands > Permafrost | place: Sweden: Abisko...
TGCTTCGTGGATCCTAATGGATCTCCGGCGCGAGTTTCCCGAGATGATGCTGGCTCCCATCTGGGCCATGAGCACCCCGGGCTCCCGCCGCACGATCCAGGCTTGGGCACGGCGGCCCGCGAGGACCTCCGGCGCCCGCCCGACCTCTCCGATGAGCGGGTCGGTCGAGCGCCGCCGGATCCGGGCGTGGCCGCCCCACGTGGTCAATAGGTGAAGATGAACCCGCCGCCGCTCGCCCCGGCCCCGTGGGCCATCATCATGACGGTCATGCCGCGGCGGAGCGCCCCGGTCTGGATCGCCTCGTCGAGGTTCAGCGGCGCCATGGCCGCCACGGTGTTCCCATACTTGGGGAAGCAGCTGACGCTCTTCGACTCGGGGATCCCGAGCAGCCGCAGCTGGTCCTTCCAGACCAGGTGCGTCTGGTCGCTGGTGATGAAGAAGTCGACGTCGTCGAGACCCAGGCCGGCCTGCTCCAGGAGCCGGCCGGAGATGATCCGGCAGGAGTCGAGGACCGACTGGTGGATGCGGCGGCCGTCGGGCATGGTCAGCGCCAGCATGGTCCGATCGAAGGTCTGCTTGCCGTTGAGCAGCTCGGTCCCGAAGGGGACGTAGGCGAAGTCCGACAGCTCACTATCGGTGTAGTAGTAGCTGGCCTTGAAGTTGGGCTCGGGGCTGTGCTCCAGCAGCATGGCGGCGAACCCGTCACCGTTCAGGAAGACCGTGCGGGTGTCCTTGGTCACCTGCGTCGCGCGGTCCTGCGCGCCCCGGTCTCCGCCCAGGATGAGGACCCGCTCGTCCCCGGCGTTGATGAACGCCAGCGCGAGCCCCATGGCGTGAACGAAGCCGCTGCACGCCGCCGAGATGTCCATGGCCGGGATGTCTGGCCTCAGGCCCAGCCGAGCCAGGACCACCGACGCCGTGCTCGGGACCGCGTGGTCACCGAACAGCCGCGCGTAGATCACCCGATCGACCTGCTCCGGGCGCACCCCGGCCCGCTCCAGGCAGGCCCGGCCAGCGCGCTCCAGGTACTCCGCGCACGGCACCTCGAAGCGGCCCCGGCGGCGTTCGCGGATGCCGATCGCGTACTCCACCGCCCGGTCCGTGGCGATGAGCCCGAACTCGTCGATCAGGTCCTGGTTCCGGACCACCTCCTCCGGCAGGCCGGCGGCGGTCCCGGCCACGCGGGCGTTCCGCGCCAGCAGCAAGGGCCGGCTGGGTGGGTACTCCTTGGTCGAGCCGACCATGGCCCGCGGCGGCTGCGGCGTCGGGTCGCTCACCCCTGCATCATCCCGACGATCCGGTCCACCAGCGGGCCCACCACCAGGGCCTGCTCGTCGGCCGCGATCATCCCGATCCCGAAGGCCTCCATGAACTTGAAGCCCAGCTCCACCATGGCGAGCGAGTCGGCCCCGAGGTCGTTCACCACGTGGCTCACCTCCGTCACCTCCCCCGGCCCGAGCCGCAGGTAATCGGTGAGCAGCGCATCGACCTTCGCCAGCACTTCCTGTCTCTGCATGGTCACTCCTCGTGTCTCCCCAGCGTCGCGACCATCGCGCCGCAGCTCAGCCCTTCTCCGACGGAGAGCATCAAGACTCGCCCTCCCCTCCTCAACCGCCCTTCGACCACCGCCTGATCGAGCAGCAGGGGCAGCATGGCCGACATGGTGTTGCCGTACCGTGCGAGGAGCGACAGCGTCTTCTCGCGCGGGATCGCCAGATGTTCGAGGACCGCGCTCCAGAGCCGGCCGTGGTTCTCGGTCGCGAGCACCAGATCCACGTCCGCCAGCCCGACCGCGGCCCGCGACAGGGCCCGGCGCATGGCCCGCTCCACACCCTCCAGCACCAGCGGCTGGATCTCCTTCCAGTCGCCCTGGCGGTAGAGGTCGAAGAGCGCCTGGTGGCCGCCCACGCCGTTGACGTCCAGTGTCGCGCATTTGCGCAGCTCGAAGCCCCTGGCGAACGCTGCGCCGCGCGGATCGGTCACCTGGCAGACCGCCTCGATGCGCGATCCGCCCTCCCCGGGCTGAGCCCGCCCGAGCAGCACCGCGCCCGCGCCGTCGCCGAAGAGGAACGCCTGGCGCGGATCGGTGCGCGTCACCAGCCGGTTGATGATTCCACCCGACGTGACGAGCACCAGCTCGTCGCCCGCCGCGATGGCCGCGACCCCGACCTCGATCGCCTGGATGAAGGCGTTCACGCCGCCGTCCACGTCGAAGGACTGGAACGCCACCGAGGTGCCGAGCTTTCGCTGGGTCAGCGAAGCGGTCATCGGGAGTAGCCGGTCGCCGAGGAACTTGGTGACGATCAGCTTGGAGAGTCGCTCCGGCGCGACCCGAGCGCGCTCCAGGCACTGGCGGGCGGCCGCGGCGAGCAGATCGCTGTCCGCCACCCCCGACTCGGCCACCCGGCGCTGCTGGACGCCGAAGATCTTCTGCACCGCGGCCGCGGTCACGCCGTGCCCGTGGCGCGCGATGATCTCCTCGTTGGTGACCACGGTCTCCGGGAGCGCGGCGCCGGTCGAGAGGATGGCGGCCTGCCGCGGCCCGGCCACCCGCGCCGGCTCAGCGGCGCTGGATCGTTCGCCGACGATATTCACGCTCAGGCCTCCACTCGGCTGCTCGGGAGGCGCGGCAGATTGTCGAAGAACCGGGCCACGTCGTCGGCGAGCCGAGGGACCCGGAGCGTGTTGAGGTGCCCAGCCGCGTAGCGGGTCCGGTGCTGGAGCTGCCAAGCCTGCGCCAGCTCCTCGTAGCGCTGCTGGTCCGTCACCAGGTCGTAGAGCGCCTGCACCATCAAGACCCTCCCCTTGTCCACCGCCCCCGCGCCGACGTGCAGCGGGTCCACGTCGCGGAGCCAAGCCGCGACGTCGTCCCGTCCAGCGCCCGCCTCGACCAGGTCGGCCCGGATGGTGGCGCAGAGCGGCGAGCGCCAGATCAGCTCGGGGAAGTTACATGGCGGGTTGATCACGCACGCGCCGTCGAGGCCTCCATCTTGTTGCCGGACGGACGCCGCCAGCAGCAGCGTGAGGGCGCCCCCCATGCTGAAGCCGGCGACGTAGATCGGGTGGTTTCGCTCGCGGCGCAGGCGGGCCAGGCAGGCCCGGAGCTCACCCAGCGCCTGGTGGAAGGCCTGGCGGGTGCGGGCCAGGTCGGCGCTGAAGAAGTACTCACCGCTGAAGAGGCTCTCCTCCGGCTTTCGCTCATAGTGATAGGGTAGACTGTAGAGCTCGACCGAGTACCCGTTGCGCCGGAGCCCGGAGAAGAGGAAGCCGTACAGCTCGCGCTGGTTCTCGAAGAGCCCGTGCACGAACAGGATCGTGCCGCGCGGGTGCTCGGCCGGGTAGGATCTCAGGGGCACCGGCGCGAGCGCGTGCGTGGGAGAAGCGGCGAGGCCCGCCTCGGGAACGCCCGCTGGCCGATGGCGCACCTTGGCGAGCTTCTCGCGCAAGAGCTTCTCCACCGCGATCTGATCCACGAATCTTGAGCTGGCCTCGTCCATGGTGTTCACCTCACCTCGACCGCTCGGGCCACGCTGAGCGCGTAGCCGGCGGTGCGCGCCGATCGAAGATCGATCTGGAGGCCGGCCACGGTGACCCGTTCGTGGGAGCAGTCGAGCGCCGCGAACACCAGCCGTCCGCCCCAGCCGCCCACCTTGCTGGCCGCCTCTTTGCGCGTCCAGAGCACGTTGAGCAGCCCCTGCCGCGTGGGTTCGGCTGCGCCGGCGAGGGTGTCGCGCTCGCGCGACGAGAGGAAGAACCGGGCCAGCGCCGCTGGCCGAGGCGCGTCCAGCTCCAGATCGACCCCGATCGCGAACCGCGCCGCGACCGCCACCGCCACTCCGCTCGAATGGGCGATCGACACCCGCAGTCCTGGATGCTCCCGCACGCATGGGCTGCCCGACGGCTCGCGCCCGATCTCCACCGACCCGCCCTCCGGCCTATCGAGCGCGATCGCCACCGCGCGCCGCGCCGCCCTTCGCCCGGCCAGAAACTCTGCCCGCCGGCGCGGGGATCGATACCGTTGGTAAAGCGACCGCTCCACGCCGAGCAGCTCGGTCGGCGCGATGCCCAACGCCTCCTGGGCCCCCGCTTCGCCGGAGACCGGCACACCGACCACCGCCACGTCCCCGAACGCCTGGACCAGCTCGCGGAGCACCTGCTCGATCTGGGCGACCGGAGAGGCCATTTACTGGCGGATCCTCCGGAAGGCGACGTTGTGGGCCAGGCAGCAGAGCTCCTGGTCGTCGCGCAGCATGGCGATGTCGAAGAGGAACTGGTCCTGAGATCGATCGCTCACCCGGGCGATCACCTCGTACTGCCCCTCCTCCCGAGGCGGCTGGAAGATCGCGAACTCCTCCGCGCCCACCGGCAGGTAGACCTGTCCGGTCTCGAGGATGCAGAAGACCGCGCCGGCCTGGTGGAGGGAGTCGAGGAACGCCGGGTTGATGAGGTAGCGGTCCAGCGGGTAGCGCGGCTCGGAGAGCTGGGCCCGGGGCAACGGCGCGCGGGCCCGGATGCCGGCCTTCCCGTACACCACCTCCAGCTCGGCGATCGCGTGGCCGCTCCGTCGCGCGTCGTTGAAGATCGGGCCGAAGAGCACGTTCTTCTCGAGCGTCGGGTCCGCCACCAGCAGCCTGGCCCAGTCGCTCCGCTCCTGACCGCTCAGCTCCCCCAGCCCCCATACCGAGGGCGACTGGACGGGCGGAGACATCGCCTCGCGCGAGACCACCGCGCTGCAGTAGAGCCGCTGCTCGGCCGCTCCGCCCGCGCGCGGCCGAAAAGGAGACCAGACCTCCATGCGCAGTCCCCGGCGCTCGCCGGAGTTGATCGCAGCCGGCGCGCTCCGCACCGTCACGTCCCGGGACTCGTCCCGGTAGAGCTTGAACGCGTCGCGGAAGGCGAGCTGCCGGAACACGGTCGGTCCCGCCTCCTCCTGGGTGATCAGCCGGTGGGCCTCGGCCATGAGCTCCATGAACCCGACGCCCGGCATGAGCGGCGTCCCCGCCAACCGATGCTGGTCGAGGATGGCGTCGCGCGCCGCCGAGAACCGCCGGTGAATGGCCGGCAGCGGTCCGGAGCCGCGGCTGACCCAGTCGACCATCGGGGAGGCGGCGAGGCTGGACGCGGCCAGCTCCGGATCGAGCAGCTCGCCCAGCCCGCGGTGGAGCACCACCTCCACGTCCCCGCTCGCGGACCAGATCTCCCGCGCTGCTGCCCGTCCCCCCTCGTCTGGAGGGATGAAGTTGAGCCCCGCGCGCTCGCCGTTCTCGCGAAGGAAGCCGTTCCTCCAGGCCATGCCGCGCTCTGCCCAGCCCGACCAGACCAGGCTCGTGCCCTGGATCCCGCGCGCACGGCGGCAGGCGCGCGCCCAGAGGTCGAGGAAGGCGTTGGCGGCCGAGTAATCGACCTGGGTGGCGCTCCCCAGCACCCCGGCGATGGACGAGACCGCCACCACCCGCCGCAGGGGGTCCTTCGCGCAGAGCGCACCGAGATGACACGCACCCAGCGTCTTGACGCGGTGGACGGACTGGAACTCCTCCAGGGACTTGCGCTCCAGCTTGCGGCTCACCTCCCGCCCGGCGCCGTGGATCAGGGTGGTGATCGGACCGTGAACCCGCCGCACCTCGTCCAGGGCCGCCGCGAGCTGGGCGCGATCCGCGACGTCGGCCGCGTGGTACGTGGCGCTGCATCCCGCCGACTGAAGCCGCGCGAGGGTCTCGAGGACCTCGGTGCCGCGCTGCAGCGCAGCCCAGGCCTCCTCGACCATCACCGGCGTGACCCGCTGGCCTGCCTGGCTCAGCCGCGCGCGGATCGCCTCCTTCTCCTGAAGGCGCGCCTCGGGAGCGAGCGCGTGGAACCGCTGAACCTCCGGCCCGAGCCGGGTCCGGCCGATCAGGGCCACGCGGCTCGGACGCCCCTGAACCAAGTGGTCGAGGATGGTCGCGGTGACTCCGGAGCCACCGCCGGTGGCCAGCACCACCTCGCCCACCTCGTCCGGTCCCGACGCAGGTTGGGCCGAGCGCTCAGGCGGCGGCGAATCCTCCAGGGCCACCCGCTGGCGCACCCCAGCCGCCCGGCAGATCTCGACGCCCGGGCCGCGTCCGGCCAGCTCGCCCAGCAGCGGCTCGAAGTCCGTGGCTGCGGGAGCGGTCAGCGATCTCGGCGCGAGATCCAGGATGGTCAGGTGCCGCTCGGGCCACTCTCGACGCAGCGCCTTATAGAACCCGACGTGAAGCCCGAAGACCGGGTCGAGCGGGCCGCCCGCGTCTGAGAGACCGTGCACGCCGTCGATGGCGGTCACGGCCAGGATCCGTCCCGGGAGCCGCTGCGCCTCGGCCAGCCGCTTCCAGGCGACGAAGCGGCAGTCCGCGGCCCGCGCCACGATCACCGCGGTCTCGTCCGCCGTAGCCTCGGCCAGCGAGCGCCTGGCGCCGCAGGCGGTGAGGTCCACCAGCAGATCGGGCGACTGCCCCTGCAGCAATGGGCTCAGCGCCGCCAGCGTCTCGTCGGGCGAGCCCGAGGCCGGGAAACACCAGGGATGGACCTCACCGGCCCGGCTCCCCACCGCTGCCGCGCAGGCCTGCACGTACCCGGGGTCATCCCCCCAGATCCAGACCCGCTTGCCCGCCAGCGACTCGGACCCTGCGTACAGAGGCGCCGGGACCAGCACGCGCACCTGCCGTGCCAGCTCCAGCGCCGGCTCTTCCGGCCCCGCCCCGTCGGCGCGCCCTGCACCGGCGATCTCCAGCGCCAGCGCGTCCAGCCGCGCGTCGGCCGGCAGCCGCCAGTCGGAGGGGAGGCCGAAGGTCTGGATGCACGCCGTGCGCAGCTTCTCCCGGGTCTCCGCGTCGAGGCCGAGGTCGGTCTCGAGCGTGAGATCGAGCTCCAGCATCTCGCGCGGATACGGGGTGTGCTCTGCCAGCAGCGCCAGGAGCCGGTGCGAGACGTCGATCCGGTCCGAACTCGCGCGGCCGGACGCGGCCATCGGCACTGGCGGCAGGTCCTGTCCCGGGGGCGCTGGCGCTGGCGCCGGTGCGGTCGGACCAGCGGCCGGTGCGCTGACTGGAACCGGCGCGTCGCGCGGGTAGACCGGAGCTGCGCCCTTCGCGCCTCGCTGGAAGTGCGCGATGAGGTGGTTCACGGTCGGGAATTCGCTGATCCGGAACTCGGCCTCCGGAGCGACGCCAAAGCGCTCTCCGAGCATCGCCAGGATGGTCGCCTGTTTGACGGTGTCCACCCCCAGGTCGGCCTCGAGCTCCATGTTCGGCTCGATCATCGAGGGCTGGTAGCCGGTCACCTGCGCCACCACCGCGCGGACCTGCTCGTCAATACCCGGCGCCGTCTCGGCGCGGCCCGGCGCCGGTTCGTCGCGAGATGCCGGAGGAGCCTCACTCGGCGCTTCTGCGACTGGCGCTGCGCCGGCATGCTTCCCGGTGAACAGCCCGACCAGGCCGCGGAGCGTCGGGTAGTCGAAGAGGCGCACCTCGCCCAGATCTCCGACGCCGAGCTCCTCGGCGAGGGTGGCCAGCACGGTGGCCTGCTTGACGGTGTCGATCCCCAGGTCGGCCTCCAGCTCCATGTCGAGGTCGAGCATGGACCGCTGGTAACCGGTGATCGCGGCGACGGCGTCGAGCACCCGCTCGCGCACCGAGGCCTCGCTGGCGTCTGCGCGCTCTCCTGTGGGAGGAGCGGCCAGGCTCGGCAGCTTCGGCGTGAGGGAGGCGGACGGGGCCTTCGGAAGTTCGATCAACGCCGGCGTGGGCGCGCTCGGCGGCGTCCCGGTGCGAGCCCTGTCGAGCGAAGGGCGATTGGCCAGGACGGCCCCGGGCTGCGCGTCTTCGATCACCAGCGTGCGGCCGTGATGGGCCAACACGGGCGCGGGGAGGCCGGAGACGCGCGACAGCCAGGCGCGGTAGGTGGCGGGATCCTGGATCCGATCCTCGCCGCGCGCCGCGCGCCGGAGTAACAGATAATTGCCCTGGGAGCCGAAGCCGGCGGCCATGCGCAGCGCGTGGCCTAGGTCTCGCCGGCCTCCGCGCGACAGCTTCAGCCCCGCCAGCGCCGGGTCCACCTCGCGGTGATTGACCACCGGTGGAACCCGCCCGTGCTGGAGCGCCTTGGCCGCGGCAGCGTCCTCCAGCGCCGCACCCATGGTGTGCCCCGTCATCCCCTTGGTGTTGGTGACCTCGATCTCGCCGCACCGGTCGCCGAAGACGTGGCGCAGCGCCGTGGCCTCCGCCTCGGAGCAACCGCCCCGCGGCGGGGTGTAGGGCTCGTGGGAGAAGTAGGCCAGGTCCGCAGCCAAGGTTGCCCGGGAGAGGCCGTGGCGCGCCTCCATCTGCCGGATGAAGAGCTCCAGCTCGTCGGCGTAGCGCGGCACGTCGAGCTGGCTCGGGTGGGCGGCGGCGTTGAAGGCGTGCGTGCCGAGCAGCTCGCAGACCGGCGCCACGCCGCGGCGGGCGCACTCCTCCGCGGCCTCCACCACGATGCCGACCGCACCGGCGCCCATGATCATGCCGTTGCGGCGACGGTCGAAGGGCACGGCCGCCTCGTAGACGTCGCCTTCGCTGCTGCACGCGCCGGTGCTCAGGAAGCCCGCCCCGACGTAGGGGAGCGAGGCCTCCGAGCTCGGGTCGTCCGCGCCCACCACGATCATCCGCTGCACCCGCCCGCTGCGGATCAGCTCCTCCGAGAGCAGGACGGCCGTGGGTGTCGAGGAGCAGGCGGCGTTGAGCTGGAAGTTGGGCCCGCGCGCGTTGACGCACCTGGCCAGCCGGTTGTTGGCCTGGCAGGAGAGCTGGGTCATGAACTGGTGGTTGAAGCGGTAGACCTCGGCCTCGTCCGGCGAGGCGCAGAGCCGGGCGTAGTTGAGGGCGAACCAGTCGGTGAGGAGCCGGCGGCTCTCGGCGTGGGAGACCCGCGGGATGAGCTCCTCGTAGAAGTCCCGGATCGCGTCGCGGGCACGGCTGCCGAGGGTCCGCGAGAGGTGGCGCGAGACCTCCGCGATGACCGGCTCCATCAGCGGGAAGCCGTTGGCGAAGATGACGCCGGTGCCGGCCTGCATCTCCTGCGGCAGCGCCCAGCGCTCCGGCAGCGTCCGCCCCGAGGCGGTGCGCACCCACTCCCGGACCAGTGGGATCTGAGCGTCGCGGAGCGCCTCGTACCCGGCGGCCACTGCGTGCGCGACGCTGCGGCTCATGGTGAGCAGTTCCTTCTCGTCCACCTGGTAGCCCGCGGCCAGGTCGAGGCGCCCGAGCTTCCCGGCGAGCTGGATCACCTCCTCGAGGCTCCGCAGCTCCACGATGCTGGCGCCCTGCTCCGACTTCACCACCTTTGAGACCCGGAGCTCGAGAAGCCTCCGGCGCTCGGCGTCGGTCAGGCGCTCGATCTGGTTCCGGCCCTCGAAGAGCTGGTCGAAGTTGTCGTCCCGGAAGGCGTCCTTGAACGAGCCCGGCAGGCCGACGGCCACGCCGCCGTAGACCACGCGCCGGCCCTCCCCTGCAGCCGACGCGGCCGTCACCATCACGCTTTGTGATTTGGGCTCGTGCGGCTCAACGACCTCAGCTCCGCTCGGATCGACGGGCAGGCCGGCCACGTGGAGCTGGCAGAGCAGCCGCAGGAAGGCCTCCGAGCTGTCGCCCTGCCTGCTGTCGGACGCCAGGATCAGGGCCGGGCGCCCAGCCAGGATCTCGCGGGCGAGCCTGGAGAGGATCGACCCCGGGCCAACCTCCACAAAGACCCGCGCACCGTCAGCGTAGAGCCGCTCCACGCTCCCCACGAAGTTGACGGGTCGGGTGATCTGGGTCGACATGGCCTGGATCACCTGCGCGGCCTCATCGGAGTAGTACTCGGCCGTGCTGGCCGCGAGCACGCGCGGCTGGGCGGGACGGACACGGACCCGCTGGAGCGCCGGCAGGAACGCGTCCTGCGCGCCGGCCACCAGCGGTGAGTGAAACGGGCAGGAGACGTTGACCGGGACGGGACGGAGGCCACGGGCCGTGGCCCGTTCGGCGAGCTCGGCCAGGGCCTCGCGCTCCCCGCTCACGATGGTCTGCTGCGGGCCGTTGACGTTGGCGATGGTGACGGAGCGTCGCAGCTCCGCGGTGAGCGCGCGCGCCCCAGCCTCAGCCACCGGCAAGGCCAGCATGCCGCCTCGATCTGGAGGGACCTGCGCCAGCGCGGCTCCCCGTGCCTGCATGAGGGCGAGACCGTCCGCCAGCGCGAGCCGGCCAGCCGCGACCAGCGCGGTGAACTCGCCCAGGCTGTGGCCGAGCAGGTACGCGGGGCGCAGCCCCATCTGCTCGAGCACCGCGTAGGCCTCCAGGCTGGCCGCCATCATGGCCGGGTGCGTATGTGCGGTCTCGCGCAGCCGCTGCTCAGCCGCCTCCTTGCCCTGCCCAGCGCTGTCGAGGAGCGCCGAGATCGACGTCCCGGCCAGCGTCCGCCAGAGCCGGTCGGCGCGGGCCTGCAGATTCCGGGCGGCACCGAAGCGGTCGCGCAGCTCGTGGAGCATGTCCGGGTACTGCGACCCCTGCCCCGGGAAGAGCGCCGCCACCTGCGAGAGCTCCCGGGGCGGAGCCGCGTCGAAGAACAGGCCGCGCGGTTGGAGCTGCGCCAACCCCTCTGGCGAGGGCCCGCAAGCCCGCACCAGCTCGAGCTTGGCCTCCAGATCTGCCCGAGAACGGACAGTGAAGGCCAGGCGCTGGTTCCAGGAGCGATCGGCTCTGGAGTTCCACTCCGCCAGCGCCTCCCGGACGTCGAAGCCCGGGAAGGCCGGCAGCGCCGGGTCGGCGAGCCGGGCCTGCAGCTCCGCAGCGTCCGCCAGGAGCTGCCGCGCGTCGTCGCCGCGGAAGAGGGCCACCTCCCAGAGCGGCTCGGACTGATCCGTGGACGGCGTGAAGCCTGGCGCGGCTGGGCGCGAGCGCGGACGGGGGCGGAGGTCGTGCGGGCGGTGCTCCGAGAGCGCCAGGTGGTAGTTGGCGCCGCCGAAGCCGAACGCGCTCACACCGGCGCGGCGCGGGTGGTCCTTGTCCGCCCAGGCCTTCCCTTCGGAGAGGACGTAGAAGGGCGAGTCGCCCAGGTCGATCCCCGGGGCCAGCCGCTCGAAGCCGGCCGAAGGCGGCAGCCACTTGTGGTGAATGGCGAGCACGGCCTTGAGCAGGCCGGCGATCCCGGCGGCCGACTTGAGGTGGCCGATGTTCGACTTGACCGAGCCGATCCCGCAGGAGGCGCGGCCCTGCCCGCCCATCGCGGAGAAGGCGCGCCGGAGCGCGTTCACCTCGCTCCGGTCGCCCACCTGGGTGGACGTCCCGTGCGCCTCGATCAGCTCGATGGTGTCGGCCGGGTGGCCGGCCATCTCGCAGGCCCGCTGGATGGTCAGCGCCTGGCCGAGCTCGTTGGGCGCGGCGATGGCCTTGCCCTTGCCGTCGCTGCTCTGCCCGTATCCGTTCACGACCGCGTAGACCGGATCGCCGGCCGCGATCGCGTCCTGGAGCCGCTTCAGCACCACCACCCCGGCGCCCTGGCCGATCACGAAGCCGTTGGCGCGGGCGTCGAAGGGGAAGGAACCGTCCGGCGAGAGCGCGCCGATGCCGGAGAAGTAGATGCGCCCCTCCTCGGCGTCGAGCATGTCAGCGGCGCCGCAGACCACCGCGTCGGCATCGCCGAGCCGGAGCTGCTGGATCCCGCAGGCGACCGCGGCCAGGCCCGAGGCGCAGGCGGCGTCGATCACGAAGGCGTGGCCGCGCAGGTCGAAGGCCGAGCAGATCCGGGAGGCGATGATGTTGGGGAGGATCCCGGGCGCGCTGTCCTCGGTGACCGGGAAGGTCCCGGCCAGCGCCTCCTCGCGGATCGCGGCCAGGATCGCCTCCCTCTTCTCCGGCGGGATCCAATCCTCCAGCGCCCGGCTCTGCGCCAGGTGGTACGCGAACCGGTCGAAGTTGAACCTCCGGCAGAACGCGTGGTGCAGCGGCCCGATCATGGTGTTGCCCATGAAGACCGAGACCCGCTCCTTCGAGACGGAGTCGAGCGCGCCGCCGGCGAGCGCCTGGCGCGCGACCAGCAGCGCGGCCTTCTGGTTGGCGTCCATGTGCTTCGCGACGGCCGGGGGGATCCGGAACTGCTCCGGCTCGAAGGCGAAGGAGTCGATGGGGGCGGTGAGGTCGGTGTAGGTCCGATCGCCCTTGTGCTGCTTGCCGTAGACCTCGGGCCGGTAGAACACGCGGCTCAGGACCGAGTCGGCCGGGAAGTGCCGGATCGAGACCCGCTTCTCGAGGATGTTCCGCCAGAACGCTTCGAGGTCCGGGGCGTCCGGGAAGAGGCCGCCCATCCCC
>Ga0302299_10002034_pt1 | contig 12324 bp, 9 predicted proteins | sample III_Fen_N3_4_FD_198795 | JGI IMG/M metagenome (GOLD analysis project Ga0302299, IMG submission 198795) | Peat permafrost microbial communities from Stordalen Mire near Abisko, Sweden - III_Fen_N3_4 | ecosystem: Environmental > Terrestrial > Soil > Wetlands > Permafrost | place: Sweden: Abisko...
GCCGTGCCGAGGCAGGAACTGCTCCCGGATCGACGGCAAATCGACGGCGAACACATCACGGACTCTCTCCTGGACGCCGCCCAGCACAGCGTGCAGCGGCGTGTGCGGAGGGATGTGAAGCCGCCGGACGGAACCGGGCCGGACCAGCTGTGCGTAGTCGACGATCCGCGGAGACAGCGGCACACGAGCCGCTCCGTCTTCACCGTCGTAGTCGAGCCAACCTGACTCAGTCACGTCACCTTGAGTCTCCACGCTTGGGCACAGAGCGAGCGCCGCGCCGCGTGCGTCGGCGAGGCTGGTCGTCAGTGCTGTGAGCGAGGAGGCCGCATCCGGCGCAAGCCGAAAGGCCGCGACCAGGGCGACGGGGTCGCTCAGGACCTGGACTCGAGCTCCCGGCTCCGCGACCTCGAGCGCGATGATCTCACCCGGCCGCAGGTCGTCGACGTCCGCTTCGTCGACGATGGGGACGTGCAGCGGGATCCGATTCGAGATGAGGACGGCGTCGTCCTCGGCCGCGACGACTCCCACGATCGGCAGCCCCGCATCCTGGGCGGCAGCGATCGCCGCGGCGGCCTCCTCGAAGTCGACGCCTGGTGGCACCGACACGACGACGTCGCCGGCGGACGCGACGCGTCTGGTCAGCTCACGCCACGGCACGTGGACTCCCACGGCAAAACCGACCCCCGAAGGGGTTCCTGCCAGGGGATCGTCAAGTCGCTTCAGGATGGGCCGGCCCTCAGTCGGCGGCGGTATCGAAGCGGACAGGGTGAGAACGGGCTGCAGGGGGGCCAGCAGCAGCACGTCACAGTGTCGCCCCAGGGACTTCTCGGCGTTCAGCACAAGATGCGCGGCGCCTTTGACCGACTCGTCGCTTCCCTTGTCCCCGACCGTCCAGGCGCGGCGAGTGAGCAAAGGGGTCACGCCGTCGGGCGACAGCTCCGCGACCATGACCTCGGTCGTCGAGTTGCCGATGTCGATGCCTGCGGCGATCACGTCGGCCACGTCGCCGCGGAGACCGTGGAGCGTCGCGCCCGCCCGTCTCCGCCGCCCATCACGTGCCGGCCATCAGGCCCGCTCGACCGGCGGGGCGCCCGAGCTCGCGACGTCTGAGCCGGCGGATCCCTCTGTGCCGTGTCCTCCGCGGTCCGGCCGCAGCAGTCCCCGCCTCGAGTAGACTTCGGCAGCTTCTCTCACCAGTGCCGCACAGGAAGGCGCGTTCGCACTGTCGAGGCGAGATGCGATCGCCTCGAGCTGTGCGCGCGTGGATCGCCGGGGCCGAAGGGCCTCGTAGATCGAGAGCAGGTCCCCGTCGTCGACGCTGGCGAGCTCCGCCGCTCTGCGGAAGTTGTCGGCGAGCTGCGCGTTGCCGTCCTTCTCGGCGACGTCTGCCTGGTGCCGAAGCGTGTCCGGATGGATCCTCAGATCAGCCGCCGTGAGCTCCTCGTTCACGGCCGCGTCGATCGTGATCTCGGAGACCGGACGCCCCGACAGGGCGAAGTACCTCACGTGGCCACCTCCAGGTCGGTCGGCTTGGCGTCGGGGACGCATTCGTCGCGCTCGATCGCCACCATCGCGACGGTCCCGGCGTGGTAGCGCGCCTCGATCGCTTCTTCCGTGTACGGATTCCGGACCGGTACGGGCCTCAAGCCCTTTGCATGCCTGCCCGCATTCCTGCCCAGTGCGCGGTACATCTCCCTGGTCACAAAGGGCGCCATCGAGTAGAGCTCGAGGCAGGCCAGGGGGGCGAGATCTCGCCGGTGGATCAATGCGGTGCCCTTGGCCTGTACGCCCACGCCCACGCCCGATCCGGAGAGCCTGGCCGCAACCAGTCCGATCATCCCGAGGTCGATCGTGGAGCGGACGCGCACGACGCGCCCGGTGCATCCCTCCTCCTCCAGCCCGGCGAGGATCTGCCGCAGGACCTCTCCCACCGGAAGACCCGATGTCGCGACCCAGAGCTTGGTCGCAAACGCCGGCGAGATCCCCACGCAGACCTCACGCGGGTCGACGCCTTGCGCGGCATCGCCCAGTTCCACCAGTCGAACATGACCGGCGTGAGTCGCCTGCGCCGCCAGCAGCTGCTCGCGCGACCTCTGCTGGCGGACGGTCGCCATCTCCAGCCGTCGCGCAGGCGAGACCTCATACCCGGTCCCTGGGCCCTGATAGTCGTTCGGGTCGGTGATCTTCGAGAGGACGTTCATCTTCTCATCGAAGATCGCGGCAGTCTGCAGGTAGTCTCCCGTGACGTGCTCCCGCCCCATCGCCAGCACGCGGTCGGCTTCGACGCGGTAGCCCGCGCGGTCGAGCGCACGGACCACGTCGAGGATGCCGAGCCCTCTGTCTCGTATCGCGTCGGACGCTTCGAGCACCACGGTCGGATCCAGGGGAGACAGATCCTTGGAACCCTCGGCCAGCACGACCTCGGTGACGCGACTGTCGTCGAAGTCGGCCAGCTCGAGCTCGCGATAGACAGCTTGCGTCGCCTTGGCAGCGCGCTCCCTGACCTCCCGGAGCAGGGTCTCGCTCACCGGACGAAGGCCACCGTCCACGCCCCAGTCCCTCTGCAGGACCAGGTAGTCATCGAGATCCTCGCCGTTGAAATTGGACGGCCCGAACATGTTGTCGTAGCGCACGATCGAGCCAAACCCGGAGAACAGGAAGTCGGACCCTGCGAGAAACAGAGGCACCGTGTGCGCCGTGCGCCTCATGTCCGACTCAGACACCAGCGCGTCGTTGCCCGAGCAGGATTCAAGATCGCGAAGCATGACGAGAAGGTTCTCAGCGAGCAACTCCCGCATGCCATCGGGAACCGAGCCGGTCACGCTGGCGCTGTCGATGCCGCCGTTCTGCACGCCCTGAGCCCCGATCGCCCGCGCCAGAGCGACGCAGCGAGACTCCAGGTAGCAGATCGACTTGCCCTCTGCGGCGCCCATCAGGACCTCGGCCCCCCCGCCGCTCGTGACTCTCATCTTGAGACCGCGCGAAGCGTAGGCCGAGCTCAGGAACGCCTTCGACCAGGGGGTGTCGTCGCCGTCGACGAACACTTGCTCGGTGCCGTACAGCGAGACGGTCTCGGCGTAGGTCGTGAGCCCGCGCAACCCCAGCTCCAGCTCCAGCGCTTCTTCGATCGAACACTGCGTCAGTGCTCCCGGAGCGCCGACCTGCGACCCGACCAGGAGGGCGAGAGCGTTGGACGGGGCGTCCCCCAGTACGGGGACGGTCGTCTCAAGCTCGCGGAACCCGAGCGCGACGGCGGTGGCCGCGTCGGCCGCCAGGAGAAGGGGGTCGTCCAGCATGTTGGTCACGTGCGCCTGGACGGACGGCGTCCGCCGGGCGCGCATCTTGGCGATGGCCATCTGCAGTTCGACGGGGCGCAACCGAGCGACCACTCGCGCCAGCTTGGCTGGGGTCGCTCCTCGGGCGAGCCGCACGACGTGTGCGCGAGGCGTCGCCGGATCGACTGCAAGCCTCGCGAACTCCAGGTCCGACAAGCGGTCGGCCTCGAGCGCCACTGACGTGTCGATGCCGTGAGCGGCGATGTAGGCGTCCACGATGTCGAACCGACTCGCCGGCACTCCGTCCATCTCGACGATCCGCCCCGCGTCATCCAGCTCGATGGACGGTTCGGGATCGTGGATGCTCGCGAAGGCGACCAGCCCAAGATCGTGGTCCTCCTGCGAGAACCCGTCGAGGTTCACCCGTTGGCGGTCCAGCCCCGCGATCCGGCCGAGCACCGGATCGTCGTTCCTGTCACTCATGAGCAGCCCTCATCTCTCTCCGACTCCGGGTCGTGCCTCAGTCGAGCACCGTCTCCGCGCTCGCCGTGACCTTCAGGACCTCCTCGATCTGGGCGGCCAGATCGGGGGCGCCCGGCAGACGTCCTTCAAAGATCGCGCCGCCGATGGTGAATCCCCAGGCCCCCGCCGAAGCCACAAGGCGGATCTGTTCCGCTGTGACGATCGAGCCGGCGACGACCACCGGACCGGCTGATGCGCCGACCACTTCGCGAGTCAGGGCTATCGGGTCCTCGTCGGGGTGCCGGTAGGCGAGCAGGTCGAGTCCGAACACGCCCGGGACCGCCGTGAGATCACGCGCGTCCTGAGCTATCTCGGCGGTGCTTCCCAGCAGCACGCTCGGGTGGCCTTCGATGCGCCCCGGGAACGGGCAGTACTTGATGCCGCTGCCGGAGAGGACGCGAACGCCGTCATCGACGTGGGTGCCGCCGAGGACCCAGTCGACGCCGATCTGGCGCGCGGACTCCAGCGACGTCAGTTCCGACTCCCTGGACGTGGACACCACCTCGAGCATGACCTCGAGCCCGTCCGCGTGCGCCTTCTCTGCGACGACGGCGAGTTCCTCGGGAGTCGAGCCGATGTCCTTGAAGCCGACGTACTTCAGAGCCGTTCCGCGCAGCCCCTCGTAGACCTCGGCGGCGCGCGGTACGGTGCTGTCGTTGTGCGTCAGCATGAAGATGAAGTGCATTGCGGTTCCTCCTATCTTGAGAGGCCTCCGGGCACGACCTCGCTGATGCTCTCCGGCGCGACCACGATGCAATCACGACGCGCCCGAGCGTGCTACTCGCTGGCCCGGCGAGGCGGGGGAGCCGAGCCTCTGACGGCGCTCGGCTCCCCATTCTGGATGATGGCTTACAGGCCCTTGCTGACCATGCGGCCGAGGACCTCGTACTTCTCGGGGTCGCGTGCCCGATACCAGAGCGCGATCACCACGCCGAGCACCAGCCACGCCGTCCCGACCCAGGGAATCGCCTTGACGACGACGACGTCGCCGCCGAGAGTGGGCAGGTTAGCCCACAGGAGGTAGACCACGTAGGCCAACCCGATGGACCCGAGCAGCGGCGCCACCAGCCACTTCCACCAGTGCTCGCTGTGCCGGTGCTCGGTCCTGCCGAAGTAGGTGACGGTCGCGATCCCGCTGAAGGTCATGACGACCAGGACCAGGAAGGTACCGAGGATCGCGAACCAGCCGTAGAGCTCCAGAAACGGCATCGTCTGGAAGTCGGCGAAGTCGTGCGTCGGCGCGTTCGCGTACCACAGCAGGATGAAGAGAGCGACCAGGACGGCCGCGATGCCCGACTGGAAGAAGCTGCCCGCGTAGGGGCTGTGCCAGCGCTTCTGGGTGCGTCCAAGCCAGCGCGGCAAGATGCCCTCGCGGCCCATCGCGTAGAAGTAGCGCGTGGCGGCTGCGTGGAACGCCATGGCGCAGGCGAACGTGCTCGTGATGATGAGCCACTGCATGACATCCTTGGCGCCCGAGCCGACGAAGCGGTTCGCGATGCTGAAGTAGAAGTTGCCGGGGTCAGAGGCAGCGCTGGTCGAGGCGTCGGCAAGACCGTGACCGAGCACGCCCGCCCAGGCTGTCAGGGTGTAGAGGACACCGAGGCCGATGACCGCGATGTACGTGGCTCTCGGTACCATCTTGCGAGGCTCGCGGGCCTCCTCGGCGTAGTTCGCCGTGGCTTCGAAGCCGACCCACGACCACAGGGCGAAGAAGATGCCGACCCCGGGTGCCGCGACCTTGATACCTGCGCCGACCAGGCTCGACACCGGGTTCAGCGGAGCGAAGCTGATCCCCGAAGCGCCGCCCTTGGCAATGATGAAGATGTCCACGACGAGGAGGAGAAGCACCTCCAGCACCAGCGCGACGCCGAGGACCTTGGCGCTCAGCTTCACGTCGAAGTACGTCAGGACGCCGACGAGCACGAGTCCGGCGAAGGCGTACACCGGCCAAGCCAGGTTGATGTGGAGGAACTGGGAGAACGTGCCGCGCGTGTAGTAGGCGAAGATACCCCACTCGCCGGCTTCGAAGAGTGAGTACGCCGCCATGCCGCCCCATCCGGCCGCCATTCCCAGCGGCCTGCCGAGTCCATGGCTGATGAAGCCGTAGAAGCCGCCCGCCGTCGTGAAGAGGCGAGCCATCGCCACGTAGCCGACGGAGAAGAGGAGGAGCACGATGGCGCCGAGGATGAAGCCACCCGGCGCAGCGGTGCCGTTGCCGAAGCCGACGGCGTAGGGAACGTTGCCGAGCATGGCCGACATCGGCGCGGCGCCCGCGAGAGCGATGAAGAGGACGCCGAAGAGCCCGAGAGCGTGACGCTCGAGCCGACGGTCGTCGCCGAGCAATGCTACGTCGATCGATTCCGAATCCGCCGCCGCGGCCACGAACTTCTCATCCCCGCCCGGCGGCTCCGCCTTCGGTGGTTGTGTCGAATCGGTGGTTGCCATCGCTGTTGAACCCCCTCGCTTCTCGACCCATTTTCCGGAAGCTCAAGCGACTGGTCTGTCCGGCGAGTCCCAGTGGCTTGAGGTGTTGGCTCGCTGTGTGGTGGTACCGGACGCGCTTCGCCGGGCGCGCCCTCCACGTCTGCTGGGGTCACATGTCGATCGTCGCAATGCCGGGGCCGACTCGCTCCAGGCTGAATCGCACCCAGTCAGCCACGTGATACTCGACCGAATACACGACCGGCCGGCCGCGCTGGTCGAAGTCGACCTGCTTGATGCACAGCAACGGTGTCCCCGGCTTGACCTCGAGCCGGTCGCGGAGCTCGCTGCTGGCCCTGCACGGGATCAGCTCCGCCTCAGCGCGGTAGATCACGATCCCGCGCAGCCTGTGGAGGAGGGAATACAGCGACTGCTCCTCGCCCGAGACCACATCGTCGAGGTCGTCTCGGGCGACGAGGTCCCCCGCGATGGTGTCGACAGAGAACACGACCGGCCGGTCATCCGCCAACCGCGTCCGTTCGACACGCCAGAGAGAGTCGCCAACGGCGAGAGCGAGCCGATCGGCAACGTCGGCGTCGGCCACGGCGCTCGCGACCGCGCCGCCGCGCACCGACGGCGCATACCCAGCCGCACGGATCATGCTCGCGATACCGAAGTTGCGATTGAGCTCCTTCTGGATCGGACGTTCGCGGACGAAGGTGCCCCGCCCGTGGTAGCGGCGGATCATGCCGCGCTCCTCGAGCAGCCGCAGCGACTCGCGCAGGGTGGGACGAGAGACGGCCAGCTGCTCGGCCAGCTCGGCCTCTGACGGCAGTCGGCTGCCCGGCCGGTACGTGCCGGCTTCGATCGCCTCCTCGAGCGCCTCGGCGCACGACTGCGTGAGGGTCACTCGGTTGCGCCGCACGACTCTCGGCCCGCGAGCGGACTTCGGCGCTCCGTCTGTCTCTTGAGTCATGACTGCACCCCCGCGAGGGAGTCGAAGACCGGACACAGTGACTCGTAGGTCTGCTGATAGATCGCGTAGGTCTCGTCGTACAGCCCGGCGAGCTCGGGCCTGGGCTCGAACGTCGCGTCGATCTGGACCATGCTCTCCGCGGCCTCCTGCGCACTCGCGTAGCGCCCGAGGCCGACCCCGGCCAGGATGGCGGCGCCCAGCGTGGCGGCATCGGGCTGCCGTGTCGTGAGTACGGGACGCTGGGTGACATCGGCCTCGATCTGCTTCCAGAGCGGGCTCCGCGCACCCCCGCCAAGGGCACGGATCTCGGGGACGGCCACATCAAGGTCTTCCAGCACTTCGATATTGCGGCGCACGACGAAGGCGATCGACTCCAGGATCGCCCTCGCCATATGGGCTCTTCCGTGCCGCAGGCTGAGACCGACGACGGCGCCGCGCGCGTTCGCGTTGGACTCGGGCGCCATCGCGCCCTGCAGATGGGGGATCACCACGAGCCCTTCCGCACCGGCTGCGATCGTGCCGGCCTCCTGCGCAAGGAGGTCGTACGCGTCGAGGCCCATCGACGCAGCCACTGAGCGCTCCGCCTCGGCGAAGCGGTCCCTGAACCAGCGCAACACGACGCCTCCGCTGGTGAAGGTGTGGAACATGTAGGTGTCCGGCACCCCGTGGTAGTGACAGGGCATGCGCCGCGACGGGTCGAGGCGCGGCGCGTCGAGAGTGGCGCACAAGGCGACGGCCGCGCCGGTGTTCTCGCTGAATCGGCCGGGCCCGACGGTGCCGACGCCGATCGCCCCGCACGCCTGGTCCAGGGCTCCGGTGCAGGCGATCGTGGCGCTCGGCAACCCGAGCTCGCGAGCGACCGGCGGCAGCAGCGTGCCCACCGCCGTTCCCGGCTCGACGACGGCAGGAAGTCGTGACTCGTCGATGCCCAAGGCGTCCAGCATCTCCGGCCACCAGAGTTTGGTGCGGAAGTCCCAGTAGCACGTGGACGTGAGCAGCGAGCCCTCGCTCACGTACTCGCCGGTCAGTCTCCACAGGAAGTAGTCCTCGATGAGGAGGAAGCGCGCGACTTGCTCGAAGGTATGTTGTTCGTGGCGCGCCAGCCACAGGATCTTCGCCGCCGGCCACGTCGGCAGCATCGCGGGCTGGCCGGTGACCTCGTAGAACTCCTGCGCATCGAAGCGCTCGGCCAGCTCATCGGATTCGTCTGTCGCCCGTCCGTCCAGCCACACGATCGCGTTGCGGGCAGGGTCGCCGTCACCGCGCAGGGGAATCAGCGTCTCGCCCTGCGCCGAGATCCCGAGCGCGGCGACGCGCGTCGCGTCGATCCCCGGCTGCCCGAGAAGATCGTGCATCGCGGAGACGAACTCGCTCCAGTAGGTGGAAGGGTGCACCTCGACGATGCTCGGCGCGGGCGTCAGCAGCGAGTACTCTCTGGTGGCGTTGGCCACCAGGGTGCCATCCTCTTCGTAGGCGGCGCACTTGAGCGCCGTCGTGCCAAGGTCGAGGCCTATGAGCAGTGACCCCCGCGCCTCACTCACCGGGAGCACCCGCCCACACGACCGTGGCGGAGGTCTCGCCGATGTTGATGATCGTGTGCGGAAGGCCCGGGGGGATGCGCAGCGCATCTCCCGCTTCGAGCTCGTAGTGGCGCTCCCCGTCGTGGACGAGGACGTGCCCCTGGGCACAGAAGAAGACCTCTTCAGAGACGCCGTGCCCTGGGTCGACCTCGCCGCGCTGGCCCGGCGGCACCACTGACGTGCCAAACCACAGCGTCGCGTCGCGGACATACTCCCGACAGTGTTCCGCGCCCTCCATGAAGCTCTTCGCATCGCGCTTCTTGATGAGCACGGCGACTTCTTCCACCATCCCATGCCTCCTCGTGGTTGGCCAAGAAGATAGGGCACCTCCTGATATCAGTCAAGTAGACGTCAGACGTCTGACAATCACCGGCACCGACATTCGAACCGGTGGACGCAAGCGGGGCGTGGCCCCTCGCCGAACGGATGCGGACGTCTTCGCATGGCGCAGACCGCGAAGAGCCTACGAGTCGTGCCGGGCGAGCAGCCCAAGCACTCCGGTCGACCACTGGTAAGGTTGAACCCCCGCGGCGAGCCGACGCTCGCCGCAGACCACACTCGGACTCGCGCCTACGAGCTCTCAAGGGAGGCTGCATGCACGACCCCGTACCCGGCGATCCGGCCGCGGCGGATGCCGCGACCCAGGGGTGGCTGCGGGAGCTCTGCCGGCGCGCCGACGAGGTCCTCTGGAGCAGCTACCGCTTCGCGACGGGACTGCCCGGCGCGCCTTGGCCGCGCGTCATGTTCCCGCAGAAGGGCCAGGCGCGGCGGGTCGGCGAGCAGGAGGCGCGCTTCGCCTTCGTCGCCGGCCTGCTCGCCCAGCCGGACCCCGAGCCGTGGGCGTTCGCGGCCGAGGTGCCGACGCGGCTCTCCTACCGCTTCGCGCACCGCGGCGCCGGCGAGAAGGCACAGAAGGCGCTCACGGATCTCGTCCTCTACCGTCACGGCCACGACGAGCCGGCCCTGGCCGTGGAGTTCAAGTCGGGCGGGCGCTCGGGCAGGTCCGAGATCGACGAGGGCATGCGCAGGGACATCGCCAAGATCCTCGCCGAGCGGCCCGACGCGCTGTGGTTCCACGTCGTGCGCAGCGCCACCAGCGCGACCCTCGAGGGCCTCCTGCGCGCCCTCGACGAGGCCATCTCGCGCCTCAGCAGCCCCGTCCGCTTGAGCGACTACCTGGCGGCGGGCAAGACGGTCGAGCCGCGCGCCAAGAAGATCGCCTTCCACATCTGCGTGCTCAACCCGGACGTGACCGCATCGATCCACAGCGTGCTCGACTACGTGCCCGGCAAGCCCAAGCACGACTTCTTCGCCGTCGACGTCGAGGCGACGCGCGACTCGCTCGAGATCGCCGAGGGACAGGGCTGGGACGTGTTCCGCGGGGCGGGACCGACCGGCGTCGGATCCGCGTCGGCCTGATCACCCTTCGCCTGGCCGACTCAGGCGACACCCCTACCCGGAGCGGTGCGAGACGTCGCCCGCTGACCCGTGACGCTCAGGATCAGCACCCTGGCCCATCACCCTGCTCTTGTACGCCTTGATGACGTCGTCGGTGTCACCGAAGACATGCTCGGAGCCGATGTCCGCCAGCAGGCCGTCACGCTCGAGCTCTCTGAGGACCGGCTCCGGAACGTCGCAGGCGACGAACGTGATGCCCGCGAGCCGGAGGCCGTCCAGCACGCGCTTGAGGACCGCGGCGCCGGTGTAGTCGAGGTCGTCCATCGTCTCGGCCGCGAGGCAGAACCAGCGGACCGGCTCGCCGGGCACCTTGAGGAGGCGGCGGACCTCGTCGGCGAAGCGGCTTGCGTTGGCGTAGTAGAGGCTCGAGCCGAAGCGATACATGAGGAGCCCCGGCCGCGCCTGGGCGCCGCTCTCCAGAGGCAGGCTCGTCCAGACCTTGCCCTCGCCCCGCACCAGCAGACGGTCGTAGGGCATGTAGCTGTGGCGCGTGTGGGCGACGACCGCAAGGAGGATCGCCAGGACGATCCCCTGCTCGACGCCGACGAAGACGACGGTGATCGCGGTGGCCAGGGCCACCGCGAACTCGACCGGTCGGCGGCGCAGCACCTCGCGCATGCCCTTGACGTCGACGAGCTTGACGCCGATCAGGAACACGACCGCGGCCAGCACGGCCTCCGGCATGTAGCTGAGAGGCCTCGTGAGGACCAGCAGGACGACGAGGACGACGGCCGCAGTGACGAGCTGCGCGAGCTGGCTGCGGCCGCCGGCGTCGTCCACCATCGCCGTCTTGGTGGGACTGCCGTTGACCACGAACGCGCCCGTGAGGCCGGCGCCGAAGTTGGCCACGGCCAGGCCCACGAGGTCGGTGTTCTCGTCGAACTCGTCGTCGAACTTGGCCGCGTAGGCGCGCGACGTGGCGGCGCTCTGCGCCACGATCACGACGAAGATGGAGAGCGCCGCGGGAGCCAGCTTCGCAAAGTCGCCGGCCGGGATGCTCGGCCAGCCGAGCTGCGGCAGGCCGGCCGGCACGGCGCCGATCGTGCGGACGCCGTGCGCCGAGAGCGCCAGCGCGGCGCTGGCGACGGTGGCCCCGATGACGGCGAGCAGCGCCCAGGGCACCCGGCGCGCAAGCCTGGGACCGAGCACCATCGTGAGCAGCACGGCGGCGGCGATGGCCAGCGTGCTGAAGCTCGTGTGGCCGAGGTCCCCGGCCCAGTTCCAGACCTCGGCGGCGGGCCCACGGCCGGCACTGGGGTAGCCGAACATGCCGCCGAGTTCCCCGGAGGCAACGCGGATGCCGACGCCGCTGAGGAAGCCGATGAGCACCGTGCGCGAGAGGAAGTTGGCGAGAAAGCCGAGGCGAAGGATGCGCGCCAGAAGGAGGATGACGCCGGCCAGAACGGCGAGCATGCCGGCGAGCGCGACGTACTGGGGCGAGCCGGCCACGGCGAGCGGAGTCAGCGCCGCGAACATGATCGCCGCCGTGGCGGAGTCGGCCCCCACCACAAGGTGCCGCGACGAGCCCAGGACGGCGAAGATCGCCAGCGGCACCAGGATGGTGTAGAGGCCGGTGACCACCGGCATGCCGGCGATCTTGGTGTAGCCCATCACCTCGGGGATCGCGAGCGCCGCCAGCGTGACGCCGGCCAGCACCTCCGCCGGCACGCGCCCCTTGCCCACGGGCCGGAGGCCCTGCAGCAAGGACACGGGCAGACGCTGCTCTCGGCCGTTCGGCGCCGCGGGTGATGCGCTCACCTCGCCACCTCAGCTACGGCTCGAGAGGACAGCAGGCGCGCTGCGCCGGCGGGGAATGCACGGATCGTCGAAGGTCACACTGGCATGGTTCGCCAGATGCATGGGTTCTCATGCGTTGCCGGCGCCGGGAGGGGACCCTCTCCCTCGTTTTCGCGGACGCCCATCGGGGGCAGTACTCAGCAGTGAGGCGAGCCCTGCCTGCCGAGTTCGGACCAGCGGACGAAGGGACCCAGGTGAGCGACCCGGCAACAAGCGAGTCAGCGTTCGACGTCGTCGTCGTGGGGTCGGGCCCCGCCGGCATGTCGGCCGCCGTCAACGTCGCGAACCGCAAGCG
>Ga0302299_10002036_pt1 | contig 12320 bp, 12 predicted proteins | sample III_Fen_N3_4_FD_198795 | JGI IMG/M metagenome (GOLD analysis project Ga0302299, IMG submission 198795) | Peat permafrost microbial communities from Stordalen Mire near Abisko, Sweden - III_Fen_N3_4 | ecosystem: Environmental > Terrestrial > Soil > Wetlands > Permafrost | place: Sweden: Abisko...
GGCTTCGAGCTGCCCGGCCGCACGCTGGGTGTGATCGGCCTCGGCGCCATCGGGGTCGAGGTGGCCAACGCCGCCACTGCCCTCGGCATGCGGGTGCTGGGCTATGACCCTGGCATCACCGTCGAGCACGCCTGGAAGCTGAGCTCCTTCGTCGAGCACGTCACCAGCCTCGACCAGGTGCTGAAGCGCGCCGACATCGTGACCCTGCATGTTCCGCTGGTGGACGGTACCCGCGGCCTCATCGGGGCCGAGGAGCTGGCCAAGCTGAAGAAGTCGGCAGTGATCGTGAACTTCGCACGCGGCCCGATCGTGGAGGAGAAGGCCGTCGTCGACGCGCTGGACAGCGGGCAACTGCGGGCCTACATCTGCGACTTCCCCTCCCCCGCGCTCAACAAGCACGCCAACGTCGTGACGCTGCCGCACCTCGGCGCCTCGACGAACGAGGCGGAGGACAACTGCGCGCGGATGGCGGCGGACGAGCTGCGGGACTTCCTCACCGAGGGCACCATCGTGAACTCCGTCAACTTTCCCAGCGCAGCCCTGGCACGCTCGGCGGGCACCCAGCGGCTGGCGATCGCCAACAGCAACGTGCCCAACATGGTGGGCCAGATCTCCACGCTGCTCGCAGCGGCCGGACTGAACATCGCCGACCTGCTGAACAAGTCGCGGGGCGAGGTGGCCTACACCATCGTCGACGTTGAGGGTGTTGTGCCCCAGAGCCTTGTCGCCGAGATCCGCGCGATCACCGGCGTGCTGTCTGCACGGGTCATCTGAGCCAGGGTTTCAGCCGAGCAGTCGGCGCACGCCGGCCCTCGCCAGCATGAGCACGATGATCAGGCCGGTCACGGAGAAGAAGCCGCCGAGGCTGACGCTGGAACCGAAGAGCAGCGCGACGATTTCCAGGACGACGAACTTGCTGGCCACGAGGATCAGCCAGAGCAGGAGCGCCGAGGCCCCCTTGCCGATCGGGGTGGTCGCGGCCTTGAAGCGGGCCTTCGCGCGGTCCTTGAAGAAGACGACGATCTCCAGCACGACCTTGAGCAGCATTGCGGTCAACAGCGAGGCCGTGAAGGTCTCCGTGATCACTAGGGGCACGTACTCCACGGCGAGGTTCAGGACGACCACGTAGACGAAGACATCAACGACGTCAGCGGGAGTAACCCATCTCCTGATTCCCGTCGGTTCTGGAGTTGCCATGAGCGAACCCTAGAACAGCTGCGCCAGCGCACGGCACGGGTTCGCGTCGGCGCCCTCCGGTAGCGTGTCGCGCATGCTGGAACTGCGCCCCAGTTGCGAGTGCTGCGACGTCGACCTGCCACCGGCATCACCGGACGCGATGATCTGCACCTATGAGTGCACGTGGTGCGTCGATTGCGCCGGGAACTGCCTGGACGGGGTGTGCCCGAACTGTGGCGGCAACCTGCAGTCGCGTCCGATCAGGCCGGCGGACAAGCTGGTCTCGGATCCCCCGTCCACCCTGAGGGTCTTCCAGGCCGGGCTGCACCGGGGCTGAGAACTCCTCAGCCTTCCGGCGGACCCCCAACGGGGCAGTCAATGGCGAGTGCCACGCGCAGCCAGGGCCCCCGCGGACAGGGTGATCGACCCGGCGGGCTTGCCGAGACCATCGAACATGACCGACCGGAGCGCCTCGCGGTGCTCCGGCGGGAGGCCCATGCAGTAGCTGCCTGCCGGCCCGATCCCCGCGAGGAAGCCGTTCCACAACTCCTCGAAACCCCCGTAGGTGGAGGTCACGGTGAGCGCTGTCTCCGCGACGTCGACCATCCCGGCCTCGCCGAGCCACTGGCTGAGCTCACCGGTGCGCCCGAACCGCATCACCCGCTGCTCGGCCGGTGCTTCCGGGTCGAGGGTCAACGCCGCGTCCCAGAAGGCCCGCAGCATCTGCATCTCCTGCTCGAAGTTCCAGACGCAGCTGGCGACCCTGCCGCCCGGCCTCACCACCCTTCCCATCTCGATACCGGCCGCGGCGGGATCGGACACGAAGTGCAGCACCAGTTGGGACAACGCGACGTCGAACGACGCGTCGTCGAACGGCACCCGCTCCGCCAAGCCGGGACGCACGTCCACGCCGGGGTTCCGCTCCGCGCACGCGACGACGAAGGGTTCCGAAGGGTCACAGGCCGCCACGTGCTCGAAGCCCAGTCGCCTCACGAGTTCTCCGGTGAGCGCGCCCGGTCCGCAACCGACGTCCAGCGCCTGCTCGCCCTCGGTCACCCCGGCGAAGTCGGCGAACTGCGAGGCGAGCGGCTTCGAGTAGCGACCCATGAATATGTCGTAGGCATCCCCCGAGACCGCGAAGGTTCTCGCTCCGGCAACCGGTTCCACGGCACTCCCCTTCGGCGACGGCTTTCCGCCACGGTAGCGATGGCACCGGATGCCCGGCAGGCGAGGTATTGCTGCCACGGGTGCAAGGACGTGCCAAGGTGTGCTGCATGAATGCCCTGACCGCGCTCGCAGCCGGCCTGCTGGCAGGGCTGGGCATCGCGGTTCCGCTGGGTGCCATCGCTGTGCTGCTGGTCAGTGAGGGCGTGAACCGGGGCTTCCGCTCCGGCGCCCCCGGCGCGATCGCCGTCGGGGTGGTCGACACCCTGTACTGCACGGCTGCGGTCACCGTCGGAGCCCTTGCCGCACCCGTCGTCCTGAGCTGGGGGCGATGGCCGGCGCTCGTCGGCGGCGGTGCCCTGCTCGCCATCGCAGCGCTCGGGACGTGGCGGGCGCTTGCGCGGCCGGAGGTGGGCGACAGCACGAACCCACCGACGGGCACGGGCTGGCACCGGTTCGCCCTCTTCCTTGGCCTGACGGCCATCAACCCGGCCACCCTGATCTACTTCGGGGCGATCACTGTCGGCATGGCCGACCTCCTGCGGTCGCCGCTGGCCGCCGGCCTCTTCGTCGCCGGCGTCGGCGCGTCCTCGATCACCTGGCAGCTTCTTGTGGTCGCGGCCGGAGCCCTCCTGCGGGGTCGGCTGACCCCGCGCGCCCGCCGGATCACCGCCCTCCTCGGCAACGTCATCGTCGCCGGCCTCGGGGTGGCGATGATCGTCGGTTCGCTCCTCTGAGGCCCGGCTGCACCGAAACCGCGCGCGCCGGCGTGGAGAAGACATGAGACTGGCGATTCCCCGGGCTGCTCGTGCCGCAGCTCTCGGTGGATGCCTGCTCCTGGTCGGTTGTGGGCTGGGGCCAGCTGGCAGCCCGACGGGCCTGGCGTCGCCGAGCGTCCCGAGTGCTGTGGCGACGCCAGGGGCGACGACCACCCACGGGTACCCGGACAGCGGCTCGGGGTTGCGGCCGCCACCGTTCATCGTGCTGTTCGGCGGCACCCGGCTCGAATTGGCGCCGTTCACCTACTGCTACCACAACGCGAACGTGGGGGTCTGTGCCGACGGCTTCGACAACGAACCACCGACAGTCGGGTCACCGGCGCAGATCGTCGTCTTCGTCCCGGTGAGCGGCATGGACCAGCTGCGTGTCACCCAGACCAGCGGCACGGGTGACTGTGGCGGCCTCGAAGCCGACGTCCGCCCGCTCGGCGGAGGGTGGTGGAGCGTGCAGCCGTCCGGGCCGGCCGCGAACTACCGGGTCAGCCTGTTCGCCTCAGGAGGCGGAGACGACATGGTGGCCGACGTGCTCTGGCGCACGCCGGACGGGATCGACGAGCCCACCCCGGCACCCACCTGCCGGAAGTAGTCAGCACGAACGTCAGCGTGGGGTCCAGGCGTCGGCGGTTGCGATGTCACCGTCGAGGCCGTTGACGCCGTCACCGGGGACGTGGGCGTCGCTGGTGTACTGCCAGATCGACCAGCCGCCGAAGCCGGCCCACGGACCCACCTTCGGCGGGGAGTCGGGGATCCGGCCGTTGTTGGTGCCCCACGACGCCACCCAGAGGCGGGCAAGGGGCGCAACGGCAGCCCACTTGTAAGCGCCGAGCACCTGCTTGTCCGCGGCGTTGCCGCTCATGTAGACGTACAGGTTCGCCTGGTAACCCTTGCTGGTCAGGAGGTCGCGTACGGTTGCCAGCCAGGTAGTGGCCTCGTCGGGGTTCCAGGCGCGCAGCTTCCGCGTGTACTTCTTTCCCTTGTCGGTCTTGGTCCAGGCGTGACCGGCCTCGATGTCCAGCACCAGCGGGTCGGTGCTCGCCCGGGTGTAGTTGCCGTCCTTGATGAGCCAGTCGACGAACTGCCGCGCGGAGGCCTCCGGCGTGTAGTCGCCCGAGAACAGCTTCTTCGGTGTGGTGTCGATGGCCGTGATCCAGCCGTTGAACCAGTAGTGGCCCAACTTCAGTCCCCTGGCCTGGGCTGCATCGGCAAAGCTGGCATACGCGCAGTCCTCGACCACGGGCTTGCTTCCGGTCTTGTGCGACTTGCCCGTGCAGGCCGAGGTGTACTTCTGCTTGATCGGACGGGCACCGCTGCCATTGCGCAGCAGGCTGAAACCGCCTGTGCCGGCCCACGATGCGATCGCTGGCAGCTTCACCTTCGCCGCCGGCGTGTGCTGGTAGGCGGACAGGTCGACGCCCTGGGTCAGGCCGGTGAGCCCGTAGGCCTTCCCGGCGTCCGCGGCCGGCGTCCGCGTCGGGAAGAGCACGGTCAGCTTCGCCGCGGAGGAGGTCACCGTGCGGTCGGAGCCCTTGACGACCACCCGGAACCGGGTGCCGTTGGACCACGTCTTCGCGCGCGCCGTGTAGTGGCTGGCCGTGGCGCCCTTGATGGCCTTCCAGGCACCGCCGGACGCTGCTTGGCGCTGCCAGACGTAGCGCAGCTTCGGTCCCTGCGCCACGACGACGAAGGCGACCTTTGTCCGCGTGCCGTACCTGCCGATGGTGGCGTCGGCCAGGTCGACGGTGATGGTGGTGGGCCCCGTCGGGGTGGCGGACGGTGCAGCCGTGAGGGTCGGCGGAGTGGTCTTCGTCAGGTCGTCGGAGGCCCCGCTGGATGCTGTGGCGCCGGGAGTGCCGACACCGAGCCAGGAGCCGCTGGTCACCCCGAGGCCTACCGCGACCAGCACGGCGAACCCGGCAACGATGGCCTTGGTGGCACGACGGGGGGTTGCATTCACGGTGTCTTGGCTCTCGTCTCGGTCTCCGGCAGCGGAGGCCGCGGGCTCGCCAAGCCTAGCCCGTGATCCCGCGGGTCCCCGGGCTCTGCGGCGAGCCACTCCAGGGCGACGGCCGCTGTCCAGGACTGCCGCGCCGAGCCGAGCGGTTCACCGCTGTACGGCTCGTAGTACTCGCCGAACTGCAGGTCGGCGAGCTGGGACAACGAAGCGGTGCGCAGGCCGTCGAAGAGGTCCACGCTCCCCTGCCGTCGGCACTGGAAGGCAAGGAACCAGGTGAGCACGGGCCAGGTCGGGCCCCGCCAGTACTGCCGGGCCCGGAACGCTTCCGACGTGGGCGATGTCGAACAAGGCACACCGAACGCGAGGCCGGGCGCTCCCAGCCAGTCGGGGCCGCCAACGAGTCGCTCCTGGCTCGCTCGCACACCCGCGTCCCGGGTGCACAACAGCGGGGCGAAACCGGAGATGCAGGGCACGCTGACCTTCGTTCCGGCGCGCAGGTCGACGTCGCAGGCGAGCCCGGTTTGCGGGTCGATCGTCGCGTCCACGGCCTGCGCCGTGGCGAGTGCCCATCCCCGCAGGGTCTGGGCGTCCGCCGCGCGTCCGAGCTCGTCGGCGATCGCAGCGAGGTCGTCGCAGGCGACAGCGAAGACCGCGGAGGCGAAGACGTCCTTCACCGCGAAATCGCAGACGGCGTCGGCCTCCGCATCGCGGTAGCCGACGTCGGCCAGTTGCTGCACCAGCCACAGGTAGCGGGCGTACTCACGGTCGGTGGGACGCTGCCCGCTGTCGGCGACGACCGTGGTGTCCGTGCGAACGAAGGGCTCGAGCTCACCGGGTTGCACGCGGGCGTAGGCGGCATCGAACCGCGGGGAGTTGTCCATGCCTGACTCCCACCCGTGGTGGATGGTCAGCAGTCCCGAGCCGTCCGCCCCGCGTACGTCGTGCAACCAGCGGTGCCATGCCAGCCACGCATCGAAGGTGCGAGACAGGTGGTCCAGCACGGCCGCCTCGTGGGGTCCGCCCGCCGCGCGTTGCCTGATCCTCCGCAGGGCGATGGCATGCACCGCCGGCTGGCAGATTCCCGAGGTCGCCACGCCCGGTGGGCTCAAGCTTGCTGTCCGCCAGCGCGTGGCGTCAGGGAAGTAGCCGGGTGCGGGCGAGAACACGATGTGGGGAATCATCCCCGAAGCCCACTGGGCCTTGCGAAGGTGCTCGAGCTCGGCCAGGGCCCGCGGGATGTCGAACGTGGCAAGCCCGATCGAAATGAAGGCTGCATCCCAGCTCCACTGGTGGGGGTACAGGTGGGGAGCAGCCTTGATCAGCGTGCCGGTGTCATTGGTGCGCAGGACCTCCCTGGCGGCCTCGAGCAGCCGTTCCTCGCTCCTGCGCACTGTCACCTTCACTTTCCTAGACCGGAGCGGGGTGTTCACGCAAGGCGCCGAACCCTCGCGTCGCGCCAGCCCCGAGCATTAGCGTGTACGAAGCGGCCGGGGAGGAACAGACATGGAGACGGTGGTCATCGTCATCATCGTTGCCCTCGCGGCCGGCGCCGTGTTCCTGTGGACGCGCAGAAGGGCCACTCCCCGTGCCACCGGTACCGGGGAGATCTCGCGGCCTCCCGTGGAGCCGCGACGGCTTGCGCCTCCACCGGAGCCCCAGGTGCTGGACCGCGACACCGTGCTGGGACGCAACCGGGTGTTCGACCCCACCAACTGGGACGACACCCCTGACGGTTCCGAGGAGGACGGGGCGGATCAGACCGAGGACGAGCCCGTCGCCGAATCTGGCGGAGAAGACCTGCCGCGCTTCTTCGACCGCGAATACCTGGAGCGCAAGAGCCGTGGCGAACCCACAGAATCCTGATCCGCCAAGGCACGTCGCGTTCTTTCGCAACATGAACCTCGGGCAGGCCAGGAGCAGGTCTCCCCGCTCGGTGCAGCTGATGGAGGCGTTCACCGCGGCCGGCGCAGAGTCGGTGACCAACTTCCAGACGAATGGCACGGTCATCTTCTCGGCAACCGACCCCGCGGAGGTGGTCGAGCGTGTGCGACCACTGCTGCTCGCGGCAACGGGTTACGAGGATGCCGTCGTCCTGCGCTCGCAGGCCTGGCTGGCCGAACTCGGCCCGCGACTGGATCCGGATTTGCATGCCGGCGAGGTTGCCCTGTTCGACGCTCCGGAGGTGCCGCAACTCGAGCTGCCGTGGGTGGATGGCGCCGGTGAGGTGGCCATCGTGGAACTCGACGAACGGCACGCGGTCACCGGGTGGGCGGCCGCAGGCACCGCACACGGCAGCAATCCCACCCTGACCCGGATGCTGGGGGTCCCGGTGACCTGTCGTGGGATCCCGACCATGATCCGACTCTTCAGCCGACTCTCACCTCCGGTCAACGCTCACGAGGTGTCTGGCAAGCTGCCGTCGGCTCGGCTCGGCACCCGGTAGGTGCGTCCGTCGGGGAGTACACGGTAGGTGAGGCCGAGGGGGCTTCGCCAGAGGTTCCCGCCGTGTGGGTGTGGTTGGACGTGCCATTTGCCGTGGGTTTTGGCGCGGTGGCCGCGGCGGATCAAGGGTTGTAGTCCTTCGACGAAGGTTTGTCCTGGGGTGCCGTCGTCGCGGTAGGGCTGGATGTGGTCGAGGTCGAGGGTGCGGCTGGGGCAGGAGCCGTAGGGGAAGGTGTCGGTGGGGTTGCGGAGCAGCACGGCGCGCCGCATGGGTGCGGGGATTTCGTAGGAGTCGACCGGCGGCACCTTGCCGGGGTCGAAGACGGGTTGGATCCGGACCCGGGTGCCTTTCAGCAGCGTGCGGAGCTGGGTGACCGGGATGGGTCCGATGCCTTCGACCCGGGCCGCGCCGCGGCCTTTGCGGATCGTCTTGTCGCTGACGTGCACGAACAGGGTCGACTTCGGCAACAGCCTGGTCAGGTCGATGGCGGCCAACTCGGCCAGCAAGGTGGCCGGCACGCCGGCCAGCAGATCAGCAGCCCCGGTGGCTGGTGGGGCGGCCCCGTCAGTGTTGCCGGTCCGCTCGACCCGCGAGGTGCGCCGTTGGTGGTCGCGGTGGAGCAGGGCCAGGGCCAACGCCGGGTTGGACAAGATGCCGAGCGCGGACGACCGGCGTGCGTCACGGTCGTCGGTGTCGCCGTCGGCTTTCAGGACCGCGGCGATCCGGTTCAAGGTGGTGTCGAGTTGTCGGCCGTCAGCACCGGCCAGGGTGCCGCCCAGCCAGCTCACCCCGTTGGTGGCGGCCTGGATCCGGACCCACCGCTTCCGCCGCTGCTCCTCTGCCCGCTGTTCGGCGCCGCGCGGGTCGACCGCAACGATCAGCCCGTCGAGCAGTTTCAGCGAGCGGCCCACGGTCACCCCGGGCAGGATCGGGGCCAGCTGCCGGTCCACGTCCACCGCGGCTTCCCGACCCAGTCCGGCGGTGGAGACACGTTGGGCGATCTTGCGGGCCTGCCACAACGGCACCAGCCCGTCACACACCTGCCGCCACACCTGGGGATGGCGGTACTCCAGATCCAGCAGATCAGCGATCAACAACGTGATCGACAGCTGGCTCACCCCCAGGGCTGCGGCCAGCTCCAACGGCACGAACTCGTTCAACCGCGGACCGCCCTCGGCGGCCAACTCCACCAGCCGGCCCCGGCCCGGCATCGGGTTCTCGGGCAAGTCCCGGTGATAGTTCTCCACGATGTGCAGGATCCCGACCGCCTCCTGCACCTCGGCCTGCTGCCGGACCGCACGGGCGTCGACCACCACATCGATGGCCTCCCGCAACGACATCCCGCGCAGATCCCGAAGTTCGATCACACGTTCTATTATCGCTACCGCGACCAGCGTCGCGTCAGGCAACTCTGCCCCCTGTGGAGAACTGCACGACCACTACAGAAGCCTGTGGAAACTAGGCGGCCAGCCACTCCCGAGCGAGCCGGATACGGGCCTCCACCTGCTCCGTGGTGGCCTGGGCCAGCGACGGGCCGCCGGCAGCCCGCCGCAGCCCGGCGTGGATGTGGCTGTGCGGCACTCCCCGCACCCGCGCAACCTGGGCGACGATGCCGTTGAGCTCGCGGCGGCGTCCCTCAAGGGCACGGAAGAGGCTCACTTCCTGCGGCACCTTGTCGCGCTTGTCCTTGCGGGAGGTGCGGGCCAGCTGCCGTCGCTGACGGTCGGCAAGCAGCGTCGCCACCTGGTCGGGCTCCAGGAGTCCGGGCAGTCCGAGGTACTCGGCCTCATCCCTGCTGGACGGCTCCGCCTGCATCCCGTAGGCGCGGGCGTCGAACAGCACGTGGTCGAAGACGGCGTTGGCCTCCAGCGTTTCACGCTCACCCTCGAATTCCGGTGTGCTGCGGGTCCGGTTTGTCTCCGCGAGCAGCGCCTCCTCCGGCTCCCACAGGTCCTCGGCGTGCTTCGGTCGGCCGAGCACATGATCGCGTTGGCGCTCGAGGGAACCGGCGTGGGCCAGCAGGATCGGCACCGTGGGGAGGAAGACGCTGGCCAGTTCCCCGCGACGACGGCTGCGCACGAAACGGCCGACGGCCTGTGCGAAGAACAAAGGCGTCGAGGTCGCCGTCGCATAGACGCCCACGGCCAAGCGGGGCACGTCCACTCCCTCCGACACCATCCGGACGGCCACCATCCACCGGTCAGCCGAATCGGCGAAGGCCTCGATCCGCCGGCTGGCGCCGGGGTCGTCCGACAACACAAGAGTGGGCTTTTGTCCGGTGATCGTTGCGAGGGCCCGCGCGTAGGCGCGGGCCTGTCTTTGGTCGCTGGCGATCACCAGCCCCCCGGCGTCCGGGATGTGCCGCCGCACCTCTTCCAGTCGCTTGTCCGCCGCCGCGAGCACCGCGGGCATCCACTCCCCTGCCGGGTCCAGCGCCGTGCGCCAGGCCTGGGCGGTGATGTCCTTGGTGAGCGGCTCGCCGAGGTTGGCTGCCAGCTCGTCGCCCGCCCGGGTCTTCCAGCGCATTCCGCCGCCGTAGGCCAGGAACACAACCGGACGCACCACGTGGTCAGCCAATGCTTCGGCGTAGCCGTAGGTGTAGTCGGCCACCGATCGCCGGGTGCCGTCGGCGTCCTCTTCATAGGTGACGAACGGGATCGGGGTGGCGTCGGAGCGGAACGGCGTGCCGGTGAGGCTGAGCCGGCGGGTGGCAAGCGCGAAGGCCTGCGCCACGGCCTCGCCCCAGCTGAGCGCGTCGCCGGCATGGTGGATCTCGTCGAAGATCACCAGCGTGCGCGCGTTCACCGTCCGGGCCTCGTAGGCGAAGGTTGCCGCCGCGACCCCGGCATAGGTGACGGCCTGGCCCTGGAACTGTCGCGAGCGTCCCCGCTTGCTGCCGCCGAGACCCGGGTCAAGGTGCAGCCCGACCTTGCTCGCTGCCTCCGCCCACTGCACCTTGAGGTGTTCGGTGGGAGTGACAACGATCACCTGCTCGATCGTCCGTGCCTCCAGCAGGTCTGTTGCCACGCGGAGAGCGAACGTCGTCTTGCCTGCTCCGGGCGTTGCGACAGCGAGGAAGTCGGTCGGCGAAAGCTCGCGGTAGCGGGCGAGCGCAGCAACCTGCCAGGCTCGCAGGCGCGCGGCCGTACCCCAGGCTGCCCGTCCGGGAAATGCTGGGGAGAGGTGGTCAACTGCCGAGGTCGGCAAGGCTCACCTCCAAGACGTTGGCTTTGTGTGCAGGACGGCGAGTGCGGCGGCACCGATCCCGAGCAGGTCCGCAACGGCATCCCAGACGTCCCCATCGCGATAGGGAATGAAACGCCACTGGACGAACTCGCTCGCGACAGCGTGGACGGCGAAGAGCCCGGCCACCAACCCGACACGCCCTGAGAGGCGTCCGAAAAGGTAGACCGGAATTGCGAAGATCAGGAAGTGGACGATCTTGTCCGCCCCGGGCAACCACGGCAGTTCCAGGCCCCCGTCCGGCGAGCCCGGAAGGTAGACCGCAACCAGCTGGATGGCGAGGAACGCGCCGGCCAGTGCCCAGAGCGCCCACCGACGGCGTCGTTCCGCCGGTGGCTCCGCCGTGGGCAGCGGCCAGCCCGTCGGGCGCTCCTGCGTGGAGTCCGCGGGGTCCGGGGAGGTCTCGTCGGGCTCCACCGGCGATACGTCAGGCAAGCTTCGCCAGCACCAGTTCGCGCACGGCCGCCGCGTCGGCCTGGCCGCGCATCTCCTTCATCACCGCACCGATCAGTGCGCCGGCGGCCTGCACATGGCCGTCGCGGATGCGGGCGGCCGCATCAGGGTTGGCAGCGATCGCCCGGTCCACTGCTGCTGCCAGCTCACCGGAGTCGGAGACGACGGCAAGGTTGCGGGCGACGACGACCTCTGCGGGACTGCCCTCGCCGGCGAGCACGCCTTCGATGACCTGCCTTGCGAGCTTGTCGTTGACCGTCCCGGCATCGACGAGTCCCTGCACCTCAGCCACCTGGGCCGGGGTGATGGCGAGCTCTGCCAGCTCGACGCCGGCCTCGTTGGCCCTGCGGGCGAGTTCGGTCAGCCACCACTTACGGGCAGCCTGCGGGCTCGCTCCGGCGGCGACGGTGGCCTCGATGACGTCCAGCGCGCCCGCGTTGACCACGTCCTGGAGTTCGAGGTCGGTGAAGCCCCAGTCGCGCTGGAGGCGCAGCTTGCGGAGGTTCGGCAGCTCGGGGAGGGTCGCGCGGAGCTCCTCCACCCATTCCCGGCTCGGTGCCACCGGCACCAGGTCGGGCTCGGGGAAGTAGCGGTAGTCCTCCGCGTCCGACTTGAGCCGGCCGGGGGTCGTGTACTCGCCGTCCTCGTGCCAGTGCCGGGTCTCCTGCTGGACGGCGCCGCCGGAGGACAGCACGGCGGCCTGCCGGCGGATCTCGTGGTGGAGTGCCCGCTCGACGCTGCGCAGCGAGTTCACGTTCTTCGTCTCCGTCCGCAGCCCGAGCGTCGTCGTCCCCTTGGGCATGATCGAGACGTTCGCGTCGCAACGCAGCGAGGCCTGCTCCATGCGTGCGTCGGAGACGTCGAGGCTCACCATCAGGTCCCGCAGGAAGGAGACGTAGGCCTTGGCCACCTGTGGCGCCTTCGCGCCGGTGCCGTGGATGGTCTTCGTGACGATCTCGATCAGGGGCGTGCCCGCGCGGTTGTAGTCGAGCAGGGAGTACTCGGCGTCCCCGATGCGGCCGGTGGAGCCGCCGAGGTGGAGCAGCTTGCCCGCGTCCTCCTCCATGTGGGCACGTTCGATCTCGATGCGGAAGGTCTCGCCGTCCAC
>Ga0302299_10002039_pt1 | contig 12315 bp, 11 predicted proteins | sample III_Fen_N3_4_FD_198795 | JGI IMG/M metagenome (GOLD analysis project Ga0302299, IMG submission 198795) | Peat permafrost microbial communities from Stordalen Mire near Abisko, Sweden - III_Fen_N3_4 | ecosystem: Environmental > Terrestrial > Soil > Wetlands > Permafrost | place: Sweden: Abisko...
TGGCCTGCACCTGGCTCAGGCGCAGCAGCGCCTGGCGCAACTCCGGGGCCAGGAGCGCGGGCAGCGAGCGCCCTTCCGGGGCCTCGATGCGCACGGTGTGGATGCCGGCCGCTTCGGCGTCGTCCCGGATGCGATCGAGCAGCACCGTCTTGCCGACGCCGCGCAGCCCCACGAGCATGGCGCTCTTGGCCGGCAGGCCGATGCGCGCGCGCTCGAGCGCCACGCGCAGCGATTCACGCAGTTCGTCGCGGCCCGCCAGCTCGGGCGGAGGCGTGCCGGCGCCCGGCGCGAAAGGGTTGCGGACGGGGTCCATGCGGTGAATATAGTCGGTTATTTGCGATCTTACAAATATTCGATAAGTTCACAAATAAATCAATAAATGGCCCCACGACCGCGCCGAGCTGAGGCCAGCTGGCCGGCGGCCTGCTAAGGCTGGGCGGGCTTCTTGCGGGGGGCGGCTTCAGCCGGGCTGTCGGTGCCTGGTGCGGCCTGCACGCCGGGCGCCGGCTGACTATCCGGCGTGGCCGGCGTGGCCGGCGTGGCCGGGGTGGCCGGTACGGCCCGCACGGCGGGCACGGCCTGCGGCGGATGGTCGGGCAGGTACAGCGCGCCCTTCTGGCCGCAGCCGGCGCAGGCCAGGGCCAGGAGCGCCAGGGCGATCGCTGTCGCGGCCTTACTTGCAAGCGGCATCAGGGGGTCTCCATGGGCGGGGGCATCGGCACGGGCATGGGCTGGCGTTCGCGCAGGTTAAGCCAGCCGTGCAACACGCGAAAGGCGGCCCACAGCCCGATCAGCGCCAGCCCGGGCCCGGGCAGGTAGGCGCCGATCACGACCAGCGTCAGCGGGGCCGAGACCAGGAACAGGACGATCGCGGCAGCCAGTGCCCACGCGACGGTGCGCTGCTGCCAGCGGCAATGCGAGGCGAGCCAATTGCCGGTGGTCCGCGAGCGCACGGCGGCATCGACGACCAGCCCTGCCAACGCGGGCAGCACGAACGCGAACTGGGCCGCGATCGTGCCGCTGCCCAGCACGCCGCCGAGCAGGGCGACGGCCTGCAACGCGTAGACGACCTGCAGCGTTCGGCGGAGCGATTCGAGTCGCGCCGCTTCGGCCATCAGTCCTTCTTTTCCTGCAGCCGTGCGGCCACGCGCCGGTACGCCTCGCGGAACGGCAGGCCCTCGTTGAGCACCAGCGCGTAGGCCTCGTTGGCCGCGTGCACGGCCGGGTCGAGGCGGATGCGCTCGGGCCGGAAGCTCAGCGCATCGAGCGCCGGCACGACGATGTCGAGGCTGGCCTGCGCCAGGTCGATGCCACGGAACAGTGGAACCTTGAGCAACTGCAGGTCGCGCTGGTAGCCGGACGGCAGCTTGGCGCACAGCGCCAGCGCTTCCGCGAGGCAGGCCTGCGCGCTGGCCGAGCGGCCGCGCATCAGCTCGAAGACATCGGGATTGCGCTTCTGCGGCATGATCGAGCTGCCTGTCGTGTACGCATCCGGCAGCGCCACGAACGCGAACTCCTGCGTGTAGAACAGCAACAGGTCGGCGGCCAGGCGGCCGAGGTCCTGCATCGTGAGCGTGAGCTCGAACAGCAGCTGCGCCTCGGCCTTGCCGCGCGAGAGCTGCACGGCGGTGACCGGTTCGTGCACGGAATCGAAGCCGAGTGCGCGCGTGGTCGCCGCGCGATCGAGCGGCAGGCCAGGCGCGCCATAGCCCGCGGCCGAGCCGAGCGGGTTGCGGCCGGCGCGGCGGCGCACGGCCAGCAGGCCCGCCGCGTCGTCTCGCAGTTCGCTGGCATAGCCGCCGGCCCAGAGCGATACGGAGCTCGGCATCGCCTGCTGCATGTGCGTGTAGCCCGGCAGCTCGACGTGGCCCTGGCGCGCGGCCAGGCGGTCGAGCGCGGTGGCGGCCGACTCGGCCGCCGCGGCCAGCTCCGCGCTGGCCTCGAGCAGGTACAGGCGGATGGCCGTCAGCACCTGGTCGTTGCGCGAGCGGCCCAGGTGGATGCGCCCGCCGGCCGCGCCGATGCGCGCCGTCAGGCGCCGCTCGAGCGCGGTCTGGCCATCCTCGTCGGCCAGCTCGACGCGCCACTCGCCGCGCGCGTGCTCCGCTGCCAGCGCCTCGAGGCCAGTGCGGATCGCGCCGGCGTCGTCCTTCGTGAGCAGGCCCTTGTCGGCGAGCATCGCGGCGTGCGCGATCGAGGCGCGCACGTCATGGCGCACGAGCCGGTCGTCGAGCGCGTAGTCCTCGCCGGCGGTGTACTGCAGCACGCGCTGGTCCAGCGGTGCGCCCTTGTCCCACAGTCTGCTCATGCCACTCCCGTCTACCCGAGACGTCTTCCCGCGACTGCGTCGCGGGCCCGCGCAGGCCACTCGTGGACAAGGGTACGCGCTTCGGCGGCCCCGCCGCCAGCAAAGGGCATGAATGGCGCGCGGCCGCCCGGGGCGCTAGAACTCGAAGCTCAGGCCCAGCGTCGCCAGCCCCGGATGCGCACCCGCCGCGCTGAAGCGCTGGTACTCGCCACGCACGCCGAGGTCGCCCACCTTGAACTGCAGGCCCGCCCCGTAGGCGAGGCTGGTGTCGCGCGTCTCGAAGCCGACCGGTGGCTGCGGCGCGCAGCCCGGCGTGGGCGTGCAGCTGAAGGCGATGCGGGTGCTGGTCCGCATGTGGGCCATGCCGGCCTTGGCGTAGACGTCGATGAACGGGATCGGCAGGAACACCAGGCCGTACACGCCCGAGCCCTTCATCTTCACGCCCACCGTCGTGGTCGCATTGACCGAGGTGGAGGGATTGCCGAAATCGTAGTACTCGGCTTCGGCCGCGAACAGCGAGATCGGGCGGACGCCGATGCGCGCCGCCCAGGCGCCGTTGTTCTCGCGGAAGCTCGAGGGATTGGCGAGCACGATCGCCTGCGACCAGTTGTCGCTGGCCACGTTGGCTTGCCCGAGTGCGCCGCTGGCGTACAGGCCGAGCGCGTTCTCCGCATGGACGGCCGGTGCCATCGTTGCGGCGGAAAGCATGGCCGCGAGCAGGGTGGCAGTGGCGGGCTTGCGGTGGCGTGCCGGATGCAGGGACATGATGGACTCCTTGGGATCAAGCCGGGATCGTGGCCCGGGCATTGCGGTGGACAGTAGGCGGGCAGGCACGGGCCGACAAGCTGTCTCCAAAAGAGATCGCCGCCGGACGCCGCGGCCGCCAACCGGCGCCCTGCCAAGCGGCGCCCGGCCAGGCGCGTTCAGGGCGCCGGCGCGATGCCCAGCGCCACCGCGACGCGCAGGGCGATGCGGTAGCTGTCGCCGGCCGGCTCGGTGGGGTAGCGCTCCTGGCCGCGGTTCCAGGCATCGGCCACCGCATACCAGTCGATGGGGACGGGTGCGGCGTGCGTGGCGAGCGACTCCTCGAGCGTGTCGAAGAACCGTTGCCAGCGTGCCTTGTAGTAGCCGCCGACCAGCCCCGCCCAGTCGCGGTTGGCGTAGTCGTGCAGTCCACCCGCCTGGCTGGCCGTGCGTTCGCCCCACGAGGTCAGGATCGAACGCGCGTCGTATTCCAGCACCGCGGCTTCGGTGGCATCCGCGGCCCACGGGCGCGTGCGCTCGAGCCAGCGCCCGAGCAGGAACCACTCGTTGCTGGCCAGCAGTTCGTCCTGCAGGTCCATGTCGCGCATCCACTCCGCCCTGAGCGCGTGCAGGCGCAGCGCGTCGCCCGCGTCGAACGCCTCCTTGATGAGTGGCAGCAGCAGGCGGCTCTCGTTCGCCAGCACCTGCCGGCCCACGTCCACGACGTCATGGCGCCAGGCGTCGGTCGCCCGCAGCGCGGGCGCCACCTGCAGCAGCTCGGTGAGCGCAGGCTGCAGTTCGCGCAACCCGTAGCGCGGCGCCGGCGGCGACCAGGTTGCCGCATGCGTCGTCGTGAGCGAGGGCTCGGCCGCGAACAGCGAATCGTGCGCGGCGTCCCGCTCGCCATGCTGGTCCTCGGCGTCGGCGCGCATCGAGTAGGCGGTCGCCAGCAGGATCGACCACGCGCGCTGCGCATGCGCATCGGGCCCGCCGTAGCGGCGCACGCTCCAGTCGTGCACCCAACCGGCCAGTTCCACGGGCTGCGTGTGCCAGGCCATCCCGGTGTAGAGCGCGAAGGCGAGCGGATTCGTGTCGAGCCCCTCGGTGTAGAGCGCGATGCCGCGGATGCCGCTACCGGGCCGTGCCGCCATGCGCGGCAACCGCTGCGCGTAGTCGAACAGCGAAGCGCCCAGCGTCGTTCGGCCGCCGAACTCCCACAGCCCGCCGAACAGCCAGGGCGTGCCCAGGAAGCGCTGGTCGCGGTCGTCGTAAACGGTCCGGCCCTGCTCGATGTCGGCGATGAGCAGCCGGCCGCGGTCGACGTCCTCGAGCAGCTCCCGGCGGGGATTTCCCTGCCAGGCCATCAGCAGCCAGGTGGCCCCCGGCTCCGCGCGCGCGAGCGCGGCCTGGATCGCGCGCGCCGCGGGCGCCAGCGGCACGTCGCCGTTGTCGCCGCCTTCCTGGAAGACCTGCATGTCATAGAGCAGCGAGCCGCCGTACAGCGCGCGCTCGTGCCGGTAGAAGGAGTCGGCCAGCCTGGCGAACCACGGGTCGCGCGGGTCAAGCCAACCGGGGCGCGCAAAGCCGTTCCAGTCACCTTGCGGCACGACGTGCGCGCCCGGGTGCCGGCGGTCGAAGTCGGCCGGCACGGAGCCGTAATAGCCCTGCAGCACCGGCACGATGCCCAGCGAGCGCAATGAGCGGGCGATGCGCCGCGCCGACGCCGCGCGCTTCGCGAGCAGCGTGCGCGAGACCGGCCCGTTGAAGCAACACATGTTGCCCATCAGCTGCCAGTTCTGGTGCGCGGGCTGCGTGATCCACGCGCGGATGGCCGCGTCGTCGTAGCCGGCATCGCGGAAGGTCTGGTAGAGGATGGTGTCCATGCCGCGCTCGAGCAGCAGCGCGTTGATGCCGCTCAGGGCCAGCAGGTCGATCTCCTGCTGCCAGCGTTGCTCATTCCAGTAGGGCGTGGTGTAGCCGTCGGTGTTCTCGTTGAGCGCGTAGCGCCAGCGATGGGGCGCTGCCAGTTCGATGGGCGCGGCCGGTGCGGGCAGCACCAGGCCCGGTGCGCCCAGTTGCGAGCCGTTGCTCGACACATCGAGCCCCGCGACGTTGCGCAGGTAGTGCGTCACGCCGTAGAGCAGGGTGGGCACCGTGGCTGCGCGCACGTGGATCTCGCCGTTGCGGCCCCAGATGCGCAAGCCATCGCCCGCCGGGCCGCGCGGCACCTCGGGCGACAGTTCGAGCATGAACTGCGGCGCCAGCCGCGGCATGCTGCGAACGAGCACCGCGCGCGCGGCGGCGAGCTCGCCACGCGGCGCAGCGGCGGTCGATACGATGCGCAAGTCGGCGGTCGACGCTGTGGGCGAGTCCGCGGGTGACGCAACGGCCGCGGCAAATGCGGTTGCCTGCCAGACCGCACACATCACCAGCGCGAGGACTGCCGCCCGGCGCGTGCGCCATGGCAGGCGCCGACGACCGGGCATGCACCGCGCCGGCATCATGCGTTCAGGCGCCCGCGGCCTGCTCGGCCGTGCTCAGCGCCTTGACGTCGGCCACGACCAGCGTGCCGGTTCCCTCGTTGGTGAACACCTCCGAGAGGATCGCGTCCGGCGCGCTGTAGGAGATGACGTGCACGCGGCGCACGCCACCCTTGATCGCGTCCTCGATGGCCTTGGCCTTGGGCAGCATGCCGTCGACGATCTGGCCGGCCTCGCGCATCTTTCGCAGGCCCTCGAGGTCGATGTAGGAGACGATCGACGATGGGTCGGCGACATCCTCGAGGATGCCGGGTGCGCCGGTGCACAGGATCAGCTTTTCGGCGCCAAGCGCCGCGCCGATCGCGGCCGCGACCGTGTCGGCATTGATGTTCAGCAGCTGGCCGCGCTCGTCGGCCGAGAGCGGGCTGATGACCGGCATCAGCCCGTTGTCGAGGTGCTTGAGGATCACGTTGGTGTCGATGAGGTCGATGTCGCCCACCAGGCCGTAGTCGACCAGGCCCGCGCCCTTGACCTGCACCGGCGGCCGGCGGTGCGCGCGCACCAGGCCTGCGTCCACGCCCGACAGGCCGACGGCGTTGATGTCCAAGTCGCGGCAGATCGCGAGGATGCGCGTGTTGATCAGGCCGTTGAGCACCATCGAGGTGGCATCGATGGCCTTTTCGTCGGTGACCCGGCGTCCCTCGACCATGCGCGTGGGCACGCCCATGGCCTCGCTCACCTCGGTGAGCTGCGGGCCGCCGCCGTGCACCATCACGACGCGCACGCCGAGCGTGTGCAGGATGGCGATCTGCTCGATGAGCGCGCGCGTCAGCGCAGCGTCGCCGAACACGGCGCCGCCGGCCTTCACCACGAACACCTTGCCCTTGTAGAGGCGGATGTACGGGGCGGCGGCCCGCAGGGCGCGGATCGTGGCTTGCTGGTCGGTTCGGTGCATGATCATCGGGCGGGCGCTCCTTGGCGCGGGAAAGCGTGGGCGATGGTAGCTTGGACTTCGTTCATGGCGGGATGGAATCGGTGCGCGGCGCTCAGCGCGCCAGCAACCTGTGCAGCACGGCCATCTGCGCCGGCAGCCGGTTGTAGGCCTGGCGCAGCACGATGCTGCGTGGGCCGTCGAGCACCTGCTCGGCGATCGCGGAATTGCGGCGCACCGGCAGGCAGTGCATCAGGCGGCAATCGACGGCGCTGCGCGCGAACCAGTCCTCGCGCACGCACCAGTCCTTGAGCGACTGGCGCAGCTCGCGGTCGGCCGCCTCGTCGCCGTAGTGCGTGGTGCTGCCCCACTCCTTGGCGTACACGACCTGCGCGCCGGCGAGCGCGTCGCCGCGCTCGGCCGTCTCGCGCACCGAACCGCCGCTGGCCGCCGCCGCGGCCTGTGCCTTCGCCAGCAGCGGCGCCGGGAAGCCGAAGCCCTCGGGCCGCAGCACCACGACCTCCATGCCGCGCATGGCCGCCATGTGCAGCGTCGCGGCCGGCACGGCCAGCGGCAGTGCGCGCGGGTGCGAGACCCAGCTGAGCACGAACTTCGCGCGCTTCGGGAGCGCGAGCTCATCCAGCGTCTTCCAGTCGGCCAGCGCCTGGCAGGGATGGTTCATGGCCGACTCGAGGTTGATGAGCGGCTTGTCGACCAGGCCCGCCATCGTGCTGAACTTGGTCTCGGCCAGGTCGGCGGCCAGGTCGCGGCCATCGGCGAACGCGCGGATGCCCAGCGCGTCGCAGTAGGAGGCCAGCACCGGCAGGCCCTCGCGCACGTGCTCGGCCGCGGCGCCGTCCATCACCACGCCATCGCGTGTCTCGAGCTGCCAGGTGCCCTGGCCGGGCGTGATCACGAACGAGGAGCCGCCCAGCTTCGCCATCCCGGACTGGAACGATGCGAGCGTGCGGAGCGAGGGGTTCATGAACAGCAGCCCCAGCACCTTGCCGGCCAGCGCCTGCGGCTCGGGGTGCGACTCGAGGCGGCGCGCCAGCGCGAGCAGTTCCTGCACGCCCTCGATGGGCAGTTCGGCAAGGTCGACGAAGCGTTGCACGGTGGGTGTTTCCTGGAATGCCGCGGCATCAGCCCTGTGCGCCGATCTCGAGCAGCGCGCTGCGCAGCTGCTCGACCTCGGCCGCGCCGAGCGTGAACGGCGGCAGCAGCCGCAGCACGGCCGGGTCGCCGCTGGTGCCGGCGAGGATGCCGCGCGCGAGGAGCGCCGCATGCACTTCCTTCGCCGGCCGCTTGCAGATGAGGCCGGCGAGGAAGCCCGCGCCCTGGTAGCCGCCGACCGGGCCGACCTGGCAGCGCTCGCGGATCAACTCGCCCACGCGCTGCACGTTGTTGAGCAGGTGTTCGTTCTCGATGGCCTCGATCGTGGCCTCGATCACCGCACAGGCCATCGGCCCGCCGCCGAAGGTCGTGCCGAGCGCATCGAGCTTGACGGCCGCCGCGGCCCTGGGCCCCATCATGAGCGCCGCGCAGGGGAAGCCGTTGCCGAGCGCCTTGGCGGTCGTGATCATGTCGGGCACGACGCCGTACAGCACGGCCGCGAAGGGCGCGCCGACGCGACCCATGCCGCACTGGACCTCGTCGAAGATGAGCACGGCGCCCACCGCGTCGCAGCGTGCGCGCAGCGTGGCGAGGTATTCCGCGCCCAGGTCGAAGGCGCCGCCGACGCCCTGCACCGGCTCGACGATCACCGCGGCGGTGGCCTCGGTGATGCCGGCGAGCGCCGCGAAGTCGCGTCGCGCGATGAACTTCACGTCGAATGGCGCGCGCGGGAAGCCGAACCACTTGGCGGCTGCGCCCCAGGTGATCGCGCCGGCCGCCGCGGTGCGCCCATGGAATGACTGCTCAAGCGCCACGACTTCGCTGCGGCCCGTAAGCCTGAACGCCATCTTGAGCGCGTTCTCGTTGGCCTCGGCGCCCGAGTTCACGAAGAACACGCTGCGCATGTCCAGGGCCGAGAAGCGCACCAGCCGGTCGGCCGCGCGCGTGCGCACCTCCAGCGGCACGGCATTGCTCTGGAAGTTCAAGGTCGCGGCCTGCTGCTGCAGGGCGCGCGTCCAGCCCGCGTGCCCATAGCCCAGGGCCGCCACCGCGTGGCCACCGTAGAGGTCGAGCACGCGGCGCCCGTCGGCCGTGCGCAGCCACACGCCTTCGCCGGACACGATGTCGAGCGGGTACTGGGCGAACACGGGTGCGAGGTGGTCGGTCATGGTCGCTTCCTGTCGTGCGGCATGCATGGGTGCGGCGTGCATGGCGTCAGGTCCAGCCTGCGGCCGGAGCGGTGAGCCCGGTGTCTTCCGGGAAGCCCAGCAGGCGATTGAGCCACTGCAACGCGCCGCCGGCGGCGCCCTTGTTGAGGTTGTCGAGCACGCTGGTCACGGCAACCGTGCGGCCGTCGCTGGCGGCCGAGAGGCGCGCATAGTTGCTGCCCGCGACCTCCTTGACGCGCGGCGCGCGCAGCGATGCCGACACGAACGGCGAGCGGGCGTAGTACTCGGTGAGCATCCCGACCAGCCCGGCGCTGGTGAGCGGGCGCTTCAGCACCGCCTGCACGGTCGCGTGGATGCCGCGCGCGAACGGGCCGGAGTGCGGCACGAACGCGACCTGCGCCGCCCGGCCGCTGGCCGCCTGCGCGCAGGCGGCGATCTCCGGCGCGTGGCGGTGGGCGAGTGCATTGTAGCTGTACAGGTCGCCGTGGCGCGTGGGGTGGTGCGTGCCCTCGGAGGGCTTTCGGCCCGAGCCCGTGCTGCCGGTGACGGCCGAGACGAACAGCTGCGGCTCGATGAGGTCGAGCGCCAGCAAGGGGACGGTCGCCAGCAGGATGCAGGTGGCGAAGCAGCCCGGGTGCGCGACATGCGGCGTCGTCGGCGCCGCCAGGTGCTCGGGCACGGCACAGGTGAATTGCGCCAGCCGCTGCGGGGCGCCGTGCGGATGCCCGTACACGGCCTCATAGGCGGCCCCAGTGGAATAGCGGAAGTCGGCGGAGATGTCGACGACGCGCGGCGCGTTGCCCGCCTGCTCGGCCACGCCCAGCAACTGGTCGATCAGCTTCGCCGAGACGCCGTGGGGAGCGGCAGCAACAATCGCGGGCGCGCGTTCGCGCCGGAGGATCGCCTCGATGTCCGGCTGTGGCATGAAGAGCGTGTGGGGATACGCGCTGGCCAGGTGTGGGAAGGCGCCGGCCACGGGTTCGCCGGGGCTGCCGTCGGACAGCACGCCGGCCAGCGACAGCCGCGGGTGGCCGGCGATGAGGCGCAGCAGCTCGCCGGCCACGTAGCCGGTGCCACCGAGCACGATGACGGGGGTGCGGTTCATTCCGTGCGGGCGGGGCGCGCCTTGCCCTCGAGGCCCACGGCCGCGATCACGGCATCGCCCAGGCCCGCCGGGCTGCCGATGGCGTTGAAGGCCTGTACCTTCATCTGGCTGGTGATGATTTCCACGCCCACCAGGTTGTCGGTGCAGGGGCCCGTGAGCGCGCAGGGGTCGACCAGGAAGCGCTCGCGCAGCAGCTTGACGCCGCCCCAGGCCGCGACCGGGTCGTTGGCCGAGAGCACCACGCCGGTGAGTGCCTTGCGGATGTCCTCGCACTCGAGGATCGAGTCGACGCCGTAGGAGCCGAGCAGGCCGTCGCCCAGCTCGAACACGATGACATCCGGCTTGCCCGCGGCAAGCTCCGTGAGCATGGTGCGCGTGAGCGCAGGCCCCGTGGCGCGCGAGGTGGTGCACACGCCGAAGTCGGTGAAGATGGTCGTCTTGCGCGCGCCGGCATCCTCGAAGGCCATGATGTCGCGCCGGAGCGAGACGCCGGTGGCCTTGAAGGCATCGACCACGAGGCCCCGGTGGCGCATGCGCGAGATGATGGCCGAGGCGGCCGCGGTCTTGCCGGCCTCCATGCAGGTGCCCGCCAGCGCGACGACCGGCACGCCCTGCACGTCGAGCGTCGCGGCCTGGTCGAGCTTGCGGAATCCGACGCGCGCCGGCACGCCGATGCGCTCGCCAAGGTACGGGAACTGCAGCACAACGCCCAGCACGCGGCAGTCGAAGGGCTTGCCCTTGTCGGCCGTGGCCGAGTCGCAGATGCCCATCACGCCCCCGATGTTCAGCATCTGGATGATGTCGCCGGGCTTGACCGACTTGGGCACGTGGCCCGAATAGCCGAACAGCGCGTTGCGCGGCCCGAGCGCGCCGACCACCACGTCGCCCTTGACCACCTTGGCCATGCGGCCGCTGGTGAGCTCGAGCGTGTTGTAGGTCGACTTGTTGTTGAGGATCTCGGCGACGACCACGACGCCCTCTTCGGCGGGGATCTCGTCGTCGATGCGCAGCTCGTGCCCGAGCCCGCAGGCCTGCGTGATGGAAGCGATCTTGTCCACGACCACGGTCTTCATGTTACTTGCCTTCCGGCTGCGTGCCGGCCTTGGCCGCGAGCTCGCCCGCGCGCCGGTGGAATACGCCCGTCAGGGCGACGATCTTGGAGAAGCCGAGCGCGTCGACCGGCGACCACTCGCCGACCGACTCGCCGTACACGCCCTTCGAGGCGCTCATCAGCGAGTAGGGCGACTCGACGCCCTCGACGAACACGCTGCCGGGGCGGAACAGCAGGTGCACGTCGCCCGTGACGCGCACCTGCGAGGACAGCAGCAGTGCCTCGATGTCCCGGCACACGGGGTCGAGCAGCTGGCCCTCGTGCACCCAGTCGCCATAGGGGCCGGCGACGCTGTCCTTGATGCGCTGCTGGCGCGGCGTGAGCACGAGCTTCTCGAGCTCGCGGTGCGCCGTGAGCAGCACCTCGGCGGCCGGCGCCTCGAAGGCCACCCGGCCCTTGGTGCCGATGATCGTGTCGCCCAGGTGGATGCCGCGGCCGATTCCGAACGGAGAGGCCAGCGCCTCGAGCCGCTCGATCAGCTCGACCGGCGAATGCGCCTTGCCGTCGAGCGCGACGGGGCGGCCCTCGTGGAAGCTGACCGTGTGGTGCTGCGGGAGCGCGGGCTTCGTGAACGCGTCCTTCGAGAGCACCCACGCGGATTCCGGGATGCTGCCCTTGCTGGTGAGCGTCTCGGTGCCGCCGATGGTCACGCCCCAGAGGCCGCGGTTGATGGAGTAGGCCGCGCCGTGCGGCGGCACCGGCAGGTTGCGGGCCGTGAGGTAGTCGAGCTCCTCCTGGCGCTTGAAGGCGCGGTCGCGCACCGGCGCGATCACCTCGAGCTCCGGCGCCAGCGTGCGCAGGGCCACCTCGAAGCGCACCTGGTCGTTGCCGGCGGCCGTGCAGCCGTGCGCGATGGAATTCGTGCCGAGCTTGCGGGCCATCAGCGCGATGGTCTGCGCCTGCATGACGCGCTCGGCGCCCACGCACAGCGGGTAGAGCTGGCCGCGGCGCACGTTGCCCATGACGAGGAAGCGCAGCACCTGCTCGAAGTAATCGGCGCGCGCATCGACCTGGTGGTGCTCGACGGCGCCGAGCGCCCGCGAGCGCTCGGCCAGCGTCTTCGCGGCCGCGGCGTCGATGCCGCCCGTGTCGACCGTGACCGTGATGATCGGCCGCTGGTACTGCTCGGCCACCCAGGGCACGAGGAACGAGGTGTCGAGGCCGCCTGAATAGGCGAGCACGATGGGCTTGGCGCCCGCGCTGGAAGGCTGCGGCATGGGAATCCTAGAGGCGGAACAGGGAGTGGAGGCGGGCGACGAGCCGCTGCTGCGCGGCGCCGTCGGGCGTGGCGATGAAGATGGTGTCGTCGCCCGAGATGGTGCCGGCCACTTCGGGCCACTCGGCCTTGTCGATC
>Ga0302299_10002040_pt1 | contig 12315 bp, 8 predicted proteins | sample III_Fen_N3_4_FD_198795 | JGI IMG/M metagenome (GOLD analysis project Ga0302299, IMG submission 198795) | Peat permafrost microbial communities from Stordalen Mire near Abisko, Sweden - III_Fen_N3_4 | ecosystem: Environmental > Terrestrial > Soil > Wetlands > Permafrost | place: Sweden: Abisko...
GTCGACGAGCTGTTCGCGCTCGTCACCGGCACGCACTCATATGCCGAGCTTCCGCGCGAGCTGCTCGAGAACGTGCTCGACATGCTCGACGGCCGCTATCCGTCAGCGGAGTTCGGCGAGCTGCGGCCGCGCATCGTCTGGGATCGCGTCGCCGGGACGATCCGCGCGCGCAAAGGCGCGGGACGCCTGGCGATCACGAACGCGGGAACGATCCCCGACCGCGGGCTCTTCGCTGTCGTGCTCCCCGACGGGCGCCGCGTGGGCGAGCTCGACGAGGAGATGGTCTACGAGGCGCGGCCCGGTCAGACGTTCCTGCTCGGTGCCTCGACCTGGCGGATCGAGGAGATCGGGCGCGACCGCGTCATCGTCACGCCCGCCCCGGGCGCCCCGGGCGCCGTGCCGTTCTGGAAGGGCGACAGCGTGGGGCGTCCGAAGGAGCTCGGGATCGAGATCGGCGCGTTCGCCCGCACGGCGCTCGAGATGCCGGCCGAGGAGCTCTCCGCCGGGTACGACCTCGACCCGCTCGCGACCCGCAACCTGCTCGAGTTCCTGCGCGAGCAGCAGGACGCGACGCGGGTCATCCCGAGCGACCGCACGATCGTCGTCGAGCGCTTCCGCGACGAGATCGGCGACTGGCGCCTGTGCGTCCTCTCCCCTTACGGCGGACGCGTACACGCCGCCTGGGCGCTCGCGCTGTCCGCGCGGCTGCGCGACGAGCTGGGCCTCGAGTCCGACGCGATCTGGTCGGACGAGGGGATCATCGTCCACCTCCCCGACGCAGATGAGCCTCCGGGCGCGGACATGGTGCTGCTCGACCCCGGGACGATCGAGGACCAGGTCGTCGCCGAGCTCGGCGCGAGCGCCCTCTTCGGTGCGCGCTTCCGCGAGAACGCGGCGCGCGCGCTCCTGATCCCGCGCGCCTACCCGGGGCGCCGCACTCCGCTGTGGCAGCAGCGCCTGAAGGCGCAGTCGCTGCTCGAGGTGGCCAAGCGCTACGCCGACTTCCCGATCATCCTCGAGACGTACCGCGAGTGCCTGCGCGACGTGCTCGACGTACCAGGCCTGCACGAGCTGCTGACGAAGCTGCACACGCGCGAGCTCTCGCTCGTGGAGGTCGAGACGCCAACGGCGTCGCCGTTCGCGAGCGCGCTGCTGTTCGACTACGTCGCGACCTACATGTACGAGGGCGACACGCCGAACGCCGAGCGCCGCGCGGCCGCCCTCTCGCTGGACCGCGACCTGCTGCGCGAGCTGCTCGGCCAGGACGAGCTGCGCGAGCTGATCGACCCGGGCGCGCTCGAGGCGCTCGAGGACGACCTGCAGCACCGCTCGGACCGCACGCGCGCGACGTCGAGCGACGCGCTCGGCGACGTCCTGCGTCGCGTCGGCGACCTGACCGCGGACGAGGCGCAGGAGCGCGTGCTCGCCGGGCTCGACGCCGCGGGCTTCCTCGACACGCTGCGGCGCGAGCGGCGCGCCGTCCGCGTGCGGGTCGCCGGTGAGGAGCGCTGGATCGCCGCGGACGACGCCGGGCTGTACCGCGACGCGCTCGGCGCGGTCCCGCCCGGCGGACTGCCGGAGGCGTTCCTCGCGGCAGCAGAGCGCCCGCTCGAGGAGCTGCTCAGCCGCTACGCGCGCACCCATGGCCCGTTCACCACCAGCGAGGTCCGCGCCCGCTACGGGCTCGACCTTTCGAGCGCGCTCGCGGCGATGGAGGCTCGCGGTGAGCTCATCCGCGGCGAACTGCGCCCGCAGCCGCTGGAGCCCGGGCGCGAGTGGTGCGATCCGGACGTGCTGCGGCGGATCCGCCGCGCGTCGCTCGCCGTCCTGCGGGAGGAGATCGAGGCGGTGGACCGCGGCGCGCTCGCGGCCTTCCTTCCAGGCTGGCAGGGCGTCGACCGGCATCCGCCTGCCGGCGCCGGAGTCGATCGCCTGCGCGAGGTGCTCGTACCGCTGCAGGGCATCGCGCTGCCGGCCGACGCTTGGGAGCGGGACGTCCTCCCGCGGCGCCTCGGCGCCTATTCCCCGGTCTGGATGGATCAGCTGACCGCCGGCGGCGAGGTCGTCTGGGTCGGCGCGGGAGCGCTCGGGCGCAACAGCGGCCGGGTCGCGCTCTACTTCCGCGACGACGCCGCGGCGATCGGCCGCCCCGGGACGCGCGGGCCCGCCGCGCCGCCGCCCGCCGATCCTGTCCACCGGGCGATCCGCGAGCGGCTCGGCGTGGCGCCGTGCTTCTTCACGGACCTGCTCGCAGAGCCCTTTGCGTTCTCCCCGGAGGAGCTCCAGGAGGGCCTGTGGGATCTCGCCTGGGCGGGCGAGGCGACGAACGACGCGTTCGCGCCGCTGCGCGCGCCGCGACTGACGCTCGCTCGAGCGCAGCGTGCCCGCACGGGATCCAGACCCTCGTCACGCCGCTTCGGGGCGCGCCGCGGTGCCGGCGCCCAAGCGCAGGTGCAGGGCCGCTGGTCGCTGTCGGCGCCCCTGTTCGCTGCAGCTCCGGATCCGCGCGAGCAGCGGCGCACGATCGCTGAGCTCCTGCTCGAGCGCTACGGCATCGTGACCCGTGAGCAGGTCCTCGCCGAGGGCGTGCCCGGAGGCTTCTCCGCGCTCTACACGGCGCTCAGCGACCTCGAGACGCTCGGCGTCTGCCGCCGCGGCTACTTCGTCGAGGGGCTGGGGGGCGCGCAGTTCGCGCTGCCCGGCGCGGTCGAGCGCCTGCGGGCACGGCGCGAAGGCGCCGAGGAGACGGCGCTGGTCCTCGCTGCGACGGATCCGGCGCAGCCGTACGGCGGCGTCCTTCGCTGGCCGGAGCGGCCTGGCGGCGCGCGCGGCCCGCAGCGCGTATCCGGCGCATATGTCGTCCTCGTCGGTGCCGAGCCGGTGATCTACGTCGAGCGCGGCGGGCGCGGCCTGCAGGTGCTGACCGGGGGCGACGACCAGCGCGTGAGCCTCGCACTCGACGCGCTCGCGGCCTTCGTGACCACCGGCGGCGCGAAGCTGAAGCTCGGCCTGGAGCGCGTCGACGGCGAGCCTGTCGTCGGGTCGGACTGGGAGCCCGCACTGATCGCGGCCGGATTCTCTCAGGGGCCGCGCAAGTTGACCCTGAGCGCTTAGGCTGCCGGCATGCTCCTCTACACCTGCGGGCAGAAGGACAAACAGGCCGGCATCGGTCACCCGTGCGGGCGGGCGGCGAAGGCGCTGCGGAACGCCGGGCACGAGTTCGACATCGAGACGGTCGACGGCTACCGGCTGATGCCGTGGACCCGCCGCGGCAAGCGCGACAAGATCCGCGAGCTCTCCGGGCAGGAGGACGTGCCCGTGCTCGTCCTCGACGACGGCGACGTCGTGAGCGGCACCGGGACGATCATCGCCTGGGCGAAGGACCATCAGACCGCGCCCTAGGCGCGGTCTGTCCTGCCAGGGGGCCGTACCTAAGCCAACTTCTTCCCCGGGTTGAACATCCCGGTCGGGTCGAGCGCGTCCTTGACGGCCTCGTGCGCGGCGACGGCGGCGGGGGCCCACTGCCGCCTGAGCCAGCCGTTCTTCAGCACGCCGATGCCGTGCTCGCCGCTGATCGTGCCGCCCATCTCGATCGCCATCGCGAGCAGGTCGTCGGCCGCGCGGCGCGCCCGGTGCACCGCGAGGTCGTCGCGCGGGTCGAGCAGGAACGTGGCGTGCAGGTTGCCGTCCCCGGCGTGTCCCCACGAGCACGACTCCAGGCGATGGCGCAGCCCGATCGCCTCGACCTCGCGCACGGCGTCTGCCAGGCACTCCACCGGGACCGCGACGTCGTCCGAGAGCTTGCCGCCGTGGACGGCGGTGACCGCCGGACCGACTCCGTCGCGCCAGCGCCACAGCGCCGCCGGGTCGGGCGGCAGGACGACCCCGCCGATCGCGCCCTCGCCCAGCGCCTCGGCGAGCGCCTCGCAGTCGCCGGCACCGGTGTCGCTCTCGGCGATGACGAGAAAGCCGGCGTCCGCGGGAACACCGCCGGGAAAGCCGCCGCCGACGATCGCGAGCGCGCCGCCGTCGAGGTACTCCACCGCCGCGGCGACCGGGCCGGCGGCCATCACACGCCCGACGGCCTCCCCGCCGGCGTCGGCGTCGCGGTAGAACGCGCACGCCGGCCAGGAACCTGCCGGCGCCGGGATCAGCCGCAGCCATGCCGCGGTGATGATCCCGAGCGTGCCCTCGGAGCCGACGAGCAGCCCGCGCAGGTCGTACCCGGCGACGTCCTTGCGCGCGGCACCGCCGACGCTGACGATCATCCCCGGCGACAGCACGGCCTCGATGCCGGTGACCCAGGCGCCGGTCACGCCGTACTTGAAGCAGTGCGGTCCGCCGGCGTTCGTCGCGACGTTCCCGCCGATCTGCGACTGCTCGGCAGCGCCGGGATCGGGCGGGAAGCACAGGCCGTTCTCGCGTGCCAGCCGCCTGACGGTCGCCGTCGTCACGCCCGCCTCGACCTGCATCCGCCACTGCAGCGGGTCCAGCGCGCGCACCGCCGTCATGCGCTCGAGCGCGACCACCACGCCGGTGCCGAGCGGCACCGCGCCGCCGGCCCAGCCGGTGCCGCCGCCGCGCGGAACGACCGGGACGCCATGCTCGTGGCACCACGCGACGACGGCGGCGACCTGCGCCGCGTCCGCGGGCAGCACGACCGCATCGGCCGCGCCCTGGATCGCGCTGAACGCGGTCTGGTCGGCGAGGTAGCGCGGGTCGTCGCCACCGAGGGCGAATTCCTCGCCCACGATCGCGGCAAGCTCGTGACGCAGAGCGCCCGGCGTCATGCCCGAAACCCTACGGGGTCGCGCCGGCCGTACCCTCGGTGGAGCATCAGGAGAGCCGTGCCAGAAGGCGACACCATCCACTACGCGGCGCACCGCATTCGCCCGATCCTCGAGGGACACGTCCCCGATGAGATCCGCACGCCCCAGCAGCGTTTCGCGCGCGACACGTGGCCGGAGCGCCTCGCCGGGCGCGCGATCACAAGCGTCGATGCCCGCGGCAAGCACCTGTTCCTGCGCTTCGAGGGCGACCTCACGCTGCATTCGCATCTGCGGATGGCCGGTGCCTGGGGCACCTACGCGCGTGGGCGCCCGTGGCGCCGGCACCCTCGCCGAGCCTGGCTCGTGATCAGCCGCGGCGACCATGACGTGGTCGAGTTCGACGGTCCGGTGCTCGAGCTGATGACCGACGCTCGCGCGCGCCAGGACGCACGGATCAGCGGCCTGGGACCTGACATCCTCGGGCCGGAGCTCGACGCGCGGCTGGTCCTCAGCCGCCTGCGCGAGGACGACCCGACACGGCCGATCGGCGACGCGCTGCTCGACCAGCACACCGTCGCCGGCATCGGGAACCTGTGGAAGTGCGAGGCCTGCTGGGAGGCGCGCGTCGATCCCTGGCGAACCACCAGCGACGTGACCGACGACGAAGTCCTCGCAATGCTCCACGCCGTGCGGCCGCGGATGCAGGAGAGTGCGCTCCACGGCATGCGAGCCCGCCAGAAGCGCGTGTACGGGCGTGCCGGCAGCGCCTGCCCGCGTTGCCGGGCGACGATTCGCGTGCGCGGTCAGGGCGACGGCAACCGTCCGACCTCGTGGTGCCCGGAGTGCCAGCGATGACCGTGCCGGCCGCCGCCGGCGCGCGCCGGGCCAAGCGCGTCGGCCACAAGGGCGCTCACCACCTGGCGCACGGCAACACGCTGGCGAGCTTCGACGCCGCGCTCGGTCAGAGCGTGGACATGATCGAGTTCGACGTGCTCCCGGAACACCTGGACGGGTCCGGGCGGCTGCTGCTGGCACACGACTACGAGGACGTCTCGCGGCGGACGCCGCCGACCCTGGACGAGGGCCTCGCCCATCTCGCCGGTCCCCGCTATGCCGGGATCGAGCTCGACGTCGACCTCAAGCTGCCCGGGTACGAGGAGCGGGCCATCGCGGCCCTGCGGGCCCATGGCCTCGCGGAGCGGACCCTGATCTCGACGATGGAGAGCTCCTCGCTGAAGCTGATCCGCGAGGTCGCGCCGGACATCCGGCTCGGCCGGTCCTTCCCGCGGGTGCGCAACGACCCGATGAACCATCCGCTCAAGCGCTGGCCCGCATACGTGCTGATCGCGTACTGGCGCGGCGCGCTGCCGCGCCAGATCGCCGGGCAGCTGCGCCGCGGGCAGGTCGACGCGCTCATGTGCCACTGGGCGTTCGTGACCGAGCGCCTCGCCCGCCAGGTGCACGGCGCCGGCGGCGAGCTGTACGTCTGGACGGTCGACGACGCCGACCGGATCGCCGCGCTCGAGCGGCTCGGCGCCGACGGCATCATCACGAACGATCCGCGGCTCTTCGGCGACACGCCCGGAACGCCGGAGGCGACCCAATAGGCTCCGGGTCCATGCCCACGACCGACGGCGATCTGCGCGACCTGCTCAGCCGCGTTCCGGCGTTCGAGACGCTGGGCGAGAGCGAGCTGCAGCGCGTCGCGGAGGTCGCGGTCCCGCGGCGCTTCGACCGGCACGAGGTCATCTTTCGCGAGGGCGACGACAGCGACACGTGTTACATCGTGCGCAGCGGTCAGGCGCGAGCGGTGCGTGAGCATCCGGACGGCCGCACGATCACGCTTGCCCGCTTCGGCCCCGGCGACATCTTCGGCGAGCTCGCGATGTTCGACGACGAGAAGCGCTCGGCGACAGTCGAGCTCGTCGAGGACACCGAGGTCGTCGGCATTCTCGGGACCGACATGCGCCGCCTCATGCGCGAGCACCCGGACATCGCGCCGAAGCTCGTGATCTCGCTCGGCCGGCGCCTGCGCGTCGCCAACGAGCGCCTCGCGCGGCAGTCCTTCCAGACGGTCCAGAGCCGCGTCGCCGTCGTGCTCAGCGACCTGGTGGAGCAGTCCCGCGACGGTGACGGGCAGGCCGGCGACGTCCTGCTGCGCATCACGCAGGCCGACATCGCCCAGCTGGCCGGATCGTCGCGGGAGTCCGCGAGCCGGTTCCTCGCGACGCTCGAACGGGCCGGCGTCCTCACCCAGGGCCGCGGCCGGATCATGGTTCACGATCCAGCCGCGCTCGCCGGCTACGTGTACTAGTCGGCATCTGATGTCCCGACCCGGCAAGCCGAGCGCGCCTGAGCGCGAGTTCTCTGCCGGCGGAGTCGTCGTCCGCTCCGGACGGGACGGGCCGCAGTGCGTCGTCATCGTCCCCTCCCGCCCGGCGGCCAACGGCTCGAAGGTGTTGGCCCTGCCGAAGGGACACCCTGACGGAGACGAGAGCGCGGCGCAGGCGGCGCTGCGCGAGGTCCGCGAGGAGACGGGCGTCCAGGCCCACGTCGTCGAGCGCCTCGGCGAGGTGCGCTACTGGTACCAGCGCGAGGGGCGGCGGATCGTGAAGGTCGTCGCGTTCTTCCTGCTCGAGCACGAGTCCGGCGACCCGGAGCGCCACGTCGATCACGAGATCGATCAGGCCCGCTGGATGCCGCTCGAGCAGGCGTCCCGTGAGCTCACGCATGCCGGCGAGCGCGAGATCGCGACGCTCGCCCTGTCCCGGCTGGCCCCGGGCCGCTAGGGTTGGCCGTCGCTGTGCAGGTCCTGAACTTCTACTCGACGATCTTCGCCGACCAGCTTCGCCGGGGGCGGAAGACCGCCACGATCCGGTTGGGCGACAAGTCCCACAAGTACCGCAAGAACCTGGCGGTCCTCGTGACGATCGGCTACCAGTACTCCCCGCGCGAGAAGATCTTCGAGGCCGTGATCGACGCCGTCGAGGTCAAGCGGGTGCGCGACCTCAGCCCCCGCGACATCGAGCACGACAACCCCGAGTTTCGCCGGCACGACGAGCTGATCCACTTCCTCGAGCAGATCTATGGCCGAGCGGTCACGATGGATGACATCGTGACCGTCGTCCGGTTCTCCCAGATCGTCGAGAACCCGCAGAGCTACACCGACGCCCGCCTGGGCATCGGTGGCGCGCAGAACTAGTACACGCGCCCGGAAGTTCTGTGTGGAATCCGACGCTCGGTCGGTCGTGAACTGAGGTTCGGCGGTGTTCCGGTTTCGTGCTGGTGGCACGAGGCCGGACACCGACGAGGCTCAGGCGCGAGCGAACGTCGCCGAAACCCGCAGAGCTTCCGGATCCGTGTCCTCGCGCCACCGATCCGGGACAGGAGCTCAGCCGCAGCGGGCGACAGCTGTGACCTTCAGCTTGCCGCCGCGACGCGGTGCCTTGACGCGGAAGCTGCCGTCGAACCGCACGTGCACGCGCCGGCTGGCGAGGAGATGCCAGCGGCCGTGCGAGCGGACGCTCACGCGGATGCGGGCATTGACGCCGTCCTGCGCGAGCTCCGGCACCTTGCCGGAGATCCGGAAGGCGCGGTGGCTGCGTCGCACCGACAGGCCGCCGAGGCGCACGCCGAGGCGGGCCCGATGGTTCGGGACGAGGGCGCATGCGCCTTCGAGCGAGTCGGCCTGCACCGGTGTGCGCGATCCGCCGGAAAGCGGCTCGAACGAGTACGTCGTGCCGTAGCTGCGCCGCACGATCGTCCAGCTGTAGGAGACCGGCGTCGCATCGGTGTTGCCCGCGGCGTCGGTCGCCCGCACGCGGACGGTGTGCTTGCTGCGCGACAGTGACGAGTAGCTCTTCGGCGACGTGCAGCGGGACCACCGGGACCCGTCGAGGCTGCAGCTGTACGTCGCCGGACTCTCGGTGGCCGTGAACTCGAACGTCGCGCTCCGCGAGGTCGTCACGGTCGTCGGGCCAGACGTGAGGCTCGTGTCCGGGGCGGTCGTGTCGGCTGTGGGCGGAGGGGGCGCGGGGGCCACGATCGTCCAGGTCCGTGTCGCCGGTGTCGCGTCGACGTTGCCCGCGGCGTCGGTGGCCCGCACGTCGAATGCGTGGACGCCGACCGCCAGGCCGGAGTCGCCCTCGGGCGAGGCGCAGGCGCTCCAGGCCCCGCCGTCGAGGCGGCACTGGAAGGTCGAGCCGGACTCCGTCGAGGTGAACGACGTCGTCGCGGTGGTCTCCGTGGTGGAGGCTGCCGGTCCGCCCGTGATCGCCGTGTCGGGCGGGGTCGTGTCAGCAGCGGCCGTGACCGTCCAGGTGCGGGTGGCCGGTGACGCGTCGATGTTCCCGGCGGCGTCGGTGGCCCGCACGTCGAAGGTGTGCGCGCCGACGGCCATCGCCGCGTACGACTTGGGTGACGGGCACGAGGCCCAGGTCCCGCCGTCCAGGCGGCACTCGAACGTCGAGCCGGCCTCCGAGGCCGTGAACGCCAGAGCCGCCGAGGTGGCCGGGCCCGAACCCGTCGGACCGGAGGTGATCGTCGTGTCGGGCGCCGTCGTGTCGGACGGTGCGGTGACCGTCCATCCGCGTGACGCGGGGCTCAGGTCGGTATTCCCGGCCGTGTCGGTCGCGCGGACGTCGAACGTGTGCACGCCGACCGCCAGGCCCGTGTAGGCCTTTGGCGAGGTGCAGGCGCTCCAGGCACCGGCGTCCAGACGGCACTCGAACGTCGCGGACTCGGTCGCCGAGAACGCGAGCGATGCGGTCGTCGAGGTCGTGGAGCCCGACGGGCCGGACACGATGGACGTGTCGGGCGGCGTCGTGTCCGCCGCGGCGGTCACCGACCAGGCCCGCGAGGCCGGCGTGAGGTCGGTGTTCCCGGCGAGGTCGGTCGCGCGGACGTCGACGGTGTGCGAGCCGACGGCGAGACCCGAGTAGGCCATCGGCGACGTGCACGACGCCCATGCGCCGGCGTCCATGCGGCACTCGAACGTCACCGGCTCGGTCGCGGAGAACGCGAGTGACGCGGTCGTCGAGGTCGTGGAGCCGGACGGGCCGGACGTGATCGTCGTGTCAGGCGGCGTGGTGTCGGGCGCTGTGATCGTCCACGACCGCGCTGCGGGGGAGGCGTCGATCAGCCCGGCGGTGTCGGTCGCCCGCACCTGGAAGGTGTGCGCGCCGACCGACAGCCCGCTGTAGGTCACGGGACTGGTGCAATTCGCGAACGCGGCCCCGTCGAGCGAGCAGGTGAACGTGACCGCGCCGCCGGAGGCGCTCTGACCGCTGAACGCGAGTGTGGCGCTGGTCGACGTCGTCGAGGAGGCGGGACCGGTCGTGATGGTGGTGTCCGGCGGCGCCGGAACGATCACGCCGGTTGCGATGCCCATGTTCGTGCCATCCGATGCGGCTCCTGCGCCGTTGCTCCCTGACGCGAGCGCGAAGCCGGCGTAGGTCGCGGGGCTGGAGCCACCGGCATATGTAGGGCTGCCGTTGATGCCGTGTGTACCGCCACCGCCGCCCGCGACGAGGTTGTAGTCGATCGTGAAGCCGCTGGTGGACTGGCTCTCGGAGTACCAGAAGCCCCCGGTGATGACGTTGTCCTTGATCGTCTCGTTTGAGCTGGCGCCGACGTTGACCTTGCCGATGCGGATCTGGGCGCCGTTGCTGAACGTGTTGTGCGTGATGGCGTCACCGGATCCACCGCCGATGACGATCTGCTGCGCGTACTCGCCGTCGGTCTGGAACACGTTGTTGCTGATGGTCATCGGGGAGCCGTTCCCGTCAGGCGACATGATTCCGGTCGAGTTGCCGTGGAACCAGTTCCCGGAGATCGTGGTGTACTGCCCGCCGTAGAACTGGATCGGATCGACGTGCCACGGGCTGCAGGAGCCCTGCTTGATGTTGCGGAACTCGTTGCCGAGGATTCGGGTCCCGGAGACGCCCGCGGTGAGCTGTACGCCATCCGAGCAGCCGTTTGGCCCGAAGGTGTTGTTCTGCAGCACGACACCGTTGTTCGTGCTGCTGTTGTTCCCGTTGCCGACGACCTCGATGCGCCCCTCATACCCGTTCGCGTTGATCGACGCGAAGGTGTTGTCGTCGTACACCACGTCGATGTTCGCGTTCGTCGGCGTGCGGATCACCGTCGACTTGGTGAAGGTGTTGTTCGTAAAGTGGATGTGCTGTCCGGGAGCGCTGGTCGTGCCGACCGTCGACCCCGAGATGGTGAGACCATCGATCGTGATGTTCTGCGAACTCCCGAGGTCTGCCGACATCGTCACGGAGGCGCCCGTCTGAGCGGTGATCGTGACCATGCCGGCCTTCGACCCTCCGCTGAACGTGCCGTAGTTTCCGGCGGCCAGGCGGATCACGTCGCCGGGCTGCGCGCCCGCGAACACGCTTGACAGCGTCGAGGTCGTCGCCGTCAGATCCGCGGCCGCGGCGCGGGATGGCGCCAGTCCGAGCGCCGCCGCCGCTGCGAGCGCAAGGAATCCGAGGCGGATCGTGGGATACGTGAACCGGGGGAGGATTGCGGGGGAGCGCATCGGGGGAACTCCATTCCGTTGGTGCGGTCGGGGGGGATCGCGGCCTGAACTGCTCTCTATGAGTGGTCATCGGCACCTCGCGGTTCCGGGTGAGCCACCCATTTGATGCGGTCGCCGCGGATCTACCAGGAAGGAGAGGAACGTTCCGGTTCCTCCTCCGGCCGGTAGCTGGAGCGCGTTGAGCGGCCGTTGCCGCTTTCCGTCCAGATGCCCTGCAACGTCGCTTGCTCGCCTCCCTGCTGGAAGCTCCGGCCTCCCCCCGGGAGGTCTTGCAGCGCGACATAACAACGCACTGCTGTGACAGGCCCCGAAACGATTCGTCACGGACCTGTCATGAAGACCCGGCGGCCGGAGGGGCGCTCAGGCGGCACCGGTCCAGCCGGGCGGCGGGATCGACACCCCGGCCGGGCGCGCAACTGTGGGCTCCGTCGTCGCCTCCGCGCCGGCGTGTGCAGGCGACTCGGAGGCCGCGATGGGCACCGGAGTCGTGAAGCCCGACCAGTCGCGCGGCTCCGCCTCGGCGGGCGCCTTCGGGGGGCTGTACGCGACGGGCTCCGCCACGGGCGCCTGCGCCTGGTAGGGCTCGGGCTCGGGCTCCTGGATCGGCTCGGGATCGGCAAACGGATCCGCGCCGAGGACCGGCTCGGGAGCGGCAACCGGCTCCGGGACGGCGAAGGGGTCCGCGTCGAAGACGACCTCCGGCGCGGGTGCGGGCTCGGGATCCGCGAACGGGTCGCGGTCGAGGACAACCTGCAGCTCAGGCTCAGGCTCAGGCTGAGGCTCCGGGTCCGCGAACGGGTCGCGGTCGAGCACGACCTGCGGCTCCACGTCCGAGTCCAGGACGAACCGGGGCTCCCCTTCCGGCTCGGGCGCAGACGGATCGGCGAAGGGATCGAAGGCGGTCTGGGGCTGCGGGACGGGGTCCGCAAACGGGTCGACGGCATGCTGGGGGTCGGGCGTGGGCGCGGCGAACGGATCGGACACGGTGTGCTCCTCCTGTCC
>Ga0302299_10002041_pt1 | contig 12309 bp, 9 predicted proteins | sample III_Fen_N3_4_FD_198795 | JGI IMG/M metagenome (GOLD analysis project Ga0302299, IMG submission 198795) | Peat permafrost microbial communities from Stordalen Mire near Abisko, Sweden - III_Fen_N3_4 | ecosystem: Environmental > Terrestrial > Soil > Wetlands > Permafrost | place: Sweden: Abisko...
TCGGCCTGCATCTCGTCGGCCTCGGCGGTCTGTTGTTCCGGTCCACTGACTTCCCGAGGTTCCTGGGTGGTCTCGTGGTTCTTGCCGGCGCCGGGTACCTCGCGGATTCGCTCGGACGGATCCTCGTCCCGGGCTACACCTTGACGATCAGCACCTTCACGTTCGTCGGCGAGGCGCTGCTGATCGCCTGGCTCTTCAAGCTCGCCATCTGGGGAACCCGTTCCCCTGACGGCCTCCGACCCGTGGCGGAGACCCCGGTCGGCGCGTCCCAGGCGGTCGCGTCATGAAGCATCCCAACGCGCTGACCCATTCACCCAACCTCGATCTACTGCCGGAGGACTCCATGACTCTCTCGAATGTGCGCCATACGCCGTCGCACCGCCTCTTCCGCGTGGTCGCCGCCTCGCTGCTCGTCGGCTTCCTGCTCCCGGTCGTTCTTGCCCTGGGACCCGCGTCCGGTGGCGGCGAAAGCCGCATGACCGGCGCTGCCCTCCTCGGCTGGGGCATCGGCTGGGCGCTCATCGCCTACCTCTCGCTCCGGTTCACGAACCAGCCGCAGCGATGGGCACTCGTGCCGGCGGGCATCCTCGGCGTGACCGGCATCGCGCTCATCGCGTTGGCCCCCGGTGGCGATGCTATGGACCTGCTCGCGTGGGTCTGGCCTGTCCCCATCCTGCTGCTCGCGGTCTGGCTGATCGTGCGCGTCCGCCGGGATGTGCAGGGCCGGTCGCGGTGGTTCCTCTACCCGGTGGTGGGCGTCCTCGCCCTGCTCGCCGTCGGCGGCGCCGTCGAGACGGTCATGGAGGCGACCGACGGTGGCCGGTCCGCGGTCGGCGGCGAGCTCATTGACGTCGGCGGACACAAGCTGTTCATCGAGTGCAGCGGCACGGGGAGCCCGACCGTTGTCCTCGAGGGCGGCCTCGGGCAGGGTTCGGACTACTTCGCGCTCATCGGCCCTGCAGTCGCGACGACCACGCGGGTGTGCGCCTACGACCGGGCCGGCCACGGCCGGAGCGAGCCTGCGACCGGCCCGCAGGACGGCATGGCCATCGCCCGCGACCTGCATGCGCTCCTCGCGGCGTCGGGCAACCACGGTCCCTACATCCTCGCTGGCCATTCCTCTGGCGGGGTGTACGTGCGCTTCTTCGCGGCTGCATACCCCAGCGAGGTTGCCGGAGTCGTGCTGCTCGACGCGCAGTCGCCCCACATGACGCCCGTGCAATCCGCCGCCCGGTCCTCCGGGAACCCGATCAGCGCCCTCGCGGGGGTGTTGCCGGGCCTCGCACGCGTCGGCGTGGCCCGACTCCTGGCTTCGGTCGCGTCGAACGACCTGCCCGCAGACGTCACAGCGCGCCGGCGCGCCTTCGAGGCCACCCCGCGGGCCGCGTCAAGCTTCGGCGAGGAGTTCTCGCGGCTCGATGGCATCCTCGACGCGGCAGGTGCCCTCCCGAACTTGGGCACCCGGCCGCTCGTCGTCGTCACGGCCATGGCGGAATCCATGGATGGCTGGCTCGACCAGCAGAACCGCCTGGCCACCCTCTCCACGAACGTGTCGCACCGGGTCTTCCAGGACATCACGCACGACGGGCTGATCGAGACCGCGCACGGCGCCACAGTGGCGAGCGACGCCATCGTGGCCGTCGTGACCGCGGTCCGGTCGGGGACGCGGCTGGACGGCACCTCGGCGATCCGCAGGTGACCGCCCAGCTTCCAGTTGGGCCCGCGCCCGCGGACCTCACGGACCTTGCGGTCCCGGCTGCGGCCCGACCGCCGGCCGCTCGCAGCTGGCTCGAGGCGGCGATCCACCCCGCCGCGATCCCGAGCGGCGGCGATCCCGGTCCGACGCGACTCCACGTCCGGGGCTCGATCTGTCGTGCACCCGGCGGCCGCTGGATGGACTGGGAAGGCCACCAGTCGTTCGAGACCGAGGGGCTCGGCTTCTGCTGGCAGGCCAGGCTGCGGCTATGGTCAACCGTCGCCGGGCCATCAAGGCCGCATGAAGACCATCTGGTGACAGGCGCAATGACGTCGGTGACCGGCTTGGCGTAGACATGCCGGATCGGTCGGTCCGGTCTCATGACCCTGGCATGGTCCTTCAGCTCCACCGACTCGAGGCCTGCCCGTAGTTGCGCCTCGGCCGACGGCGAGACGGCCGTGAGCCGGGTCGCGGAGAACGCCACCCGGACACGTTCGTGGCCGGTGTGGCCTTGCATACGGGGCCGCGGACGCGCGGCCTCGGGGAATGGCTGCTGGCCATGCCGAACTCGGCGCACTGGCGAAAGTGACCGCGCCTGTTCACCTTGCGATCCGCATCCGCGGGTGGCAGACGACGGGCGAGGGCCGTATCGACCGCACGTAACTCGCCTGGTTTCTGGCGAGCCCTCCTGAACGTCGCCGTTCTCGAGGATCGCGCCGGTCGCCAACGGGGAGAAGCCCTCCACGAGGATCCCGCTGGCCTGACAGTAGCCGATGTCACGTGGCCGGCGATCAAGGGATCGGAGAGCGAGAGGCGGCCCGTCAGGCGGCATCGTCGAGGAGCTGGATCGCGGTCGTGGCGATGTCCGCGGTCGCGCTGTCGGCTTCAATCGCGGAGATCGTCGCGCTGTCGAGCGTGGCACGAGCCAGAGCGATGGCGGCATCGCGATCGCGCCGCTCGTCGGGCGTCGCGACCTCGAGGCCGAGTCGCCGCCGCGCTGCGTCCACGATCTCGAACAGGCGCAGCCCCTCGGCGTGGCGCCCTTCGGCGACGTCGATCGTCGCGACCACGTCCAGGCAGTCGACCTGGCCCTCGGCATGGCCCAGGGCCGCGCACAGCCGGAGCGCTTCGGTGCAGGAGGCGCGGGACACCGGCAGCCGGCCGCGCCGCCGCTCGAGGATGGCCCGGTTGATGATCGTCGACGTCTCGCCGCGCACGTCGCCCAGCGCGTGAAAGACCGCCGTCGCCTCGCGGAGCGCGTCATCGGCGGCGTCATAGCGATCCTGGTTCCGCAGCGCCGTGCCCAGGTTGGTCAGCGACGCCCCGAGCCCGCGCAGGTTCTGCGAGCCGCGAACCTCGGCCAGGCTCTCCTGCCCGTAGCGGACCGCGTCATCGATCTGGCCCATTGCCAGGGCCGTGGCCGACAGACTGTTGAGGGACCCTGCGACGCCTAGCCGGTCATCGAGCTCGCGGCACATCGCGAGACCCGCCTCGCCGTTCCGGATGGCTTCGGCGTAGTCGCCGCTGCTCCGGGCCAGCGCCGACGCACCGCGGAGGGCACCGGCGCGGGTCCTGGACGCCGCCGGCGACGACGCGGCGAGAGTGCGCCGCAGCCACACAAGGCCCTCCGCCACGTGACCGCGGACATACCAGTACCACCACAGGTTCGCGGTTATCGCGAGGGCACCTTCCGGGTCGCCGCCTTCGCCGAGCGACCAGGTCAGCGCAGCGAGCAGGTCGCCGTGAGCCTCGCCCAGCCGCGCGAGCCAGGTCTCCTGCGAGGTGCCCCCCCAGTCGCGCGCCGCTTCGACGAGGCTCGTGCACCACGCCGCGTGCAGCGTCCGGGTCGCCTCGAGCTCGCCGGCCTCGGTGAGCCGCTCCTCGGCGTACTGGCGGATCGTCTCGAGGAGTCGGTACGCGGTCGGGCCCTCGGGACCGGGCGAGGCGACGACCATCGACTGGTCGACGAGTCGGCACAACGCCTCGAACGCGTCGACGGAGGGGAGGGGATCGCCCCACACAGCCGTCGCCCCGGACAGGTCCAGACCGCCGCGGAACACCGCCAATCGACGCAGCATCCGGCGCTCGTCCTCGCTGAGGAGGTCGTAGCTCCAGTCGATGGCGGCGCGCATCGTCCGGTGGCGTTCCGTGGTGGCTTCGCCGCGGCCCGCCGGGACGTCCATGCGTCCTTCCAGGCGCTCGACGATGGCCGGCAGCGAGAGGCTGCGCAGACGCGCGGCTGCAAGCTCGATCGCAAGCGGCAGGCCGTCCAGCCGGCGGCACAGGGCGACGGCGCTGGCGACAGCCGAGCCCGACAGCTCGAACCCGGGCCGCACGGCGGCGGCACGATCCATCAGCAGCTGCATCGCCTCCGCCGCCAGTGTGTCCGCCGGCGAGGCCCCCGGCACCGGGAGCCCGAGGCCCGTGACGGCCCACGTGACCTCCCCCGGTGACCCGAGCGGCTCGCGGCTCGTGGCGAGGATGCGCAGCCCGGGCGCCGCCTCGAGCAGATCGGTGGACAGGCCGGCAACCGCCCCCAGCACGTGCTCGCAGTTGTCGAGGACCAGCAGGACCCGCTGGTTGCGGAGGCGGGACAGGATGCCTGCGATCAGGGGCTCGCCGCGGGCCTCGTGGACATCGAGACCATCGGCAATGAGACGGGTCACCGAGCCGCCAGGCGGCAGGGAGGCCAGGGAGACGAGATGGACCTCGGCGAGGCGCGTGGCCGCCATGGCACGGGCGAGCTCGAGGGCGAGGCGGCTCTTTCCGGCGCCGCCCGGTCCGGTCAGGGTCAGGATCCGCGACGTTCCGAGGAGCGCGAGCGTCTCGCGCAACTCGCGTTCCCGGCCGACGAACCGGGTGACCGGCACGGGGAGGCCTGCCGACGGGGCGGCGAGGGTCGGATCGTGCCGCTCGATCGCGAGTCGCAGCTCGAGGAGCGCTGTGTCCGGCGTCGCGGCGAGCTCGCGCTCGAGCGCGTCTCGTACGCGGTCGAACGTCGCGAGCGCGACGTTCGCGCCTCGCCCCCGGTACTGGGCCAGCATCAGCCTCCCCGCCAGCCGCTCATCCGTCGGGTCTCCGGCAACCAGGCCGGCGAGGTCGGCGATGACGGTATCGCTCTCGCCGAGAGCAAGGCAGGCGTCGGCCCGCTCGATCTGGGTCGTGCGGCGCAGGGCGTCGAGGCGGGTTGCCTCGGCGCCCGCCATCCGGCCAGTCGTGCTCCCATCGAGGGCGGGGCCACGCCACGCCTCGAGCGCAGTGGCAAGCCTGGCGGCCGCAAGCGCCGGCTGCCGCTCGAGCGCCGGCTGTGCCTCGGCCACCGCCATCTCAAACCGGCGCGCGTCGATCTCGTCGGGCGTGACGACGAGCCGATAGGCGGTGCCCTGGGTCTCGACGCGGCCGGGCAGCAGACGGCGCAGCGCGGCGATCTGGACCTGGAGGGCGTTCTCGGCCGTGGCCGGAGGCTCCTCGGCCCAGAGCTCGTCGATCAGGCGATCGCGGGAGACGAACCGACCCGTCTCAATCAGGAGCGCGGCCAGCAAGGCCCGCGCCCGCGGCCCTCCGAGCCGCAACGGGACGCCGTCGTGGATCACCTCGAGTGGCCCGAGTACCCGGAAGTCGATCGCCAGTGTCGATTCTCGTGCTGGCTGGACCTGCACAGGGTAGTCGGGTTCGACCCGGGTGACGTTTTCGCGATGGTCGCGCTCCTCGCCGGCGCCGGCCATCAGCGTTTCGTCAGCGCCCAAGTGGAAGGTGCGGGACGTGAACACCGCGCAGGACCTCGATCCGAACGCTCGCGCCGACCTGGATCGTCTCGTAGACGGGCAGCTGCGCGCGGAACACGACGGCGACATCGAGGGGATCCTCGCGCCGATGTCGGACGCAATCGTCCACGAGATCGTCGGCCTGTCCGACGAGCCGATCCACGGGCTCGGGGCGGTCCGGCACCGCTACCGCGACCTCCTCGCGGTCTCGGTCCACGAGCGCGACGTCCCGGTCCGACGGCGATACGGGAAGGACTTCGTCCTCGATGAGCACATCTGGTCGGGTCGCCTGACGGGCCGTGCGTTCGACATCGACGGGCACGGCCGGCAGCTGAGCCATCGCGTGCTCTGGCTGCTGGAGGTCCACGACGGCCGGATCGTCCGGGAAACGGTCTGGAACGACCTGGCGGCAATCCGGAAGCAACTCCTGAGCGTCCCACATGGAGAACGACGATGACCACGAGACTCGGAACCAGGCGTCTCCTGCTGCCGGTCGTGCTGACGGCGGTGCTGACCGTCGTACTCGCGGCCTGCTCCGGCTCGACCGTCCCATCGGGGACCGCCAATCCGACCACCGTTGGCGACACGCCCGCGGACAGCGCCCCGCCGGTCGCGGCGGCCGCCTCCGCCGAGTCCGGTGACCCCGCTGCCGATGCGGACCCGGTGTGCAAGCTCGTCACCAAGGACGACGTCGCGACCGCTATCGGCTACCCGATCGCCACGGTGACCGGCGCGGGCGGCGCGTGCATCTTCCAGAACGCAGATCCGAGCAAGTACTTCGCCATCCAGGAGTTCGACACGGCCGACGGCATGGCGTTGTACCTCAACGTCGAGAGCTCGGCCCAGCACGTCGCGGGACTCGGCGACGACGCCTTCTGGGCGAGCACATCCGGCTTCCTGTTCGTGCGCAAGGGCAATCGCGCGGTCCTGTTCCTGAACCAGGAGTGGGTCATGACGCCGGAGACCGATACCGCGCACCGCGACTCGCTGGTCACGCTGGCGCGCGCGGCCCTGGCGAACCTGTGATGTCGTCTCGCCAGCGGGCTGTCCCTGTCGTGCAACTGGGCCGGCGGTCGGACGGCCGGACGCGCGCGCGGCTGGGAGCGACGCTCGTCTCGCTGCTCGTGGGTGCGGCCTTGATCGCGGGCTGCTCGTCGGCCGGGCCTGCCGTCGCAGGCCCCCAAAGGACCGGCGGCGCGTCCGGGTCGGGCTCGTCCTCGCCTGACTCCGGGTCCCTCCTCGGGGCGCTGGCGTCCCGGACGCTCCCGCGCGGCGCGGCAGGCAGCGTGGACGACCAGGCCTGGCGGACCGCCGATCGCCTGGTGGCCTCCACGTACGGCACGGACACGACGGCGGCCCTCGTGGAGGGACTCGCCCGGTCGGGGATCGGCACGTACGCCGACGCCGCGAGCGCGTCGCCCGAGACGCCCGTGACCGGCGAGGCGAGTCCCCTTCGTCTGCTCGACTTCCAGGTCCACGCCCTCGCGGTCGGCGACTGGACGGGCAGCGCCTTCACCGGCGCGGAGCTCGACGCGGTCGTGCCCACTCCCCCTGACGCGCATGGGATGCCCACGACGTCGGACGTCCTCGCGGGCTACGTCGCGGCGGCCGACTCTCCCGGCGGCGCCCTCGCGCGTGCGCTGATGGCCGGCCAGGATCTGCTCTCGCCCACGGCGCTCCGGTTCCCGGCGATCGTCCTCGTCCTGTTCGCTTCCGACCTCGCCACCGGGGGCAAGCCGGACGCAACGACCGCGAGCCCGGTCGCCGGCTCCGCGGGGGAGCACCCTCCGCTTGCCGATCTCGCGATGGCGCACCCGGTCGCAGCCAGGACCTCGATCGCGGTCGCCGCCGGCACCGGTGGTGTCTGCTCCGACACCGCTAACTGGATCAACGGCACGATCTCCAGCCTGTTCAACTCGCTCAAGCTGGCGACGCCGGACAACCTGCCGGGCCGGATCGTCGTGTCGATCTGGAACTGGCTCGTCACGCAAGGGGAGTCGTTCGTCCAGGGCCTCATCAGCTCGGTCACCGACGCCGTCCTCGGGACCGTCCGGAGCATCGCCGGCACGATCGCTGCCGTCGCGGAACAGATCTCGAGCCTTGTCCCATACGGGCTCAGAGTGGTCGCCGTGGGCCCGAGTGGAGGCGGCACGTTCACGCTTGGCCCGGACCCGCTGCCAGGCAGCTTCACGGCATCGGTCAGTGCCGGTGACCTGCCTGACTGGCCGGCCGTCCTGGCCGACTGCGCCAAGGTCGCCGACGTCCCGCTCGCGGACTTCCATGCGAAGAACGTTCCCCTCACCTGGGGCCCGCTCCAGGCGCCTGCAAACCCGCTGATCGCGCCGACCGAGCCCAAGACGGACGACGTGACCGATGCCAACGGCCAGGCCAGCTGGGGCTTCACGACCAGCACCGACCCCGGCGACCCGACCGGCGAGCAACAGAACCAGGTCGACCAGATGCCGGTCGCGGTGCACCGGCCCGAGGTCGAGTCCGCCCGGGCGCACCTGACGGCGGCGCTGCTCGGCTTCGTGCCGGGCATCCTCCAGCCGTTCGTGGCCGCCGTCTTCGCGCCCTACATCAGCGGCATCCAGGCGCGCCTCAACGTGCTTCTCGATGCGCGGGGCACCGCCACGGCGATCCTCGTGTACCACGCCGGGGCGTCGCCGAAGCCCAGCGTTTCGGCGTCACCGGCCCCGTCGGGCGCCTGCAGCCCGAACCCCGTGGCCCCTGGCACCTACACCGGCCAGATGACCAGCACGTCGAGCGAGATCATCGACCAGGGGTCGTTCGGCAAGACCGTCGCCACCAGCACCGGGTCGGGCGCTGTCACCATCGTGGTGGCCGGCGACGGCTCCGTCGGGGGTAAGTGGAATCTCAAGACGCATTTCATCTTCGACGAGACCGCCATCGTCGATGGCCAGGTGGGCCTTCACGACCACAGAGATTCCACGAGCAGCTACACGGGCGGTGCGGTCACCGGAACGGCATGCAACCTGGGACTCGGAACGGGCACGTATTCGGTCCAGTCCTGCATGGACAGCCTGAAGGGCGACTGCACGGGCGACCCGGCACCCCCGAACCGGACGCCCGTGCCCGGGGGCTTCGGGCCTCCGGAGTCAGCGACTCCAGGGCACATCACCTGGCACAAGCACTATGCGGACTCGACCGGTGCCGTCGTCGTGGCCGACCTGACCATCGACGTCAACGGCCCGACACACTGAGCGGTCAGTCGGGGGCGGCGCAGATCCGGGGCGGGTCACCATGGGTCGGATCCGCGCTCAAAGCCGGCGACGCGGTCGGGCCTCACGACTGAGCAGCTGAACGGTCCTCCAATGCCCAATCGCTGTCCGCGCCAACAAGCGCGCTGACCCACGAAGCTGTGCCATCGCGGGCGTCAAGGCGGCGGCCGGGGGGACCGATATCACTTCGACGGCCATCGACGTCGCGGCTGAGTCCGGCAGAGACGTGGCTTTGGGCACCGTCTCCACCCTGTCTCCTGGTCCGCGCTCCTACATCCGCCCCGCAGCGGCTGTTCCCAGAGTGGTCAGCGAGGCGGCCGTGATGCTCTGGAGGCTGGGGTCCCCCTGCACGTTGACGGTCAGGATCGTGGAACCCTTGATGATCTCCATCTGGCCGATGGTATTGGCGACGATGAAGACAAAGGCCGCATCGCCGACGCCGCTCAGGTCCTGGAGCTTCCCCGAGCTGAGTGCCGGGGCCCGGTCGCTATCGAACTTTGCCTTCCCGGCGTTCGCCCCGACACTCAGAGTCAGGGATGCCCCGTAGGCGCAGGCAGCGCCCATGTCACTGCTGGTGTCCTGGCCCGGTCCCGGGTCCGAGCCCAGAAGCGTGGTCGCGTCCTGCTCGGTGACGACTGCGCAAGCGTTGATCGCTGCGGTCGAACCCGTAGGAGCCGTCGCGGCAGTCGAGCCTGCTGCGGCGCCTGCCTGCGTCAGCTGGGCCGCGGGACCTTGGGTGGACGATGGCGAGGTCGCCGCGGCGCCTCCGCACGCGGCGACCATCGCGCTGAAGATCAACAGCGCCGTGGCTGATCGCAATTGGAACTTCATTGGGTATTGCTCCTGGTCTTGGTCACAGGCTTGATCCCGGATCACATGTCGGAGCTCGATACGGGGCTCCTGCCAGGTACCCTGGACCGCGTCGCTGACCAAACGCTGATGACCCCGCGCAGCCGCGTCCGAAGGCGCGGTCACGATCGACTGCCGACCTCAGCGGGCGCCGATCGGATGTGGCCCCTGGATCAGCCCGAAGTGCTGAGCATGCCGAGCGGGTCAGCCAGACGAGTAGCGGGCTGCTCGACCTGGCAGCGGAACGCGCTGGAACGTTGCGCTCCTAGCCGACGGCGACGCCCGCGACCAGCGAGTCCGCGAGCCACACCTCGTAGGCGTCGGGCGTCCAGCCCTGGACGGCGACGAGCTCCTCGTAGACCGCATAGAGCGTGAGCGCGTTCACGACGCCGATTGACCGCTCGATGTCGACGTGGGCGCCGAGGTCCGCCTCGATGCTGCGCACGAACGCGGCGATGCCGCCGCGCCGGCGGGCCTCGGCCGCGGCGACCCCGGGCCGCAACGACGGGTCCACGCGGACGGCGTCCTGGTGGACCCTGACGATGTCGCCGGCAAGCTCCCACCGGAGGCGGCTCGAGTGAGCGAAGCCTGCGAGGCGGCGCTCGCGCGTCGGCTCGCTCATGGCCACGTGCCCCGCCTGGTCGGCTTCGGGCAGATTGATGGCGAGCGCCCGGAGCTCGGCCAGGATCGCGGCCTTGGACCCGAACACGGCGTAGACCGTCTGCACGGCGACGCCGGCTTCCTCAGCGACAGCCCTGAGTGTCGTCGCGGCGTAGCCGTCCTCGAAGAGTCGGTGGCGCGCGGCGCCGAGGATGCGGTGTCGGGTGACCGCCGCACGCTCCTCGCGCAGGGTTGGGCGCCGGGCCGGGGGTTCGCGATTGACAGGAGGCATGTGGATAGAGTATTCCTCTATAACAATAGAGTGCAACTCTATCGAAGGAGCGTCCCATGGCAGCCATCGACATCGCCAACCGGTTCCGCCGCATCGTGGAGGACGGGATGGGCCGGGGGGACGAGAGCGTCCTCGACGCCTACGTCGCGCCCGACGTCATCGAGCACCAGCGCGGCAACCAGCCGGGCCTCGAGGGGGCGAAGGGGGTCGCCCGGGCGCTCCACCGCTGGATGTCCGACTTCTCGCTTACCGTCGAGGACATCGCCGTGTCCGGCGACGTGGTCTGGACCCGGAACCGCGCGAGGGGCCTGAATATCGGGAGCGTGATGGGCTTCGGGCCCACGGGCGGCGTGGTGGAGGTGGACGTCATCGACATCGGGCGGTTCGAGGACGGACTGCTCGTCGAGCACTGGGGCATCGCCGACCAGATGGGGCTCCTGCTCCAGGTCGGCTTCGACCCGCGCGCCGCCGCGCCGTCCCGACGCTCGTCGAACGGCTAGGTCGGGTCAGGGCGCCGGATCCCTGAGGCGGCTGCGGCTACGACCCAAGGCTATTGGCAACTCGTGCGTAGACCTGAGGCGCGTGCGGACGGGGCTCAGGTTCACGCACGACGCGACCGCCGCACGCGCGCTTCGGGAAGGCGAGTCGAAGCCGAGGCGATAGACGGCTGCCCGGCCAGCGCGCAGTCGAGTGGCTGCGCGCCCTTAGTGAGTCCCTCCAGACCGATGACGTACCGAGGAGAAGGCAGACCTGGTGCACGCGATGTACGAGCGGATCACGGTCGCGGGCCCCAGATCATGGGTGTCCGCTGACCCAGGCGGCATACGCGCACGGATTGGCGCTGGCGCTGCCCGACAAGGTTGAATTGGCGCGCCCGACAGGATTCGAACCTGCGACCTTCGGCTCCGGAGGCCGACGCTCTATCCGCTGAGCTACAGGCGCGCGAGACGCGACGGCGGGCGTCGCGGCCCGCCAAGGATAGCAGCCCGATCCGACCGCGCTCGCCTGCGGATCCCCCGGCTCAGGCCTTCTTGAGCGCCTCGCGCAGCGACGCTTCGAACTCCTCGTCGACCGAGGTCTGGATCACCTTGCCCGAGTAGGGCCGCAGGGCAGCGACGAGGAGGCCGGCGTTGACTTCCTGGGTCACCATGAACAGCGCGGACTTGCCGGGCTCGAGGTCCGCCTTGACCTCCTCGACGAACTTGCCGTCCACGCCCTTGTGGGTGAGCGCTCCGATGCCCGCACCGACGGCCGCCCCGACCGCCAGGCCCACGACGGGGAACAGGACGCTCGCGACCATGAGCCCGACCACCCCGCCGATCCCGGCGCCGACCTCGGTGGCCGCGCTGGCCTCGTTCTTCACGTGCGCTGTCCCGTCGGCGTCCCGGGTCACGACCGCCGTGTCCTCGAAGTGGACCTTGCCGGCGCCTTCCAGGCTGCGCAGAGAGTGCAGTGCCTGCGTGGCGGCCTGCTCCGTGTCGAACGAGAGGACGAAGAGCTGGTTCATGACGGCCTCCGGCGATTGGGTGTCGCAACTCGTGAGGACCATCCTACCGCCGCGCGGCCGGTCAACCGCACCCGAGCCAGCGCTCCTGCCGTGGAAACGTACGAGGCGGCTCCCGGAGGAGCCGCCTCGTTGCTGTCCCGGTGAAGGTGTCCACCTCGCAGCGGACCTTCTGCCATCGCGCCAGGATCATCTATCGCGTCGGCTGAACCGACTACCCTAACCCTACCTACCCATGATCCTGATGCTGGGGCAGCGCTGGCTGACTTGCAGCGTCCATATCCTAGCGGGATGCTGTGGATTTGGGAAGGGTTTTGATTGCGGGTTTGGTGTAAATCCCTTAATGCTTCTGAAATGGTCCG
>Ga0302299_10002042_pt1 | contig 12309 bp, 11 predicted proteins | sample III_Fen_N3_4_FD_198795 | JGI IMG/M metagenome (GOLD analysis project Ga0302299, IMG submission 198795) | Peat permafrost microbial communities from Stordalen Mire near Abisko, Sweden - III_Fen_N3_4 | ecosystem: Environmental > Terrestrial > Soil > Wetlands > Permafrost | place: Sweden: Abisko...
GTCCTGGCGTACAACGACGCACTGAATGCGACAGCGGCGAACTGGACCGGGATGGAGGACAGCCCGCAGGGGCAGTTCAACAACCTGTCCACGGACAGTCTGGTGATGGTCCACCAGCAGTGACCGACGGATGTGGGTGCGGACGCATGGGCGTCCGCACCCACGGTTCGACCCCAGCGATTGGTAGTGGGAGACGGTGAAGCGCACCGACTGGCTGATCAGGCGCCTGCTCCGGGCGCTGATCACCACGTTCGTCATCATCACGTTCAACTTCTTCTTGTTCCGCATCATGCCGGGCGATGCCACCGCGAACCTGTCCCGCATTCCGCACGCCACCCCCGAGCTCAAAGCCGAGATCGCCCGCCAGTTCGGACTGGACAAGTCGAAGTGGGAGCAGTACCTGGCCTACCTCGGCCAGCTGGCGCACGGCAACCTCGGGCTCTCGTTCACGAGCCAGCAGCCGGTGGTGTCGGTCCTGTGGGACGCCATGGTGCACTCGTTCCCGATGGTGGCGCTCGGCACGGTGCTGTCCGTGGTGTTCGGTATCGCCTCCGGCCTCTGGGCGGCCTGGCGGCGCGGTGGGTGGCAGGAGAAGACGTCGACCGCGTCGGCCATGTTCTTCTACTCGTTGCCCACGCAGTTCCTGGGACTGATGCTGATCCTGGTCTTCGTCACCTGGCTCGGCTGGTTCCCCGCGGGCGGTACCGGCAACGAGTTCAACTTCCTCGAGAATCCCAGCGGCGCCACGAAGATGGCCGACACGCTCCGGAGCATGTTCCTGCCCGCGCTCACCCTGGCCCTGATCCTGTACGGGCAGTACACGCTGATCGTGCGGTCGGGGCTGCTGGAGACCTTGGGTGAGGACTACGTGCTCACCGCCAAGGCCAAGGGGCTCAGCGACCGCCGGATCATGATGAAGCACGCCTTCCGTAACGGCATGCTGCCGGTGGTCACGTTGATCGCGCTGTCGTTCGGGTTCATCGCCGCCGGGACGATCCTGGTCGAGGCGGTGTTCTCCTACCCCGGCATCGGGCTGTTGACCGCGAACGCGATCAAGAGTCGTGACTACCCGGTGCTGCAGGGTGCGTTCCTGATGATCACGGTCTCGGTGATCGTGTTCAACCTCCTGGCCGATCTCTACTACTTCAAGCTCGACCCGAGGATCACCACGTGAGCCAGATCGTCCTCGCACCCACCCCCGAAGACGCCGCGGCGGAGAAGTCGCGCCGCGCGCCCCTGTCGTGGGTGTGGCGCCAGCTCAAGAGCAACCCCGGTGCCGCCACCGGCGGGATCGTCTTCCTGGTCTTCCTGCTGGTGTCGCTGCCGGCCCGGCTCGTGGCGCCGTACGACCCGCACGCGACCTTCGCCACCGGGTACCGTCCGCCGTCGCCGGCCCACTGGCTGGGTCTGGACGACGGCGGCCACGACATGGTCAGCCTGCTGATCTACGGCACCCGCACGTCGATCTTCGTCGGCTTCGGCGCGTCGATCATCGCGATCGTGATCGGCGTCGGGCTCGGTCTGGCGGCCGGGTACTGGGGCCGCGCGACCGACGCGGGGATCAGCTCGATCACCGACTTCTTCCTGGTGATCCCCGAGGTCCCGCTGATGATGGTCATCGCCGCGGTGTGGGGGCAGGGTCTGGGCAAGATGATCCTGATCATCGGTGGACTGCTGTGGACCTGGACGGTCCGGGTCATCCGCTCGCAGGTCATGAGCGTCAAGGAGCGGGTCTACGTCCGCCGGGCCAAGGCCCTGGGCGCCACCGACTGGCGGATCGTCACGCGGCACGTGCTGCCGCAGGTGGCTCCGCTGATCATCGTCAACTTCGTCCTGACCGTGGCGGTCGCGGTCTTCGACGAGTCCGCGCTGTCCTTCCTGGGACTCGGCGACCCCAGGGCCATCTCGCTGGGGCGGATCCTGGAGAACGCCGACCAGGGCGGTGCTGCGACGCTCGGTGCGTGGTGGGCGCTGGTGCCGGCTGGGGCCGTGATCGCGATCTTGATCCTGAGCCTGACGCTGATGGGCCAGGCCGTCGAGGACGCGCTGAACCCACGCCTGAAGGTGTCGCACCTGTCCCGCAAGCACTTCCTGCTGCTGCCGAACGTCCGAACCGGCGCCGGACGGCCCGACCCCACGCCGGGGGCCCGCCAGGGCGAGATCCTCGGTGATGTCGCGTGAGCCCGGTGCTCGAGGTCGAAGACCTGACGATCAGCTTCCGGGTCGACGACGGGCCGTCGGTCGACGCGGTGCAGGGCGTTTCCTTCGCCGTCAACGCCGGCGAACGCCTCGGACTGGTGGGGGAGTCGGGGTGCGGCAAGTCCACCACCTTGTTCGCCCTGATGGGGTTGCTGCCGAACACCGCCGTCGTCGGCGGGAACGTGATGATCGACGGACGCAACGTCCTGCGCGAGGGGCCGGAGGCGCTACGCGCGGCCCGGTGGAGCGACGTCGCCATGGTGTTCCAGGGAGCGATGAACGCGTTCAACCCGGTCAAGACGATCGGCTGGCAGATCACCGAGGCGATGGAGGTCAAGGGCACCTTCACGGGCAAGGCGGCACTCAAGCGCACCGGCGACCTGCTGGAGCTGGTCGGCATCCCGGCCGAGCGGGCGGCCCGGTTCCCCCACGAGTTCTCCGGCGGCATGCGCCAGCGCGCGGCCCTGGCCATGGCGCTGGCCAACGACCCCAAGGTGCTGCTGGCCGACGAGCCGACCACGGCGCTCGACGTGATGGTGCAGGCGCAGATCCTCGACCTGCTCGAACGACTCACCGACGAGCTCGAGCTCGCGCTCGTGCTGGTGACGCACGACCTGCCCATGGTGACCGAGACGTGCCGCCGGGCGGCGATCATGTACGCCGGCAAGATCGTGGAGGAGGGACCCACCGAGACGTTGTACCGGGACCCCCGCCACCCGTACACGAGGCTGCTGTTCGAAGCCATGCCCGAAATCGGTGAGGACCGCACCGTCGCCTCGATCCCTGGCGCGCCCCCGCGCATGGACCGCCCGATCGTCGGCTGCTCGTTCGCGCCCCGCTGTCCGTCGGCGATGGACGTGTGCCGGGCCGACCTGCCCGACACCCGCGACGTGGGGGCCCGGCACATCGCCGCCTGCCACCTGAACGACCCCGACCGCGTGGTTGCGACACAGGGGAGCGTCACGTGACGGCGCCGCTGCTGGAGGTGAACAACCTCACCACGGTGTTCGGGAGCGGACGCGGCCCGATCCAGGCGCTGCGCCGCGAACCCGCCGTCTCGGTGCGGGCCGTCGACGACGTCTCGTTCACCGTGGCCCGGGGCGAGCTCGTGGCCCTCGTCGGTGAGTCGGGCTCGGGGAAGACGACCACAGCCCAGTCGCTGCTGCAGATGATCCCGGTCACCGGTGGTGAGGTGCTGTTCAAGGGCCAGGACGTGTCGAAGGTGTCCGGCCGGGCCCTGCGGGCCCTGCGTCAGCACATGCAGGTGATCTACCAGGACCCGTACGAGTCGCTCGACCCGCGCTACACCGTGCGCCGGACGCTCGAGGAGCCCCTGCTGATCCACGGCATCGGCGGGTCGAGGCGCGAGCGGGCCGACATCGTCACCGGCGCGCTCGAGCGGGTGGGCCTCACGCCGCCCGACCTGTTCCTCGACCGCTACCCGCACCAGATGTCCGGCGGGCAGCGCCAGCGGGTCTCGATCGCCACCGCGCTCACCTTGGAACCCGAGCTGCTCGTGGCCGACGAGCCGGTCTCCATGCTCGACGTCTCGGTGCGCGCCGGCATCCTGGAGCTGCTCGACGACCTGCGGGACTCGGGGCTCGGCATCTTGATGATTACCCACGACCTTTCCACGGCCGCGAAGTACGCCGACCGGATCGCGGTCATGTACCTCGGTCGGATCGTCGAGGTGGGGTCGGCCCGAGACGTCACCCGCGACCCACGACACCCCTACACGCAGGCGCTGCTCTCGGTGGTGCCCACTCCGGCCCGCGCCGGCCTGAAGCGTCAGGTGCTTACCGGCGAGACGCCGAACGCGGCGCACATCCCGTCCGGCTGTCGGTTCCACCCCCGATGCCCCCAGGCGGAGCAGACCTGCCAGGCCACCGATCCGGTGCTGGGCGTGGTCCCGCGAGGGGCGGCCACCCACGAGGCGGCCTGTCTTCGGCTCGCGGACCTGGTCCCTGCTGCGGCCGGCGGCGACGACACGACCCCGGTGTGACGGCTGAGACGCCTGGGTCGGGTGTGACGACGGGGTAGCCTCCCCGCATGGCCCGTACCGCCACTTCCCCACGGTCGAGGTCGGGACGCAGCGCGTCTCGTCGCACGTCCAGCCGCCGCACGTCCACCCGTTCGCCACGACGGGGGCCGGGACCGCTCGCCGGCTTCCTGGCCTTCGTCGGCCGCACGCTGCGGGCTCTCTGGCGGGCCGTGGCCACCCTGCTCGGCCTGGCCGTCCGCCGGATCGGCCACAGCGCCCGGGACGTGCCCCCGGAGCACCGTAGGGACGGGTTCGGGCTGGTCTTGCTCGGGCTCGCCGTACTGGTGGCCGCCACCCAGTGGTGGGGCCTCTCGGGCCGCTTCGGCGATGCCGTGGACACGTCGGTGCGGGGCAGCGTGGGGACGCTGGCCTGGGTCACGCCGCTGCTGCTCGGTGGTGCCGCCTGGTGGGTGCTGCGCCACCCGGCCAGCCGGGCGCCGGCCGGTCGACTGATCATCGGCTGGGCCGCGATCGTGCTGGGGCTGGTCGGGCTGATCCACGTGTTCGCCGGCACCCCGGTGCCGACCGACGGCGTGGACGCGCTGGCCCGCGGTGGCGGGTTCGTCGGCTTCCTCGTGGCGTCGCCCGTGGTGTCGGCGGTCGGCCCCTGGGTGGGGGGCATCCTGCTCGTCCTGCTGACCGGCTTCGGGATCCTCGTGGTCACCGCGACACCGGTGCACGCGGTTCCCGCGCGGCTGCGTGGGCTGCGCGACCGCATCCTGCGACGGACGTCGTCGGACTTCTCCGAGGAGTCACTCGACCCGCTGGACGACGTCGATGGACTCGACGAGGCTGTGCCCGCGCTGCGTCGCAGCCGCCCGCGTCGTCGTGTGTCGGTCGCCGCGGACGACGACGCTGATGACGACGCCGACGACGATCTCCCCGTGGGTTCGGCGCCGTACGAGTCGCCGGTGCTCGTCGTCGCCGGCGAGACCACGCCCGACCTCCCGCACCCGGAAGCGCTCCCGACGCGCACGGAGCAGCTGGCGCTTGCCGGCGACGTCACGTACACGCTGCCCGACCCGTCGTTGCTGCGCGACGGGAGTCCGCACAAGAGCCGCAGCGCCGCGAACGACACCGTGATCGCGGCGCTCACCGAGGTGCTCGACCAGTTCGGCATCGACGCCCAGGTGACCGGCTTCAGCCGTGGTCCCACGGTCACCCGCTACGAGGTGGAGCTCGGGCCTGCGGTCAAGGTGGAGCGGATCACGGCGCTGAGCAAGAACATCGCCTACGCCGTCGCCAGCGCGGACGTGCGGATCCTGTCGCCGATCCCAGGACGCTCGGCGATCGGGATCGAGATCCCCAACACCGACCGCGAGATCGTCAGCCTCGGCGACGTGCTGCGCTCGGGCAACGCCCGCAGCGACCATCACCCGATGCTGGTCGGACTCGGCAAGGACGTGGAGGGCGGATTCGTCTGCGCCAACCTCGCGAAGATGCCGCACGTCCTCGTGGCCGGCGCGACCGGCGCGGGGAAGTCCGGCTGCATCAACAGCCTGATCACGAGCATCCTCATGCGCTCCACGCCCGATGAGGTGCGCATGGTGCTCGTCGACCCCAAGCGGGTCGAGCTCAACCACTACGAGGGCATCCCGCACCTAATCACTCCGATCATCACCAGCCCGAAGAAGGCGGCCGAAGCGCTGCAGTGGGTCGTGCGCGAGATGGAGATGCGCTACGACGACCTCGCGGCGTACGGGTTCCGCCACGTGGACGACTTCAACAAGGCGGTGAAGGCCGGCACCGTCACGCCGCCGCTGGGCAGCGAACGGGTGCTGCGCCCGTACCCGTACCTGCTGGTGGTCGTCGACGAGCTGGCCGACCTGATGATGGTTGCGCCGCGCGACGTGGAGGACGCGATCGTGCGGATCACCCAGCTGGCGCGCGCTGCCGGGATCCATCTCCTGCTGGCCACCCAGCGACCGTCGGTCGACGTCGTGACCGGTCTGATCAAGGCCAACGTGCCGAGCCGGCTGGCGTTCGCCACGTCGTCGCTCGCCGACAGCCGAGTGATCCTCGACCAGCCGGGCGCGGAGAAGCTCGTGGGCCAGGGCGACGGGCTGTTCCTGCCCATGGGTGCGAGCAAGCCGATGCGGATCCAGGGGTCGTGGGTCAACGAGTCCGAGGTGCACGCGGTCGTGGCCCACTGCAAGGCGCAGCTGCAGCCGGTGTACCGCGAGGACATCGGCGCAGCTGCTCCCAAGAAGGAGATCGACGAGGAGATCGGCGACGATCTCGACGTCCTCCTTCAGGCGATCGAGCTGGTCGTGGGCACCCAGTTCGGCTCCACGTCGATGCTGCAGCGCAAGCTGCGGGTCGGGTTCGCCAAGGCCGGGCGGCTCATGGACCTGATGGAGAGCCGCGGCATCGTCGGTCCGTCCGAGGGGTCCAAGGCGCGAGACGTGCTGGTCAAGCCGGAGGAGCTTCCCGAGATCTTGGCCACACTCGGGGCCGACTGACCCGGCTCGCGGCTGAGGAAGGGCCGTTCGGCGGGTTGGGCTCGTCGTCCGGGCCGCCCTAGACTGAACCTGCACTCCACCTTGTGTCGGCGCGCCCCTGCGTGTCGTCGTGGTCGCATGGAAGGAGGCGGGTGTGAGCATCGGCGAGGCCCTGGCGGCTGCGCGCGAGCAGCGTGGCTTGACCTTGCAGCAGGTCAGCGACGTCACCCGCATCCGGGCCAGCGTCATCTCCGCCATGGAGCACGACGACTTCAGCGGAGCCGCGGGCGACGTGTACGCCCGCGGCCACATCCGCTCGATCGCCCGCGCCGTCGGTGCCGACAGCGAGGCTCTCGTCGCGCAGTTCGACGCCGAGCACGAGGTGGAGACGGCGCCGTCGGCCACCGAGGTGTTCGAGTCCGAGACCCGCAGCCGACGCGAACGTCGCGGACCGAACTGGAGTGCGGCCATGGCTGCGGCACTCGTGGCGGCGATCGGCGTGCTCGCCTTCCAGCTGGTCACCCGTGGGGGTCAGGACACGCCGACTCCCGGGGCGACCCAAGCCGGCCCGACTCCCTCCGCGAGCGTGCCGACCGTGACGTCGTCGCCGTCCACCGGGTCCCCGACCGGAACGCCGAGTTCGTCGGACACGGCCATCGCCCAGGTTCCGAACAACGGGGTCAGTCTGCGGATGTCGATCGTCGGCACGGCGAGCTGGGTGCAGGTCAGCGACGCCAGCGGCGCGGTGCTCTTCAGCGGGACGTTGACGAACGGGCAGACCAAGGACTTCCGCAACAGTCAGTCGTTGTCGGTCGTGATCGGCAACGCGTCGGCCGTCGACCTCGTGGTCAACGGACAGGATCTCGGTACCGCGGGTGGCGACGGCGAGGTGGTCCGGCACACGTTCCGACCCGGCGACCCGTCCGGCTCCGCCGGCTGACGTGTCGACCCGCGTCTCGCTGGTCACGTTGGGCTGCGCGCGCAACGAGGTCGACTCCGAGGAGCTCGCCGCCCGCTTCGCCGCTGCCGGCATGACCCTGGTCGACGACGCCGAAGCGGCCGACGCGGTGGTGGTCAACACCTGCGGGTTCGTCGCGAGCGCCAAGAAGGACTCGATCGACACGCTGTTGGCCGCGGCCGACCTGCGCGAGGGCTCCGGCGGTCCCAGGGCGGTCGTGGCGGTGGGCTGTCTGGCGCAGCGGTACGGCACCGAGCTGGCCAAGGAACTGCCGGAGGCCGATGCGGTGCTGGGGTTCGACGACTACCCCGAGATCGCGGCGCGCGTGCAGGCCGTGCTCGACGGAGACCGACCCCCGGCCCCGACGCCGACCGACCGTCGGCTCCTGCTGCCGCTCGCCCCGGCGCACCGTCCGCCGGTCGCCGGTGCGGTTCCCGGCCATGCGACCGCGCGCCACCGGCTCGGCGACGGCCCGACGGCGCCGCTGAAGATCGCCTCCGGCTGCGACCGGCGGTGCTCCTTCTGCGCGATCCCGATGTTTCGCGGCGCGTTCGTCTCGCGTCGCCCCGGCGACGTCCTCGACGAGGCCCGGTGGCTGGCCGACCAGGGTGTGCGCGAGGTGTTCCTGGTCAGCGAGAACTCCACGTCGTACGGCAAGGACCTCGGCGACCTCCAGCTGCTCGAGGCCCTGTTGCCCGAGCTGGCCGCCGTCGACGGCATCGAACGCGTCCGGGTGAGCTACCTGCAGCCGGCCGAGCTGCGGCCGTCGCTGGTGGAGGTGATGACCAGCGCGCCCGGAGTCGTGCCGTACTTCGACCTGTCGTTCCAGCACGCCAGCGGCCCGGTCCTGCGCCGGATGCGGCGCTTCGGCGACACCGACCGGTTCCTCGACCTGGTCGACTCGATCCGGCAACGCGACCCTCGGGCCGGCCTTCGGTCCAACGTCATCGTCGGGTTCCCGGGCGAGACTGCGGACGACGTCGCCGAGCTCGAACGGTTCCTCACCCTGGCGCAGCTCGACGTGGTCGGCGTGTTCGGCTACTCCGACGAGGACGGGACCACGGCGGCCGACCTGCCCGACCACCTGCCCGAGGCCGAGGTGGGTGAGCGCGTCGAGCGGATCAGCCGTCTCGTCGAGGAGCTGACCAGCCAGCGGGCCGCGGACCGGATCGGCGAGCCGGTGTCGGTGCTGGTCGAGGTCGTCGAGGGGGGCACCGTCGAAGGACGCGCGGCCCACCAGGGTCCGGAGGTCGACGGCAGCTGCCAGCTGCTCGGTGCTGGCGCGTCGTCGTTGCATTCGGTCGCGGTTGGTGATGTCGTGCCGGCTGTCGTCGTGGGCAGTGAGGGTGTGGACCTGGTGGTGGAGCCGGCATGAACCCGGCCGTGCCCGACCACCTGGGCGACGCGCCGCAGTCGGTGTCGGCATGGAACCTGCCGAACGCGCTGACCGGACTGCGACTGGCCCTGGTGCCGGTGTTCGCCTGGTTGCTGTGGCGGTCCAACGACGGCGTGGAGTCGGCCGGTGTCGCTGCCGCACTCGTGTTCGCGTTCGCGTCGTTCACCGACTTCGTCGACGGCGACCTTGCCCGTCGGCGCGGGCAGGTGACCAACTTCGGCAAGGTGGCCGACCCGATCGCCGACAAGGCCCTGACCGGAACCGCCTTCGTCGGACTGTCGTTGATGGGCGAGCTCGCGTGGTGGGTGACCGTCGTCGTCCTCGTCCGCGAGATCGGCGTCACCATGTTGCGGTTCTGGGTGATCCGGCGCGGCGTCATTCCGGCCAGCCGCGGCGGCAAGGTGAAGACCGCGCTGCAGATCGTCGCGATCCTCCTGTACCTGCTCCCGCTGTCCGGCGGATGGCTGACCGTCCGCGACGTCGTGATGGGTGCGGCGGTGCTCGCCACGGTGGTGACCGGCGTCGACTACGTGATCCGCGCCTTCGCCCTGCGCGCCGCCCCCAGAGCCGTGGACCACCCCGCATGAGCCGACCACCGGACGTGACCGACCTCGCCGAGCTGCTCGACCGCCTGGCCGCAGCCGGTGCCACGGTGGCGACGGCGGAGTCACTGACCGGGGGGCTGGTGGTGGCCTCACTGGTGCAGGTGCCCGGGGCGTCGCGCGTGGTCCGCGGCGGCGTGGTCGCCTACGCCACCGACGTCAAGCACAGCGTCCTGGGCGTCCCGGCGCAGCTGCTGGCCGACCGCGGCGCGGTGGACCCCGACGTGGCTGCGGCGATGGCCGAGGGCGTGCGTGAGCGGCTGGGCGCCACCTACGGGGTGGCCACCACCGGCGTCGCGGGGCCGGACCCGCAAGACGGTGCCCCGGTGGGACGGGTCCACGTGGCCGTGGCCACGCCGCGCTCGGTGACGGTGGAGTCGCTGGACCTGACCGGCGACCGCGACACGATCCGGGCCCAGGCCGCGACCGTCGCCCTGATCCTGCTCGACCGGCTGGCAGGCGCGGAACAGACCTCTTGATTACACTGTTACAGAATCGGCGGAACGGGTGAGGCGGAGGCCGACTCCGGCGCCCTTGACGCGACCGTGTCGGCCGGGCGCGGTACCGTGCCCAGACCCCGACCGGCGAGAGGAGCAGTCATGATCGTGCTGCGACGTCACCTCGGCGACGCCCTGCGCCGACGCCGACTGCGCCAGGGCCGCACCCTGCGCCAGGTCTCGGCCGACGCCCGGGTCTCGCTCGGGTACCTCTCCGAGGTCGAGCGGGGGCAGAAGGAACCCAGCTCCGAGCTGCTGGCCGCCATCTGCGGAGCGCTGCAGGTGCCGCTGTCCCAGGTGCTGCGCGACGTCAGCGACGACGTCGCCCTCGCCGAGCTGGCCAGCGGCGTCCTGCCTGGTCCGGCGCCGGTGCCCCACGGCCCGGCCGGCCCGAGCGTCGCCCCCGACGTCGTCGCCGCCGCGTAACACAGTGACGCAGGTGACGGATCAGGCCACGGTGCTGGCCCGCAGATCCCGGGCCGGCAACGCCATGGCCCGGGCCCGCGTCGGCATCCTCGAGGGGGCCCGGGCTGCGCTGGTCGACGGCGGGATCAAGGCGGTCACCATGTCGGGCGTCGCGGACCGCGGCGGGGTGGCCAAGGCGACGGTGTACAACCACTTCCGCACCAAGCAGGACGTGCTCGCCGCCGTGGCGATGGCTGAGATCGACGACGCCGCCGAGGCCGCGTGGCCGTGGCTGACCCGCGATCTCGCCCAGGCCCTGGTGACGGCGGTCCAGACCCTGGCCTCGTCCTCGGTCGTGCGTGCGGTGATCGAGCACGACCCGGCCGTCGCTGCCACGGTGTTCCCGGTGCAGACCGGACCCGGAGGTCCGTGCCGCGATCACGCCGCCGCGCTCGTGGCGGACGCCTTGGCGACCGCCGAACGGATCGCCTCGGCCGTGAACGTCGATCTGGTCCTGCGCTGGATCGCGGCCGTGGCGGTGTCGCCGCCGGACGACGACCTGCTCCGGGCCCAGGCCCAGCTCGTCGTCGCCACGCTGCGCGGCTGACCCGAGACGACCGTCGCTCACCGCAACGTCGGACGCAGGCGAAGTCCGCGGGGGGTCGGCACGAACCCGGCCGCGACCAGGGCGTCGTGCAGTGGGCCGCCGAGGGTACCGGCCAGCTCGGTGCCGTCGGCCCGGTGGACGCTGAGCGTGCCGAGCCCACCGTCGCGGCTGACCTGCACCAGGGCGCGGGCAGCGGCCCGCAGCGGCTCGACGTCGTCCGACCACGACAACAGGGACTTCCCGCCCCGCTCGACGTAGAGCGTCAGCCCGCCGTCGACCAGCACCACGACCGCGCCAGCGGCTCGGCCGGGCTGGTGACCGCCGGCCGACGTCGGCCAGGGGAGCGCGGCCCCGTACGGGTTGGCCGGGTCGGTGGCGGCGAGCACCTGGACCGCACCCGTCACTCGGCGGGCGGCGGCATGGCTGCGCAGGCGGTCGACGGCATTGGGTACGGCGAACTGCGCGGCGCCGAGGCCCTCGACGAAGTAGCCGCGTCGGGCCTGGCCCACCTCCTCGAACGAGGCGAGCACGCGGTAGACGGCGCCGAAGCCGCCGACGTCCTCACCGACCACGCTGCCCCGGGTCACCACGCCGTGCCGCTCCAGCAATGCGGCCGCGCGCGCGTGGGCCCGTCGGGTCGGATCGGCCTCGACCGGTCCGCGACGTGACCATCGGCCGGACAGGTGCGGCTGCAGCCCGTGCGAGGGACGCGGTCGACCCGGCCGGGCATACCGCCCGCGGGGCGTGGCCCGCGCCACGCCGCGGCGACCGGCGGTCCCTCCCGCGAGCCGGGCGCGCACCGGTGCGAGCGTGTCGTTGGTGAGGTGCCCCGACCACAGCAGGTCCCACAGCGCCTCGGCCAGGGCTGCTTCGGGGACCGGCCGGCCGTCGGCATCGAGCCCCGGTCGCACGCGTTCGACGAGGTCGCGGAAGAACAAGGCGGCCCCGCCGTCGAGGGAGTCCAGCAGGGCCCGGTGGACGTCGGTCGAGGCCGCCGCCGTAGGCGTGGGCAGCACCAGGGGCGCGTCGTCGACCGGGGCGAGGACCAGCCGCCCGTCCTGCCCCGGCAGCGACCCCGCCCCACACCACAGCACTTCACCCGAGGCGGTCAGCTCGTCGAGGAGGGCGGGCCGGTAGTCGACCACTCGCGACGGCAGCACCAG
>Ga0302299_10002043_pt1 | contig 12309 bp, 10 predicted proteins | sample III_Fen_N3_4_FD_198795 | JGI IMG/M metagenome (GOLD analysis project Ga0302299, IMG submission 198795) | Peat permafrost microbial communities from Stordalen Mire near Abisko, Sweden - III_Fen_N3_4 | ecosystem: Environmental > Terrestrial > Soil > Wetlands > Permafrost | place: Sweden: Abisko...
GGAGCCGGCCAGCACCGCCGCGAACAGGAGGGCGAACTCGAAGGCCGAGGAGAGGCTCACGGGGTTCTTGAACTGGAGCGGCTCGCCGCCCCGGTGCCGGGCGGAGTGGCGATAGAGGAAGGCGCATGCCACGAGCCCCGCGATCGCCATGCTGAACATCGGGATGGCCATGGCCGCGGCCAGCTGGAAGTTCACGAAGGCGACCACCACGAGGATGCGCAGGAACACGATCGACGACGCCAGCACCACGGCGAGGGCGGCCGGACGCTCCATCGCCTGGTCCCCCTTGGATCGCGACGACATGGCCAGGGTGACGGCCGTGGAGGACACCAGGCCGCCCACGAAGCCGGTCACGGTGAGGCCCCGCTCCGGGCCGAGCAGGCGGGTCGCCGCGTAGCCGACGAACCCAACGCCGGCGACGAGCAGCATCATCCAGCCGATGACCCGGAGGTTGAGCGCGCCCAGCGGCCCGAAGTTCCGGTCGGGCAGCCAGGGGACGAGCACCAGCGCGACGATGAGGAACTTGAGCACGCTCACCACGTCCTCGCGGGAGACGCGGCGCATGAGCGGCTGCACGATGGGCTTCGACGAGAGGAGCGCGGTCACGACCACGGCGGTGGAGAGCACCGTGAAGACCCGCCGCCCCACCTGGGGAATGAGGTCCTGGGACACCGAGATCGCCCCGAGGAGGAAGGTGACGAGGAAGGCCGCCTCCGAGGTGATTCCCCGGTCGGTTCCGCGACGGACCACGTCCACGTAGGCGACGACCAGGAAGATCATCACGGCGGCAAAGGCGGCGATGACCACCGCCGCGCCGAAGTGACGGCCGAGCAGCGTGGCGAGGGCGCCGGCGAGGGCCACGAGCGGATAGGTCCTCGCCCCTCCCAGGAACGACTCGGTGAAGCGATCGGTCGGCGCCGACTGCTCCCGCTCGAGCCCGATGAGCAGGCCGGCGGCGACGGCGAGGCCGAGCGAGAAGAGGGGTTCGTAGGGATCCACGCGTTCTCCGGCGTCGATCCTACACCCGGCCCTGGCTCGCCCCGCGAACACGACCGGGGCTTGCGCCCCGAGCGGGTCGGCTCAGCCCTCCGACGGCTGCCCGGCCGTGACCGATATCGGGCCGACCCGGGAGAGGCGCCAGCGCAGGAGTGGCGGGGTGACGACCGTGGTGAGCATCACCATGGCCACCACCGCGGCGAACTCGCCTGTTCCGAGCACCGGAACGCCCTGGAGCTTCATGTCGAGCCCCATCCCCGCGAAGATGAGCCCGACCTCGCCGCGGGGGATCATCCCCAGGCCGACCGCCAGCCGGTCCACCCCGCGATTCACCACCGCGAGCGCGCAGGCCTGCTTGCCGAGGATGGCCGCCGCGGTGAGCCCGGCCGCGAGCGCCACCGAGCCTCCGGCCAGCTCGGCCAGGTTCACGCGGAGTCCCATGCGGACGAAGAAGATGGGGACCAGGAGGCTGGAGAGCGGCACCAAGAGGTTCTCCAGGCTCTCGCCCTCCGGCAGCAGCTCCTTGAACGGCACCCCCTCGAGGACGAGCCCGGCCGCGAAGGCCCCGACGATCGGGGCGAGGCCGGCCAGGTGCGCCGACAGGGCGAGGACGAACGTGGTGACGAGCGCCGCGGTGAAGACCACGCCGCGGCCGCGCAGCCGCGCGGTGAGACGGAAGAGGTGCGGGGCCAGCCACCGGCCGAGGACGAGCGCGCCCACGATGAACCCGACGGCCTTGGCCGTGACGATCGCCGCGGTCACGCCGGTGCTCCGTGTACTTCCGCCCAGCAGCCCCACCATCACCGCCAGGACGAGCAGGCCCATCACGTCGTCGATGACCGCGGCGCCGAGGATGATCTGCCCTTCCGAGGTCTTCACCTTGCCCATGTCCTGGAGCACCCGCGCGGTGATGCCGACGCTGGTGGCCGAGAGGGTCGCGCCGAGGAAGACGTGGACGTAGGAGCTCTGGCCCGGGAGGAGCCAGACGCCGACGAAGTACCCCAGGATCATGGGGGCGACCACGCCGACGGTGGCCACCAGGAAGGCCGAGACCCCGACCTTCATGAGATCGGCCAGGCGCGTGGAGAGACCGACCTCGAAGAGCAGCAGGATCACGCCCAGGTCGGCGAGCGCGTCCACGACCTCGTTCGTGCCGATGAAGGCGAACTGGCCCACGCCCAGGAGGGGAAGGGCCCCGATGGCGACCCCGGCGAGCAGCTCGCCCAGGACCGCCGGCTGCCCGAACCGCTCGGCGAGTGCTCCGCCCAGCTTGGCGCCGACCAGCAGGACCACCAGCGCGATGAGGAGATGCTCGACCATGGTCCTCTCGTTCTACACTGCAAAAGCAAGGGGCGCCGGCGGGCTCGGATCCGCCGGCGCCCCCCTGTCCTCGAAGGCCGCTACCGCCCCACTACGGTGGCAACCGACGCGGAAGCCGCCCCTGTCGCGCCATACGAATGGCTGGACAGGCCGGTGCCTGGGCCGGGATCGGCCGAGTAGCCCTGGACGCCCATCTCGGAGAGGTCGAGCCCGTTCACCTCGTCCTCTGCGTCGACGCGGTTGCCAACCAGCTTGCCGATGATGAAGAAGGCGAGCGCCGCGACCGGGGCGACCCAGGCAATGTTGGCGAGCACGCCGATGACCGAGGCCACGAACTGGCCCTTGTCACCGTAGAGCAGGCCCGTCACGCCGTAGGCGACGCCGTTCAGCCCCTGGCCGTAGACGCCGTTCGAGAAGATGCCGAGGGCCAGGATGCCCCAGGCGCCGTTCACGCCGTGGACGGCAATGGCGCCCACAGGGTCGTCGACCTTGAGGACCGCGTCGATGAAGGTGGCGGCGAGGATGACGAGCACGCCGGAGATGGCGCCGATCAGCATGGCGGCCCAGGAGGAGACGAACGCGCACGGTGCCGTGATGGCCACGAGGCCTGCCAGCATGCCGTTCGCGAGCCAGGACGGGTCGGCCTTGCCGTACTTGATCTTCACGTAGAGGTAGGCGGCGAACGCGCCCGTGGCGCTGGCGAGCATGGTGTTCGTGGCCACCACGGCGAGGCGGGTGTCCATGCCGGAGAGGGTCGAGCCGGCGTTGAAGCCGAACCAGCCGAAGGCCAGGATGAACGTGCCGATCATGACCTGCGGGATGCTCTGGGGGGCGATGGGATGGATGCGGCCGTCCGCGCCGTACTTGCCGATGCGCGGCCCGATCATCTTGGCGAGAACGAAGGCCATCACGCCGCCGGTCATGTGGACCACCGAGCTGCCCGCGAAGTCGACGTGGCCGTGGCCGAGGCCGAAGTTCGCGCCCAGGTTGGAGAGCCAGCCGCCGCCCCAGGTCCAGTTGGCGTAGATCGGGTAGATGAGCATCGAGATGACGAAGCTGAAGAGCACGAAGCTCGAGATCTTCCAGCGCTCGGCCGCCGCCCCGGTGGGGATGGTGGCGGTCGTGTCCATGAAGACCATCTGGAAGAGGAAGGTGGCGGCCACGGCCGGCGTGAACATCGAGAGCGGCAGCCCGAAGCCACTCATCCCGAAGAGGCCGAAGTCCTTGCCGAAGATGTTGACGACGAACTCCTTCGTGAGCGTGGTCTCGCCAAAGGCCGAGCCCACGCCGCCCATCTGCAGGCCGAAGCCCACGAAGTAGAATCCGATGATGCCGATCGAGTAGACGAGGAAGTTCATCCCCATCGTGTGCGCGGCGTTCTTGGCCCGGGTGAGGCCGGTCTCCACCAGCGCGAAGCCGGCCTGCATGAACATGACGAGGAAGCCCGCCACCATCGTCCAGACGATGTTGAGGGCGGTCTGCGTGTCGGCGAGGTTCTTCGCGAGCTCGCTGATCGTGGGTTCGACTGCCATCGTGAATCTCCCTGGGATCGAGTTGAACGTCTCTGCCTGAGCACCGAGCCAGCGCCCGCACGCCCGACGGGATGCCTGTTTGCACCGGGCGTGCCGCGGCCGGCGATCAGGTGGAGGGTGCGATCGGGGCCGATCCGGACGCGAGGCTGCCCGGAGCCCACGCACGGGGCGCCCTCGACTGCACGGTTCCCGGGCACGGGGTCGGCCCGGGGGATCCCGGGGTGCGGCTCCCCGAGGCAGCGCCCTGCTCAGCCTTCGAGCAGGTCGAGGAGGTCCGCCCGGACGGCGTCGCGGGCCATCGGGTCGGGCGCCGCGGAGAGCGCGCGCTCCAGTGTTTCCACGGCCTTGCGGCGAAAACCCTTCTCGGCGTAGAGCGCGGCCAGGCTGCGCAGCGCCGGGAAGAAGTCGGCGCGGAGCTCGACGGCCCGCTCGAAGGAGGTCATGGCGCGGAAGTGCTCGCCCTGCGCGCGGAGGGCGCGGGCCATCTGGTGGTGCGCCTCCGCCGCGAACGGGTCGGCCTCGATGGCCTCGCCGAGCGCCGCCACGGCCGCCTCGAGCCGGCCGGCCAGCAGGAGCTCCTTGCCACGGCGGAGCATGACGTCGCCGCCGGAGGGCTTCGCCGGCCCCCGGGTGGCGGTGGCCTCGAGCACCGCCTCGATCCGACGGACGAGGTCGTCGAGGCGGAAGGGCTTCTCGATGTAGTCCTCGGCCCCGTAGGCCTCCCGGGCGTCCTGGGCGAAGCGCCAACCCCGGTAGACCGCGGTCATCATGATCACCGGGACCCCGCGCGTCCGGGGATCGGCGCGAAGGCGGCGGGCCACCTCGAAGCCGTGGATCCGAGGAAGCATGGCGTCGAGCAGCACCAGCGCCGGCGGCCTCGCCGCCACGCGCGCCAGCGCCTCCTCCCCGTCGGGCGCGGTGTCCACCTCGAAGCCCTGGCTGACCAGGGTCCGCTCCACGAGCATGCGGATCTCGGGCTCGTCGTCGACCACCAGGATCCTGCGCGTCGACTCCCCGGTGCCGAGCGGGATGGCCGCGGCCCCTGCCTGGACGACCGGCAAGGGCGGGTTCGGCACCGAGAGGGTCTCGTCCCGCTCCGTCAGGGGCTCGATCTCGACCCCATCGTCGATCGCGACGACGACCTCGTCCCCCTCCGGAAGCATCCGCTCGGTGGGACGCGCGACCGCGATGCCGCAGCCCGGGACCGCCTCGGCCCCCCGCCAGGCGGGCGCCCCTCGCTCGAGCGCGTCGTAGGCATCCCGGATGGCCTTCCGGAGCGCACCGGCCACCGCCACGTAGGGGGAGACCTCCATCCCGGTGACGAACCGGACCTCGGCGATCGCCTTGTCGGCGCCGTCCGGGGCGGACACCGCCAGGTGGAGCCGCCCACCTTCGGTCGACAGCGGAAGGATGCCGTCGGCCAGCGCCACCGCCGGGGGCACGTTCCGGAGGGCGGCGGCCAGGATCTCGGAGTGCGACAGGTCCACGCCCGGCCAGCCGTGCCGCTCCGAGAGGACGGCGACGAGCGGCCCCTCCGCGGCCTCGCCAGCTGCGAGGAGCTCGCTGCAGAGCAACGTGCCGCTCCGGGCGGCGTTGGCCTCGGCCCGGACGACCGCCTCCGGGGAGACGATTCCATGCTCGACGAGGAGCTCGCGCGTCGGACGGCTCACCGGCTATCCCACCGTGTCGGCGTAGGTCATCACCAGGTACATGAGCGCCTCGACGTCGCCGGCGTTCCGGTACGAATGGGGCGCGTCGGCCTCGAAGACCACCGCGTCCCCCGGCGAGAGCGCGTGGACGCCCCCGCCGCTCTCGATCTCGACCGTGCCGCGGCTGACCACCAGGTTCTCCACGGTGCCCGGCGGGTGGGCGTCGGCGCGCTCGACCGCCGAGGGCGCGAGGCGAAGCTCGTAGAACTCCACCCGCCTCGGCTCGTCGAAGGGGAAGAGCGCCCTCGACACGAAGCTGCCGTCGGAGGAGGCGAGCCGCTTGGCCTGGTCGGCCCGCAGCACGTGGAAGGAGGCGGTCGGGCGGCTGGTGATGAGGGCGCTGAAGGGGACCTCGAGCGCCGTGGAGATCTTCCACAGCACGTTCACCGTCGGTGCGCTCTGACCTAGCTCGATCTGCCCCAGCATGGCCCGGGAGACCCCGGAGAGCTTGGCGAGCTTCTCGAGCGAGAGGCTTCGCCGCATGCGGAGGCGGCGAAGGTTGGCTCCCAGCACCGGGGTGAGGTCGTTGCTGGCGACCGGGTGGGCCCGCTCGTGACCGGGGATCCTGGACCCGCGCGCGCGCGCGCGCGGGCGCCGCGGGGTGCCTTGCGTCCTGGGGGGCATGAATCGTTTATCCGTTCCGGCGGATGGGTTTGTCAACCGATCCGCCATTACGATGGGGAAGTGCTTCCCGTGCCCTGGCGGGTCACCTTCGTGACCAACCCCGACGAGTGCAACCTGCGCTGCCCGATGTGTGCCACCCACTCGGACGAGGCCCGGACGACCCGTCCGGCCGGCCCCCCCCGGCGCCTCGCGCTGGCCGACGTGATCCGCTCGCTCGACTCCCTTTCCCCGCCCCCCCGGGAGGTGGTGCCCTCCACCCGGGGGGAGCCGCTGCTCTGGGACGGCCTGCCCGGGCTCGCCGAGGCCTGCGCGGCCCGTGGCATCTCGCTGAACGTCACGACCAACGGGTCGTTCCCCGGCCGGGGCGCCGAGGGCTGGGCCCGGATCCTCTGCCCGGTCTCGTCGGACGTGAAGGTCTCCTGGGGGGCAGCGACTCCCTGGCTCGACTCCGAGCTCATCGGCGGGCGCAGCCCCGCCCGGGCGCTCGCCGACCTCCGGGCCTTCGTCCGGGTCCGCGACGAGGTCGCCGCCGCGGGGGGAAACCGCTGCCGGGTGAGCCTCCAGGTGGCGGCCCGCGCCGAGAACGTGGGTGAGCTCCCCGACCTGGTCCGGCTGGCGGCCTCGGAGGGGCTCGACCGGGTCAAGGTGAACCACCTGCAGCTTCACTTTCCGTCACTGACGGCCTCCTCCCTCCGTCATTCACCACAGGCGGTCCGGCGCTGGAACGAGGCGGTGCGGACGGCACACGACGTGGCGGCGACGACGACCCGGCGCGGGGGTGGCGAGGTCGTGCTGCAGGGTTTCGAGGAACTTCCGGAGACCGGAGCCCCGCAGAAGGGAGAGTGCCCCTTCGCCGGCCGGGAGGCCTGGGTCGAGGTGGACGGGGCCTACCTCCCCTGCCCGTCTCCGGCCGCCCGGGCGGGCCGGCTCGGCCACCTGGGTTCGCTCCGGGAGTCGACGCTGGCCGCCGCGTGGGGTGCGCCTCCGTGGCGCGCGGTCGGCGACGGGTGGGCGGCGCTCTCCCCCTGCCAGGACTGCGCATTTCGGACCCCGGGCGGCGCCTGAGACCCGCTCCCCCGGCGACTCCCCCGGCGACTCCCCCGGCGACTCCCCTGGCGCTCCTCAGCGGTCGCGATTCAGGGCGTTGGGCAGTTCGTCCTGGACCCCCTCGCCGGTCCGGCGCGGGAAGTGCTCCTCGAGCCGGGAGCCCACCACCGCGATGGCGGCCACGAAGCCGTCGCCCGGCGACCCGCGCCGCATGCCCTCCGTCAGCGCCTCGACGGCCCGGTTCCATTCGGCGTCGCCCATGCGTGCGTGGATGCCGCGGTCGCCGATGACGACCGCCCGGTGCTCGCGGAGCGAGGCGAAGACGAGCACGCCCGTGCCGTCCCGGGTCTGGTGCAGCCCGTGCTCGAAGAAGGCCTGGCCGGCGCGCGCCTGGACCGCCTGCTCCTGGTGTCGGCGGCCGGCGAGCAGCCGCTCGACCGGGGCGAGGTGGCCGATCCACCAGCCGACCAGGCCGCCCAGGATCTGCAGGCCGAAGAGTCCGGCGACGCTGGGCTCCCAGCGCAGGATCTCCACGAGCCCGGTGACGAGGGCTGCCGCGACGACCGCGGCGATCCAGCGGGCCTCCTCGTAGGGTTGCGAGCGCTCCACCACGACCGGGACGACCTGCCCGGTGCTCCGGGACTCGGCCTCCCGAACGGCCGCCTCGATGCGCTCCTGCACGTCCCTGGGGAACTGGCTGTCGAGTGCCATGGTCCGCTCCTACCAGCTCCCCGAGGCACCGCCGCCACTGAACCCGCCACCACCGCCGCTCCAGCCTCCGCCGCCCCCGGAGAAGCCGCCTCCGCCCAGGCCGCCCCCGCCGAAGCCGCCTCCACCCCACGGGCCGCGCGGACCGCGGCGACCGGCCCCGAAGAGCGCCCGCAGCACGACGAAGGCGATGACGAGCAGGACGAGGGCCGGCACTCCCAGGGAGAAGAGGAAGCCGAGGAGTCCGCCCACGACGGGCGCCGCGACCCCCTTCTGCGCCTGTCGCCTCGGCTCCTGCGACATCTCCTCCGGGAGCGAGCCCAGCGCACCCAGGATCTGCTGGCCGGCTGCGTAGAGCCCTTCCCCGTAGCGCCCCTCCCGGAAGGCCGGGGCGATGGCGGTGCGGATGATCCGCCCGGACTGGGCGTCGGTGAGCCCCCCCTCGAGCCCTCCCCCCACCTCGATGCGGACCTTCCGGTCCTTCACGGCCACGACGACGAGGACCCCGTCGTCCTTGCCCTTGGTCCCGAGCTTCCAGGCCTCGGCCACGCGCATCGAGTAGTCCTCGATGGGGTCGCCGTCGAGGGTCTTCACGAGCAGGTACTGCAGCTGGGGCCCCGCCCCGCCGTGCTGGGCGCGCGCGGCCCGGGCCAGGTCGGAAAGGCGCCGCTGCCACCCAGCGTCCAGCACCCCGGCCTCGTCCATCACCGGCCCGGTCAGGCGCGGAACAGCCGTCCCGGCGACCGCGGGGGCCGCCGAGGCGAGCAGGAGGATGGCGAGGGCGGCCGCCGGGCCGCGGTTCACGGCGCGCCCCCTAGAACTTCACCTTGGGCGCCTCTGCGGCGCCGGGCGTCGTGGCGGCGAACTGGGCCTTCGGCGCGTGGTGGTACAGGAGACTGTTCGTGAAGCTGGTGGGCGGCACCGTCACCAGGTTGTTGAAGTCCTGCACCGACTGGATGTAACGGCGCCGGGCCACCGAGATGCGGTTCTCGGTACCCTCCAGCTGCACCTGGAGGTCGCGGAAGTTCTCGTTCGCCTTCAGATTTGGGTAGGCCTCGGAGACCGCCAGCAGCTTTCCGAGCGCGGCGGTGAGCCCGCTCTGGGCCTGCTCGAACTTCTTCATGTTCTCCGGCGTGAGCTGGTCGACCGTGAGCTTCACCTGGGTGGCCTGGGCGCGCGCGGCCATGACCCCCTCGAGCGTCTCCTTCTCGTGGGTGGCGTAGCCCTTCACCGTCTCGACCAGGTTCGGCACGAGATCGGCGCGGCGCTGGTACTGGTTCTCCACCTCCGCCCAGGCTCCGGCGACGGCGTTGTTGGCCTGGGGAATCGACTGGACGCCGCAGCCGGCGAGCGCGACGGCGGCGAGGATGGCGAGCGGTACGCGTGCGTGGGTCATTCGCAGAGCGTAATGTCGGGGGAATGGTTGTAAAGCGAAAGCGGAGCGCCCCTGCAGGGATGACGCCTCGGGACGAGCCCCCGGCGGGCTGGCGGGCCTACTACCGGGTGGTCGATCGGATCCCGCGCGGGCGGGTGACGACCTACGGCCAGGTGGCGCTGCTGGCCGGAACTCCCCGGGCCGCCCGGCAGGTGGGTTACGCGCTCGCGGCGCTGCGCGGAGCCCGGCACCGCGTCCCGTGGCAGCGGGTCCTGGGCGCCCGCCCCCGCGGGCTCGCCGCCATCTCGATCCTCGACCCGATGGGCTCGGCGGTCCAGCGGGCGCTGCTCGAGCGGGAGGGCGTGCAGGTCGACGACCGCGGGCGGGTCTCGCTCGAGCGCTTCGGCTGGAAGCCGCGGCGCCCGGCCGTCCGCCGGTAGCCCGCTACTCGATGGGGATGGGACCCACCTTCCAGATGCCCTCCGCGTACTCGCGGATGGTGCGGTCGGAGGAGAACTGGCCGGAGCGGGCCACGTTGAGGATGGCCATCCGCGTCCAGCGCTCGTAGTCGACCCAGGCCGCGCTCACCCGTTCCTGGGCCGCCACGTAGGCCGCGAAGTCGGCGAGGATCAGGTAGGTGTCGCCGCCGTTCAGGAGCGAGTCGACGACGGGCTGGAAGAGGCGCGGCTCCTCCGGCGAGAAGGTCCCGTTGGCGATGGCATCGATCACGGCGCGGAGGTCGGGGTTGCCCCGGTACCACTCCCAGGGGTTGTACCCGGCCCGCTTCAGCTCGCGGACCTCCGGGACGGTGAGCCCGAACAGGAAGAAGTTCTCCGCGCCGACCGCATCCCGGATCTCCACGTTGGCGCCGTCGAGCGTGCCGATGGTGAGCGCGCCGTTCATGGCGAACTTCATGTTGCCGGTGCCGGAGGCCTCCTTGCCCGCGGTGGAGATCTGCTCGGAGAGGTCGGCGGCGGGGAAGATGCGCTCGGCCAGCGAGACCCGGTAGTTGCGCAGGAAGACCACCTTCATGTGGCTGCGCACGTCCGGGTCGGCGTTCACCACCGACGCCACCGAGTTGACGAGCTTGATGATCCACTTGGCCATCACGTACCCGGGTGCCGCCTTGCCGGCGAAGATCCAGGTGCGCGGCACGGGCCGGAAGGCCGGGTCGGCCTTCATGCGCAGGTACTGGTGGACGATGAAGAGGACGTCGAGCAGCTGCCGCTTGTACTCGTGGATCCGCTTCACCTGCACGTCGAAGATGGAGGAGGGATCGACCTCGATGCCGTTCTCGCGGAGGATGATCTCGGCCAGCCGCTCCTTGTTCTCCCGCTTGATCTCGCGGAACCGGCGCCGGAACGCCGCGTCGTCGACCACCAGCTCGAGCCGCGTGAGCTCGGTGGCGTCGGTGATCCAGCCCGGACCGACCACCTCGTTCAGCGCCGAGGCCAGTTCCGGGTTGGCCTGCATGATCCAGCGGCGCGGGGTGACGCCGTTCGTCTTGTTGTTGAACTTCCCGGGCCAGAGCCGGAAGAAGTCGCGGAAGAGCTCGTTCTGGAGCAGCTCGGTGTGGAGCGCGGCCACCCCGTTGACCGAGTGCGAGCCGACCACCGCCAGGTTGGCCATGCGCACCTGCTTGGGCGTGCCCTCCTCGATGAGGCTCATCCGCTCCACCGCGGCCTCGTCGAAGCGCGCGTCGCCACGGACCTGCTCGAGGAAGCGCACGTTCACGTCGTAGATGATCTCCAGGTGGCGCGGCAGCACGCGGCCGAGCAGCTCCACCGGCCACTTCTCGAGCGCCTCGGGGAGCAGCGTGTGGTTCGTGTAGCCGAAGACCGCCTGCCCGATGTCCCAGGCCTTCGACCAGGCCATCCCGTGGTCGTCGATGAGGAGCCGCAGGAGCTCGGCGATGGCGATGGCGGGGTGGGTGTCGTTCAGCTGGATGGCGACCTTGTCGGGGAAGTTGTCGAACGAGCGGTGGATCTTGAGGTGGCGGCTGACGATGTCGTGGAGCGAGCAGGCCACGAAGAAGTACTGCTGCTGCAGCCGCAGCTCCTTTCCCATGACCGTGAGGTCGTTGGGGTAGAGCACCTTGGAGATGTTCTCCGAGACGTTCTTGTCCTCCACGGCGGCCAGGTAGTCGCCGGCGTTGAAGTCGGCCAGGTCGAACTCGGCCGGCGAGCGGGCGCGCCAGAGCCGGAGCGTGTTCACGGTGCGATTGCGGAAGCCGGCGATGGGGGTGTCGTAGGCCATCCCCAGCGTGCGGCGGGTGTCCACCCAGCGGACCCGCTCCCGTCCGTCCGGCCCGGCACCCCGCTCGGTGCGCCCGTAGAAGCCCACCGGGACCTGGTTCTCGGAGCGGGCGATCTCCCACGGGTTGCCGTTGCGCAGCCACTCCTCGGGGCGCTCCACCTGCCACCCGTCCCGGATCTCCTGGTCGAAGATGCCGTACTCGTAGCGGATGCCGTACCCGTAGGCCGGCAACGCCAGCGTGGCCATGGAGTCGAGGAAGCAGGCGGCCAGCCGCCCCAGGCCTCCGTTGCCCAGCCCGGCGTCCTTCTCCTGCGCGAGCAGGTCGACGAGGTCGAGCCCCAGGCTCCCCAGGGCGGCCCTCATGTTGTCGAGGAGCCCCAGGTTGATGAGGTTGTTCTCGAGCGCCTTGCCCATCAGGAACTCGAGGGAGAGGTAGTAGATCCGCTTGGCGTCGCTCCGGTAGTAGGTCTGCTGGGTCTGCAGCCAATGGCGCATCATCCGGTCGCGCACCGCGTCGGCGACGGCCTGGTAGCGGTCGAGCGCCGTGGCCGAGTGCTCGTCCTTGCCGAGCGAGAACTGGAGGTGATCGGCGAAGGCGCGGCGCAGCGCGTCCACGTCGGACGCGGTCCGGATGCTCGGAAGATCGCGCGCCCGCTCCAGCGCCCGAGCCTCCACGCCCTGCCCCTCGATCCGCTTCGTCCCTGCCATCGTTCTCCTCGCCCCCAGGCGGGGGCCTGGTCCG
>Ga0302299_10002044_pt1 | contig 12303 bp, 8 predicted proteins | sample III_Fen_N3_4_FD_198795 | JGI IMG/M metagenome (GOLD analysis project Ga0302299, IMG submission 198795) | Peat permafrost microbial communities from Stordalen Mire near Abisko, Sweden - III_Fen_N3_4 | ecosystem: Environmental > Terrestrial > Soil > Wetlands > Permafrost | place: Sweden: Abisko...
CTCGTCGATGGAGATGACGTCCAGCGGGTTGGTCATGGCGACGACGAGGCTGCCGTTGTCGTCGAGGCTGAGCGGCATGAGCCGGCGGCGCACGATGAAGTCGCGCGGCAGCAGCCCGAGGGCGGCCGGCTGGGGCGTGGTCTGCGTGAGGTCGACCACGCCGATGTGCATCTGACCGGCCACGGCTGTGACGATGTCCTGCTCGCTGACGAGGTCCTCGGAGACAAGGACCTCTCCGAGGCGCCCGCCGCCGTCGCCCTGGCGGGTGAGGGCGGCGTCCAGTTGCTCCTGCGTGACCAGGCCGCTGGCGACGAGCAGCGCACCCAGCTTGAGGCGCCCGGCGATGCGCTGCGGGCGGGCGGTGGTGAGCACGTCGATCTTGCGCCGGAGCTCGTCCGGCAGGAAGGGCTTGGTGACGAACTCGGCGGCGCCGGCGCGGTGCGCGTGCTCGAAGGTGTCGAAGTCGCCGTCGGACGCGAGCGTCACGATGGGGACGCCGCCGAGGTCGGGGTCGCCGGCGATGAGGCGCAGCAGCTCGAACGCGTCGAAGGTGGTGAGGTCGAGGTCGAGCACGATGGCCGCCGGCGGCTTGTCGTGCAGCAGGCGCAGCGTGCCCGGGTCGCCGAGGCTGACGCAGACGTTGTAGGCGGAACTGAACGACCTGGAGAGCTCGTCGAGGAGCTCCGTGTCGTCGTCGATGATCGCCAGGGTCTTTTTGGGTGTGCTGGTCACTCCGACCTCCCGCCGGGTCAGCGTCAGTCTAGCGTATCGGCAGGCTGGCGCGAGGCTTGACGGGTCGTCGCGTGGTGGACGTGCGGCGGTGACGATGGACACCGTGGCGAGGAGGAGAAAAGTGCCGGGCCGGCGGGGGCCTTCACGGATGCGGGCTGTCCGTAGTGTTCGAAGGAGACCGGCCCGGCTGAGAGAGAGGATGAGATGCCGGGCCGTAGCCCGGTGAGTAATCCTTACCCGGTCTCACGCAGCCTATCGGCACCGCTGCGCGCGGCTTGAGGAACGCCGGCGTCAAAGCGTTGTCAGGCCCGGCGTCGGCTATACTCCGGCTTCAAAAGAAGCAAGGAGCGCCCGTGTTCAGCAAGATCCTCATCGCCAATCGCGGCGAGATCGCGATCCGAGTGATCCGCGCCTGCCGCGAGCTCGGGGTCGGCTCGGTGGCCGTCTACAGCGAAGCGGACGCGGAGTGCCTGCACGTCAGGTATGCCGACGAGGCCGTGTGCATCGGCCCGCCGCCGGCGGCGCAGAGCTACCTGGTCATGCCGGCGCTCATCCAGGCGGCCCAGCAGACCGGCGCCGAGGCGATCCATCCCGGCTACGGGTTCCTCGCCGAGCGGGCGGAGTTCAGTCGCCTCTGCCGCGAGCAGGGCATCAAGTTCATCGGCCCCTCGCCGGAGAGCATCGAGCTCATGGGCGACAAGGCGCAGGCTAGGGCGACCATGACCGCCGCCGGCGTGCCCGTGACGCCGGGCTCCGAGGGCATCATCGAGAGCGCCGCCGAGGCCGAGGTCGTCGCCCGGGACATCGGCCTGCCGGTGATGATCAAAGCTTCGGCCGGCGGCGGTGGCAAGGGCATCCGCATCGCTCATGAGGCCTCGGAACTGGCCGGCGCAGTGCGCCAGGCGCAGGCCGAGGCCGAGGCGGCGTTCGGCAACGGCGCGGTGTACGTGGAGAAGTACATCGGCGCGCCGCGCCACATCGAGATCCAGGTGCTCGCCGACGGCAAGGGGCACGGCGTGCACCTCGGCGAGCGCGACTGCAGCATCCAGCGGCGCCACCAGAAGCTCATCGAAGAGGCGCCGTCGCCGGCCGTGAGCTCCGCGCTGCGGCAGCAGATGGGCGATGCCGCCGTGGCCGCCGCCGTCGCCGCGGACTACGAGGGCGCCGGCACCATCGAGTTCCTGCTCGACGCCGACGGCAGCTTCTACTTCATGGAGATGAACACGCGCGTGCAGGTGGAGCACTGCGTCACGGAGATGGTGAGCGGCGTCGACATCGTCAAGACCGGCATCCGCATCGCCGCCGGAGAGGGCCTGCCGCTGCGTCAGGAGGACATCAGGCTCGAGGGCCACGCCATCGAGTTCCGCATCAACGCCGAGGACCCGGCGGAGAACTTCATGCCGTCGCCCGGCGTCGTCACCCAGTGGATCCCGCCGGGCGGCCCGTGGGTGCGCCTCGACAGCCACGTCTACCAGGGCTATCTGGTGCCGCCGTTCTACGACAGCCTGCTCGGCAAGCTCATCGTCTGGGGGCGCGACCGCGAGGAGTGCCTCGCGCGCTCGCGCTGGGCCCTGGACCAGTTCCTCGTCGACGGCGTCAAGACGGTCATCCCGTTCCACCGCCTGGTGCTCGACCATCCGCTGTTCAAGGCGGGGGACGTGAACACGCACTTCATCGAGGACCACCTGGACTGAGTTGGTCCGGGCCGTCCTTCCGGGGTACTGGACAAAGGAGGGCTCGTGAGTGCAGGCGCGAGAGCCGGCCGGCAGGCCGGCGGAGTGCCGATCGACCTCGTGCTCGTCGTCGTGGTCGTGGCGGCGGTCGTGGCGGCCGGCGCGTGGTACACGGTGCGGTCCGGCGGCCTCGTGTGGCTCGTGGTCTGGCTGGCCGTGGGCATCACCGTGGTCGCGGTCATGCGGCCGGTGTTCCGCCGCCGCCGGCGGGTCGACGCCGAAGGGCAGCGCAAGGTAGGCCACGACGAGTCCTGGACGAGCGGCGAAGAAGAAGAGTAGCGGGAGCCGCGGGCCGGGCGGCTGCTCAGGGCGTGTAGCCGGCCAGCCACCCGACGAGGAGGGCGGCGCCCACGACGCCGCCGCCGATCATCCACTCGACCATCCCGCGCGGGCCCCACACGAAGACCTCGAGCGCCACGACGATGGCGACGCCGATCAGCCCCCAGAACTTGTCGAGGAAGTCGACCGACCAGGAGAGGGCGCGGGTCGCCGGCGTGGCTCTCATCGCCTTGCTCCGCGCGTGGGCATCAGGCGCCCGCGCCGTCCGGGTCTTCGCCGGGCGCCGGCCGGACGCTGAACCCGGCGGCGGCGATCTGCGCCAGCAGCTGGTCCGCCGCCGGCGCGAGCAGCGCGGCGACGCCGGCGTCGCTCTCGCCGCGCCCGCTGAGCGTGATGCGGATCACGCGCGTGCTGCCGAGGACCTTGGCGCGCGACTTCACGTACACGGCCGGATGCTGCTCCTCGGCGGCGCGCAGGATGTCGGCGATCGCCGACTCGTCCTGCAGCTCCACCTCGAGCGACCGCTCCTCGTAGCGGGCCGCGCCGAAGAGCTCCGCGACCAGCGGACCGAGCGACTCGTCGACGATCGCCATCAGCTCGCCGGGCACGCCGGGGAGCGAGACGATGCGCGTGTCGCCGCTGCGGCAGAGGACGCCGGGTGCGCCGCCGATGGGGTTGACCAGCGGCTCCGCTCCGGCCGGCAGCCGCGCCATCTTGCGGCGGTTCTCGTTCAGCTCCGGGAACGGCACGTAGCCGGCGGCGTAGAACTCCTCGTACCTGGCGGTGACCATGCGCTCGGCCCCGGCGTGAAGCTCGAGCGAGACGCCGAGGCCGAGCGCCACGCCTGCGAGCGTGCGGTCGTCGCTCGTCGGCCCGAGCCCGCCGACCGTGAACACCAGCGCCGGCCGCCGTGAGAGGCAGCCGCGCAGCTCGGCGCCGATGGCGTCGACGTCGTCGCGCAGCATGACCGTGCGTCGCACCAGCCCGCCGAGCTCCGTGACGCGCGTGCACAACCAGTTGGTGTTGGTGTCGAGCACGTCGCCGATGAGGACCTCGTTGCCGGCGGACAGGACCTCGACGATCGGCGCGCCGGTGGAGGGGTCGCTGGGGCCATACGTGGGGATGCTGCCGCTCATGGCCCCAGTCTCGCAGACGGCGAGGTGGACGGGCAAGGCGCGGTATACTGCCGTCCTTACCGGAGAAGGAGCCGCAGATGAAGCCCGTCACCATCGTCCAGCACGAGCCCGACGACCCGCCCGGCAGCATCGCCGTGGCGCTGACCGAGCTCGGCGTGCCGTTCGAGGTGTGCCGCGTCGACCTGGCGGAGAAACTGCCCGCCTGGCCGGCCGAGACGGCGGGGATCATCAGCCTCGGCGGATCCATGCATGTCACCCAGACCAAGGACCACCCGTTCCTCTCCGAGGAGATCAGGCTCATGCGTCGCATGGTGCACGAGGGCGGGCCGGTGTGGGGCATCTGCCTCGGCGCGCAGCTCCTGGCCGTCGCCGCCGGCGGCGCCGCCTACCAGCGCAAGCACGCCGAGGTGGGCTGGACGACGATCGAGAAGGTCGCCGACGACCCGCTGCTGCGCGGGATCTCATCGCCGTTCGTCGCTTTCAACTGGCACGAGTACTCGTGCAAGATCTCGCCGACGTCGCACCTGATCGCCACCTGCGGCGACGGCGTGCAGGTCTTCCGCGCCGGCGGCAAGGCCTGGGGCACGCAGTTCCACCCCGAGGTGGACGCTGAGATGGCGCCACACTGGGTGCGCGACGCCGTCAAGGAGCAGAAGCACCTCGGCGCAGGGTTCGAGGAGCAGCTGCGCCGGGAGACCGACGAGCTCCTGCCGGCGTACCCGGCCTTCTGCCGCCGCATCACCGAGAACTTCGTCGTCCAGGCAGGGCTGCTCCCCGGCTGAGACGCGGGATCCGGCTCCGTACGCACGAAGGCGACGCTTGCGCGTCGCCTTCGTGCACCCGTTTCCGGGCAGCCCCCCGGGGAGGGGGGCTTGTGAAAGGAGCCATGGGGTGGTACCTGGAGGTACCATGCACGGGGGAGGGGTGTGTGGAGGGGGACTCCGCCGCGCAAACGGTATATTACCACCACCCCGACAGTTGAAACCACACCCGTAGTGTTAAGCAATGTGAAGCGCCGTCCGGGGAGACGCTGCCGGCGTGGCGACAGGCAGCGCCAAGGGGGGAGATGCAGCAGCAGACGGACAGGCCGGCGCCGCGCAAGACGCTGTTCGAGGTCGAGCGCGAGAAGCGCTGGCGCATCTGGGTGCTCTTCGGCCTGCTGCTGGCGCTCGCGTTCGTCACCGCCTGGGTCGCCTGCCTGATCGTCTCCATCCTTGCGTACTTCGCGTTTCCCGAGTCGGTCGTCGTGATGTGGCTGTTCACGCCGCTCGGCGTGCTGGCGGTCCTCGGCGCGGCGCTCGTCTTCTCGCTGTTGTACTGGGCGCTGGCGCAGCTGGGCGCTCGCGGCCGCCTTGTCGCAGCCCTGCACTGCCGGCCGCTCGACCCCGGGGACCGGTACCACGAGCGGCTCGCCAACATCGTCGAGGAGATGCGCATCGCCACCGGCGGGCCGCGCATCGAATGCGTCACCGTGCGCACCGTCGGGTTCAACGCGTTCGCGTTCAGTGACCTCCACGGCGGCGGAGTGATCGGCGTCACCGAGGGTGCGCTGGCGCGGCTCTCGCGGCAGGAACTGCAGGCGGTGGTCGCTCACGAGTTCGCGCACATCCTCTCCGGCAGCTACGTGACCGTGACCGTATCGTGCCTGCTGTTCGGCATCTACTCGTCGCTCGTCGACGACATCGACGAGGCCGCCGATGCAGGTGCGGACACCAGAGCGGCGTCGGCGGTGCTCGTGATGGTGCCGCTGCGCACCTGGCTGTGGCTGATGCAGCTGGCGTCCTCGGTGGTGAGTTCCGCCATCAGTCGCGAGCGCGAGCGCCGGGCCGACCTCGCGGCGGTGCGGTACACGCGCGATCCACTCGCGCTGGCGGAGGCGCTCCGCGTCATCGGGCGCCATCCCGGTGGGGCGGGCTACATCCCCGAGGGCCTCGCGCCGCTGTGCATCCGGGCAACGGGGACGCTTGGCTGGCCGGCAGTCGCGTGGCGCGACACGCATCCGCCGCTCGAGCAGCGGATCGGCACCCTGCTGGGCGTCGCGCACGTCTCCGCGGCCGAGTTCGAGCGACAGGTCGCGCAGGCGGGCGAAGACCTCGCCGGACGGGAGCACTGGTCGCTGGCGCCGGGGGGCGGCGCAGTGGCCGGGGGCGCGGCGTCGGCGGGCGCCGCGGCTCCGGGCGCGCAGGCGGGGACGCTCGCCGCGAGACCGCTCCCCCCGCTCGCGGGTGCGCCGGCCGCGGGTCCGCTCGCGCCACTCGCCGGCGCCTTGGCCGCCGCGAGCCCCGCGGCCACGCCGGCGCCCACCCGGACTGCCGCCCCAGGCCCCGAGACGGTGTACTCCGCCGGCATGATCTGCCCCAGTTGCGGCGCGCCACTCGTCCGCGCGCCGTACGAGGGCATCGACATCGCGGTCTGTGAGCGCTGCGGCGGCCGTCTCGTCACGACGACGGAGATCGGCAAGTTGCTGGCGCGGCGCGAGGCCGGCTTCACGGAAGACCAGCAGCGCCTGGCCGACCTGGTGTCGGCCAGCGGCGACCAGCTGCGCCGCGCCGCCGTCCTCGCCCGCGGACGGCCCGGCGTCTCGCTCATCCCCTGTCCGAACTGCGCCGTGACCATGATGCGCCGTCACTACAGCTACGAGTACGCGGTCGAGATCGACTACTGCAGCGTCTGCGACCTCACGTGGTTCGAGAAGGACGAGCTCGAGGCGCTGCAGGTGCTGGTGGAGCGACAGACCGGTTGAGGCCGCGATCGATGGGGCGGGTCCGAGCCCGTGCGGGCGACAGCCGCCGCCCCGTCCTTTAGACTGGAACATCGCACCGAACCGCGGGCTCGCGCGTCTCTCACGTCGGTCCGGCGCCGGCCTCCGGCGCGTCCCTGCCCGCCACGGCCTCATGACTCTATGAACGATCACGACCGCGACCGAGAAACCGTCTCCGTGCCGACCCTGCTCGCTGGCCGGTACCGCATCATCTCACCGCTCGGGAGCGGAGGGATGGCCGACGTGTACCTGGCGGAGGACGAGCGTCTCGGCCGGCAGGTCGCCGTCAAGGTCCTCAAGGCGCGCCTGGCCGCCGACGACGAGTTCGTCGAGCGCTTCCGTATCGAGGCGCGGGCGGCGGCCAGCCTCAACCATCCCAGCATCGTCGGCGTGTACGACCGCGGCAGCGCGGACGGGACGACGTATATCGCGATGGAGTACGTGCGCGGCGAGTCGCTCAAGCAGCGCATTCGCCGCGACGGTGCGTTCCCGCCGGACGAGGCTGTGCCGATCGCGCTGGCCGTGCTCTCGGCGCTGGCCGCCGCGCACGCGCGCGACATCGTCCACCGCGACGTCACCTCCTACAACGTCATGCTCGACGAGGGCGGGCGCGTCGTCGTCACCGACTTCGGCATCGCGCGCATGGGAGAGTCGGCGCTGACGCGCACGGGCGCGATGATGGGCACGTCCTCGTATCTCTCGCCGGAGCAGGCGCAGGGGCGGCCGGCGGACGAGCGCTCCGACCTCTACAGCCTCGGCGTCGTGCTCTACGAGATGCTCACCGGGCGCGTGCCCTTCCGCGGCGAGACCGACGTGGCCGTGGCGATGCAGCACGTCTCCACGGCGCCGCCGAACCCGCGCACGCTCGAGCCGGCGATCTCCGAGGCGCTCGCCCGCGTCGTGATGCGAGCGCTCAGCAAGAACGCGGACGACAGATACCAGACGGCCGACGAGTTCGCCGCCGCGCTGCGCAAGGCGCGCCGGCCGGCGCGCCCCTTCGGCGGCGAGGCGGTCGCGGTCGGCCGGGGCGCCGGCAGCGGGACCATGGCCGTGGCCGGGGTGGCGATAGCCGCGGCCGCGGGGGCAGCAGCCGCGTCTGCTGCGGCCGGTGTGGCTCCCGCGGCCGTTGCCGCCGCCGCGTCAGAGGCTGCGGGTGGCGCGCCGCGGCCGCAGCCCCCGGCGCCCGACATGCCGCGGCCGTTTGCCCCCCCGGCGCCGGCTCCCGAGGCGACGGTGTTCGTCGCCGACGCACCGACCCGGTACCTGTCGGGCGAGCCCACGACTACCGTGCAGCCGCGCAGGCGCCGTCGCAAGCGGCGCATCGCGATCGCTGTCATCCTGGTGACCCTGGCTGCGGTCGCGGGCTGGGCCGCGTACGCGTTCCTGCTCGCCCCCGGCCCGACGGTGCCCAAGGTCGTCGGTCAGAGCCGCGCCGATGCCGCCGGCGCGGTGCGCGACCAGGGGCTCAAACCGGTCATCCACTACGTGTGGGCGGACAAGTTCGCCGAGGGCGAGGTCGCGCGGCAGGCGCCCCACGGCGGCACGACGGTGGACGACGGCGTCAAGGTCGACCTCTGGGTGAGCCGCGGCCCCCTGCACATCCCTGCGCCCGACCTCGCCGGCCTCGCTGCGGGCGTCGCCCGGAGCCGACTGGAGGCGGCGTCGCTCACCTCGAGCCGCCACCGGGCGGCGTCAAAGACGACGCCCAAGGGCCAGATCTTCCGGCAGTACCCCGCCGCGGGGGCGACGGTGCAGCGCGGCGATACCGTAGCCTTCTGGGTGAGCAGCGGGCCGCCGAAGATCACGGTGCCGGACGTCGTCGGCCTCTCGCAGGGCGACGCCAAGGCGGCGCTCGAGGCTGACGGCTTCACCGTGAACTCCGACTACGTCGCCGGATGGGGCACCATGCCCGGCGACGTAGTCGGCCAGGACCCTGTGGCCGGCACCCGCGGCCGCGCCGGCGATGAGGTCGTGATCCAGGTCGCCGTCTTCTGACCGGCGGATCGCTCCCGGCGGGTGTGCTGCGGGAGCCGCCGCGCCGGCCTCACATGAGCATGCGCACGAGCCCCGCGTAGACGCCGTTGTCGTCGTCGAAGACGGTCAGCGCGTGATCGGCGTCGTCGTGGACCACGCGGATCTGGTACGCGCCCGGTGAGAGGGTCACCGGCGTGGATGCGAAGGTCGACGAAGTCACAGACCCGTCGGCCGCCGTCGCCCAGGCCGTGGCCTTGAGGCTGCGCGACGAACCGTGCACGCTGTAGACGGCCACCTTGACCACTTTCGATCCGGCGGCGTGTCTGGGCCGGATCGTTCCGATGATCCTGACGGAGTACCGCCCCCCGGAGAGTCGCCGCACCTTCCAGCCGACTCCGCTCAGGGATGCCCTCACGTTCACGGTCAGCACGGGGCCGGCGAGCGGGGCGTACCGATCGTCTCCCCGGAAGACGAAGCGGAAGGACGTCTTCCGCACCAGGTGCGATAGCCGGAAGTAGGCGTTGCCGTCGGCCGCGTCCGCCGACTGCGCCGTCTTGTGCGCCACTCCTTTGCTCCAGTCGTATATCCAGAGGAGCGCCCCCGAGACGAGGTCGTCGTCCCCCTGGAAGTCGCAGCGCACCTCCGACGTGCGGTTGTAGGCGACGACCGCCGGATCCAGGCCGAATGCCGACAGGTACGGCATCCGGAGGCCGGCGAAGTAGATGTCGGAGTCGCCGCCGCGCCCGTCCTGCCAGACGACTCTCGGGTAGTCGCCGCTGTGCCAGACCGCCGGCGCCGCCTGTGCCGAGGGGTCGTCGGTGACCTGCTTCTCGACCCCCGCGATGATATTGGTGCAGTAGATGTCGGCGTTCCCCGCGCGGTCGTCCTGATAGAACACCCAGTCGCCGGAGATGGCCGGCGCCGTCTGCGCGTACGCGTGGGTCGTGATCCTCCGCTCCGATCTGGTCGCCAGGGAGTACAGGTAGATGTCGGAGGCGTCGTCGCGGTCGTCCGCGTAGACGACGCGACCCCCCTCGATGCAGGGCGTGGTCTCGTTGGCCCGGTTCGTCGTGATCCGGGTCGGGGAGTTGCGGCGAAGGTCGCGGGCGACGATGTCCCAGTTGCCCGCGCTTCTGTCGGCCCACACGACGATCGTGCCGGCGATGGCCGGATCGACCTGCGCCGCCGTCCCGGTCGCGAGCGCGACGGTCGTCCCCTTGGCGAGGTCGAACATACGGATGTCCGAGCCGCCACCACGCCGGTCCTCATAGACGACCTTGGTGCCGCTTACCGCCGGGTCGAGCTGGTCGGCCGCTCCCGTCGTGACCCGGACCTCTTTGGCCGTCTCCCAGTTGTAGGCGTAGATGTCCCAGTTGCCGTTGCGGTCGTCCTCGTAAGCGACCCAGGGGGAGTCGGGGGACACCGCCGGGTGACGTTGGTCGCCGGCGACGCCGCCGATCGGCGACGCCGACCAGCCATTGGTCATGTCCGCGAGGTAGATGTCCCAGTCGCCACCGCGGTCGTCCTCCCAGGCGAGCCTGCCGTGGCCGTAGCTCGGAGCCACCTGGTCCGTCGTGACGCCGGCGGTGACGTTCTGTTCGAGCACCCAGCCTGGCGTGGCTGTGGCGACGGCGGCCGCGGTGAGAGCGAGGACCGTCGTGCAGACGGCGATGATGAACGCAGAGACGTGGCGCTGCCTCATGAGACCCCCCTGTCCCGTGCCCGGTGCGCCCTGCACCTGGGTCCCCGGCGATGATACCAGCGTGACGGTCAGCCCGTCCGGCCCGGCCGCGTGCGCGGCTCCACAGCGGGGAGCTCCCAGGCGTCCGGCCGGTGGTAGGCGGGGCCGCCGGGCGCGAAGGGCCTGGTGGCCGCCTCCCCGCGGCCGATGGCGTGCAGCAGGTCGGTGATGCGGTGCGCCACCACCGCGAGGCCGTGCTCCTCGTCGTTCTGCAGTTCGCCGTCGACGAGCAGGTACACGGCGTCTTTGAGCACCCGCCCGTACTTGAGGTAGACGTCGTTGAAGACGACCACCTGCCCCAGCTCGGTCTCGTCCTCGAGCGTGAGGAACATGGTGCGGTGGCCGCTGCGTATCCACGGCATCTGGGCGCGCTCGAGCACGCCGGCCACGCGCACGCGGCTGCCGTGACGCACCTCGGGCAGCCGCCCCATGGGGGTGACCCGGAGCGCCTCGACCTCGCCGCGCACGAAGCGCAGCGGGTGGGCGCTGACGTTGAGGCCGAGCAGCTCGAGCTCGATGCCGACGCGCCGCTGCGCCGGCCAGTCGGGGAGGAAGGCGAGCGGCCCGAACTGCTCGTCGAGGGCGAGGCGCGGCTGGTCGAGGCCGGAATCGCCGGCGGCTGAGGCGGCGGAGGAGGCGGGCGCCGCCCTCGCGCCGGCATAGAGGAACGGCACCTGCGCGACCAGTTCCTCGCGGCGCACGCCGAGCGCGTGGAAGGCGCCGAGGCGCACGAGGTTCTCGGCGATCTCGCGACTCACGCGCGTGCGCTCGACGAAGTCGGCCAGCGAGGTGAACGGCCGCGACGGGCCGCCGGGGGCGGACGTCCCTTTGCCCGGCTTGTCGCCGCGCGCCGCGACGATGGCGCCGCGCGCGGCCACGCTCATTTCCTTGACGTAGGCGAGCCCTACGCGCAGCGCCGTGCCGTCCTGCTCCACCTCGAACCACTCGCCGCTCAGGTTGACGTCGAGTGGGAGTACCTCGAGGCCGAAGCGCCGTGCGTCGTTGAGCACCACCCGCGGCGAGTAGAACCCCATGGGCTGGTTGTTGAGGATGCCGGCGTAGAACTCGGCCGGGTAGTGGGCCTTGAGCCAGGCCGAGGCGTTGCAGACGATGGCGAAGCAGGCGGCGTGCGCCTTGTTGAAGCCGTAGGCGGCGAACCCGCGAAGCTGGCGGAAGACCTCGTCCGCGACCTCGCGCGACGTACCGAGCGCCGTCGCTTTCTCGACGAAGCTGAGCCCGATGGCGTCCATCTCCTCCATGGAGCGCTCGTGGGTCATGGCGCGGCGGAGCAGGTCGGCCTCGGCGAGGCTGAAGCCGGCCACGGCCGCCGCCACCTCGATGACCTGCTCCTGGTAGACGATGACCCCGTACGTGCGCCGCAGGACGCGCTCCATGGCGGGGTGCGGCACGACGACGGGCTCGCGCCCGTGCCGCCTCCTGATGAACGGCGCGATCATGTCGGCCTGCAGCGGCCCCGGGCGGAAGAGCGAGATGGCCGCGATGACGTCCTCGAAGTCGCGCTCCTGCAGCCGCGTGGCGAGGTTGCGCTGCCCCGAGCTCTCGAGCTGGAACAGCCCGACGGTGCGCGCCGACCGGATGAGCTCGTACACCTTGGGGTCGTCGCGCGGCAGCTCCCAGGCGCTGACGTGCTCGCCGGTGCGCGCCTCGATGCGGCGCACGGCCTCGGCGATGGCCGAGTGCATCTTGAGGGCGAGGATGTCCATCTTGACGAGGCCCAGGGTCTCGACGTCGTCCTTGTCGAACTGGGCCACCACGACGCCCTTGGCCGCCCACTGCAGCGGCACCCGGTCGGTGAGCGGATCGCGCGAGAGGATGAACCCGCCCAGGTGCGTGCCCAGGTGGGCGGGGAACCCCGACAGCCGCTCGGCGACGTCGACCAGGCGGCGGTAGTGCGGGTGCTGGAACTCGTGATCAGCCAGCTCGGGG